>ERZ772883.397-NODE-397-length-46952-cov-7.859202_pt1 | contig 46952 bp, 49 predicted proteins | sample MGYA00580575_ERZ772883 | MGnify/ENA primary metagenome ERZ772883 (study PRJEB29015, sample SAMEA2737666) | human gut metagenome | biome: human gut; feature: human-associated habitat; material: faeces | place: China | collected 2012 ...
CTTGGCGCAAATATCCTCCGTCAGAGGGAACGGTGTTGTGCCAATACTGCGTTGACGGGCTTACACATACACGAAGTATGCATTTCGGCCTTTGCCTTGTCTTGGCGCAAATATCCTCCGTCAGAGGGAACGGTGTTGTGCCAATACTGCGTTGAAGGGCTCGCACATACACAAAGTATGCATTTCGGCCGTCACCTTGTCTTGACGCAAATATCCCTCGTCAGAGGGAGCAAATCCGAGAGCCGGTCGGGCGTACATACTCCGATGCGTCATAAAGAAAAACCGCCGGCTTCAAAAGTCGGCGGTTTAGCTGCTCGTGCAGATTAAATTTTCTCCTTGAGCTTTTTGATGCAGTCAGGGCAAACATTCTTGCCTTTGTAGCTAATGATATTCTTGGTGTTCTCGCAGAAGACGCAGGAAGGATGATACTTGTGAAGAATGATGTTATCGCCTTCTACAAAAATTTCGAGTGCGTCTTTTTCAGCAATGTCAAGAGTACGGCGCAGCTCGATGGGAAGAACTATACGGCCGAGTTCATCAACTTTTCTGACTATACCTGTGGATTTCATATATGGGCTCCCTCCATTTCGGAAAATTTATATCCCACAAAATACACCATTAATTATACCAAAATTACTCATCCTGTCAACAAAAAATTTCAGTATTCACAAAAATTCTACAAATTAACAGGATGATTTGTAATGAAATGTATTTAACTGCATGAAAAATAATACAATACACTAACAAGTGTTTGGAAATACGAGGAGAATTGTCATGCTTATGGGTCTTATATGGACGGCGATGATCGTCGTCTCCGTTCTTTTCGGATGCCTGAACGGAACCGTGGGACAGGTGCAGCAGGCGGCGCTGGAAGGTGCGCATGCCGCCATTGAATTGTGCATTGCTATCGGCGGCGCTGTTTGCCTGTGGTGTGCGGTGATGGAGCTTATGAGAGCTTCAGGGCTTGCCGAAGCGCTGTCGCATGCGCTCAGGCCGATACTGCGGCGCCTGTTTCCGGAAAGTGCGCGGCACGAGGCTGTCTTGCAGCCGCTTTCGGCAAATGTCAGCGCAAATCTGCTCGGTCTCGGCAATGCGGCAACGCCGATGGGGATTCGCGCGGCACAGGAGATGGCACGGCTTGCACCGCCGGGCGAGGCGTCAAATGAGCTGTGCAGACTCGTCGTTTTGAACACGGCGTCGATCCAGCTGCTGCCGACCACCGTTGCGGCCATACGCGCGGCAGAGGGGGCGACCTCGCCGTTTGACATTTTGCCGGCGGTGTGGATAAGCTCGGCTGTATCTGTGGCTGTGGGATTGGCAGCTGCTTGCGCAATGGAGCGTCGGCCGTGAGCGTGCTTATTGAGCTTGCCGTGCCGCTCATCCTTGCGTCGGTGGGCATACATGCGCTCATTTCCGGCACGGATATTTTTCCGGCGCTTTGCCGCGGCGCGATGCAGGGTCTTGAAACACTAAAAGACATGCTGCCGACGCTTATCGTTCTGTTCCCGGCAGTGTACATGCTGCGTGCGTCCGGAGCGCTGGATGCGCTGTCGGCTATGTTTGCGCCGCTGATGGAGCGCATAGGCGTACCTGCCGAGACGGTTCCGCTTGCGCTGCTGCGGCCTGTCAGCGGCGGCGCAGCTACGGCTGCTGCTGCCGATATCATCAAAAACAGCGGCGCGGATTCCCTTGCCGGGCGCACTGCGGCTGTGATGATAGGATCAAGCGAAACAACGTTCTACGTTATTGCGGTGTATTTTGGCGCGGCGAAGATAAAAAACACGCGCCATGCGATACCGGCAGCGCTGCTGGCCGATCTTGCGGTGTTTCTCACCTCGGCATGGACCTGCGCGCTGATGTGGGGATAATTCGGGAAAGGCCGGGAAATAATAGCATCACTTAGGAGAGTGATGCTATGCAGGGCAAAGTCGAGCTGTGCGGCGTGAACACATCCAAGCTGCCGCTTTTGAAAAACGCCGAGATGCGCGAGCTGATCGCCGCCGCGCAGTCGGGCGATATGGCCGCGCGCGACAAGCTCATAAACGGAAATCTGCGCCTCGTGCTGTCCGTCATCCAGAAGTTTTCCGGCCGCGGCGAGAGCATGGACGACCTGTTTCAGGTCGGCTGCATCGGACTTATCAAGGCCATCGACTGCTTTGATCTCAGCCAGAATGTGCAGTTTTCGACCTACGGCGTTCCGATGATATCGGGCGAGCTGCGGCGGTTTCTGCGCGATCACGGCGCTGTGCGCGTATCGCGCTCGGTTCGCGATACGGCTTACCGCGTTTTGCAGGTCAAGGAGCGGCTGACCGCCGAGCTGGGGCGCGAGCCGGATGTTGAGGTCATCGCAAAGGAGCTGGGAATAAAGCGCTCCGAGGTCGTGTTTGCACTCGATTCGATATGCGACCCGGTCTCTCTGTACGAGCCTGTATACAGCGACAGCGGCGAGAGCGTCTGCGTAATGGATCAGATAGGCGACACGAAAAACACCGATGAGCACTGGCTCGAGCAGATCGCGCTTGATGAGGCGGTCGGACGCCTTTCCGAGCGCGAAAGGCGCATACTTTCACTGCGATTCTACCTCGGACGGACACAAACAGAGGTCGCGCGCGAGATCGGGATAAGCCAGGCCCAAGTATCGCGCCTTGAGAAAAACGCGATGGGGAGGATCAAAAAAGAGCTTGGAAGCTGAATTCATAAAAAATTAAAAAATATTTGATAAAAAAATCGCAAATAACTCTTTACAAATCAAAAACTATGTGCTATCATAATATCGTCAGATAAATAACAAAACATTATTCGTTTGATTCTTCTTTCCATCTCTCTTTTCTTTGCTTGTTACCGGTATTGCGGAGCTCCTCAATCCGCAGTACGCCGCAACAAAATCACAAAAAAGACGTTGCCGTTCTCCTGTTGGGCAGCGTCTTTTTTGTTTTTTTAGTGGCGCATTGGGGCAGCTACGGATACATATATCTCTGGTAGCCCGGTTCGGAACAATGGTAGAAACCGTTACGTTTCGCGTAACGAAAGTGCGATGCTTAATTTTGCACCGCACCACATTGGCTTCCCCTTGAGGGGAAGATGCCGCTTGCGGCAGATGAGGTGAAAATATATCCGCGCCGTAGGCGCTACATTTTTTCAGTGGCGCATTCAAATTGTGTCGATGCGTTTATTGCGGTAGCCCGGTGTCGAAGTTACCGGCTAAACCGGGAAACTGCCGCACTACTGGGTTGCGTAGCAGTCACGGTTTTTTCTCATCGTTTCCGGTCGGACACCGGCAATCACCGTATTCGTAGCTGCCCCAATTCGCCACTAAAAATAGTTAATTTGCCGATAAACGCAATGGCAAATTGTGCAAAACATAAAAACTGAGCCGACAAGGAAATTTACAGCCAAAAAAGTAAAATTATATGCTATACTAAAGCCGAGAAACGAGCCGCGAGGCAGTCATGGTTTCCTCCGCACCCTCGAACCGGGCAACCACAATATGCGTATCCGTAGGTGCAGCAATTCGCCGCTAAAAAATTTTTTCAAAAGCTGTCCTGTTTTTCGTATAATTCTTGTCTATATGTATGAAGGGAACAAAAAACGGTATCCGGAGGTGATAATCTATGAGTAAACCGAAATATATCATACTTGTAACTTTGTCGCTGCTGTTTTCTGTTGCGTGGCTCTTGGGCTTATACGTCAGTCTCGGCTTGTCAGGATTTAGCACCGAGCGGAGAATGTGGCTGTTTATCCCGTCGCTTTTGTGCCTAGTCCCGTCATGGTTTATAGATAAAAGATTAAAGAAGGAGAGCTATAAGATCAAGCCGCAGATATCTATCGGCTTCTGCCTGTTCCTCTCGTTTTTCGGGCTTGCGCTTGTCTACGGACTTCCGTACATTCTCCCTTACATCAAATCGTGATCCATAGCGCAAAAATATCCCGGCCGTGAGGCCGGGATATACTGTCTATTTCTTGTTCGTCAGCTCCAGCAGGTTAAACCTTTCTATGCCGGAGCGCGAGATGCCGAGGTGGCGGCGTATTGCGGCGGCGGCCATGTCGCGGTCGCCGAACTTGAGAATATCGCAGATGAACACATGGTCGGTGTCCAGCGTGTCATAAAATCCGTCCGGACGCGAGAACAGCAGATAGCTGCGGCAGCGGAACAGTCGGTACTTCATCTGGTCGTATATATCGGTTATAAGCTGATTGCCCGAGGCCTTAACAACGGAAAAGTGGAAGTTTATCTCCTGCTCAAGAAGCTTTGCGAAAACGAAGTCCTTTCCCTTATGGAAAGCCTCGTCATAGGTGTCCTGGAGCTTGTGTGCCATGTCGTACAGCTCGTCGAGCTGCTCCTTCGTTATGTTCAGCGCAGCCTCGCCGGCGGCGTGGGTTTCAATCATCTCCGTGAAATCGCAGATCTCGTCATAGTCTTTTTTGTTGAATTCTGCGACGTAGTAGCGGCTGTTTTGTATTTTAATATAGTTATTCGACGCAAGCTTCTCAAGCGCCGCTTTGACCGGCGAGCGGCTTATGCCGAGCCCCTGTGCGATGCTGCTTTCGCTTATGCGGCTTCCGGGCATCACTGCGAAGCTGATAATATCCTGCAAAACAAGCTCATGCACGATGTCGTTGAGCGGCATGAAAGGGTTTTCACTGCGAATTTTTTCAAACTGCTTGCAATTCACAAAATCAACTCCTTTAGAAGATATTAAACAGGATACCATAAACGCCGCGCAGATGCAATTCAAAATTTGCGTTTATGCGCATAAAAAGCGCCCGAAATGCTGCCTGAATGCCCCAAATTCGGCATAACCGTCGGAAAAAACAAGCGGAAACTCAAATTAACGGAAAAATCGCCTGTGAGTGATCTCAAGTGCCGGCAGAAGCCTGTCGGGCGAGACGAACAGCGAGCAACCGCCATCAAAAAGCTCGGTGCGCGTGACGATGATATCGCTGTGGGCAAGCGCGGCAACAGCCTCGGCAAGAACGTGCGCATCTGCCTCGCGACCGATGATGCTCACCGTGCCTAGCGAAGGATCGCGCGTCACGCCGCACAGGCCGGGGCGATCGTCGAGCTTGCACATCACTGTGCCCTCGTGCCGCGTGAAGCTCGACAGCAGGTGAACGCGGACATTTGCGCGCATCGCGGCCTCAACGCTGCGCGAATGCAGCACCTGCGAGCCGTGCAGCGCAAGATGCAGCATATCGCCGTAGTCGATACTGTCGAGCCGCACCGCACCGGTAACAAGTCGGGGATCGGCTGTGTATATTCCGTCAACGTCGGAGTATATCTCGCATCGGTCGGCTTTCAGGGCGGCGGCAAGCTCCACTGCCGTCGTGTCCGAGCCGCCGCGGCCGAGAGTCGTTGTGTCGCCGCCGCGCTCTGCCCCCTGAAAGCCTGCCGCAACGACGATCTTTCCGGCATCAAGCTCACGCATGATGCGTGCCGTGTCGATACTCAGTATGCGCGCAGCGCCGTGAACTCCGTCTGTCAGTATTCCGGCCTGTGCACCCGTGAGCGAAACGCAGCGTTTGCCGATATCGGCAAGCTGCATCGCCGTCATTGCCGCCGAGCCGGTCTCGCCGCAGGAAAGCAGCGCGTCAAGCTCGCGCACCGGGGGATCTGCGCTTATGCGCCGCGCCTGGCCGAGCAGCTCATCTGTCGTATCTCCGCGCGCCGACACGACCGCAACAACTTTGTTCCCGGCGTCGGCACTGTCGGCTATTATGGAGGCGGCGCGCCTGAGCCGTTCCGCTCCGGCCAGCGAGCTTCCGCCGAATTTTTGAACTATAAGCATTTTATCACCCAAATAAAAAAGAAGTAGGGTCACCCCCTACTTCAGTTTATTCAGGCACGCCTCAGCCTGCCATAAGCTCAATGTTCACAACGCCCGGCACGGTGCTCAGCCGAGCCATAAGCTCATCGCTGCTGATGATGAGGTTTTCCGGCGCGATGGATATGGTGACGAGCGCGACTCCGTTTGCCGGTATCGACTGGTTTATCGTGAGTATATTTGCGCCGGATTCGGTAAAGATAGAAAGTACCGAGGCAAGCTTGCCCGGCTTATCATGCAGCTTGATGTGGAATGTCATGATGGCATCGCGCTTCATATCCCGGAAGGGCGTGATGCAGTCCTTATATTTATAAAAGGCGCTGCGGCTCAGATCAACACGCTCGACAGCTTCTGCAACCGTTCGGGCCTCGCCCGTTTCCAAAAGGGATTTCGCTTCCGTCACCTTGACAAAAACCTCGGGCAGAGCCGTAGCCTCAACGAGAAAATATTTGGGTTTTGCGTTTGCCATGTTCGAGCCTCCTGTCTGCAACACAATGACATTTGTTCGTGTATTGAGGATTTTAACACATCACGCCGCCGATATCAATAGTGTACAAAAGAAAAATCGGAGGAGATAAGAATGCTGCTTGGCATAGTGCTCAGCATAATAGCCGGTATGGCGATGAGCGTGCAGGGAGTTATGAACACGCGCCTGGGCGAGGGGATAGGCAATATGGAGGCAAACGCCTTTGTTCAGGGCACGGCGTTTGCGCTTGCCATGATCGCGCTGCTGTTCTGGCGGCAGGGGAGCTTCTCCGCCCTCGGCAGTGTCAGCAGGCTCTACTGGCTCGGCGGCGCGTTGGGGCTTGTGATAACGCTCACGGTAATGCTTGGCATAAAAAGCCTTGGCACGACGGTCGCGATATCAATAATACTCATGTCGCAGCTTCTTGTTGCTGCCCTGATCGACGCCTTCGGTCTGATGGGAAGCGAAAAAATAGCCTTCGGCTGGAACAAATTTGTCGGCCTTGCAGTGATGTGCGGAGGTATGCTGCTGTTCAAGCTGCGTTAAGAAGCTTAACGCAGCTTCCATAAAATGATACTTGAAATATAAGAAATTTGTGATAGAATAGTTACACAATAAGCCGAGAGTAGGTGAGGCGTGATGGACAAAATATCATTATTTACAAAAACTGCCGCAGAAGAATATGCTGCCGGCAGACATGATAGCCGTCACTTCATAGCCTTATATAAAGCCTACCTGCGCGGCGCATCCGATGCAGTCGAGGCTTATCAGGAATATGAGCATGACCACAGTCTTAAAATGGCTGTGGCAGCTATGATATTTGCTCTTCTCAGTTGGTTTATAACTATGTGTTTTGTGTTTAAGTGAATTTCCATACCCCCCACGCGTGTCGTGGGGAGTTTTTTTACGCAATGTTTCGACATAAAATTACAAAGATGGGATTAAAACGACTAAATGTAATCGTTTTCTTAATCTTTTCGTCGAATTATGTCAACAATTATTAATAATGCTCGACATGATTCGCGTGCTAAAACGTTTCGGATATGGTAAGTTTATACCATAAAAGCGGCTGTTTTGCCTCAAAAGGTAGGGACAGCGCTGTTCATGTAGCAAACTGGAGGAGAATAGTTATGGAAACCAAGACCTGCGTTCTAATTGCAGATATCGACGAAGACTTTCGACGTCTGCTGGGAGATGTCCTGTCACAGGAGGATGACATGGAGTGCGTCGGCAATACCGACAACGGCGTTGAAGCGCTTACCCTTGCGGCCGAGCGGCAGCCGGATGTGCTGGTGATGGATCTGGTGCTTTTGAAGCTCGACGGTATCGAGGTGCTGCGCCGCCTGCCCGAGGCATGCCCCGGCGCGAAGGCGATCGTCGTTACACATCTGTACCGAAACGAGATAGTGCGTCAGTGCACGGCACTCGGAGCGGCGTATTTCGTGCCGGAGCCTTGCGATATCACCGCGCTTCTGGATCGCATCCGCCAGATAGGCGCGCTGCCGAGCCAGGAGGAGGTGCTTCTGCCTGCGCGCACGAGCGACGCAAATCTCGAAGCGGCAGTCACCGAGATCATCCACGAGATCGGCGTTCCGGCGCACATAAAGGGCTATCAGTACCTGCGCGAGGCGATAATACTTACGATAAACGACATGGATATAATCAATGCCGTCACCAAGGTGCTGTATCCCGAGGTCGCGAAAAAATTCGGCACAACGCCGTCGCGCGTCGAGCGCGCAATACGCCATGCCATCGAGGTCGCGTGGGATCGCGGCGATATCGAGGTTTTGCAGAAATTCTTCGGCTACACCGTGTCGAATATCAAAGGCAAGCCGACAAACAGCGAATTCATCGCCATGATAGCCGACTGCCTTTCCCTGCGTCAAAAACAGGGCGCAATGCGGTGAAAACGTCGGTGACTCAATGCTTTGCCGGGATGGAGGAATATGGTGTGGAAGCGACTAATAAGCTGAACGAACTATGAATTTCCCAGCCGTATAGCAACCTATCATTGATCTCATAGCAACGAACACTCCCTGTCAGTTGGGTATCCTAAACCAACCGATGGGGAGTGTTTTTATGAGCAATTTCAGTTTGGATTATTGCATTGATGAGTTTATGATCTACTGCCGCAGCCGTGATCTTCGGCGGCGAACGCTGGACAGCTATGAGCATACCCTGCGCCTTTTTGAACGCTGGTGTGAGGTGGAACTGAGGATAGACCGCATCCATGATGTGAGCGAGCAGGTTATACGGCGCTATATCACAAATCTTCAGGAACGCGGCAAATACACGTTTTATGCTGATGAGAAGAGCAGAGGAACAAATTTTCCTGAGCGGAGGAGAGATTACAGGCAGCCGGTAACAACGGCTACGATAAATAATTACATACGCAATCTGAAAGTGTTCTTCAATTGGCTCGACTCTGAGCACTGGCTGAGCAAAAATCCGATGAAGAAAGTAAAGCAGCTGAAAACCAACAGGCAGAAGAAAGAGTATCTTAACGACGATGAGTTCAAAAAGCTCGTCGGACATTTGGACAAATCGTATTTTTCGGAGCATCGGGATTACGCTATGATAGTGCTGATGCTCGATACCGGCATGAGGCTGGGCGAGTGCAGCAGCCTTTTGGTATCCGATATACAGCTTGCGAGGCATCAGATTGTCCTGAGAGCGGAGATGACGAAGGGGAGGAAGGACAGAACAGTGTTTTTCTCACAGCGCACAGAGAGCATCCTGCGGCGCTGGCTTCAATACAAAGACAGATACGTTGACAGTGATTATCTGTTTCCTGTCCAGTATAGCGGCGGATGTATACAAGTGCGGAATTTCGAGACTAACTTCAAAAAATATCTCCGACGAGCGGGACTGAAAGACACCATTTCTCCGCACTGTTTGCGCAATAATTTTGCAAAGCGCTGTCTCATGAACGGTATGGACATCTACACGCTGAGCCGCTTGTTGGGGCATTCAAGCGTAACGGTGACTGAACAGGCGTATCTTGATCTTACAGAAGAGGATATAGGCCGTCGTTATCAAAACTTCAGCCCCTATGCAGCCATACGGTAACATGTTTATAAAAAGAAAGAAGCAAGAAAGATACATCTTTTTTGCTTCTTTTTAATGGTTTTTGTAGAAATTTTATTATTCATCTATGAAATTTTGGCGTTAAAGAAAAATTATACATTGATACTTGATTTTGTAATGAGCTTGTAGTATAATGCCTTAGATAAGGTAGCAAAAAAGCTCACAGCACTTGCTGTGAGACCTCATCATTGAAAAACCTGTATTCTATTTACGACGCTTGTTTAGGTTACCACGGTTTTGACCAAATGTCAATGACAATCTGAGGAAAGTAAGGAGGTTTTTTATGCTACCTCAAAATAAATATAACTTCTTGATGATTCATTTGGGCACCAAAGAAGAGATTGGAGCACAATTATTAGCATTTATTTTTCTCAGATAACGAATATTGGAAAGCTTGGCCATGCCAACTATGATTTTGTTGATATCAACATGAAATCAGATATAAAGCTATTCATTGATCCGAGTCTGATAAGCATCTCTAAGGATCCTTTGTGTGTTGAGTCAAATCAAGTAATTAGCAGTTATTTTGATAAGTTCTATACCAGTTACCGAAATGGTGATACCACAGGAATAAATGAGCTTCTCGCTCATGCACGGGAAGTCTCAGATACACATATCGGTTATGGAGGAACATTTAATGGTAGTGGAAATACGGCTAAAGGCTTGATGGACAAGTTTTCGAATCTGAGTTCGTTTATCACAAAAATTAATTCGGTATCACTGGCATCAGATCTACCTGTGTTTATCCGGGAGTTCGATAAAGATGGATTATCGGATATGATAACTAACATTATTCGTCTGCAACTGTATAACTTCACGCAGGAACAGATGGCGTTGTATGGCATATCATCTAATTCGACATGTTCATTCTTTACATGGAGTGTTGAAAAAAACGACTGGGATTACATAAGGAATGTTCCATCTTACGCACACGAAAATGGAAACATATTGCTCGTTCCGAAAGAAATAGTACAGAAGAATTACTTATGCAGAGCTGAGCATTTCTTTCGTCATGTAATCCTTGAGAGAATGCAACACGATGAAACATACACGGATAGTTTGGGAAAAACCATTATTCCTTACAAAAAAGAACTTGAGGCTAAAATCAATAAACAAAACAAAGCTTGGAAGCAAGATTTTGTGATTGACTACACCTCCCAGTTCCCTGATGCACTGTCCGAGTATCATAAAAGAATCCCGGAATTCTATTACAATCGAAGAATGACCGACGATGAACTTGATTTTACGGTTTATGGACGCCGTATTCTATCATGAATAACAGAGCGAGAGGCTGATGCCTCTCGCTTTTTAATACATCTCCTGAATCTTATTCAAATACTCTTTAAAGTCCTCTATTACATCGGGCGGATTGAGCAACTTTACACGTTTGCCGAAGCCGCAGAGCCACGCGAAGAATTGCTCACTTACTTGAATATCTGTGGATACTGAGAAATGACGGTCGTCTACCTTGTGATAGAATGTATCGCCGCTCTTGCCAAAGCGCTCGACGGCAGTATCAAGCAGAGGACTCATAAACTGGATCTCAACTCTGCGGATTGTTCCGCTCATCATCCCAAAACAGCTCCGTGCGTGATCTTTTACGCTCCTGCTCTTATATTCATCCGCTCCACTTCGGGGCTCTCCAGTGAGACTTACATTGACCATTCGGTCAACTCTGTAGGTCTTAATTTTTTTGTCAGGCTTTTTCTCCTTCTCATCATAAGCCAGCAGATAGAAGTTGCCGTTATCTATCAGCAGGCGATATGGGCTGACAACATACTTTCCGACAGAGCTGGATTTTACATGCTGCTTCAGGTCTGTAATGGAATAGTGCATGTAGTCGAAGCTGATCTTTTCAGGCGTGTGGCGCAGACCGTCAATGCTTGTGCTCATAGCATCTCTTATGATATCCATGTTCAGTATAACCGCATTATTTGTGGTTTTCACACGGTCTAACAAATACGTCGCGCTGCGCTTTATTCGTTCGGCCTGCGGATCGCTAACCATTGAGCATGCAACATCAACAAGCAGACCTACATGTTTTTCGCTTATGAATTTGGCGGAGTATATGCACTCGACCAAGAGCCGGATATCGTTGGGGTCAAACTGTCTGCGGCGAAAATAGAAACCCTTACGCTTTGCATCATATACTATAAGCTTTTCGTCCTCGTATTGTTCGAGTTCCTCTGCGGCGGAGTTTATATCCGTGCCCTGCTCGATCATGTACATGGCTTTGTTGATCTCGGCAATGTCGCTGTAAATCGAGCGGCGCTCGGCAGCAATTCCGCACTCGTTCAGATAGTCAACTATATCGGATGCATTGCAGACATGATTTTCGTCTGTGTTGTGCTGAAGATATTGCAGAACAACGAATGTCTTCAGCTTTTGGTTAGGTTTTTTGCCGTGCTGCGGCTGCTTTTTGCTCTGTTCCATCATGGATTCTCCACTTTAGTCATATCCCGAACCACAAGCATTATGTGGTCTGCTTGCTCCGGCGTTAACCGTTCTATTTCAGTCAGCAGCTCTTTAGATTTTTGGGGTGCGGCGGCATCTGCGTTGAAAAATTCCTGAGGGGTAATGTTCAGGTATTCACATATGTAGAAAAAGCCCGTCATCGACGGAAGAGTGCGCCTGTTCTCAATTTTATTAATATAGCTTTCACTCTGCCCAAGAGAAAGACTCATATCTCTCGCAGAAACACCTTTTTGTATACGCAGCTCTGAAATACGATGGTAGAACCAATCTAAATAATCCATATAAGCACCTCACTGCAAATAGTATAATTCTCAGCATGCAGTTTTTTAGGGCAAATAAGGATATGTTTTCGTTGACGCAGATACTAAAAAGACATATAATCATATTTAATAGGGAAAATAAAGATTTTTTGCAGCAAAACGTAGGAAAGGCGTAATTAAATTTAAGGTACGCGGAACAGCATTTCGCACCTGACACTCACGAAATTCATTAGATACCGTTCTAATAAAAACAATAAATTTTTGCGATTATATATGGCTAACGTCCATAAGGCGCAATTGAAAGAGGGAGAAGATTATGGCTTTGGTTGACATCATCAAGTATGAGGGGGATAACAGCACCTTTGTGTGGAAGCATCCGTGTGAGGATTTCAATTCACTTACACAGCTTGTCGTGCATGAATCGCAGGAGGCCGTTTTCTTCATGAACGGTCAGGCACTCGACCTCTTCGGAGCGGGCAGATACACATTGGAAACGCAGAATATTCCGAAGCTTGGAAAGATCCTTAATCGCACGACCGGCGACAAGACTCCGTTTCATTGTGAGGTCTATTTCATAAACAAGACTGTTCAGATGGCAATGAAATGGGGAACTGACAGCAAGGTCAGGTACATTGATCCGGAGTCCGGAGTGCCTTTGGAGCTTGGTGCGAGCGGCTCAATGAACATGCAGGTAGCTGACAGCAGAAAGCTCCTCATCAAGCTTGTCGGAACCATGACCGGCATTGCATGGGAGTCGGAAAAAGACGGCTTCACCAAGTCGATACAAAGCTCCTTCAGACCGGTCATTTCAACGGCGGTAAAAACTACGCTCTCCTCTGTTATAAAGTCTTTGGGTATCAATATTCTTGAGGTTGACGAGCACCTTAACGAAATTGCCTTGGAGCTCCACAAAAAAATCTCTTCCGAGTTCGAGGAATACGGTCTGTCGATCCCGCAGTTTTACCTTACCACCGTTGTGCTGCCCGAAGACGATCCGAATTTCAAGAGGATCCGAGAGCTGTATACGATATCTTTGCAGAAGCGCATGATCCATGCGGACAAGGACATTCGTACGACAAAAGCGCAGGCAGAGGCAGAGGTCACAGCCGCCGCTCGTGCTGTTGAGCTTGAGCGCCAGCAGACCCAAACAGAGGTCGCAAAGCGTGCAGCGGAGCGAAAGGTGATAGAGGCGCAGGCCGAAGCAATGGCGAAAAAAGCGTCGGGCTTGGCCGAGGCGGAAGTTATGCACGCCATGGGCTATAACCAAAAAGATGTTCTTCAGGCAGAAGTCCAAAAGGCCTATGCTGAGGGTATTGGCAACATGGGCGGCTCGGGTGGAGCGGGCGGTTCTGCCATGAGCGACATCATCGGACTTGGTATCGGTTTGAAAGCTGCCGGAGCATTCGGAGGACAGCTCGGAAATATGTTCGGCGATATGAACTCCGCAGCTGCGCCGTCTTCGGCGAGCGAAACTTGTCCCAAGTGCGGCGCAAGCATCCCCACCGGTTCAAAGTTCTGCCTTGAATGCGGAGAAAAAGTGGAGAAAGTGCCGGATAATATGATCACCTGCCCCGAATGCGGCCAGACCGTTATAAAAGGCAAATTCTGCCCCGAATGCGGACACAAATTTGTTTCCGCGTGCCCGAACTGCGGAGAAACAGTTTCGAGCGGTACTAAATTCTGTCCCCAGTGCGGAACAAAGCTGTAAATCGAGAGAAATGAGGAGAGCGCTATTATGAATAAGAATTTTAAGTATTACATAGCAGCGTGGGCTGTTTTGACGGTTATATTTAACGTTATTGCTTTTGCGATTCCCGCTGCGGACGGAGTAAGTAAATTTAACGGTGCGTTTTGGAGCGGCTATGTTCTGATTATGCTTGCCCTGATCGGCCAGCTCGTGTGCGCTTACTTTGCATTCAAAGCTAAAAGTAAGGAGCAGCTTTTTCTTAAGCTGCCCCTTGTTACCATAAGCTATTCGGCGCTGATACTGTCGTTTGCTGTCGGCGCTGCATGCATGCTTATTCCGAACATGCCCAACTGGGTGGGAATAGTCCTTTGCGCGTTGATTTTGGGCTTTACTGCGATATCTGTCATAAAGGCGAGTGCGGCGGCAGAGCTTGTGCATGAAACGGATACGCGCGTTAAGGAGAAAACCGCATTTATCCGTGTAATGACCGTAGAAGCGGAGAATTTGATGGCGAGAGCACAAACCGACGAGGCAAAAGCCATGTGCAAAAAGGTCTATGAGGCGCTGCGGTATTCCGACCCCATGAGCAGCGCGGCTCTTTCGGGAACGGAAGACGAAATTTCTGAGAAGTTCAGCGTGTTTGCGACGGCAGTTAAAAGCGGCGAAAACGCATCTGAGCTTGCAGATGAGCTGATCGCCCTGATCGGCGACAGGAACAGAATGTGCAAGGTGATGAAGTGAGATGGAGCCTAAAGAACCTCTCGAAATTCGTACTCAAATGGCAGAGATGCATGAGTCAGTGATTAAACGAATTAATGAAGCCTACAATGATAAGCAATATATCGAAGTGTGTTGGCTTTGCTATGCATGTTTTGAAAGTAGAGTTAATAGGATGATGGAGAAAATTTGCTCTGGTTGCTCCAAAGTTGAAAGAAAAGATAATAGAAAAATTGGAATAACAACAAAGCTTGAGTGCTATGTTCGCCTTATAAGGAATGGTTATGCCCCTATGAAAGATGAAAACGAGAATTTAGTTAACACTGTAAAAGGGTGGTGCAAAGAACGCAATGATTTGATTCATGGCATGGTATCTCTTGAGTTTTACAACGATGCAGACAAGAAATTTGCGAGTCTTGCCAAGAGAGGAAAGACGTTGGTTGAGCGGATGTACAAGCTGGGAACTGATGTTAGGACTTACTATTATGAGGCGGCTGACATTCCAAAGTTTCCCGCAGCGGTTATCAAAAAATGTCCACTACATTACAAATGTATAAAGGAGAACTAACACATGTCAACATTTAAATGCAAAATGTGCGGCGGCGAGATTGAATTTGAACAAGGCGCGACTGTTGGAGTGTGCGACTCCTGCGGTACGAAGCAGACGCTCCCTCGCCTTGACGACGATAGAAAGGCAAATCTCTACGACCGCGCTAACCATTTCCGCAGAAACAATGATTTTGATAAAGCAATGGGCATCTACGAGCAGATACTCAATGAGGACGGCACCGATGCTGAAACATACTGGTCGCTGGTGCTTTGCCGCTATGGTATCGAATACGTCGAAGACCCTGCTACCCACAAGCGTGTGCCTACGGTAAACCGCGCACAGTACACATCGATTTTTGACGATGATGACTATAAATCCGCTTTGAAGTATGCCGATGGATATCAGCGGAGCATTTACGAAGAAGAAGCAAAGGCAATCAACGAGATCCAAAAGGGCATTCTTGAAATTTCGCAGAAGGAAGAGCCGTTTGATGTTTTCATCTGCTATAAGGAGACCGACAACAGCGGCAGAAGAACACCGGATTCTGTGCTGGCAAATGACCTTTACCATCAGCTCACTCAGGAAGGCTTCAAGGTATTTTTCAGCGGAATAACGCTGGAGGACAAGCTCGGCACGGCGTACGAGCCTTACATATTCGCGGCGCTCAACTCGGCGAAGGTCATGGTCGTTATCGGAACAAAGCCCGAGTATTTCAACGCCGTATGGGTCAAAAACGAATGGAGCCGCTATCTCGCGCTCGTTAAGAAATCCGGCGGCAAAAAGGTGCTCATTCCGGCATACAGAGACATGGATCCCTATGACCTGCCGGAGGAATTTTCGCATCTGCTGGCACAGGATATGTCCAAGCTCGGCTTCATGCAGGATCTTATACGCGGCATCAGAAAAATAGCCTCTGTAGATGAACCTAAAGCTGCGGTCAAAGAGACCGTTGTTGTGAACAGCGGCAGCAGCTCTGTCGAGCCGCTTTTGAAGCGCGCGTTTATGTTCCTCGAGGACAGAGAGTGGGAAGAAGCAGATAAATATTGTGAAAAGGTGCTTGATCAGGATCCCGAAAATGCTCAGGCATACCTCGGAAAGCTCATGGCAGAGTGCGAAGTTTGCAGGAAGGAAGAGCTTAAAGATTGCCGAGAGTCGTTTGATGACAGCAGCAATTTCGAAAAGGTCGTTCGTTTCGGCGATAAGCAGCTTGTCGAGGAACTCGAGAGTTATAGCGATCATATATATGAGCGTAATGAAAATGACCGCTTGACGAGAATTTATAGAGGCGCCGTAATTAACATGAAGGACGCCAACACAGAAGAAAAATTTAAAGTGGCGGCGAAGGAATTCGAAAGCATTCACGGCTTTAAGGATGCCGATGAAAAGCGCCGGCAATGCCTTGAAAAAGCGGAAGAGAGCCGCAAGGACGCTATATACCATGCTGCGATAAAAGACATGGAGCGAGATGCGCGTCTCAAATATGGGGAGGCAATAAGCAAGCTTGAGAGCATCCGCGGCTGGAGAGATGCAGACAAGAAAATTCAGGAATGCTCCGATCGTTTAGCCGAAATTGAAAGAAAGCGGGAAGAGCAGCGTATAGCTGACGAAAAGGCTGACAAAGAGAGGCGCATAGCCGCCCAAAAGGCCGCCGAGAAGAGAAAACGAATTCTTTCTATCGCAGTTTTGGCAGTTATAGCCGCTATCGCACTTGTGCTTGTGCTCACAAAGGTTATTATCCCAAACAGCAAATATAATGCCGCTGTTGAGCTTATGGACAGCGGAAAATATGCAGAAGCAATTGTCGCGTTCGAAGAAATGAACGGATATAAGGACAGCAAAAATAAAATCGACGAATGTAAATATCAGAAAGCCCTCTCGTTTTATGAAAACGGAGAATACAAAAATGCGGCGATAGCGTTCGGCGGCGCCGGAGATTACAAGGATGCTCGCGAACGCAGCGCTGCTCTTTGGAACGACTTCGTCGAAAGGCAGACGATAGCTTGCAGCAACGGGCACACGGTAGGACTCAAATCCGACGGCACGGTCGTTGCGGTGGGCGATAACGACGACGGCGAGTGCGATGTTTCCGACTGGACGGACGTTGTTGCCATCGCTTGCGGCTGGCGGCACACGGTAGGCCTCAAATCCGACGGCACGGTCGTTGCGGCGGGAGATAACGAAGACGGCCAGTGTGATGTTTCCGATTGGACGGATGTTGTTGCCATCGCTTGCGGCTTCAGTCACATGGTAGGCCTCAAATCCGACGGCACGGTCGTTGCGGCGGGATATAACTATTACGGCCAGTGCGACGTTTCCGATTGGACGGATGTTGTTGCCATCGCTTGCGGCGACTACCACACGGTAGGCCTCAAATCCGACGGCACGGTCGTTGCGGAGGGAGATAACGGAGACGGCCAGTGCGATGTTTCCGATTGGACGGATGTTGTTGCCATCGCTTGCGGCTTCAGTCACACGGTAGGCCTCAAATCCGACGGCACGGTCGTTGCTGTCGGCGATAACGAAGACGGCCAGTGCGACGTTTCCGATTGGACGAACATAAAGCTGCCGAATAGCAAGAAGTGAGCTTGCCTGACAATATTTTTCGGAAAGATAAAACTCAGGCCGAAGGATCAAATGTCCTTCGGCCTATTATAATCCCCTTGCGGCGCGCTCTTATCAATGTACTCTTGCTTATGCCTGTCATGGCCTCGACCTCGCGGTAGGTCTTGCCTGAAGACAGGAGCGCCATTGCGTGATCTACTTGAGCGGGTGTAAACTTTTTTGGCCGTCCATCGCGGAAGTTGGGATTTTGCCGCGCGGCCATTTTGCCTGTTTGTGTGCGCTCGACGATCATTCCGCGCTCATACTCGGCAAATGCGAGCATGACAGTTAGAATAAGATTGCCTGTAAGCGTGTTTTCGATGAGTCCCATGTTGAGAATATGCACCCTGACGCCGCACTCAAACAGCTCTCTAACGGTCTGAACGCCCTCTATTGCCGTTCGCGCAAAGCGGTCGAGCTTGCAGACAACGAGCGTGTCGCCATCTGTGAGCCGTTCCAACAGCTGCTGAAACTTCGGCCTGTCCATTGTCTTGCCCGAAAATGCCTCGGTTATGATCTCCTGACAGCCATACTGCGACAGCGCCGCCTGCTGCTCTTCGAGACTGTTTCCGTCCCTGCACTGCGTCGCAGTTGAGACTCTTGCATAGCCGTATATCATGTTTTTCTCCCTTCACTTTTGGCGCTGAGTTTTGACACCGCCTCAACCATTGATTTTCCGCACTCGCCGCCGCAGTGCTAAAACTTATAACTTTGGGAACCAACAGCGCAAAAACGAAAGGGGCTGCCGTGGCGCAGCCCCTTATTCGCAGCACTCAGGCAATGCTGAAGCGTCGGCTTGAAACCTGCTTTACAAACTGTTTGTAGAGCTCGCCGTAAGATTTTTTAAACGCCGTTGTGTCAAAACGGTTTGAGAGAACCGAAGTCCAGCGAATGATTTTGCCGTTAACTTCGAGCTCTTCGGTGTTGCGCATGAGGAGCTCCGCCTTTATGCTGTCCTTGACCGCCTCTGCGTTTGCTTTGGCTTCTTCAATAAGCTCCTCAAGCTCGTGCAGCTCGTCGATCTTTTTTGCTAAATCAATGTTGCTCATTTTTGTATCTCCTTTTCGGTTAATTCCCTTGATGTGATTATATTATACACGAAATAACGTGCATAAGCAATTGTCGATATGCACGAAATTTAGAGCATAAAACGATGAAAATTATACACTTGAATTCGTGTATCCGATGTGATATCATTGCAGCAATATAAAAGGAGGCAACATTATGCCGCTAAAATATAAAATCAACATTCTTGAAGCCCTGAAAGAGAAGGGCTATTCGTCATACTTCTTCAGGACGACAGAAGACAAAAGAAAGAAGCTCAGCGAGTCAACTCTGCAGAAGCTCAGAAAAGGGGAGCAGGGAATATCGTGGGATAATATTGAGACGATTTGTCGACTGCTCGACTGCCAGCCTGGGGACATTATTGAATACGAGAAGGATACTGAATAATCCCCCTGAAATAGGAGGGGCGGGGTTTTGGGATTAAACTGATTTTGCTCAGTATTCTCGGTTGTGCACGTCTGCGAAAAATCCCTAAGTAGATTTACATCTGAATTACGGCTGAAAATGGAAAAACGAGCTGCGCCGCTTTAAGTGACGTAGCTCGTTATTCTTTAAGACTTGAGTTTATCAAGTAGATTATCAACTGTTTTTTCAATTTTATCATATGACTTTTTATCTATGACGACTTTGCTCTCCTACTGCTGGGCTTCTGCCATCAACGTTCTCTTTGCTGAGTAGCAAATCTCCCAAAGATTGTAGCCGTCTTTATACATCGTTTCGTAATACTACGGTATTCTCTGATCTATACGCTCAGGTGTTGTCATTCCTAAACCTCCTTCCTTAAAATCTGAATTCACTGTCGTATCGGGGCCTCACATCTGCGACTTTTGGCTCTGTTATATTCTTTATTTTGTTTACCGAAATTATCCTATCAGATATTATATTATTATAGGTATTCTGAAAATCCTGTGATGAGGTGCTTTCAATATCCTTTGAGCGGTTAGCTTCAGTATCCTCCGCTTTTACTGAGTATGTAGACTCTTCAGTAAGCTTTGCACTGTCATAGATAGCGTCATAGTCTACTATGATTTTGCCTTCCTCGTGGATGATCCAGCCCTTTTCCACAAGGGCGCTGCGCGCCTTCTTATATGTTTCCTCTGTCATCCCGCAGCGGTCGCAGACTGTTTTTGTAGCAACAGAGAATGTTCCATCATCCGCGTTGCCCGTGAGAAACAGCATGAGTTTTAACTGAGCTCCGCACTTGCCTCCAATGTTCTGAAAGATGATGTTCTCAAGCTCAATTGATCTTATGGCCTTGCCCTTGCCATACTTTTGGCTGGGACGATTTTTTTCACCTTTCTTTAAAAGAACAGGAGCCTGTGAATAGTTGTTGTTTGGCATTGTTGACCTCCATTGTATTGTGAAATTTGTAATAGATTGATTAACGCAAATTGACCATGTTTCGGGATTACGCGGCAACAGTGATGCACTGATCTGCTGCGGAGCTTTCATCTGCAATACCGTAACTGCTGACTTCGGGATACTGTGTAAGGAACCACTTTTTAATAACTGGGTATCTGTAAGCACTTGAGTGGCATTTGGATATTTCGATCATCTCTTCAAGCCTTTCGAGATTTACACGATCATTTGAAGAGCTTCTTTTAGAAATGTAATCACGCATGTAGTCGTATGTGAGCCCCTTATAGCACTCTTTTGCGGCATTGCGCCGGATCTTACGAGTGACAACTATATAATCGGGGTAGTCCCTGCGGACGCTTTGAAGCATTGAGTATTCAGGATTACGGACATTTTCAGCAAGCTTTGAAAAAGTTCTGTCCATAACAATCAAGCGAGATTCGTGATTAAGACGAATGGTGTTCTTCATTTTTCCGGCCTCCCACTATTTATGCAGCTGCGCCACAAAGAATGGCCTGAGTTTTTTCGTTGTGCTCTGCGCGAGCTTTCTTGAGTTCAGGGAACTGAGAGAGGAACCAACTTTTCACTTCAAAGAAGGAAGCTGATTTTACATACTCGTCAGCATTTTTGCCAGTCAAGAAAGCGAAGTCGCTCTTCTGCTTGTCCGAACCGTTCTTTTCAACGTAATCGGAGATTTCATTCAGCGTGAGCTTTGCAAAGGCGGCCTTGCTGCGCTTGGACTTGATTTCTGCTGTGCGGAAGCTGGGGTAATCTCTGCGCGCTGCCTGAAGTGCATTGTACATCTGAGTGCCGAACTTGCGTGCTTCCTTCATCTCTGCGGCGGTCAGCTCAATGGTCATTTTCTTTTCGTTAATAGTCATAATATTTCTCCTTTTCTCGTGTTGGTCACGACCCAAATTGTTTTTTCTTTGAGCTTTTCTCTTGCTCATCTTGTGTCTTAATTATAGCAGAGCGGGAGCTATCATCTGTCGTTTTAATGGAACATGTACGGAGAAGTTGAATTAACGAATAAATGATGTTTCAAAGATGCTGAGGCAGAGTTAAAAGATGTAGAAAAAATATTTTAAATATGACAAAAGTCAGTTGGTTTTGAGCTTGATTTCGGTAATATGATTTGCTAATATTTACTCACAAATCAGAAATACCTACTGACAAAGAGTGCTTGAAGCAACTGACAATGCAACAGATTTTTTAGTGTCGAACCAACAGAAGCGGATGCTTGCAGCCGCTTCATCAAGGGCAAGCCGACAAACAGCGAGTTCATCGCAATGATCGCCGACTGCCTTTCCCTGCGTCAAAAACAGGGCGCAATGCGGTGAAAACACAGGCAGCGCAAGGACTTGCGGGATGGGTAAATGTGGCGCCAAACCTATGAACGCCGTGAAAGCACGCATGACTTTCGACGCTTAAGCCGATAAACCGTTTCGTTAAAGCTATAAACTCCCCTGATTTATTGGGTACACAACACCAATAATCGGGGGAGTTTTTATGACGAATTTGAGCTTTGACTGGCAGATATCCGAGAGCAGCGCACATGCTTATATATCGGCATAAGGATCAAACGTTTCGGACGCTCTGAATTTCTTCCGATATTCGTTGGGAGTGAGCCCGTATGCCTTTTTGAAAGCGTCGATAAAATAGCTTGGATTTGAAAAGCCAACTTCAAAGGCAACCTCTGTGATCGGCAGGGCATTTTCCACAAGCAGCTCGGTGCTCTTCATTAAACGATAGTTGAGCAGATATTTTATCGGCGACTCTTTTAAATATTTCTTGAATATAACATTGCAATTGCTGATGCTGATTTTCCCGGCATCGGCAATTTTGTTTAGAGTTACTTTTTCCCCGTAACCGTTGTGAATGAGTGACAGCATGTCCTTTAAAATTGATAGCTGTGGGGAGGCAGAAGAAGTCACTTTACGCTCCTGCTTTGTATTCACATATATGGTGTGCCATATGTCAAATATGCGACTTTGAAGCATTAACGGAGCGGCTCTGTCGGAAAGCTGCTCATACATTTTGCTGACATCGGATAGAATTGTTTTCTGCCAAGGTGTGTCCGCATCCAACCTTAGGTAAGGAATTGATGCATTTTTTGTGATGGAATTGACATATTCGTTTTCAATTTCGTTTGTCGCGCACAGAACCATCGGGTGCCACAGTGCATAGATGAAGACACAGTCGGTGCTGTCGTCGGAAAAACCGTAATGAATTTGGTTGGAGTTCACAAAAACGCCTTTACCGGGAGACAGCTTGATAAGGTCACCGTTAATGTTATATGTCATGTGTCCTTTAAGCGGAACAATAATTTCAGTCTCGTCATGCCAATGATTAAACATGCAGAAATTAGGATGATCCGACAGCTTTTCTGTGCCGATAAAAACGAAGTAATCTTTAAAATTATAAGGAAGTATCTCTGAATTGTCCGAACGCATGGTTGGAAGTTTTCCCATATTACCACTCCTAAATAAAATATTTGTATCAGGGCAGTTCGATGATCGCGGATGAGCAGCGCTGAGCGATTGCCGGATTTTTGCCTGCAATAGAATTGGATAAGGAGAAATGGCGTGTAAAATATTTGTGTCGGTGTGTAAAATTGCAGTATTTAGCTCGAAATCATGAAAGATATTTGTATTTATTGACGAAATAGTGCAAGTAAACTACATGATTGCGTGATATAAATATAACAGACAAAGCAATTGACGTCAATGTTCAGCAGTTAACAAACAAATAAAATATTTATGGAGGAAAAACTAATGGCTATCACTCTCGAAGAACTCGCCAAGGAAGTTCAGAAGCTCAAAGACATTGAAGAGATAAAAGTTCTCAAGGCTCGCTACAGCGATATGTGCGACTCGAACCACGACTGGACTCAGATCAAAGACCTGTTTGCTCCCGACGCAAAGTGGATCGGCGATCCTACTCAGCCCTGGGGCGGCGGCAACAACCGCGAAGAGATCGAAAAGCTCTTCCAGTTCTATCAGACTCAGATGGACGGCGTACCCGGCGTCGGAGTCCTTGGTCACAACCCCATGGCACCTCAGATCACCGTTGCAGATGACGGCGTACACGCAACCGGCAAATGGCATATGTTCGGCGCTTTCCGTATGTTCGAAGGCCGCGCCGAGACCGGCAGCAAGAGCTTCCTCGAGCAGGGCAAGTACGAGGATGAATACGTCAAGATCGACGAAAACGGCAACCTCGACCCCAACGGCAAGTGGTTCATCAGCCAGCTTTCATTCTGGGATACGCTTTGCGCTTCTCCTCAGGACGGCTGGGACGATAAAGTCATTCAGTGGTAATTGCCGCGGTCTTGGGTTGACAGCAGCCCAATATATTAAGCAGACGCAGGAAACCGAGTAAACGAGTATAGGTGAGCCGATTTCCTGCGTCAATTTTAGCAGCATACTTTTAAGGAGTTTTACACATGTTAGACAGCTTGTTTAGCCCAATCACAATAAATAAAAGACAGCTCAAAAACCGCTGCATCGTGCCGGCAATGGTTATGAACCTCTGCGAAGAGGACGGAAGCTGCACTGAGCGGTTTGCTGCATATCATGAAGCAAAGGCAAAGGGCGGCTTTGCAATGATAATTACCGAGGACTTTGCGATAACAAACGTTGCGGGCAAAGGACATCAGTATATCGGCGGCCTTTGGAAAGATGAGCACATACCCGGATTTAAGGAGTACACCGATAGACTTCATAAATGGGGAGCACTGTCGATCGTTCAGCTTCACCATCCCGGACGCCAGATCGGCGTTATCGATAAAGATACTCCTTGGGCACCTTCGGCTATTCCGTGTCCGTTCAGCCCGGATATGATGCCCCATGAGATGACCGTCGCAGAAATAAAGCTGGTAGTTAAGCAGTTTGGACAGGCTGCGGCAAGAGCTAAGGCTGCCGGATTTGACGGATGCGAGCTTCATGGCGCCCACGGCTATCTCATTGAAGAATTCATGTCTCCCTACTCAAACAAGAGAACCGACGAATACGGCGGAGACCTTTGCAATCGTATGAGGTTTGCGCTCGAGATCATTCATGAAGTGCGCGAGCAGACAGGCCCCGACTTCATCATAGGCTACAAGCTGTCAAGCGACGAGTGGGTATCCGGCGGTCTTACCATTGAAGATACAAAGGCATATGTTCCGTTCCTTGAGGAGGCCGGAGTGGACTATTTCGGCGTTTCTGTCGGTGTATACAGATCCGGCGATCAGATAATCCCCTCAATGTACACCGATCACGGCTGGATAGCCAACAATGCAAAAGAGGTCAAGTCGGTCGCAAGTGTTCCTGTTTATGCAATAGGCAGAATTAACGATACTCGTGTTGCAAATGCAATTATTAAATCCGGCAAGGCGGACATGGTGGCAATGGGCAGACAGTCTATTGCCGATCCCGAAACGCCAAACAAGGCTAAGGTTGGCTGTTTTACCGATATCAGAACCTGCGTCGGCTGCCTGCACGGCTGCGATGCAAACGTAAACCTCGAAAAGTCCGGAACGTGTGAGCTTAACCCGATAATCGGGCACGAATCCGAAGCGGAATACCAGACGGTTATGACCGACAGCCCGAAGAATGTCCTCGTTATAGGCGCAGGCCCTGCCGGCCTTGAAGCTGCCATAGGCGCAGCAAAGCGCGGACATCATGTAACGGTGTACGATAAAGACCGTTGGGCAGGCGGCAAATATCGCCTTGCATCAGTGCCTCCCTGCAAGGGCGAGCTGGGTGCATTTATTGTATGGCAGATGCATGAGCTTAAAAAACTCAATGTTCCCGTCATTCTGAACACGCCCGTTACCAAGGAGCTGGTAGACTCCGTTAAGCCCGATGTCGTGATTGCCGCAACCGGCACAACACCTGTTGTTCCCAAGAAGATCCCCGGCTACGACAAGGACATCGTTGTTCTCGGCACCGACGTGCTTTCCGGTAAGGCAAACACGGGCCATAATGTCGTTGTTATCGGCGGCGGTCATGCCGGTGCAGAAACTGCAAACCACATTGCGTCTTACATGAAGAATGTCACCATCGTAGAGCTTCAGGAAGATATAGCGATGGACGAGGTAGATACTCCGCGCAACGGACTGCTTGCCGACCTGAAAAAGAACGGAGTGCGCATTTGCACGAGCACCGCTGTTCAGGAGATCAAAGACCACTCGGTTGTCGTTTCGGGCAAGGTCAATGAGGAGATTGAGTGCGATACCGTTGTTATCTCTATCGGACACACTCCTAATACTGCATTAGCCGATGAGCTTAAACAGGCCGGATATGATGTGAGAATCATAGGCGATGCGGTCAGTGTTGGCCTTGTCGGTCCTGCGGTTAGGGCTGGATATCTTACCGCCCGTCAGATATAATAATTATAAAGTCACTAAAGTCACTGCTTTTTGTGGGGAATGAAAATTTCCCCACAAAAATATGAGCTTCAATGTCAACAAATTATCAAATGACATTGAGCGAAATAAAGATAGGGGAAAACTTGATGAAAGAAAAAGTGACCCAAAAAAGTGCAATTCCATTCAAAGATAAACTCGCATGGGCGTCCTGCGACGGAATGGGAACGCTGCTTGCGTGGAATATCTTCGCGAGCTACCTTTCGTATTACTTCACCGATGTATGCGGTCTGGCTCTCGGCCTTGCCGGCAACATCATATTGATAGCCAGATCTTGCGATACGGTAACGGACTTCCTGATAGGCATAGCGATTGACAGGTGCCACTGGAAAAGCGGTAAGTACAGAGGCTGGCTTAAGATCGGCATTCTGCCTATGACGATAGGACTTCCGCTGATCTTTGCGCCATGGGAAAATGTCAGCATGACTTTCAGAATCATATGGATCATACTGTTTTTCGGCACCTACGGCTGCATATGGAACACGATCGTTTGCGCGCCGACCCATGCGCAGCTTGTAAACATGACCACAAGCGTTGAAGAGCGCAGCGAAATAATCGGCATCCGAGAAGTGTTTTTCAACGTTGGCATGTTCCTCGTTTCTGCGGCATTTCTCCCTCTTGTTAAAGCATTCGGCAACGGCAGCGAAAGAACCGGCTTCTTCTGGGCTGCCGTAGTGTTTGCGATAATCGGCTTTCTCAGCATGGGCATTAACTACATAGTACAGAAAAAATACGAGCTTAATCCCGACGGAACTTCAAAGATCATTGAAGCTCAGGGCAAGGAAAAAACCGAAAAGCGCAATCTGATCGGAGAGCTCGGGCTTATCGCTAAGAACCGTCCCTGCATAATTATCCTCATAAGTGTGTTTCTGGCAAACACGCTTATGACCATAAAAAGTGCGATGATGGTCTACTCGTTCAAGTATTATTTTGACATGGAGAACTTCTATGCGATAGCAATGGGAGTGTTCACCGTTGCAACGATACTCGGTGCGCTGCTGATAAAATATTTTGTGCGCATTTTTAAAGACAGCAGCCGCGGATTTATATGTGTACTTATTCTGAGTATTGCTTTCAACACGGCGTTTTTCCTTATCTGCCGCACGATCGGCCCGGAGGCCGCCGCAAAATCCATGAGCTTCGGCGTGCTGTTCTTTATCTTTATTATCAGCGCTGTGTTCCAGGGTGCACATTACGGCTTTGCCAATCTGCTGGTACCCAATGTTATAGAATATGGCTTCTGGCTTACCGGCAAGCTTCAAACCGGCCTTATTTACGGCATATACGCTTTGGATATTTCCCTCGGTGCCGCGATCGGCGGAAAGCTGACGATGGTCGTTTTGGATGCGGCAGGCTTTATTCCTAACATAGTGCAGAGCTTTGCAACCAAAAACGGGATCCTGTTTGGAACCTTCATAATCCCGACGATCATGGCGGCAGGGCAGCTCATATTGCAATTTTTCTTTGGCCTTAGCGATAAAAAATATCAGAAATGCGTCGAGGAAAACGAAGCGCGTGCTTTAGCGGATCAGGCTCAGTTAAACGAATAAATCTACCTTTTAGGAGAAAATTATGAAAAAAGCAATGTCTTTAATAGTTGTACTGCTTGCGTCGTTTACAGTATATATCTACTCATTTACGACGATAGTTCTCGGCGATATTTACACTGCGTTTCCCGGGCAGGACAGTGTTACCGTCCTCATAGCATCGCTTCCGGCGGTCGTTATGATGATATCGGCATTTGCATCGGCATTTCTGCTGGCTAAGTTCAACAGAAAGCTCCTTGTAATAATAAGCATGGTAATCGCGGTTGCTGCCGGCCTTGTTGTTGCATATGTTGAGATTCCTGTTGCGGGCATAGTGGCGTGCTCTGCGCTCATGGGCATTCCGGCAGGTGTTGTGGCGGCGGCGAATGCCTCGGTTCTTCCCAGTATTGCACCCGATTCACTCAAGGATAAAGTCATGGGCTTCCATCAGGCCGCACTTATGCTCGGACAGACTCTGTTTGCCCTTATTTGCGGATTCTTTGCAAGAGGCGGCAACTGGGCAGGCGGCTTTAAAACGGTCTATGTAATTATTCCGGTTATAATCCTTGTCATCCTTTTCTATCCCGACATCCCGGTTGAATCTGTTTCGGATGAAAAACAGGAAGAGAGCAAAAAGCTCGGAAATGAAGAGCACCACCGTATGCCGACATATGCAATACTCTTGCTTGGCACTTATTTTCTCGGATGCATATTCTGGAACGGTTGGTATCTCAACAATTCAGACTTCATAATCAACGAAGCACAGCTCGGCGATACTACACTTGTCGGCGGCGTGAACTCACTGTGCACGGCGGTCAGCATGATCGGCTGCGTTGCGGTATCGTTCTGGATGAAAGCGTTCAAGGGATGGTCGCTTCCGATTGCCCTGCTTATCGGCGGTGTTTGCACATTCCTGCCTACCGTAATTCCCACAATACCCTGCTGCTACATTGCGGCAATTGGCTGCCAGCTCGGTATAATGATAGCGATATCTGCGCTGCAAACATACATAGGCCTCGGAGTCAAGGGTAAAAACCTTACCACTGCAATGAGCTTCCTCCAAGCGTTTGAAGGTTCGGGCGTTTTCCTGTGCGGATATGTTGTCCCGTTTATTGCCAGCGCGTTCGGCGAAAGTGCCCGTCATAATATGATGGTCGGTGCCGTTGCGACAATGCTTATCGGTCTTGCTACTTACACATTTATGCGTAAAGCACATAAGCAGATATTTGTCGAAGCAAAGTGAATGAAAATACACCCATGCAGTTTTTCAACATGGGTGTATAGAAAAAGACAGCTCTTCGGAGCTGCCTTTTTCGCGTCAAAGGTGGATTATACTATAATAACAACACTTTAAGACAATAACTCCCCCCCCCGATCTAATGGGTACACAATACCCATGACCGGGGGGAGTTTTTATGACGAATTTGAGCTTTGACTGGCAGATATCCGAGAGCAGAATGCGTTATACGGGGCAGCATCATCTTATGAGTGACTTCGGCCGGAGGCTGTGGTATACTATACTTAAGCACAATTATTTGAAAGTAAGGACGATCAGATGAGTCAGAAAGATATAATGCATATTCTCGAAAGAGTCAGCAGCGGCGAGCTAAGCCCATCCGAGGCGGCGCTGGAGCTGAAAATGGAGCCGTTTCAGGATCTCGGCTTTGCGAAGATCGACCACCATCGCGAGCTGCGTCAGGGCATAGCGGAGGTCATCTACGGCGAGGGCAAGACCCCCGAGCAGATACTGAAAATCGTTGAAGCAATGCTCGAACGCGGACAGAAAACGGTGCTTATAACACGAATGTCGGCCAAAGCAGCCGAGCTTGTATCCTCAAAGCATGACCTTGACTACAGGGTCGATGCAAGGCTCGGAATAGTCGGCGTGATCCCAGAGCCGGACGGAGTCGGAACTGTCGTCGTTGCGACCGGCGGCACGACGGATATTCCCGTTGCCGAGGAGGCGGCCGTCACGGCCGAGATACTCGGCAATAAGGTCACGCGGCTGTACGATGTCGGCGTTTCCGGCGTTCACCGCCTGCTGTCGCACATGCCGGAGATCATGACGGCGCGCGTTATCGTCGCCGTTGCCGGAATGGAGGGCGCGCTGCCGTCGGTTATCGGCGGACTTGCAGATTGCCCGGTGATCGCCGTGCCGACGAGCGTGGGCTACGGAGCTTCATTCGGAGGAGTCGCGGCACTGCTTAGCATGCTCAATTCCTGCGCAAGCGGCATGTCGGTAGTTAACATAGATAACGGATTCGGGGCAGGCTATCTTGCCAGCATGATAAACCACCTTGACTGATATGAATATTAACGAATTTTTCAATGAACACAAAAAAGCTGCGCTCGCCTTTTCGGGCGGCGCGGACTCGGCGTATCTGTTGTATGCCGCGGTGAAATGCGGCGCGGACATTGCTCCGTACTTTGTCAAATCTCAGTTCCAGCCGGAATTTGAGCGCAATGACGCACACCGTCTGGCCGAGCAGCTGGGAATTGAGCTGCACGAGATAAGCGTTGACGTTCTGCAATTTGACGACGTGACGGATAATCCGGCAGATCGCTGCTATTACTGCAAGAGGCATATCATGGGCGCCATACGCGCCGCTGCGGCAGCTGACGGCTACGATACGCTCATAGACGGCACGAACGCAAGCGACGACGGCGGCGACCGCCCTGGAATGAAGGTACTAAGGGAGCAGAACGTCCTCTCGCCGCTGAAGCTCTGCGGCATAACAAAAAGCGAGGTTCGCGCCCGTTCGCGTGAGGCAGGATTGTTTACATGGAATAAGCCCGCTTACGCCTGCCTTGCAACGCGCGTTCCGACCGGAGATAGGATAAGCGGTGAAAAGCTCGAGGCCGTGGAGAAAAGTGAGGAATATCTGTTTTCACTCGGCTTTACCGACTTCCGCGTGCGCCTGCGCGACGGCGGAGCGCTGCTGCAATTTACGGCAAAGCAGCAGGAAAAAGCTCAGTCTGAGCTTGAAAAAATTAAAACCGAGCTTTCAAAATACTTCGGCGTTATAAAGCTTGACCCGAAAGCGAGGGCAGAGAGCCAATGAGAACGCTGTATATCGACTGCTCTATGGGCTGCGCCGGAGATATGCTGACGGCGGCGCTTTTGGAACTGCATCCGGATAAAGACGATTTTCTGAGCCGCATGAATGCCGCACTCGGCGGAAAAGCCGTGCTGACGGCGGCACCCGACAGTAAGTGCGGAATAATCGGAACGCATGTGACGGTTCTCATAAACGGCGACGAGGAGGGCGAGAAAACGCATCATCACCATGAGCACACGAGCATTACCGAGATCATGGCGTTTATAGATTCGGTACCGCTTGACGAAGCGATCCGGGAAAATGCAAAAAAGGTCTATTCCATCATTGCCGAGGCCGAAAGCCGTGTCCACGGACATCCGATGGAAAACGTGCATTTTCATGAGGTCGGCTCGCTTGATGCGCTGGCCGATGTGCTGAGCGTGTGCGCGCTCATGCATGAGCTTGCTCCTGAGCGGATACTCGCGTCGGAGGTGAACGTAGGCTCTGGTACGGTGCGCTGCGCGCACGGCGTTCTTCCCGTTCCGGCCCCGGCGACGGAGCTTATCCTGCGCGGCGTGCCGATATATTCGAGGCAGATAAAGTCCGAGCTGTGTACTCCTACGGGCGCTGCGCTGCTGAAATTCTTTGTCTTGAAATTTGGGGCCATGCCGACTATGCAGGTCGAAAACGTCGGCTGCGGTACGGGCAAAAAGAACTTCGAGTGCGCAAACGTAGTCAGGGCGTTTATCGGCGAAACTGCAAACGACGGCGAGGAGATAATCGAGCTTGCCTGCAACCTTGACGATATGACGCCCGAGGAGCTTGCCTTTGCAATGGAGGAGCTTTTCTCACTCGGTGCATTAGATGTATACTTTACCAGCATCGGCATGAAAAAAAGCAGACCCGGCGTTAAGCTTACATGCATGTGCCGGGAAAAGCAGCGAGAACAGATGCTTGAGTGCATATTTAAGCACACAACGACACTTGGCGTGAGGGAATATGCCTGCAAAAGATACGAGCTTGGCAGAAGCGAAAAAGCGGTGCGGACGCTGGACGGAGAAGTTCGCGTCAAAATATCGTCCGGCTACGGCGTTGTGCGCGAAAAGGCAGAGTATGAGGATCTCGCCGCCCTTGCGCGCAAAAGCGGCAAAACCATCGCGCAGATAAGAAGCGAGGTTTTAAAAGCCGATAAGTAATAAGCCATATAAGCAACAACTCCCGAAAGCAAGCGCTTTCGGGAGTTGTCTATTGTTTATTCGGCAAACAGCTCGGAGTTTTCGGCCAGAAGATCGATTATGCGTCCCATCTCCTGCAGTGAGCTTACATAGCTGCGGCGCAGAGCGTCAAGGTCGCGTAGGTCAACGCTGCTTGCAACACAGGCAAAGGCGTAGTCTGTTTCTATAGCCATTGAAAGAGTGCTTCCGTTCAGGCAAAAGCCGAGAAGCTGCCCGTCGATGCTTCGGCAAAATTCAAGTATCCGCGCCGTGAGCAGCGGAGTAAAAATGCTCTTAGCATACTGCTCATGCTCGGCTGCAACACAGAAGCAGCGGTCAAACTCTTCATTGCCGGTCGCGATGCCGCATGGACTGTTCTCCGTGCGAGCGCCGACAAGCACGCTCTCGGCTGCCGGGTAGCGCATCTCAAGGCGCAAAACAATGCCCTTGAACACCATGTCGCGGCAGGTCTCCAAGCCGTCTTGCGGTGCGCCGCGCTCGTAGACATGGTTAAGGCGCACGTTTGCTGCTGAAAAGTGTGCGCCGTTGTGTTTGCCCTCGCGGAAGCTTTCGGTTTCTATCTCCTCCCACTGCCCGTCAAGCAGCCGGAGCGAGCGCACGAGCTCTTCGTCAATCAGCATCTGCGCCGTGTGCATATCCGGCCCGAAGGCATTTTCAAGCTCCGCGCGGAAGAAATCGCCCATTTGCTCCTGCATAAGAGCTTTCAGCTTTTTCTGAGCACCGCCGCCGAGAAACAGTGCGGCACACACACCGCCGAAAAACAGCACTGCCGTTAAGATCGATTTTAGCGCCATGTCATCCACGGCAAAAAACGAGATCACTCCGCCCAGAACGCCGACCAGTCCGATGATCGTCCAGATGCGCGCCTGCTTCTGATATTGCCCAAGCTTTTTCGAAAGCTCGGCCTCACTCATTTTTTCGTAATGCCTGTCATTCATAGCCCGACCCTCCGTCAGCAGATATCGAAATACAGGTTGCTGCGCGCGTCGAGCGTGACTATGTCCATAAGGCATGCTTCGGGAGAAATGCTGTCAAGCTGCATACGCTTTGCGCTGTCCTTGTAATTATCAGGCTGAGTCTCGGCGGCAAAAATAAGGCCGTCGTAGTCCTCGGGCAGATAGACAACGTAGCTTTTTGTCAGCACCGAAGCCCACTTATCGACATTGCTCTGCCAGTCGGTAGAATAGGCAAACTCTATATCATAGGTTTTGCCGTTTGCGCTGACAGTATGCAGATAGTAATTATCTCCGCGCTCACTGTCACCGTATGAGGACGCGGCTGTGAGCCACATGCCGGTGTATTCGTCATATAGCTCGCTGTCGGTGTTCGTTATGTAATCGCCGCTGAAGCTGCCGACGGAATCCTTCGGAACATAGCACACGGCATCAAACTCCAGCTCGCGTATGCCGTCATGAGTCTGGTCGGAGATCATTTTGACCTCCCAGTAGCAGTCACCGACGGTGTAGCCGTCGCCAAGGTTTGCGTAGCTGCAAATGCCGCTCTCCAGCAGATAGCTGCCGTTGTCGACAGCGGCGTTAGCATAGAGATCATTATCTTCAAAGTATGAGCCGCCGGCAATCGACACGGATGAAAGATCTTCGCTGAAAACATAGCGCTCGTCGGGATCCCATATCCATACAAGCTCTGTACTGTCTCCGTTTTCATGTTCAAAGCGGATGTAGACATCGCTTTCGCCGTCGGCGCTGAGGTCGTCGAAGGATATGGAAGTGAATGCGTCCTTCGCGTCGGGTATTGCCACGGGAAACGACACGCTGTCAAACAATATTTGCTCTGCCTCATCCCTATAGAATGCGGCGCTTTCGGAGCTTATCGTAACAAGAACGTCCACGCTCTCGCCGCCGTGCGTGATGGTTCCGCTGCCGACAACTATACCGGTAGTACGCCAGTCGTTGCCGGCTTCCGGGTCATCCGAGCTGCTGCAGGCTGCAAGACTCAGGCACATGAGCAGCGCCATAAGCAGGGCCGTAAGTCTTTTAAAAGAAATCATGCCGCACCTCACTCAGTCTCGCACAGATCCAGGCGTATATAGCTGTCGCCGTCGTCGCCCCACGAGAACGCTTCCTTTTCAAAGGACATGTTAATATCGTAGGTTACATCGGAATACTGACGGGAATGGGCATAGTATTGCTCCTCAATACCGGGATCCTGCTCAATATATCCGTAGTCTGTCATTTTAAACGTACCGTCGCCCTCGCCCTCGAACAGCTCCCATTCGCCGTTTTCATCGATAGATATGTAGCTGGTGGAGTAGGGAGAGCCGTTGAGACACCATGTGTTTGCAATGTCGGCAAAATATCCGTCGGTCCTGGGAGCGGGAGTGTCCATGACGAAAGTGCCGAAGGACTCGATGGTCATGCCGTCGGTGCCGCCGCTGACCTGATAGGCCTTGCCGTCATTTTCGTTGAAGAAATAGATGTAGGCGTATTCCGGAACGTTCTGCGCGTTGCCTGCGGCTACTATGTCGTAGCCCTTGTACAGGGTGAAGTACAGGCCGCTGTCAATTGCCTCGACCTCGAGCGCGTCGCATACGTCGCTGTCGGAAGCGGCCCATAGGCCGAGGTATTCGTTGTAGCTGCTGTCATACGAAGCCGCCGAGTCGTAAGCTGCGTCCTCTATGACTGCCGGCGCTCTGTAGTCATCGTCGCTGCTGCCGTCGTCGCCGCATGCGGCAAGGCTAAGGCACATAAGCAGCGCCATGATAAGCGCTAAGTGCTTGTTAAGGCTTTTCATTTTATTCTCTCCTTATGATTTTAATTATTCTTTACTGTTCTGCCATGGATAAGATCTCGTCGTGGCTCAGCTCCACGTTCCCGAAGCGGATGAAAATGCCGTTTGTCACGGCGCTGTTCCACACCTCTGGGTTTGCCAGCGGACGGAAGCGGAGCTTGTCCAGATATCGGCTCATGTCCAGAAGCAGACGGCTGCCGGTCACAAAATCAACCTGCAAAACATGGCCTTTGAGCGGCGTTACGGCTGATATATATTTCCGGGTCAAATGTTCGCGCTCCTTTCTGCTCACGAAAAGACGAAAAAAGTCCACCGTACTGCTATTGTACGGCGGACACTGAAAAATAACCATTCACCAAAGGTTAGAAGTTTTGCTGCATAAGCTCCGAAAGCTGCTTTCTTTTTGTTCTCGTATCGCCCTGTATGCCGAGCTTTGAGTATATCTGCTTCATATATTGCTTGACGCTGCCCTCGGACAGAAACAGCTTTTCGGCGATCTCGCGGTTGCTCAGCCGCCTGAGCGTGAGAGACGCGATCTCGTATTCGCGATCTGTCAGCGCGGCAAACTCTGCCGGGCGAGAGCCTGCGTCCGGCGCGGCTTTTTTGCGAGCTGACATAGCCTCACCGAGCCGCACGATGCTGCCGATAAGCTCCGGCTGACCGGAGCAATACTGTAAGGTTGGCTTAATATAAGCGTAATTTTCAACAAACGGGATCATTATCCAGTCGGGTGCAGCGTCCTTAAGTGCCTGATCGAGAAGACGGCATGCCTCGGCGTGCTTGCCGAGTGCCTCATACGCTGCGGCGGTCTGGAGCCTGACATGCAGCGCGACCAATGCATAGTGCATCGCCTCGCAGACAGCAAGCTGCCCCTCGCTGCGGCCTATGACCTTCGCGTATGCGCCCTGGGCGAGCAGCACCTGATTTTCGATCATCTCCGCCATGGGCTTACCCGGTGCGAGAATGCTTATCGACGAGAGCCTGTGCGCGGAAAAAACCTCCGGGATGCGCTCTGTTTTACCAAGCAGCGCGTGATAGTAGGCGCTTGCCGCGTCAAGAATATTGAGCCACGCGGCGTTATGCTGCCGCAGAAGCTGCTCGCGGCGTTGCTCAAAGCTGTATCTCATCTCAACATCCGCGCACAGCGACAGCCGCCATGCAAGAAAATCGCAGCAGAGCGCCATGTTCTCCTGCCCGTTGCCCTCTATCCGGGCGTAAGCGCTTTCAAGCTCGATGTGCGCGTCGGTAAAGCGCCCCTGCACAAAGGCGGCCTCGGCGCGCATGATCTTTTCCGCGCCCTGACCGTGCCCGTCGGTTATCTTGTAGTAATGCGGCATGCACTCGTCCATGTCGGCAAGCTCGCTTTGCATTTTGCCCGGAGCACGATGAAACATCATAAGCACCGACGGAGAGCCGAAGGTCCAGCCGCCGCTTTTGTGTATGCTGATCGCAATGCGCGACATTTGCGCGCTGGCGCTGCGGTGAAGCCGACTCATGGCGCTTATGTCGTTGTAGCTCAAAAAGCTCATGATAAGGTCGCACTCGCCCAGAAGATTTCCGCGCTCGGCCTCGCTCAGCTCGCCGTTATCGTCAATTGCCGAAAGCAGCAGCGCTTTAAGCTCCAGCATCTTCGGTATCTGCCGCCAGTTGAACATGCTGCGCATCAGCACGAGTATCGACAGCGGATGCCTCTTAAGAACGTCAACGGGGCAATCTTCAATGCCGGACAGCACGCGCTGCGGATCGAGAGAAGAAAGCAGAATGCCGGCATCTTTCCGCACAACGCGCAGCAGCGAGTCGAAATCTCCGCATTTTCTGTAAGACGACATGGCGTGCAGATACTGCCGCCGGCTTTCGTACCATGAACCGAAGCGATGCCAATAAAGCTCCTTCTTTTGCTTTGGCAGCAGTAAGAACGTTCGTTCGGCGCACTGCTTCATCATATGATGGAAGCGATATGTCACGCCGTCCGGCAGGCATTTTACAAATGCGTTCTGCGCCGTGAGCAAGTCAAGAAGCTCCTGAGCATCGCTGTTATCGGTCACAAATCGCGCCATCTCGGCGGTGAACTCGTCGGCAAGACCCATCACCGCCAAAAGCTCGCGCTGCTTCTTAGGCAGAGGATCTATCATGGCGGCAATAAACATGGAGTATATGTCCGAATCGCGGTCGGGCAGCGAGCCTCGCTCGGAGAGCGTGCGCAGATTGAGGTACACGGCGGAAAACCACCCCTCGCTGGAATACAGCAGACTGTCTATCTGCTCATCGGAAAGCTCCGTTCCGCAGCGATGTGCGTAAACGGCAAGCTCCGTGTGGTTTAAGCGAAGCTGCTCGACGCCTATCTGATAGACTCGGCTTCCGAGCCGCACGATATCGGCGGCCGGCAGGAAGCGGTCGCGGCTTGCAACGATCAGATGCACGTTTTCCGGCAAACGGTTTGCAAGCGTGCACAGAAACGCGCAGGCGCGATCATCCGTGAGCAGGTGAAAATCGTCGATGAAAATATAACACGGAGTTTTGCCTGCAAGCTCGTGGCATAAGCCGTCAGCCAAAATGCCGCCGCCGACAGCGTCCGTCGGGCAGGCGTAATCGCGCAGAAAATCAAGCCCGGCGCGGGCAAATGCGTCCTGAACGCTTTTCCAGAAGATCATGAGGTTGCCGGAATACACGCTTATGCGGATGATCCGAACCGCCTCGGTCTTTGCGCGCTGCTCAAGAAACCAGCTGACGGCAGTCGTTTTGCCGTAGCCCATCGGCGCGACCACCGTTGTCATGCGGCAACGCGATATGGGCCGCAGGCTCTCCTGCAAGCGCTCGGATATGTAGATCGTGTTTAAGCTCCACTTTTGCTTCGGCATGGCAAACTCCTTTGTGTCAATGCCAAATATTATATAGGAATGCGCGCCGCAGCGCAAGACACGATAAGGCGCTTTTGGCTGTTCACAAGCTTGTTTTTGTGTTATAATACTTTGAAGGATCGAAAAAAAGGAGGGGTTTAATGGACAGAAAACGGGATCTTGAGATCGCACAGAGCTGCCGTATGAGCCCTATTGAGGATATAGCCGGAAAAATCGGCATAGGCGAGCAGTGGCTTGAGTGCTACGGAAAATATAAGGCCAAGGTCGATCTCGGCTATCTTGGCGATAACAAAAATGCCGACGGCAAGCTCATCCTTGTTACGGCCATAACGCCGACACCGGCAGGCGAGGGCAAGACCACGACTGCTATAGGTCTTGCCGATGGCTTGCGTAAGATCGGCAAAAATGCGGCCGCTGCACTGCGCGAGCCGTCGCTTGGCCCCGTGTTCGGAATAAAGGGCGGCGCCTGCGGCGGAGGCTATGCGCAGATAGTTCCTATGGAGGATATAAATCTGCACTTCACCGGCGATATCCACGCCATCGGCGCGGCGAACAATCTGCTGGCCGCGATGATAGATAATCACATCATGCACGGAAACGCCCTCGATATAGACACGAAAAGAATAACCTGGCGCAGATGCGTCGATATGAATGACAGGCAGCTCCGGTATATCCGCGACGGCCTCGGCGGCGAAAAGGACGGGGTAGAGCGCGACGACGGCTTTGACATCACCGTTGCGAGCGAGATCATGGCCATCCTCTGCCTTGCCGAGTCCGCTGCCGACCTTAAAGCGCGTCTTGCGCGCATCGTCATCGGATATGATACGCAAAATCGCCCCGTAACGTGCAGCAGGCTCAAGGCACAGGGCGCTATGGCGGCACTTTTGAAGGACGCTATAAAGCCCAACATAGTGCAGACGCTTGAGGGAACTCCGGCGTTTGTCCACGGCGGCCCGTTTGCGAATATCGCCCACGGCTGCAACTCGGTGCTGGCAACGCGCATGGCGCTGAAGGCCGCAGATTATGCCGTGACGGAGGCCGGCTTCGGCGCAGACCTCGGCGCGGAAAAATTCCTTGATATTAAATGCAGAGCATCGGGCCTGCGCCCGGCTGCGGTGGTAGTCGTCGCAACGGTCAGAGCGCTGAAAATGCACGGCGGACTGGATAAGTCGCAGCTTGACGCAGAGGATCTCACGGCGCTAGAGCGGGGAATACCAAATCTCCTGCGCCATGTCCGCAATATCAAAAACGTGTATCATCTGCCGTGCGTCGTTGCGCTCAACCGCTTCCCGACGGATACCGAGGCAGAGCTTAAGCTCGTCGAGGAAAAGTGCGCGCAGCTTGACACGAGCATTGTCCTCTCGGACGTGTGGGCGCACGGCGGCGAGGGCGGAAAAGAGCTTGCCGAGGCGGTCGTTCGCCTCTGCGAGGAGGATAACTCCGGCTTTGGCTTCTGCTATGAGGATGAGCTTGGCATTGAAGATAAGATCAGCGCCGTCGTCAGGAAAATTTACGGCGGCAGAGGAGCCGTCCTTTTGCCGGAAGCAAAAAAACAGGCAGAGCACCTTACTGCACTTGGCTTCGGCAAACTGCCCGTGTGCATAGCAAAAACGCAAAGCAGCTTTTCCGACGATGCGAAAAAGCTCGGCGCGCCGGAGGACTTCACCGTGACCGTTCGGCAGATAAAGGTCAGCGCCGGAGCGGGGTTTACGGTCGCGCTTGCAGGCAATATTATGACCATGCCCGGCCTGCCGAGCGTACCGGCGGCCGAGGGCATAGATATCGACGATAACGGAAGGATAACGGGACTTTTCTGATGGACTTTAGCAGAATGCTCGGCTATACCGAGGCGCTGAGCAAAAATAACGACAGAACGTGGTTTCATGATAACCACAGGCAGTACGAGCAGGCACAAGAGGATTTCCTCATGGTGCTGGACGTGATGAAGTTTGTTCTCGCAAAGGACGCGCCGCAGATCGGCGACGAGCTTTTGTTTGAAAATCCGAAGAACTTCATGTACCGCATACCGCGCGACATGCGCTACAGCAAAAACAAAACGCCGTATAATCCGGCGTTCAGGGCGTATTTATCGCCGCACAAAAAGGACTTTCTGCCGCTTTCGTACTATATCCACATAAGTCATGAGCGCTGCATCCTTGAAACCGGCGCGTGGCCGTGGGAGACAAAGCAGCTGAGCCGCCTGCGCGAGTATATAGCCTATAACTACGAGGAGCTTGACGCGATATGCGCCGAAAACGGCCTCATGGTTTTCGGCGAGCAGCTCAAGCGCACGCCGCGCGGCTATGATACTGACCACCCGGCGGCGGATTGGCTCAGGTATAAATTCTGGCTTACGGAATACAGCTTTACGTCTGATGATCTGCGCGACCTTGACGTATTCGCGGAAGCGGCCGGAGCCGCCGTTAGGAGATTTGAACCGTTCAGACAGTTTCTCATGGGCGCGTTTGATGACAGAATTTACGATGAATAACGAAAAACCGGCATTCATTTGAATGCCGGTTTAATATTATGTAAACCTATATCATAAACACGTCTCCGTGCTTGTACGGGCTGCCGTGGCTTGCCGTTGCCCATGCCTCGAATGCGGCCTTATCGCGCACGACCATGCCGGAAAGCCGGTCGATGCCAAGCGCTTTAAGCTCCGGACACAGCGGAGTTGTAGGCCCGATGATTATGCTAACTGCGTTTTTTGAAAGCTCCAGCAGCCGGGGAAGCGTTTTGTTTATAGCGGCGCTCGCCGTCATGATAACGATATCGCAGTCGGGAAGAATATATTCGCAGGCCGAATCCGGATAGTCGCCGGGCTTTGGGTCACGCTCAATTATGTAAACCTCGCTTGCGCCCTTGAGCGCGTCGGGCTGAAGCACGAGGTGCCCGATGAGGGCGACTTTTTTGCCCTCGGTGGAAAAGCCCTGGGTACAGCTTTTGTCAAAGCCGCAGCGCGCACCGAGAGTATCCATATGCTCAACTGTATTGTAAAATGCGTTTATCACAGCCATCGCCTCGGACGCCTCGAGAAGGTTCCACGATCGCACGGCCTCCGCCGCCTTGCGCGCGGTGAGACCCTCAAGCGTCGGGAACATGCGCTCGCGGCTTTGCAGCTTATCGTGCAGCGCAATGCCGTATCGACCGTCGCTCAGTTCGGCGGCGATCCACGATCTTGTGTGAATTATACGCGAAACATATATCTCGGCGGAAATTCCGCTGATTAAAATATCATAGTAATCCATATTCAGCCCTCCACAGCCATTATATCACCGCTTGCGCCGGTATAGCAAGTGATGCTATAATTATAATGTGACGGAGGTAAGATAAATGATATTTGACACCCATGCGCATTACGACAGCGGCGCGTTCAACGCCGACCGCTTTGACATACTCGCGTCCATGCCGGAGAAAAACGTCGGTCTGATCGTCGATCCGGGCTGCGACCTTGAAAGCAGCCGCGCCGCGATAGCTCTTGCGGAAAAATACAGCTTTGTGTACGCCGCCGTCGGCTGGCACCCGGAGGATATGGATAAGCTTACCGATGAGGGCTTTGATGAAATGATAAAGCTCATGCACCACCCGAAATGTGTTGCCGTCGGCGAGATAGGGCTTGATTACTATTGGGATGCCGAGCATAAGGACGAGCAGAAAGCGCTGTTTATCCGTCAGATCGAGCTTGCGCTTGAGCTTGATAAGCCCGTCATCGTCCACGACCGTGAGGCGCACGGCGACAGCTTTGATATCGTCAGCCGCTATCCCGAACTGAGAGGCGTGTTCCACTGCTATTCCGGAAGTGCGGAGATGGCCGCCGAGCTTTTAAAGCGCGGCTGGTATCTCGGCTTTGACGGGCCGATAACCTATAAAAACGCGCGCAAGGCGCTTGAGGTGCTCCAAATGTGTCCGCTCGAGCGCATGGTCATCGAGACCGACAGCCCGTATCTCACGCCGGTTCCGAACCGCGGCAAGCGCAACGATTCGTCGAACCTGAAATATGTCATCGACAAAATTGCCGAGGTCAAGGGCGTGAGCGCATCCGAGGTCGAGCGCGCCACGTTTGAAAACGGCAAAAAGCTTTACGGTATGGAGGATATGTGATGTACGAGCCAAAGATAATACTGAGCGGCGCGCCGAACGCGCGCGACCTCGGTGGAATCGAAACAAAGGACGGCAGAACACTCAAATACGGCCGGCTTATCCGCAGCGGAATGCTCTCTCGCCTTGACGATAACGATATGGCATATCTCAAAAACGCCGGACTGCGCACCGTTGTTGACTTTAGAACCGCAGCCGAGCGCATGCAGAAGCCGGACAGACTGCCCGAAGGCACAGAGTACATAATCTGCCCGATACTTGAAGATAAAGCCGAGGGCATAACTCGCGATAAGCCCGAGACCGAGGACGAGGAGGCGCAGCGCACGGTGAAAATGGCGCAGAGGCTCATGGCACGCGATCCGGACGGCGCAGCGCAGATGCGTTCGCTGTATCCGATCATGGTGTCGGTTGAGCACTCGGTGCAGCATTACAGGAAATTCTTTGAGATACTCCTGCGCCATGAGGAAGGCGCGCTGCTGTATCACTGCACCATGGGTAAGGACAGGGTAGGCACGGCAACGGCGCTGATCCTCTCGGCTCTCGGCGTGCCGCGCGAGACGATCTATGCCGACTATCTTATAACGCGCAACCGCTGTGCTCCGGGCACGGAGAAGCTCGTCAATAACTGCAAAAGATACACCGACGATGCCAAAACGCTGAAGTTTATCCGCATGATAGATACCGTGCAGGAGGATTTCCTCGACGCGGCCTTGGATACGATAGATGAGCTTCACGGCGGCATGGAGAGCTTTCTGCGCGATCAGATGTCGCTTGACGATGAAAAACTCAAACGCCTCGAGAAGCTGTATCTGGAGTGATGAAAAACCGGCGCAGGCCTTTGCCTGCGCCGGTTCAGTCTTCGAGAAATTCGGAATAGCAGTCGAGCGTCAGACAGCCGGAGAGCTGCGTGAGCAGGCACTGCATATCGGAGCTGTTGTATTCGTTATCCGGCGCGGAAAGTTTTTTTCCTGCCGGTATGTCATATGAGAGCATTGCTCGCACACATGTACCCCTGCCCTCGCCGCGGCTTTCGATGATAAGCGCACCATTGTGCAGCTGCGCGATGCTCTTGGCAACGGCAAGACCTATGCCGCTTCCTGCCGGGCGCGAAAGGCTGTCGCGCTGCTTGTATTTTCCGAAAACGGTGGACAGCTCATCGGGAGGGATGCCCGCGCCGTTATCGTCAACGCAGACTATAAGGTTTTTGTCCGTCCTCAGCAGCGAGACGGCGATCCTGCCGCCGCGGCTGCAGCTTGCTATGCCGTTTGACAGAAGGTTGAGCACCAGCTGACTGATAAGTGCCCGGTCTGCGACAAGGCGAACATGTTCCTCGGAGCTGAACGAGATGCTTATATTCTGCTTCTGCGTGAGAAGGTTCACGGTGTCGATCATATTCCTGAAGAGTTCGGTCATGTCGATCGGCTCGGGGCGGAAGGGAAGTGAGCCATCCTCTATGCCGGAGAGCGTGCCGAGATTGTCCAAAGCGCGCTTTATGCGGTAATAGTTGCGGTTGAGCGTGCTGACGTATTCGCTGAGCTTGTCGTTTGCAACGTCCTCGGCGATGACGGATATGCACGATGCAGAAAATTTTATGTTCGACATGCACGAGCGCAGCGTGTCAAAAACGCTGTCGCTGGGTGAGGAGGGGAAACCGTCGCAGCTTATGACGTGGATGCGGTATCCGTTTGCCGAGCTTACCTTAACGGTGCAGCTTTTTGAGCCTATGAGCGCCGTCGTAACAAAGCTGTCTGCCTGGTTGTTTGAAATGTGCGAGGGCATGAGCATATCCACGGGCTTTGACGTGAGGTCGGCGCCGACAAAGTTGACTGCGGCAGGGTTCATGTACACTATTTTTCCGCGGCGCGACACCGCGACGGCTGTTTCGAGCATAGAGAATGCGGCGGCCAAAAGTCCGGAATCCGACATTTATCTTCACCTCGTAAGTTTTTTCGGTACTATTCTATCAAAAACAAGCAAAATATACAATAGGCGGCCTCAAAAAGGCGATTTTTTAACGGATATTTGGCTGTATCGAAATATTGATTTTTGAGCATAGTATATGTTACAATTATGGCAATACAGCAAGTAATGTTTTCCGCGCTGAAATTAATAAAATGGAGGAACATAAAAAATGATCAAAGTTGCTATCAATGGTTTTGGCCGCATCGGCCGTCTGGCATTCAGAGCCGGCATCGTCGCTGACGATATCGAGATCGTTGCCATCAATGCTCCCGACAAGACCCCTGCTCAGCTGGCGTACACCGTTAAGTACGACTCCGTGCATGGCCGCTTCCAGGGAACCGTTGAGTATGACGATAATTCCATAACCGTAAATGGCAAGCGCGTCGCCGTCGTCGGCAACCGCAACCCGGCAGAGCTGCCCTGGGGCGAAATGGGCGTTGAGTACGTCCTCGAGTGCACCGGCGCATTCCTCACCACCGAGAAGGCACAGGCTCACCTTGACGCAGGCGCACAGGTCGTCGTCCTGTCCGGCCCGTCCAAGGACGATACCCCGATGTTCGTCTGCGGCGTAAACCTCGATAAGTACACCCCCGACATCAAGGTCGTTTCCAATGCATCCTGCACCACCAACTGCCTTGCACCTCTTGCAAAGGTCATCAACGACAACTTCGGCATCGTCGAAGGCCTCATGACCACCGTCCATGCAGACACCGCAACTCAGGAAGTCGTTGACGGCTTCTCCAAGAAAAACTGGCGTCTCGGCCGCGGCGTTCACGGCAATATCATCCCCACCAGCACCGGCGCTGCAAAGGCTGTCGGCAAGGTCATCCCCGAACTCAAGGGCAAGCTGACCGGTACCTCCATGCGTATCCCCAGCGCTGACGTTTCCATCGTTGACCTGACCTGCCGCCTCGAGAAGGGCGCAAGCTACGACGAGATCTGCGCAGCGGTCAAGGCAGCAAGCGAAGGCCCGATGAAGGGCGTTATCGAGTACTGCGAGGACGAGGTCGTTTCCTCCGACTTCATCACCGATCCTCACACCAGCATTTTCGACGCAAAGGCCGGCCTGGCTCTCAACGACAACTTCGTAAAGCTCATGGCATGGTACGATAACGAGTGGGGCTTCTCTTGCAAGATGCTCGACCTGACCCGCCACATCGACAAGGTTCGCAAGGCATAATTTGGTTTAAAAAGCCGCTGATTTTATTGTATTTAAGCAATTTTCCGAACTTTTAAGCTAAGTACGAAAACTGTTACCGGGTACGATAACGATCGGCTGATACGAAAACTATTAAAAATGGCCTCTTTTTGCTTGATAGTTTCAGGCAGAAAGAGGCTGTTTTGCTGATATAGAATCGCCCTGCCGCATTAGGCCGGTTGATACAATAAAACATAAGAATAAAGACTGCATCGATGCGGATTTATTATACGTTTTTCATCCTATGACCTCGCCGAGCACTTTCACGAAGAATATGACGAGGACGCATATCATTATCGGCTTTACGGCCTTGCTGCCGCCTTTTTTGAAAAAGCTTGAGCCGAGCCAGTTGCCGGCAATGGAAAACAGTCCGGCGACGAGCCCGACTGCGAAAATGACCTTGCCGTTTATGAGGAAAACTACAAGCGCCGAGATGTTCGTTGCGAGGTTTATAGCCTTGCTTACGCCGTTTGCCTCCGTGACGGGCATATGAGCCGCGGCCGTCAGCAGCAGAATGAGAAACGTTCCCGTACCCGGACCGTAAAAGCCGTCGTAAGCGCCGATGAAAAATGCTATGACGCAGCTCAAAAGCGTGGTCTTGAGCTTTGAATACGGCTCGCGCTCGCCGCTGAGCGCTTTGCCCTTCATGACATACAGCGCCGTCAGCGGAAGAATGACAAGCATGATTATCTTGAACACGGCGTCGTCAATAAGCAGCGCAAGGTTTGCGCCGCAGGCTGAGCCTGCCAGCGCGAACAGCACGCAGAATATCGCCTGTTTCCAGGGGATAAAGCCGCTTTTCGTGTAGCGCACGGTGGTGAGCGTCGTGCCCATGGCGGAGCTTACCTTGTTAGTCCCTATGGCAAAGTGAACGGGGAAGCCGGCTATGAGATACGCAGGGAGCGAGATAAGCCCTCCGCCGCCGGCAACCGCATCAACAAATCCGGCAAGGAAAACGAGCGGACAGACGATGAGATATTGAATTATCGAAATTTCCATGGCCTTACTCGGCAGTCTCCCACAGCAGCATATTGTTTTTGCATTCTGCTTTCAGCTGCCCCTTGTCCATCAGCCACGCAAGGTATGACTTCACGGTGCTGCCGACAAGCGCGTATTGCTCAAAGCTCAGCTCAAGAGCATATTCGTCAAAAAGCCGTTTGAGAAGCGCTTCAAAATTCACGGGCTGCGTGCAAATAGACTTGATACGTCCGGCGATCTCATTGACGGTGTCGATATTATACTGCGCAAGCTCGCTTACATCCTCGCAGGCCTCCGCGTGAGCCGGAACGAAAAATGCACCGCTGAGCGACTTGACCTTTTCAAGCGTGTCGAGATATGCCTGCACGTCATATATAAAGCCGATGCGGTATTTTTCGAGTGTTGCACGGCTTGAAAGGCAGTCGGCAAGGAACACAACATTATCCGGCGTTCTGAAGCCGACCATTTCAAAACAGTGTCCCGGCAGAGGAATGATCTCAAAGCCCTCGGGAAGCTCGGCGGATGCAAGCTCGTCCGCGTCCGACTCCTGCGCCATCAAGAACTTATGCCGCAGCGCCTTCGGAGGAAAGCCGCCGTAAAGAAGCGCCGGCTCGAGCAGCGTGTGGCGCGTGAAGTCGCGCTCAACGCCGGGAGCATAGACCTTGCACCCGGTCTGCGCCTTAAGATATTTGCAGCCGCCGATGTGGTCTGCGTGGGAATGGGTGCACAGTATCGCGCGCAGCGCCCAGCCGTTTTTGTCAAGTATCTGCCGCACCTTGCGCCCGGCCTCCTTGTCGTTGCCGCTGTCGATAAGATAAACGTCCTTATCCCCGTCGAGATAAAGCCCGATCTTGGCAGGGCAGTTAATATAATAAGTGTTGTTTAAAACCTGAATAAGCTCGTACATTGTATCACCTCATTTAACCGATACAGTTTATCATAAGTTCATTTTCCGGGCAATAAAATCCTTGCAGAAATATTTAATTGTGCTATACTTACTTCTGTTCGTTTGGAACAATTTTGATTGAAACCGGGCGATAATATTGTTTGTAAATGAAAATGCCGATCTGTACAGGCACCTGACGTTTGCCTCGGTCGGCGGATTTTTCGGTGCGTATGCGATACTGTGCCGCAGCGGAATACTTGCCAGCGCGCAGACCATGAACCTGCTGGAGCTTACGCTCAATGCGCTGCGCGGCGACGCGGTCGCGGTGCTGCTGCATCTGGGTGCGCTCGTGCTGTACGTTGCAGGCACGATGATTACGGTGCTTTTGCCGCACTTTTTCGGCATCGATATGCGCCGTGCAGCGCCTGTTATCGACGCGCTTGCCTGTGTTGCGCTGTGCTTCATTCCGGCCGATGCAAACGTTATCCTCGCGCTGTACCCCATATTCTTTGCGATGAGCGTGCAGTGGAGCACCTTTTCCGGAGCTAAGGGATTTGTAAGCTCAACCATATTCTCCACAAACAATACAAAGCAGGCCTCGCTTGCTTTTGCGCAGTATATAACCGACGGCGACCGTGTGCATTTCAAAAAAGTGAAGTTTTATCTCTTCACACTGCTTGCTTTCCACGTCGGCGCTGCGGTAGGCTTCTTTGCCGTCAAGCTCATGGGCGTTCAGGGCGCATGGGTCAATATCATCCTCGCCGCCGCGGCTTACTCAATGGTCGTCTGCGAGGACAGATACTTGAGCCTCTGCGAGGACGAGGATAAAGAAGAGGAAGTCGCATAAAAAACAGCTCCCCACGGGGAGCTGCAGCCTGTAGAAAAAGTCTGTCTTAGCAGTCACGCCAAGGCAGGCTTTTTCGTTT
>ERZ772883.398-NODE-398-length-46878-cov-44.066249_pt1 | contig 46878 bp, 38 predicted proteins | sample MGYA00580575_ERZ772883 | MGnify/ENA primary metagenome ERZ772883 (study PRJEB29015, sample SAMEA2737666) | human gut metagenome | biome: human gut; feature: human-associated habitat; material: faeces | place: China | collected 2012 ...
CGATACCGTCAAGCATCTTGCCGTCGGCACCGAACTCGCAGTTGGGATTTTCGAGATTGATTCCGTTATCCTGCCATACATACTGGACTTTGTTTACCGAAATCTCGCCATTTGCTCCGCCTGCGAAGTAATAAGCGCCGTCAACCTCGATAAGTCCTGCCATCTTCGGTCTGCCCATTACATAGTAGTAGAGCGTACCGTTCTTGTTTACGATACCGTCAAGCATCTTGCCGTCGGCACCGAACTCGCAGTTGGGATTTTCGAGCTTGATTCCGTTATCCTGCCATACATACTGAACCTTGTTTACCGAAACCTCGCCGTTTGCACCGCCTGCAAAGTAGTAAGCGCCGTCAACCATGACAAGACCTGCCATCTTCGGCTTTCCTGTTTCGTAGTAGTAGAGAGTTCCGTCCTTTTCGACAATGCCGTTGAGCATCTTGCCGTCGGGGCCGAATTCGTAGGTTCCGTTCGGAATCGAAGTGGTGTTCGCCCATGTGTACTGCTTTTTGTTGATGGAAACTTCACCGTTTGCACCGCCTGCAAAGTAGTAGTCGCCGTCAACCTCAACAAGACCTACCATTGCCGGACGACCGTTTCTGTAATAAACCAAGTCGCCATTCTGATTCTTTGCAATGCCGTTAACAGCCTTGTAATCGTCGCCGAAGTAATAATTGCCGGGATTCAGATCACAGTGCGATTCGCCCACGTTGACGAAGCCCTTTCTTGCATAACCGTAATAATCGAAGCTGTAGTAACTGCCGTCAATCTTATAAAGGCCGTATACACCAATGCCGTCGATTACATAGCTGAGACCCTTTTCGTCCTCATAGAAGCCTGTGGGAACAACCTCATCCTTGCAAATACCGTCATCACCGAAATCGTACCAATAACGTACATTTGCCTTGAATATCATGCGGTAGCCTTCGTAGCGGTAACCGTTCTCGAAGTAATACCTGTTGCCGTCGATTGTAGCCCAGCCCCTGTTGTAGCAACCCGGGCCGTAATAATACTTTGTACCGAAAACAGTCTTTGCCCAAACGCCGTGCTTCAGGCGTCCGTTATCCTCAAATTCATAAGTTACACTGCCGAATGCCTTTGAGCCGGTCTGTGCGTTATATGAATTGTCGAAGTTGTACCAGCTGTTGTCTATCATTACCCAGCCCTTTTGAAGCTCTCCGTGACGGGCATAGCGGTAAGCCTTTGCGGTATTGTCATAGAAAAGACCCGTCAGCTTGCCTGTGCAAGCGCCGTCGTTATCGAAGCTGTAATAATAGCTCTTGTCCGAACCGTCCTGATCGGGTGCGCAGTAAATACCCGTGACCTTTTTGTTGTTCACATAGTAATAGAACTGTTCACCGTTCGGGCTTATCCAACCGTTGAGGGGCTTTTCGTCAAGTGAGAAGTGATCCTCAAACGTAACATATGTGTCGGAGAAGTGTCCGCCTGCGTCCTCCGGATCATTCGGATTGATATACTCATAAATGCCGTATTTCTTCTGATTTTCCGGATCCTTTGCGAACTTGTAAAGCTGTGTTGTATCAAGATAAATATCGTAAGAGACATTACCCGTTACATCAATATTGATCAATCCGTCCTTATCCTTTTGGGCGTTCTTCTTCGGTGTAATCTTAACACCGGAGAGAATACCGATCGAGTTTGCCGTTGACGGATCGATACCCTCAGTCTGTCTTGTCCACTTGCATACGATTGTAAGCGTATGCGTGGCTTCGTCGTATTTGTATGACGAGATCTTGAAGAAGTCGTTTACAAACCTCAGATTTTCAACATCGACATCTACTCCCTCGGGGAATTTCGCCGTAACGGTAACATTTGTAAGGTCGCTTACACGTCCGCCCAAAGCGAGAAGATAATCCCATGGGGTAGCATTTTCACCGACGTTGCCAGCAAAGCCGTTGAGATATTCCATCAAGGGCTGTAAGCGTGCAGGTGCGGTAATCGATTTCATATCAATGGCAAATACATACGAAGCGACAGAATCCTTGTTTGTATCTACCTTATAGTAAAGCTTGTTGTCGATTGTATAAGAGTTCGAAACAGATCTGTTCCATGCGAGGGACTCGTTACCTGCCGTTGCCTTTTCGAAATCGAAAATGCTTTCGTCTGTCTTGTAAAGGCGCAGGGAAATATTGGCGCTAACATTGACATCGGTCTTTACCTTAGCGGTTACGGTAACGTTACGAACGCCCGAAGCTTCGTTACCGGTGAACGAGAAGCCGTTCATTACACCTGCCAGATCATTGGTCATTTCAAAGATGATATCGTTCGTGTTGAACGTTACGGGATTGTTCTTGTATGTTGCAACAAGCGGAAGCTCTTCAGCAACGCCGTAAATCACGTTGATATTATCCTTTGTAAAGCTGAGAGCCGTGGGTCTTGTGATAACCTCGATTGTTTTGCTTCCGACAACCTTTCCGTCAACCACAACCTGAATATCGACCTTGCCCTTTGCAACGGCGGTAAATTTATTACCGTTGAGAGTGCCGACTGTTTCATCGGAAAGTCGGAGTGTTGCGTTCTTCGGAATCTCGGTCATATTTCCTGCCGCACCGACGCCTGTCAGCGAAACATCGAAGGAAGAACCTACGGTCAGGTAGTCCGTTGCGGTGTTAACGATAGCGTGGTCAAATTCCTTTGAAGTTACAGCCGTGGAAACGATTACAAGTGATGAGCTTACGGAACGCTCCACGCTGTCGCACGGGCGGTTAACAACGGTTACCTCGTCCGAGCCCTCCTGCTTTGCGTCATAGGTTGCGGATCCGCCGCCGTCAAGCTCCATAGCGTCCACACAGCCTGCGTCAATGAGAATCTGTGCAACCTCATAATACGTTGCGCCGACCGAATACGGATACTGACGTCCGTCAAGTACAAGATTTATAATCTGTCCGTCCGCCGTAATACCGACGCAGCATCTCGGCATCTTTTCGCTTGTTTTGCCGATGAACTGATTTACACCGTCCTTAACAAGGATTTCCGCACCGCCGACAGCCTCCTGAATATTGTTCTTGTATTTGTTATATTCCGAGGCTTCTCCGATAACCGGTGTGCCGTCCTTGAGGATAGCAAAGAAATTATATTCTCTTTCCTTCGTGTAAATGGGGGTATACTCCTTGCCGTTCATAACAAGCAAGCCGAGCGGCTGACCTGTACCCATGTTGAAGAAGTTGGCGTTTGTGCCGACAACCGCATTGTAATTTTCAATATAGTTATCGGGGTCGTTGGGGTTGGAATGCTTTTTCTGAGCGGCGGCCATCTGCTCGCTGACAGTTGACAATGCCCATGAAGAAGCGTCATTGTTTGCATAGTTTGCGTAGATATTGACATCGCTTCTGTTGATGTCCGACTTTGACATATAGTATACCATCTGCTCGCCGTTCGAATCGACAGCATAGCTGATGTTCTGCGTTATACCCGGAGCAAGCATCGAATCCTTCGAAGAGAATACGCTGTAAATATCCGGCTTGTTCGGGTCATCTGTCGGCTTATCGGGTTTCTCGGGAGCTACCAGATCGTCCTTTGCCAGATTATAAAGATAATCGGCAAATGCGTAACAGCAAGCCTCTCTGAGGGTATCAAGGCCCGAAAGTCCCCTGCCCGATTCAAGAAGCTGAATCAAAAGGTGATCTCTGTAAGTCGTGAAAATCGACTGACGAACCTCGGCATTTGTCAGGCTGCCCGGGAAGCGGTTGTTCAGGAAGAACGCCGCTCTTGAACGCATCGAAAGCTCCTCGTTATAGTAGCTTTCAAAAATCTCGCTGAGCGATGAAGCGCCCGATGTGATTTGGTAAACGATATAGAAGGCATCAAGGTCGGTTCTGATATCGTCATAGCCGAAGCCGCTTTCCTCAACATCGTCAACGCCGAAATATTTTGTTTTGATTTCTTCGGTCATTGCGTCAAGCTCTGTTGCTTTTACTCTCGGATTTGAATATTCCATCAAGTCGCAAATATCGCCTGCCCAGCTGCCGAAGTCTGTGTTTGACTGAGTATAGTTCTTATTGCTTGAAATATTCAACGAACCGAACAGATGGTCGAATACCATTTTTTCGCCGTTCGGCATTGTTATTTCAAGATAATCGATCTCACGAAGCGCATAAGCGATAGTGCCGTTGATTTCGTCCTTTGCGATAACCTCGTTGACGAAAACGGTTTCCTCGGCACCTGCCATTGTTACCCAATCGTCATCGTTGTAACGGTCGATACCGGTACGGATGAAGTTGAGCATAAGCTTTGTGGGATCCTTACCAGGGTTTTTCTTGGCGTAGTCGCTCGCATAGCCCTCAAGCTGAGACATTGCAAGCTTAAAGGTATCCCAGTTAAGCTTGAGCTTGGCAACAACCTCTTGCTTTTTAAGGATTTCGTTACAGCTTGAGCAATGACTGCCCTCTGTAAGTCCTGTTGATGAATATGTCGGAGCTACCGCCGCATCAATTACCGGAGTATGCGGAAGTATTGCAAGCTCTCTTGTTTCTCTGATACCGCAAACGGTGCAATAACGTTCCTCTTCACCCTTTTCGGTACAGGTTGCCACCTTGGATACAGTCCATTTTCCGAAGGAATGTCCGAGTGCCGCAACCGTCTGACGTTCAACGATAATTTCGCCGCAAACGGAGCAGTGACTACCCTCGGTAAGTCCCGATTCGGTGCAGGTAGGTGCAACGGCGGGATCAATTACAAGCTTATGTCCGCTTGCGTCCGTATAGTCGGATACATAGCTGTGACCGCAGTGACAGGTATAGGTTGTATATCCTCTTTCGGTGCAGGTCGGTTCCGTAACAACCGCCGTATAGCTGTGGCCGGTAGCCGGAATAACCTCTGTTTCATAGCGGTCACCGCGAATACAGGTTCTCTTCTTAAGTCCGTTCTCGGTGCAGGTTGCATTCTTGACGATTACCCAATCGCCGAATTCACAGCCGAGAGCTTCGACAAAGTTGCCCTGATATGTGTGTCCGCATTTTTTACAAGTATAGGTCGTGTAACCGCGCTCATGACAGGTCGGAGCGGTTACAACGCCCCCGTCATAGCTGTGATTTGTCGCCGGGATAATCTCGGTGTAGCTGTCGCCGCAATGACAGGTGTATGTCATGACACCGTTTTCGGTGCAGGTTGCCGGAGTTGTTACAACACCGACGTATTTGTGTCCGAGTGCCGGTACATACGACTCCTCGGGAATTTCCGTATGGTTACAACGTTTACATGTGAGCGTTGTATATCCCTTTTCGGTACAGGTCGGCTCGGTTACAACCGAGGTAAAGTCATGACCCAAGGCGTCAACCTTATCGACCGTGTCGCTGTATCCGCAAACCGTACATTTGCGAACCGTATAACCGCCCGTTGTGCAGGTCGGCTCAACAACCTCGTATGTAAACTTGTGGCCGTATGCCGGAACGATCGTGTCCTCCAGCTTCAACTCATGTCCGCAAATTGAACATATTTTAACGGTGTAGCCGTCCTCGGTACAGGTCGGCTCGTAAACCTTTGTTGAATCGTAGCTGTGCTCGGTGCCCGTGCTGTCAACGTGCGAATCAACATAGCTGTCATGACAGCGTGAGCAGGTGTGTGTCGTGTAGCCGTCCTGTGTGCATGTCGGAGGCGTTACAACCGCAACATAATCATGTCCGAGCGCCTTAACAACCTTCTGCGCAACGATAACCTCGTTACAGGTTTTGCAGTGACGACCCTCTGTAAGACCGTCCTTGGTGCAGGTAGGCTCAACCGCCGCATCAATCACCTCATCGTGACCCTTGGCAGGAATAACCGCACCCTTTTTAACGGCGCCGCACTTTGCGCATTTAAGATCCGCTTCCTTTCCATCCTCGGTACAGGTCGGAGCCTTGTATGTGCCGTCCACCGTGATTGTATAGCTGTGTCCCGTTGCTTTAACGATATTGTCAACATAGCTGTAACCGCAGGCACAGGTATGGGTGGTGTATCCGTCCTCTTCGCAAGTCGGAGCGGTAACAACCGTCGTATAGGTATGGCCGGTAGCCGGAATAATCTCCTGCTTTTCTATAACGGCACCGCAGACCGAGCAAACCTTGCCGGCGGTCAGGCCGTTCTCCGTACAGGTCGGAGCTTTTCCGGGAACGGTTTTTTCGGAATGGCCGTGTGCCTTAATGACCTCCTGAGCGACGATGATCTCACCGCAAACAGAGCACTTCTTGCCCTCGGTCAAGCCGTTTTCCGTACATGTGGCCTCTTTTCCGGGGATAATCTCCTCCTTGTGTCCCGTTGCCGGAAGACTTACCGAGGGGCTTACGACCGTGCCGCAGACCGAGCATTTTTCTTCGGCCGTATAGCCGCCGTTAAGACAGTCGGGAGCCTTTGCCGGAACAGAAACAACCGGATTATGCTGTTTTGCGACGATCGTAACATTGCTGTTAATCTCGGTCAATGTATATTTATTGCCGCTTACGGCAACCTTAGCGTTTGTGGGAAGCGTAACGCACGGCTGTTCGGTTGTGAGAACGAGCGTAACGGTTGCGTCCTTTGTGTCGGCAACATAAACGTTTACGCCGTCCTGAACGCCGCCCGAAACGACAGTAAAGCCGTTAGCCGTAACTGCTCTCTGATACCAGCAGTTTCCGTTCAACGAGCGGTATGTGCCGATAGCAAAGCTGTTGTATCCGCTGTGTCCTGCGATCGTGCCCCTGACGGGAACGCAGGCGATGGTTTTAAGCGTGGTGTTTGAGCCGGTGACCTCTTTAAGGTCTGTCGAGCCGTGAACATTCGAAACATACACGCCCTTACCCTTGATAACGGCATCGCCGCCGTTTGTGACGGATTTGGTTGAATATATCGGGCCGTTTGCGGTCAACGTTCCGTCAACCCTGAGAACGGAATTTTCCTTTACACTGCGAGTTACGGGAGCGCCCTTTTTCGCAAATACATAGGGTAACTGGAAAATGTTCTTATTGTAAGTGTATGTGCCCGACATCCAGTCGTCAACGTCATAGAGGTAAACTGCGCCGCCCGAGGAAACGATTGCCGTCGCACCCTCTTCAACATTGATAGCCGTACCGGGAAGAAGCTTAAACTTCTGAGCAAATGTAACATTACTGCCCGATTTAATATTTATGGTATAGTTCATCGGAAGAGCGAGAATGTAATCGGCGGTATTCATTGACGAAGAAACAACAGTGAGCTTAATCGACATACTGATAGCGTCCGTTACAAGGTCACCGTAGAAATCGAGCGTCATTCTGTCTGTCGTTGCGTCATACTTCAGTGTGGCATAACCGCTTGTGATATGGAACATACCCTCATCCTTGCCGACGATTGCGGCGCAGGCCTGGCTCGGTGATTTCGAGCTGCCCAAGCCTGCGGCGATTGCGGCGGTACCGTACATGGTGCAACCGCTGTCTATACGAAGCTCGGCCTCAACGTTCTGAAGATAATACTGAGAGAAAAGGAACGAGTTGTTTTTCAATGAAGAAAGCAATGAAGAGGAATCGTTACCTCCTCGCCAGTCCTCAATCTGCATGAACTGATATACCTTGCTTCCGCTTTCGCCCCAAACAAGTCCTTCGCCGCCGATGTAGCCGTAGGCATAGAGTGCCGAACCGCTCTTCAGTTTAATCTGAGAGCCGGAGGTCATCTGAATTGCACCGTAAGCGCCGCAGACTCTGCCTGCGGTTCTTGTTGACGAAGCAAGCTGGGTTGCGTTGACATTGATATTACCGTAGCAGTTGATAACCGCACCGTCCGCCATGGTAAGACATGAGTACATGGTCGGGGCAGCATATTTCATTGTGCATTCGGGCTCGTCGCCGAAGGTGGCCGTATTGGCAGAATCGAAGGGAATCAACAGATTAACTCCCTTTGAAATCTTGTATGTGCCGGCGGCAAGAATACCGCTGTGCGAGAGCACAATCTGCTTGCTCGAATCCGCCTCTGCGGCGGCATTTGCCTTATTCAAATCGGTGTAAAGATTGAAGCCGACCTGAAATACAGCCATTGACGAGCTGACAAAAACAGGGTAAACAACGGTATCGCTTTCAACATTCAGAGTTGTTGTACTGTTGTAATCGAAATATCCGTTGATTGCCGAGCTGTACCAACCGATAAAGTTATAACCCGTTGCAGGCTTTGCAACAAGCTTATATGCTACCGTTGAGGACTGCGTTTTGGCTGTGTCCTTTGTGATAGACTCACCGTTGACGGTATAGGAACCGTTGATCGGTGCTTTAAAGGTGGTCGTGGCACTGACGTCAACAACAAGATTGATATTCGTAAGCTCAATCGACGTTGTTTTGTCGTTACCCTTACCGGATTTGATAACAACCTGAACCGTTTCACCGCTGCCCAAAGCTGCGGACGGCGCATAAGAGCCGCTGCCCGTAACGGTATTACCGGCAATGGTAACCGATCCGGTGTTCTCTGTGATTTTGTAATCAAAAGAAATATATCCGGCTTGACTTCTGGTGTTAGTGAAGGTAAGAGAGCCGCTCTGCGACTGCTTGAAAAGCGAGCCCTTACCGGTAACAGTGCCGTGCGCCACATTTCCGCCGCCGGTCCATGTGCCGTCACCCGCATAAGTTGCGGTAAGTCCTTCGGCGGTCATGTCCAGCGAACCCGACGCGGCACTTGCCAAAACAGTACCGGCAGGTATCATGGCGAGAAGCATCACTAATACCAAAAAGAGAGATATAATTCTTTTTGACACTCTTCTCATCGTTTTTGCCTCCTTTGTTTGCATTTTTCCAAACGATTATATATAAACATCATCACTTTCTCTTTGCTCATTGGCGGAAATAATCGGCAATGCCAAAACAAAGAACAGCATAAATCCGATCTCCATGCGCAAAGAGGAATTGTAAACCAAAAGTATCAGGCTTATCACCGAAAGTATAATGCTCATCTGACAAGCAAATTCGTCTGCCATTTCCAGCTTTTTCAGCTTTCTTGAAACGAAAAACGAAGCGACGAAAAACGAAGCATACAATGCCAGTCCGACAAAGCCTGTTTCCAAGAACAAAAATGCATACGAAAAATACGAATAGTGAACCGTTTGATGAGATTCGAAAAACGGCGTATTGAACATACTGAGCGACGAGCTGTCGCAGTTACCGAGGCCTAAGCCGAACAGCTTTCTGAAAAAGCCGGGCAAAAATCTCTGCGAGATAACGGGCAGGGCGGTAAATCTGCCAATGTCCTCATCGGTCGCATATCCCGTGTCGGTCAACGCCTTTATCAGGCTGTCAAAGGAAAGAAAATCCGTAAAGTCCTTATAAAGGACGGTAAGCAGTGTACTGAAAAGCACAACCAACACCGCACCGAACACAAAGAACAATGTCTTTTTTATCGAATGCGCCGTCATGAAGCTTGCCATAAAAAGGATTAAAATAAACAAAATGAAGAACATCTTCAGCTCGGACAAGGTCGAAACAAGCAGTGACGCAACCGAAACAAATATGCATTTGCTCATCTTTTCCTCACCTCTCATAAAGGAAAGGATCGTTTTCGCAAAGACGATGCAAAGGAAAATCAGCAGGCTTCCGTTACAGCCCTTTGACGTGCCGAAAATTCCGCCGATATAGTCCTGACCGTAGCCTGAAAAATATTGAAGAATTACAACCGCAAAGTTTATGACAAATAAAACATCTAAAGCTTTGATCCAGCCCTTTGCGTCCTCCCAATCCGCAAGATATGCGAACGCAAAGAATGCAACGAACATTCTGATATTATTCCTCAATCCCCATAAATAGTAAAACACCGATTGATAATTAAACAAATACCCGACGAGGGTAATGAAGAAGAACAGACCCACAATAACGACGAACGGCATTGAATAATTGTCTATCTTCGTGAAGCGTTGCGAAAACAGCTTCAGCAACAGCAAAACCAAGAAGCCGTCGCATAGGAACTTGATCGCATCGGGTATCGGCAACAGCTCCGTCAAAAAGGCCTGCGCAGCGGGGAAGAAAAAGATGAATAGCATCATCCACTCCGAGACGGTTCTCTTTTTTATATATAATTTTCCTGCTGAACTCTTATCCACAGAAAATCGTTCTCCTTAATACTAATTTCGTTTTATAAATAAAATTATTTTGCAGGCAAAATAGCATTTGTGCTTTAGCAGTGTATAAAACAGGCCGAGCCTTTTATTATGAAGCTTTATAACGTCGGCCGTTAGGCTTTTCCTGAGCACATTGCTTTTAAAAATCTTGTTTAACTCAGTCTGCTTTTCTTTCAAGGGTAATTCGGCGGCAACGATTTGCTTCATCGCCGTTATCGAATACATATGATACCTTGCGGTAACGTGATTTATAACCTGTCGCGAAAGATTGTTTTGTCGGGCAAGCTCGACGCACTTTATAAGAAAAACATCGTTCTGCTTTTGCCTGTCCGCCTTATAGGTGCGAGTGAGCGAATTGCTCCGCTTATAATAATAATACAGACTCTCTTTTATAATCGAAACGCTCTTTATTTGAGAGAAAAGCTCCAAAATAAAATAGGCGTCCTCGGAAATAATCTCTTTTTCGGATTTAAATTTCAGGTTTAATTCTTTAATTTTTGATAAACGGTACATCTTTCCGCACGAGCTTATTCCGAAGCCCATCGAATAGGTAAACATTCCGGGCAAGACCTCGTTTTGAACCTCGTCGCCGACAAAAAACGTTTTATCGGTTACAATCTCTTTTTCTGAGGTTCTGCCGTCGTCATACACGTCGCACAGGGCGTAAATCACAGCGTCGCTGTCATTTTTTTCGGCTGTCGAGACGCATTTTTCGACCGTTTTTGTATCAACGTAGTCGTCGCTGTCGAAAAAGAATATGTATTTTCCGCCTGCCGAGTCCATACCGCTGTTCCTCGCCATGCCCAGACCTGCGTTCTTTTTATGAATTACTTTAATTCTGCCGTCGGAGCTTGCCCAATTGTCACAAATCACCGCACTGCCGTCGGTTGAGCCGTCGTCCACTAGAATAATCTCAAGATTATCATATGTTTGACCGACAACAGACTGCACACACCTGTCCAAATATTTTTCAACATTATATACAGGCACAACAACAGAAACTAAGGGCATATCCGTCATAACAAAACTCCTACAATATATTACGAAAAGTCACCGATGCAATTATCCCAATCGTATGGAAGCACGGCTTCTCTCGTTGAACAATGCTCATCCTCCGTTGCGGATTTTATGAGCTTGTTCAATCCGTTTTCGTCAGCGCCGTTCATACGGTAAAATCCGGGCTTATTAATAAATTCCTTCATCTCGCCGAAGTCGGTTGTAATAACCGGCAGGTCGCACGACGCCGCCTCCAAACAGGAAAGCGGAACATCTATGCAATGTCCGTCCTCCGTCACGGGGAAAAGATACACGTCGCTCATTTGATATATCTCCTCAATTTCGGGGATATACGAATCGAATATTTTTATATTGGATTTTTTGAGCAGTTTTTCTCTCAATTCCGAATTCTGTTCGTCCTTCGTCAATGTGCTCACTACCAAAAGCACCTGATATTCGGAATCTATATTCAACAGGGTCTGAATGTTCCTGCCCTCGTTCAGATGTCCTACATGAAGAACCAGCGGCTTTTCGGGATCTAACCCGTATTTTAGTTTTAACCGTCTTTTTTCGTCCGAGGTTACAGGCACGAATTTTTTCGTATCGACGCCGGTTTTTATGTATCTGATTCTGCCTTTGGGTACGATGCTTTTATAAAAATTTTCGGACTGCTTTGAAAAAACAATCAGGTCGGCTTTACTCAGTCTTATTAAAAGCTTCGATATACCTTCGGCATTGATTTTCATCGGCAGAATTACGTCCAAGCCGTTTCGGCACATTAAGGACATAACAAAAATCCTTATCGCCGTTGCAATCGGCTTCGCTGGGAACGGCACATACAAGACCTTTTCTTTTTTTTGCTTTATTATCGAACGAAGCTCGCCGTTTAACATGAGCTTATTCAATTCCATATGCCTGTCCGAAAGCTCGGATTTTCGCTCATATGTTATAACGAAAGCGCCGCCATGCGATTTTTTTAATCTTTTAATAAGATTATAGGTCACTTTTAAACAGCCTTCATCAACCTTTTCGGTCAATGAGTTTGAAATAATCAACATATTAACCTCAATCTATCTCTGCACAGCTTTTGTTCTTTCCGCACCCTCGCAGGTCGAAAGAGCGTCAAGCTCCTCCTTGGACACCTTGCCGTCACGGAAATCCTGAACGATTTTATTCTCATACATCGAATACTTTTTCTTCTTGAAAAAGCGTAGAAATTTATGCTTAATAACCCAAGCGGCCGGCTTATAAATATACTTGTGCATGGCGGGCGAAACAGAGCCTATCATCCAGCAGTTGCGGTCGCAGTTTCTTACAAAGCTTCTCACCTTTTCCGCCTGCTCGCTGTTCCAAAGCTCCTCCCAGCTCTGCCTGTTCAGGTTTCCCATAACCTGCTTTTCCTTCGTACCGTTGCACGGCATGACATCGCCGTAAGGGTCGATAAAGAATGTGTCAAAGCTCATATCGCAGGGCAACAAGCGTTTTTGAGAGAAAATATAATTGATAAGTCCGTGATTGAAATACGCTCTGAACCACTTTTTGGGACTGTTGGAATCAAGCAAACGATTAACGAGATCCTCGAAATTCTGCGCAACCGTGAGGCGATCCTTGATTATATTATTAGACTCAACAAAATAGAAGCTGTTGTGAAGCGACGCTGTTGCAAACTCCATACCGAGCTCGTCGGAAATATTGTAAAGCGGAACCAAATCCGCGGCGTTTCTGTCCTGAACGGTCATGCCGAAGCCAACGTCCTTCATGCCCATATCAACGAGCTTTTTGAGGGTTGTGTAGCCTCGGTTAAAGCCGTCGTCAAGGCCTCGGATTTCATTGTTCGTCTTTTCAAGACCCTCAATAGAAATCCTGATTCCGACCTGCGGAAATTCCTTGCAAAGCTCCACAATTCTGTCGGTGAAAAATCCGTTTGTGGATATTACAATTCGGTCGCTCTTTTTCAAAAGCTCACGAACAATATCTTTTAAATCGTCACGAATAAAAGGTTCGCCGCCCGTGATATTGGTGAAATACATTTCGGGAAGCTTTTTAATCGTTTCAATTGAAATTTCTTCCTCGGGCTTCGACGGGACCTTATATCGGTTGCACATAGTGCATTTTGCATTACAGCGGTATGTTACAATTACCGTGCCGTTTAATTTTTTCGACATTCAATTCACCTTTTAAAATTATCATAGTAATCCTGAGCGACCTTTGACCATGTGAAATTGTCGACCGCATTTTCCCTCGCCTTCTGCTTCATATCCTTCAGATAGTCGGAGTCATTCAAAAGGCGTGTAATTTGAGCAACAGCATCGTCCTTTACGGCATATATGCTTCCGTCGCCGAAGGATGATAAAGACTCGGAACAAAGCACTACCGGAACTCCGGAGGAAATTGACTCAATACACACAAGAGCAAAGCCCTCGTACAAAGAATTAAAAATTGTTGTATCCGCAATATTGTAGATCTCGTTCATTTCCTCTCCGGGACCGAATGTGCCTAAATAAACAACCTGCTTTTCAACATTTTCTTCCTTCGCTGTGTTTAAAACTTCATGATAGTATTCCGGCGAAACAATATCTCCGGCGAAGACAAACACGATATTGCTGTTTTTCTTTAATAAAGGCGCAATTATTTTTACGGTTCTGCCCTGCCCTTTATTTTCATTGACGGAGCCAACCTGTAAAATCACCTTTTTATCTTTCAAGCCGAACTTTTCTTTAACCGTGTCAATTCGCTCACTATTCAGCGGAGTATAAATATCGGTATTAACACCGTTATTGATTTGAACGACCTTATTCTCTTCAATGCCAAGATTTTTGACGATATTCTTTTTCATTTTAGGATTCAAAACGAAGATTAAATCGGCGTTCCTCATTCCCTCGATTTCCTGAAAATAGCGTGCTTTCAAGGTGCTTTCGGCTTCTTCAAACGGCAACGACCATACGCCGTTGTGATTGGTGTACGCTATAACCGCCCTGTCCCGAAGCTCCTTTTTAACAAGCTTTAAGAAGAAAAAGATATTGTACTGATTATGAAAATGAAAAACCGTTTTTTGATCGGTATTCTTCAATATTTTCTTTAATTTTAAGGCAAGTGCAACGGAATAAACCACTCTTTTAACCTTATGTATAACGCCTAAGCTGACATCCGATTTAGAGAAAACCGACGGCACCTTAACCTCGGTTATCGGCAAGCTGTTCGGTGCTCTGTCCTCGGCGAAAATATCTACTGCCTCGACATCAATATTCATTTGCAAAAAGGCCTTCGTCAGCTCCTCAACCACGCTTTCGGTTGCCGCCGCAACCTTGGCAGGTATCGGTGTGTAGCCTGTGCCGAGTTCGTAAATCTTCATGTCATTCTCCGTAAATTTTAAATAGCTTTTGATAATATGTCTTAGGTGTTTCAAATTCAACAGATTTGCAATTTTCGGTGTAATAATCCGCATTTCGGATTACGGAATACAGCTTATCGGAAAGCTGTGTTCGGTTGCCGGATTCAAACAGCTCACCCGTTTCACCCGGCCGAATAAGCTCAGGAATGCCGCCAATATCGGCACCGACAACAGGTGTTCCAAGCAGCAGAGACTCCATAACGGAATACGGACAATTTTCATACCATTCGGAGGGACAAACGGTAACGGTCGCATTTGCAATGAGCCTGTTCAGCTCCTCCCCCGTTTTGAAGCCAACGTATTCGGCATTGGGCACTTTTTCGATCTCTTCAACCGCCTTGCCGAAGCCTGCGAAAACGAACTTAACCTCGGGCATTTGCCGAGCGGCCTCAAGCAAGGTCAAGGTGCCTTTATCCTTAGACAGATGACCGAATTCCAAAACATAGCCGCCCTTATTTGCGGAACATATCTCCCGCTTTTCGATAAAATTATGAATCACAACCGTTTTCTCTTTAAAACGGGGCTGTGTATCAAGCTTGCTTTTCAAAAAATACGACGGACAAATAATAGTATCGACATAGGAATACGCCGTGCTCAGCTTCCAAAAATAAGCGTCCGCCGTTGCCAAAATGCTCTTCGGCAGTGAATTCTTCATACACCTTGATTTGACACAGTTCATATAGTTGCCCGTCATGCATTTTTCGCAAACATTTATATTTGAATCGAACAAGCCGTGGCTCGGACACACAAGCTGATAGTCATGCGCCGTGTAAATTATCTTTACCTTTTTGCCGACGGTTTTTCTGTATTTTTCAATCTCAAGAATAATGCTCGGTGTGAGATAAAACTGAATATTGTTAAGGTGAACAACGTCGGGCTTAAAGCTTTCCAAAACCTTTTTTATCTGCCGCCTTGCCTGACGTGAATAAATAATCTTAAACGGTGCCAAAAGGTTTTCGGAAATACCTGCGGTCAAATCCATATCGGGAGCATAAGCATTCGCACTGTTTCCGACAATGTTTTTTTCGTTTTCCAGTCCGAAATATTCGACCTCATGGCCGTTATCCTTCAAGGCTTCGCCGAGCTTGAAAACATAGGTTTCTGCGCCGCCCTTCGGGTACAAAAATTTATTAACAAGTAAAACCTTCATATTTATTCACCGTAATACAGCTCGAGCGTTCTCCGAGTAACCTCGTCCCAATTAAACCTGTTGCAGACATAATCGGACGAAACGGATTTGTATTTTTCAACGGCCTCGGAATCGTTCAAAAGCCGTTGAAGCTTTTCTTTCAGGTCGCCGACATCGCCCTTTTTAAAGGTAACGCCGCACTCTCCGATAACACTTTTACATTCATGAATATCGGAGGTGACGCAACAGTTTCCGTAGCTCATCGCTTCAAGTAAGCTCAGCGGCATCCCCTCCAAATCGGAGGGCAAAACATAGATATATGCGTTCGAATAAAGCTCCTCCAGCAATCCGCCCTTTACAAAATCGGTGAAAATTATATTGTCGCAGGCGGATTTTTTCAGCTCGTCGGCATATTCCGTGCTGTCGGATGCGCCGCCCGCAATGACAAGCTTCTTATCCGTATCAATTTCTTTAAAGGCTTCAATCAGATAATGTATTCCCTTTTCGGGAACAAGTCTGCCTAAATATAAGATGTAGCCGTCCTTTTCAAGGCCGAATCTTTCGGTTATTTCCTCGGCCGGCTTCAAAGCGTTTTTACTCACCCCGTTGGGTATAAAAACGGTTTTTCTTGAATATGTGTCCTCAAAATACTTTTGTGTATTCTCGCTCAGGACAATGATTTCATCGGCAAATTTTACCGCACATTTTTCACCGGCAAAAATGTAAAACGAGGCGAATTTACCCCATTTTGCACGTTGATGGTCAAGGCCGTGAACGGTTGCGACGCACCTTTTGCCGAACAATTTCGGAATCCAAAGCATGGCGCACGGACCCTCGGCATGAAAATGAACAACGTCGAATTTGCCGAAAGCGGCCTTCACGGCGGCAAAAAAGGACGAGGTCACAGCCGCCAATCCCTTTGCATCAACCGTAAAAACACGCTTTAGCTTTACTCCCTTATATTCGGTCATCGCCTTTTCGTCAAAATCGACTCCGCTGACATGGTGTCCTCCCCTGTTAAAGCAGGTAACATCGTGACCCATAGCAGCCATACGGGTAGCCAATTCGCCGACAACGATCTCGACCCCGCCCTCTCTGGACGGAATTCGTTTGTGACCCAACATGGCAATATGCAATTTTTCGTCCTTGCGCTGAGGCATTTACACACCCTCCATGTTCAAGACGGCACCGACGGTTTTAAATATAATCATCAAATCGGTTTTTACGTTTCTCTCTTCGATATACTTTAAATCCAGTTCGAGCCATTTATCAAAGGTCAGGCTGTTTCTGTTTGGCTGAATTTGCCAATAACAGGTGAGCCCCGGCACAACGCTCAAGCGGTTCCGCTGAAAATCGTTGTACTGCTCAACTTCCCTCGGAAGCGGCGGACGTGGGCCGACGAAGCTCATATCACCCTTTAGGATATTCCAAAGCTGAGGCAATTCGTCAATACAGGTTTTTCTGATCACCCGACCGACCCGTGTGATACGGGGATCGTTCGAAATCTTGAATGCCGGACCTTCCATTTCATTTTGATCAAGCAACGAATCCAACATTTGATCCGCTTCGGGCACCATTGAACGTAATTTATAAAACTTGAATACCCTGCCGTTTTTGCCAACTCTGTATTGGGTATAAATAGGAGACGCTCCCGGACTGTCGATAACGATCAAAAGCATTACAAACAGAATTGGAATTGTAAAAACAATTATACAAAGCAAAGAAAAAACAATATCAAAGCATCTTTTGACTGCGAGATAGACAGGCTTTTCATATATTGTAATTTCGGGCTCGGCGCTTTCGCTTTGTGAGCCGGAGGAAATGATATAACTGTTCTTGCCTTCCATACGCTCCTCCTGTTCTTTTTACTTCTTCTTGTAAAACAATTCAAAAACAATCTTATCAATCGAATCGGCGTCGGGGCGAAACTCCATCAAGCCGTCCTTGACGACCGACTCGCCCTCAAGGGTTTCGATTTCGGTAAATTTATACTGCGACAGCTTTTTCGCAATTTCCTGAAGCTGATTGACCGAGCGATCGGACACGATATAATCGGCAAGCTTTGAAGATGCTTCAATAACAAAATTGTCATCGTTTTCGATTTTGAGCATAGCCTTATCGTAAACTGCGGTCATATACTGTCTTTGACGCACCATACGGGTGCTGTTTGAGCTGTCCTCAAGTCCGTAACGTTCGCGCACATAGGTGAGCGCATGATCGCCGTGAAGCGTAACCGTTTCACCCTTTATGAGTGTGTCGTCAATACCGCTGAAATCGTCCAAAACGGTGACCTCAACGCCGCCCAAAAGGTCGTTCAAAATCGGCACGGCGTCCATGGTTATTGAAAGGTAGTGATTTACCTTAACGCCGTTCAAAAGCTCGGAAACAGCGTCGGCGGTGTTGCGACAGCTGACATCCCTGCCGTTGCCGTAGGTATGAGCCAAGGCGAGCTGTTTGTTGACCGTGCCAATCTTCTGACCGGCAACGCCCAAAACGTTCATATTAACCATTGTGTCACGGTTAAGGTGAACCGCCGTGAACTTTTTCTCACTGTTGTCAAAGACCAACAGCATCAAGAAGTCCGCCCGCTGATCGTTATTGTAAGAATCGTTATTAATTGCGTCCTCAAACTTATCAAGGCCGAGGATCAAAAACGATTCAACATCTTCGTTTTTCACATACTCGACACCGTTATATTCATAAACGGTATTCTCGGTTTTTTGCTCGGGGAAAATGCTTTGACGCTTTTCCCATAATTCCAAAAGCAAAAAAGCACCTGTTAAAAGAAACACTGCCAAAAGAGCGACGGCTAAGCCACGCATCAGCTTTCTTTTATCGTTCCGTTTTTTTCCCATAAAGACTCCTCTTTTTAAGCGGCCTGTTTCTTAGATTTCTTCCAAAGGACAACACCGGCAACCAGGGAAACGCACATTACTCCTGCCAATACGCCGATTTTGATTCCGTCCTCGATGTTACCCGTTGCGGGATTTTCCGCTGTGCCCGTATCGTCGGCAACATCGGAATTATCGACAACAATTGCAAAAGGAGAGAACTCCTTGATGGTAAATTCAAGATATTCGCCGTTGATTTTTGCGTTGTCAATCAGCTCCCACTCGCCGTTGTAATAGTGCAGGAGCGCAACAAATCTGTTTGCGTTGTCGTCCTTGAGCTTGATTCTGAAGCTGCCGTGCGGCTCATGGTGGGCGCAGTTCTCATAGTGAAGATCGAACAAATCGCAGACTGCCAAATTCCTGGTTGCGATGCCCTTACTCTGAGCGACGGTTGCCAGATCCTTGTTCAACTCGGTGAGATCACCTGCGGAACGGATTTCGTTATACGCTTTTACTATCATCGACTTGAGGTCGTTGTTCAGATCGTCACGGTGAGAATACGGTGTGATAACCAGTCTCGCCTTGCACTCCGGAGATTCCGATTCGTATTCAATGAGCTCGGGAGCGGATGCGGAACCCGGGCTTTTGATGAACGGTGCGGCAAATACGCCTACCGTAAGGATTGACGCTATTAAAATTGCAGTTAAAAAGGTTGATAATTTTTTCATAATAAAAATCCTTTCAAATAAATTTTTATTCAAAGAGTAATGAATAACCATACTCATTAAACTGTGTAACGAACTCATCGCCGAGCTTTTTGCGAATGAGCTCATATGCCTTACCCAAGCGTGGCGGACGGTTGCGAAGGTTGTGACAATCGGAGCCGATCGCATGAATGCCGCCCCGAGCGAGCATATCCGTCGCCTTTTTCTTTGTGAAAAGCTCATTGAAGAAGGATGCGTTCACCTGCATCAGGATTCCGCTTTCGTAAAGACGTTCCCACACGGAATCGCTTTCAAGCTTTAAGTATCTGTCGATGTGAGCCAGAATTACCCTCACCCTGTGAGTCACGGCAATTTCGGTCAATTCACGAACCGTATATTCCGTCCATTTACCCATCGGCATTTCAAGCAAAATCAGATTGCTTTCACCGATGCAGAGCTTGCTCAACGACTCCAATTTTCCGATACCCGGATAATATTTGACCTCGGCACCGAAGATTATACGGGGAATTTCGTCCCGAGCCGCTGAAAGCAGACTGTCGAGACTTTCCTGCCTGCGGGCTAAGAATTCATCAACCGTTTCATCGTCGGCGAAAAAATGAGGAGTTGCGATTACGGTATCCGCTCCCTGTTCACGCTGCATTTTCAAAAGCGCAAGGCTTTCTTCGATACTGCCGCTTCCGTCGTCGATGCCGGGCAAAATATGAGAATGCCAATCAATCATTTTCTATCACTCTTCGAGGAACCTTGATAGTATTTGTAGTATTTATAATACTTGTGCTTTCTGTATTTCTTGTAAGATCCGCCGTCGTTCTTCGATTCGTTCAAAATGCAGCCGAGAACATTGACGTTAGAAAGCTGAAGCTGTCTGAAGCAACGCTCCAATTCCTTCTTTTCGGTGTAGTCCTCACGAACGACGACTACCATACCGTCGATAAGTGAGGCTATCGACAATGCGTCCGAAACGATGTTGACGGGCGGCAAATCAATGATGATATAATCGAAGCTTTCACGAAGGCTGTCGAGGATAAATTCCATTCTGCGAGAGCCGAGAAGCTCCGACGGGTTCGGCGGAATTTCTCCCGAGGGCAATATGTACCAGTTCTTCAGCAATGCCGAACGGAAATCCGGCATATGAGCACCGTGACCCATCAAAAGGTCGGTAAGACCCGGTGTGGATTCGATGTTCATTTTCTTTGCGATTGAAGGAATTCTCAGGTCGCCGTCAATAAGAATAACCGGATCGCCCTTTTCGGCGAGAACATATGAAAGATTGACTGCGGTCGTGCTTTTTCCCTCTCCTCTCATCGAGCTTGTTACGCCGATAATCGGACACTTAACGTCCTCGGGCAGGGTAAAATCAAGGTTTGTTCTGAGAATTTTATACTGTTCAATGGCTGTAAATTCAAGGTTCTTGTGCAGAGTCTTTCTTGAATCCTTTTCGGTAAAAACAGCGCTTGTTTTATTATTTTTAAATAATCCCATGTCTATATACCGTCCTTATGAATTCTTCGAGGTTTTCTTTTTGGCGCTGTAGTAGCCGTACTTTTTCTTGTCCGAGCCTAAAAGATCGGGAACCTTCGCCAAAATCGGGTAGTCATAAGTCTGTAAGATGTACTCTTCGTCGTGGATAGTGTCATCCATCAAGGCTCCGACGGCAATCGCCAATGCCGAAAGCAACACTCCCAAAATCAGACCGATGGCGGTATATTGAGTTATGCTCGGTGAAACCTTTTCAAGGTTCGGCACTGCGGCATCGACAACCTCCATGGAGGCGCCGTCAATAATCTCCGATATTCTTACGGGAAGAACCTCTGCGATACAGTTTGCAATCTTTGCGGCCTCGTAAGGGTCGTTGGTTGTAACGTCAACCCTCATGATTTCGGTATTGTTCGACTGGCCGGACTGAATTCTTTTGCTCAACTGCTTACACGAATACGGAACATCGGCCTTTTCAATAACACGCTCAAGGGTCGAGCGGTTGTTGAGAATCTCGCCGTATGTTTTAACAAGGCTCTGTGCGGCGGTGATTTCGGAGGAGCTGATGCTGAAGCTCGTGTTGCCCAACGAAAACGAGCTGTTGTTGACATAAAGCATTATTGATGAGGAATACTCCGGCTTGATTAAAAATGCCGACACGGAAAATCCGATTCCTGCGGCAATTATGCCTGCCAAGACAATCAGCCATATTCTCTGCCAAAGGGTTTTAAAAATATGTACTAAGTCGATAGTATAGTATTCCCTGACCGGTTTGTTGTTTTTCTTCATATAAAATTCTCCTTGATTACCCAAAGCTTATTCCAAAATGTAAATTTTTTGTAAACTTATAGTTAACGGCTGCATGCTTTCGGTGGCATCGATCACAAAAACGATATCAACATTTGTATCGATCATTTGACCGTCGCTGCCTAGCATATCCTAAAATAAACTGCCCATGTTTGTCATACTCCTTATTCTTTGTTTATCAAATCGCAGTTTTCTGGGTTTTCCCAACTGTTTTTGAAAATCTTTTGCTTACTGAATTACTCCATAGAGGAACTTTCGAGATCATCAAGATGTTGAAGTTCATTTCGAATCCTTGTTTTTCCTAGGAAAGAAGTGATAGCATTTACCGCTCCAATAATCAAGAACACAATGCCAACAACTGAGGATACTTCACCACCTGTAAACAGTAACATAGCAACGATAATAAAAAAGATTGTTAACACAAGGTTGACTTTCACAGCTTGCTCTTTTTTCTTTATTTCTTCGTGCCAATCTTCTGTGTTTCTGAATTTATATCCGCAATCATTGCAAATCCAATAATTTCGATTTTGAGTTTCAATTATTGTTCTTTGCCGCTGTCCCAACGCCCCAAGAAGCCATCCCCCGGATCCAAACAGCAAGGAACCTAAACAACCTTTTGCGGGAGAATAACCATTTCCTATTGTTCTTGCAGAGGTTGCTGTCTCCACTATAGCCTGCAAATGATTTGATTTGCATTTTTGGCAACATAACCGTTTTTGTTTTGGAGAGGCTACGACTTCATCATAATGCATCATCGCATCTGCGATTGGATTAAATGATTCAACCTCATTTTCGTTAAACACTCTACCGCATTTACAACAAAACAATGCAAAATCTTTCTGCCATTCAAATTATTCAAAAAACAACAAATATAACCTCCTATTCCTCCTAATAAAATATACATTATCAAACATATTTTGTCAATATATATTTTCAGCAAATATATAATTTATATAATTAATACATATACTAAAAACAAGAATACAAAATATTTTAAAAATAAATAAACTCCTGTTTTTTTCAGCAATTCAATAAAAATTTACGGTTGCAAACACGCACAACCTTAAAAAGAATGTCTCAAAATGTTTTGAATAACAATTATCTTATCAGCTATAAACAGTTGCAATAAATTATTTTTAAATAAAAAAAGAATTAGTCAAAAATTTCTTTACACAAATATAAAACAATATCTATACCTAAAAACTTCATTCTACAGAATTGCTGGTTTTCCACAACCATTACCCCATCTTTCACACGATTACCGCTTCTTACGCACAATTACAACTGCAATGTATAATCCAATAAAGAATAAAGTCCTCGATAGAACAAATAACTATCGAGGACTTTAAGTTACTAATCGTGTGAAAGTTGTCAAAAATGTCCATATATCAAGGGCTTCGGCAGCCAGGGGTGTTGAATATAAACAAAGAAGAGTAACCTTGATATTGTATCAAAATTACCCTTCTTTTATGGCGCCTCAAACAGAGATTCCCCTGACAGGGGAAATGTCACGGAGTGACAAAAGGGTGACTGCGAGGTGCGAGCAGCTCGAACCTGTGACTTTGAATATGTTGTCGGCAACTGCCGTTGCCTCATTGTATCGCAACGCCAAAACAATTCACCGGATTGTTTTGTCTGCGACAGATAACAGCCGCGTTCCGTTACTGCAATACGGTGTCGCAGGCGAGGAAACTGTGCAGAGGTGCCGACAGAAACAAAAAGACCGCTCTATGAGCGATCTTTTTGTTTGTCTTTACGTGACGAAAATCAAACTATATAAAACATTCATAATCGTACATAATTGAACATTTTGGTTCAGATTATAAAGTCCGTTCACGATTAAACAACAGAAATTTTACTTCCGCTTTCATTCTTAATTATTTCAAGATGAGTAGGAATATTTGCTTCGAGCAACGGAACGTGGCTGATAATTCCTATCATTCCACTACCTTTCCTTACATTGTCCAAAACACACATTGCATCTTGAATTGAACTTTCATCCAAGGTACCAAACCCTTCATCTATAAAGAGCGCTTCAATCTGCATACCTGAGTTTTGTGCAATAGTTGACATTCCAATTGAAAGTGCAAGTGAAACAAGGAATTTTTCTCCTCCCGAAAGCATGTCAACAGATCGTCCCTCTTTATGATGAGGGCTACGATTATCATGTACCCTAAGCTCGAGTCCGCGTTTATTTCCAGATTCCTTATCATCAGTTCTGAAAAGGCGATATCTTCCGCCGTGCACCTTCTCAAGCATACGATTTGCTTCGGCAATAACTTGATTAAACATTATCGCAAGAACATAACGTTGAATTCCTATTCCCGTATCCCCACGTAGCTTTTTTGCAAATGCAAAATCCTCATCTGCCTGAACAATGTTCATTTTATAGTTTTCATTCTTTTTAGAAAGTTTCTCAAATTTATCACTTAGGCGATCAATATTACTTTTCAACTGGGTTCTTTTCTGAATAAAAGCCGTTTTTTCATCACTTATTTCTTTCTGTCGGACTTCGAACTTGCTATTATCAGGCTCTGCCTTACCTATTAAGCTCTCCACTTTTTCCCGAATTTTGTTTTCAATATCTCGACATTCTTTGTCATATTCAATTATTTCGGTTTGCATCCTTTTTCGTTTTTCCGATGAAATAAGAATACCTTTTACTGCTTTGGCATTAGGATATTCGGCAGCCTTAAGTTCTGAATCAAGAGTTTCTTTAGCAAGAATCAGCTCTTTTTTTGCTGTTTCTTTTTCCTTTTCAGCTGATTTAATCTGGATTTTTAATTCATTAAATTTCGTTTCATTTAACTTTACTTTTTCATTTAACTCATTGCTCCTTTTTAAAAAATCTTCTATTTCTTTTCTGATCTTCTTCTCTTCGCGAATCAACATGTCATAATCAATGATTCCATCAATAAGCTTTTCTTCAACATTTTTCAAAAGGCTTATCGCAGTTGATTTTTCTCCTTTAGCCACTTCCAATTTTTTTTCTTTTTCACCACTTAATCTCTCACAAATTTCCCTTTCATCGTTTGCCTCATTAAATATTTTTCTTGCTCTTTCGGCCTGTTTTTCCATTTTCTCCATCTGCTCTTTACTAATACTGTTTGGAATTTTTACAGCGAGCTCAGGATGATGGATGCTTCCGCAAACAGGACATTTTTCCCCTTCTGCGAGATCATTCGCTATCTCTCCGTATATTCCGGAGAAATACCCATCTCTAAAATCTTTTGCCACTTTTTCTGATATTGAAAGATTGCTAAATAACTCTTCAGCATTCTTTTTTGCATTGTTTAATTCAAGTAAAACTTTTTCGTATTCTTTTTCTGCCTTAGAGCAATTTTCATTTGCTTTATCTAATTTATCACGAAATTCTTTTATTGATTTGTAGTCAGTCTCTCTTGCGGCATATTCGCCTAACTTTTGGCTCAGCATTTCAACAGGAGAATTATTATTATGGAGTTCATATTCATTTTTTGCTTTTTCAAAGTTCTTTTCAGCATTTGGAATATCCTTCATATACTCTGCAATACACTTTTCCCGTTTTAAGCACTCAGTCTCAAATCTTTCGTATTTTTCAACAGGTGATCGCAGTACTTCAGCTTTTTCAGCCTTTTCAAAATCAACTTTCTTTTGAGCAAACTCATCTTTTTGGTCAACAAGCTTTTTCCTTTCTCTTTCAAGCTCATGCAAGGATTTAAACTGCTCAAACAGGGAAATATCTTCCACAAGTTGTTTCTGCTTTTCTTCCCCTTTAAAATCATCATGCTTAGAATTTACAACCTCGAGTTCTTTCTTCTGTTGGTTTATTAATTTTTCAAGTTCCTCAAGTGTTTCAATATTTTCTTCATTGAGTGAATTTTGTATTTCAGCACGCAGTTCTGAAAGAACAACTTTTCTGCTTTGCGCCGCATCAAAAAATTTTTCAGCATATTTTTCCCATTTTTCTGACTCAAATATGTTCTGTAAAATCTTCTCTTTATCTTTAGAAAAGGCAGTTAAAAAAATTTCAAACTGACCTTGAGGAAGAAGAACAACCTGTCTAAACTGTTCCTTGCTAAGTCCAATAAGCTCCTCTGCTTTTTCCGTTAGACTATCTTTCTTTGGATTTTCAAAGAACGGAATTACATTTCCTTCTTCATCAATTTCACCGGCTTCATACTCTGCTGAAAACTTCACTCTTTTTTTCACAAGCTTTCTTGTGAATCTGTATTTTCTGCCATAAACAGAAAAGGTAAAAGATACATATGTGTCAATGTTATCATCAGCCTGACTGCATCGCCATTCTTCAAGGTCGTTTCTACCATTTTTACTTTTCTCATTTTCTCCGCTTCCTCCACCATAAAGAGCAAAGGTCATAGCGTCAAAAACAGTAGTTTTTCCGCTTCCAGTTTTTCCTTTAATAAGAAATATTCCTTTTTCTGAAAGCTTTTGGCCCTTATGTAGAAAAACAGACTGTGGATTTTCTACATAAGGGCCAAAAGCCTGAAGTTCAAGATATAACGGTTTCATACATTTTCCTCCTCTGCAGATTTCACAGCACTTATAAACAGCTCCACAAGATGTCCGCTTGGCTCACATTTCATCTGATCATTATAGTAAAATTTAAATACCTCAACAGGATCCTTTTCGAGATTATCAAGTTGATCAATTGAAAGCGTTACTGAAGACTCATCATTTTCAAAGCTTTTACCACTGGCCTCGAGCAAGCATGGATATGTCTTTTTTAACTCCGATAATGCTTCCAATCCCAAATATGTATCTGTAGAAACAGCTCTAACATAACCATTAACTATTTTCTCATCACAATCAGGGTGAAGAATCTCATCAAGGGTGCCCTCAATCGTTGTGCGTTCATGCAAAAGTTTGAGCGGAACGATGATCCGTTCCACTGAGTCGGTATCTATCACGGTTACACTTTTTTCATGTTTTTCTTCCTTGCCAAAAGAATATGGCATTGGAGATCCTGCATACCGAACTGTCTCGGTTATATTCTGTGGCCTATGGAGATGACCAAGAGCTACATAATCGAAATCATCAAATATTGAAGCCGGTATTTGTGTGGCATAACCTATACTTGCAGCACGGTCACTTTCAGAAACCTCAGAGGACGAAACAAAAGCGTGAGAAATCTCTCATCATTCTTTTAAACTCATCTCTTTTGCTTACACAAGTGCCTGTTATTCCCTCGTCTGCATATATATCAACAAGCTCCATTCGTGGATTTGACGAAATATATTCGGTGTAATACTTAAGCTGTGCCGAAAAAGAATTGACTTGATCCTCGGAATTGGTGCTTACACGGCAGTAAGCCGCCGCCTTTATTATTTTACTCTGATTTAAATTTCCTATTGTCGGTTCAATAACCTTTACGGTTCTTTCTGCCATTGTTTCACCTCCGTTTGCATCAACATTCTATCAGTTTGTTTCACAAAAATCCAATGTGCGATTTATGCTATCGGGATACAATCACACGCCAATTCTTCGGCATTCTTCCTGTTCAGCTTTTCAGCAAGCGTTATATCAATTTTACCTTCTCTGAAAAAACGCCTAATCAATCCCAACGTCACAAGATAAATGATTTGATTTTTTATTTCCTGTTCCATTTCTAACCTTCTCTCTGTTTTAAATCACAAATTATTTGCCGGTAAGTTTGATTATTATGTACCACAACGGCAGAATAATATTAAATGCAATCCCCTGTCCTAAAGTGTAAATAATCGTATTTATAATCGTCTCCATGCTTTTACCTCCGTTTATTCTAAATCTAAACTGACCTTTATCGCCAAATCAATCTGTTCCATTACAGATATAGGCATAGTACCTATGAAATCTAATACCTGCTTCTTATCAATTGTTGTAATTTGTTCGAGCTGAACAATTGATTCTTGCATCAAGCCGTCCGCATTTACAACTATATGCGTCGGGAGTTCCCTCTTTTTCTCTGTTTTACTCGTAATAGTAGCAACTATAACAGTCGGACTAAACATATTCCCGATATTGTTTTGAATAACTACAACAGGTCTCAAACCTGATTGAACAGAACCAATGTTTCCGTTGAAAGCCGCAACAAAAATATCTCCCCTTCTTATATTCTTTTCCATAGTTTTACTCCTCCTTATGTAATAGGAACTTACAATGATTTGCAAGTTCCTAAATTTGCAGCATTATTCCTGTCCTCTACAAAAGGAAATCTTCAAGCGAGTATTAGCTTCATACTCTCATTGGAATCTCACCACCGCCTATTTCGTCGCCGGCCACGAACAGAAGTGTCATTATCACTATGCTTGTCATTGCTATCATTGGGAGCAGCCCAATTTTCGACATATAAATATTTATCGCTCACTTCTTAATAAAAGGTCTTGGCGTATCTATGTCACAGCTTGAGGTATTACCTCGGCACAGTTAATGTACCTGAAGATTTGGTATTCAGTTTTCAAAGTACAAAAGGAATTAACCTTTACACTATATACATTGCACGTTTATTCCTGTTTTGGGGAAAAATATTTTTTTATTTTTTTAAACACTTTTTCTCTTTTATATCTAAATTTTCCCCTATCAATTCCGAGTTCCTTACATATCCCCCTTTCACTCTTATTCTATTCCATAGCTTTTTTTACAATATTAAGTACAAGTTTCTCTTCATCGTTCAAGTTTTTAATCGCGTCTTGTAAAATAAAACATTCTATATTTTCCAGAGCTTTATCCTCTACATTCTCATCTATATCGGCAATAAAATCATTTAAAGAGCCTTCACTGCTTACAAAATAATCATTCAAAAAGATGATTGATTTTTTGTATTTTAGCTCCAACCTTTTGCTTCTGCACTTTCTTTCATGTTCTCTGTGCCATTTTTTATATCTCTCATAAGTGGTTTCAAAAACAAGAACATCTGCTCCGTCCTCGACGCATTCGTCAATCTTTTCAAAATATCTTTTTTTCGGTGACTCTTTTAAAAGAGAATAAAACTCTCTTCCCGAAATCTCCACCCATTTAGAATTTATCTCTTGGCAATTAGCCTCTTTCCATATAAAATACCTGTTTGACATTTATGTAATCTCCTTAATTTTAAATTTTTTTCAAAATTAAGGAGTTACGGATATTCAGCTATGTAGCATAGCCATCTATATACCATAAAAGTCCTTTCTTAAGCATTAAGCGAAAGAAAGGACTTTATAATACTTATAAATAAAACACTGTATGAATAATAAGAGTAATGTGATATGCCTTATTTTCATACAGTGTTTATTGTTGTTAAAGTATAACTATTTTATATTCTTTTATTATTTTCCCATCCTCCAAAAATTGCTTTCCACATTTTTATCAATTTAGAACAGTACCCTGCCTGTCACACAGTCACCTGTGAGTGTGAAGGTTGTGCGCACGGCTCATGTTCTGATACCCAAATTCATCTTGCCGAGATTAAATTTAAGCGGTATTGTCCATACAAGCTCGTCGCCGTCCTCTGTCGGCGAAATTGAATATTTGCTGAAGGTTCTTGTGTTTCCGTCGGGGTCGATAAACTGAATTTTCAAAACATCCTTGCTTGTTCTGATGATTACGTCATGCACACCTGCATATATTCTTCCGTCAATATATGTTCCCGATGGATACATGTCGGGTATACTTACGGAGTGAATACCGAGATCAGGGTCGCTTGATGCAGTCACGCTCAGCGTTACGCCGCTGTCGATATAATCTTCGTTATATTTTACGAAGATGCCGTAGACCGCCTTTTCCAATGTAGCTGCAAGCTTGATTCGCCAAATTTCATTATTCCCGTCCTTGACCGTCAACGCCGAGCTTCTGTCAAACGTTACTGCGTTTTTCTCTTCGTCAATAAGTCTGATTGCTTCGGGCGAACCGTTTACGGTAATCTCAACAACTGCGTTTGAGCCGAGCGTCGGTGTGCCGATAACTCTCGCGCTGACGGCATTTTTTCTGACAAGATTATTTCTTGCATTGATTATTTCCTTTATCGCCGCATCAATAATATCCTGCTTGCTCTTTGCCAATCCGCTGTCTATGCTTGCGTCTACGCGGCGGGACAAACATCGTGCACATCAAAATCAATGTTACGATTAAACTCAAATTTTTCTTTTTTTCATAGACCTTTCCTTTCTTGACAAATCTGTTTATAATAAATTTCCCTTGAGAATATCTCAATTTAATTATATTGTTTTGATTTAAATCAGTCAATACAATGTGCAAAACTGCATTGTTTTGCGACAAAAACGCATAAAAAAAGAACAGGACAACGAATCCTGTTCTTTATATTTTTATTTTGGAAATGCTATTACCGTAACAAATTCCTTTTGCTTTTCATCATATCGCCAGGTATATTCGCCCTCATATTTCTTTGACGTTCGTTTGATTATCTTTGTTCCGAGCCCGTGCGATTTCTTATCCGCCTTTGTCGTTTTCAAAGTCATGTTCTTGCTTTCGGGTAATAGATCGCATGAATTTATACAGGTCAAAACCGTCATTCCCATTGCCATATTTATCGACAAATCAATTCGCCTTTCGGTTGAACGTGATGCCGCTTCAACCGCATTATCCAATAAATTTGACAGAAGCGAAATCAAGTCCGTATCCTTCATAAAGGCAAGGTTTGCAGTTCGAATATTCGTTGTAAACAATATTTTTTCGGCGTCACATTGCACGGAATACTTGTTCAAAATGAAATCAAGCTGCTTATTATCGGTCAACCCTTTCGGAGTATATTTTCGCAGGTCGGAATAGATCTGATCAATATAGTCATTGATTCGGTCACTGTCCGACATTCCCTTAATCACCAAAAGATGATTCTTTTCATCATGCGCCATCTGCTTAATATTTTCCGACTGAAAATCGAGGAGCTTATAATATTCGTCCTCAATTTTCACCTTATCAAGCTCCGATTTTAATCTGTTTATTTCAAGATTTCTTGTTGCCGTGTAAGCATAAAAAGCGTAAGTAATAATAACGGAAAAGAATATAAGCACAACGCTTATTGAAATATAAATTTTTGTTGTGTCCGAGATAATACTTTTATCCAAAATCATCCAATAAACAAAGATTGAAAAAATCGAGCTTATCGGATAAATAAAAAGATAAATCGGCGAATCGGAATTTTGCCTGTTCTTCTTGTTCCTCAACTTTTTGATGAAATAAATCAAAATAATTCCCAAGAACAGGTATATTATCTTGCTTGCGACCGAAAAGAGAATGAAATAATGCAAATCGGAATTCAGGACTTTTACATCCAAAACGCTCGAAGCAATGCTTAAACAAATGAACTCCGAAATCGCCATCAATGCCGTTATCAAAACGGTGTTAACTATTGATTCACGCCAATTCGTGTTAAAGCCGAAGTATGAAAACAATAAATTCACAACCAGCGTTGCAAGCAGATTCAAATAAATATTTGTTCCCCAATAATAAACCGCAAAAGCAACCGTATAGCCTGTAAATCCTATCAGAAATGTTCTTAAAATACTTTTCCTGACCGAATATCCGTTCAAAAGAATTGTAAGAGAAATCAAAAATTCGGCAAAAAAAGTAATACTGTTAACCCACACATTAGCCATGCTCAACGATCCTCAATCTTTCTTAAGAAATACTGTCTGAACGGCGCTCGTTTCCTGTAGGCTATGGGGATATCAATCTTGTTATTTAAAACAATTTGGTCACTGTTATATTTTGTAATATAATTCGTGTTGACGATGAAGCTCTTATGTACAAGATAAAAATATGTCGCTGTCAGTTTCTCCTGCCAATAGTTCATTGAATTGTTAGACATATACTTTCCGTCCGTTGTGACGACCTTTGTGTAGCGGCCGAGTATTTCAACATAAATAATATCGGATGCGGAAATTTTATACACCGTGCTGCTGTCTTTAATCATAAAGCTGATGACCGTATTGTCAATAAGCTCCAATGCTTTTTCAAGACCAGCAAACAATCTTTTGATATCCAAGGGCTTTGACAAAAACCTGAATGCGTTTAAATCCATTGCCTCGTCAAGATAATTATTATATGCTGTGATGAAGAAAATCACAGTATGAGAATTCTTAGCCTTAATCATTTCGGCAATTTTCGTTCCTTTTACTTCACCGATTTCAATATCCAAAAACGCTATGTCGTATTGACCGAGATTATCATTAAGTGCCTTCTCCCCGTCCGTAAAGCATTCAAAGCATACTTTTTGGCCTTTCTCGTTAAAATAGTTTTTTACATTGATCTCAATGTCCTCGATATATCGTACCTCATCATCGCAAATAAGAATATTCATAAATACAGTCGCTTACCTTTTTAAAAAACTTGACCAAATCAACAATGGTTTGGTCAAGTTTATCATTTATAATATATTTTGTCAAATTTTATTATTGTCATTTCTATGGATATAACAGTCAATCAGCTTCCAAATTACTTTTTGTTCTTCTAACGACAAAGAAGCAACCATATCTATTATGTTTTGATCCACAGATTTTTTAATAGTTCCTGACAAGAAATAATCCGCATTACAATCAAGGATTTCGCAAAGCTTTAAAAAATTCTGTAATCTAGGAAAACTTTTACCGTTTTCAATATTTGAAATCTGATTTTCCGAAACATTCAACATTTCAGCAATCTCAGATTGTTTAATATGCATTTCTTTTCTTCTTTGCATTATTCTCGATCCTATTATTGCCTTTTGATTATTACTCATATAAATCACCATAAGAATAATAACATTGAAAATGGTAAAAATGAACAAAATAAAATTTATGTTAACAATTAAATTTGTAATAAGTAAACTTTTTTTGTTTTTATAAATCCATTTTGCATTTTATGCATTTTTTTCAAAAAAATAAGTACTTTTTTAAATGAACTTGATTTATCTATAAAATTGTTTTAAATTAAATAAAAAGGAGGTGTAAATTATGAAAAAAGCATTCTATGGTTTATTGGCAGCAATTTTATCATTTGCAAACTTTAATTTGGTTTTGGCTGCAAATTCCGCATCAAGTATATGGAATTATCAGCCTAAAGAGCCTGACAACATTAAAAAGTATAAGAGATGATTAATAATTTGTCGCATGTATTAGCATTAAAACTTTACAATTACAAAGTTATAAATAAGGATGACATTGACTTACTATCATATTCATTTTTCTTAATTTTCTCATATGTGATATATGCTTTTATTTGTTTATCATGCGGGCTTATTTTTCATTGCATTCTTGAAAGTATAATTTTTTACTTTTTCTTTTCATTATTAAGAATGTTTACCGGGGGATTTCATGCATCAAGTGAAATAAAATGTTTTTTAATCTCTTCAATAATGATTTTTATTTCTACATTTTTAATTACTATACTAAGCGATAATCGTTTTAATTCAATTTTTTATGCTTTATTGTCTTTATCATTTATAATAATACTTATATTTGCCCCAATTGATAATGATACAAAAAAAATTGATAAAACAGATCGAAAAAAATATCGCAAAATTGCGATTATAATTTTATTTGTTTACTTATTAACAATATTGATCTTTACATATTATCGTAAAGCATTTAGTTTTTCTATAGGATTAACCATTATTTTTGAGGGATTATTTATTTCATTAGAAAAGATTCGGTATCAAATAAAAAAACTTGCCCTTTCTAAACAAAAATAAGTATGTTTTTAAAAAATTACAAGCCTCATAAATAAATTCAGTTACTTGTAATCTTTAGAATTGCTAATATACAAACAGGATGCGTAGTTATTCTTACGCACCCTGTTTTTTATAATAGTGAAATATATTTCAATTGTATCTTATTTATAATATCTTAACGCATCAACCCTAACCCCATTTTGAATAACTTCATAATGTAAGTGCGGACCGGTAGAATATCCTGTTGAGCCGACTTTTGCAATTAACTGACCTTGTTTTACTTTTTGCCCGGCCGAAACACGGAGTTCCGAACAATGTCCGTAAAGCGTTGAATATGTGTTGTTGTGCTTTATCTTTACATAGTAGCCGTAACCGTTGTGCCATGTTGCCGCTACAACTGTACCGTCGGCAGCGGCAAGGATCGGAGTTCCCTGTGGTGCAGCAATATCCGTTCCTCCATGCGTAGAAATTTCGCCCGTTATCGGATCAGTTCTTGTTCCGAAATATGATGTAATAGTTCCGTCAACGGTGAGCGGCCAAGCGAATATTCCTGTTCCTACAAAGGAACCGCCGCTTGGATAGCTTTTCACACTGTCCCCTATCAGTTTATTCCATAAGTCATCATATTCTTCGCCCATAAGTTCATCTAACATTTTATTTTGCTCATCATTGAATTTGTATTTCAACGCCGTCTGCTTCGCATCTAAACGAATAATAGAAATGTTCAGCACTCTCTTTGTGACATAAACCGTCTGCTTAACCGAGTTGCCATTGTCATCGGTTGTGACCTTTATTTCAGCAGCCAATTTAGGAGTAACAACGCCGGATATTTTATTCATTTCTTTCATTATTTCACGAAGCAAATTTATTTTAACTTCATTAAGTGTAACAACCTCAAGCGGATCTTCGCCTGAGGTTGTTTTTATAGCATAGATCGCTAAAATGTCTTTCCACTTGATTGAAGTGTCTCCTTTCACTTCGAGCAAATCATAGAAATATGAAGTTTTCATAGCGGTAATATTAGCATAATGCTCCGATGTAAGTTCGGATATAGCCTGTGACATAGTTTTTTCGGTACCTGTTGTTTCATCGTTGGCAAGGAAAATTCCAAAACAAGTTCCGCCGATTGCTCCGATTAGACATATAATTATAATTACAACAACAGCAGGTATACCTCCTGCCGCAATAATCGCTCCTATACTTTTTACGCCCGAAGCAATAGCTTTTCCTGTTGCTTTAACTATCCTGACCGTGGTTTTAACAGTTTTATCGACAACCTTTACGGCGGTTTTTGCCGCCTGTTTTGTTTTCTTTGCGGTTTCAACCGTCTTACTTGCCGTGTTTTTCGTAGCCTTGGCAGATTTCTCCGCTGTTTTGATGCTCTTTAAGGTATTATCAAAACTCTTCTTCGTTTGCTTGATCTTCTTGGCTTCATTACTTACTGTTTTAATCTTTTGCCTTTCCGACCCTATCTTTTTTATAGTACCTTTTTCCTTGGCTTTCGGCGGAGATAACTTTCTTTGACGAGGCTTTTTCTTTTCATCAAAAATAGGTTCGGACTTTGGCTTAGTTTTTGGCAAAGCCGATGTCTTTTCTTTAATCGTCGATTTAGAATTGTTGATTTTTATTTGTCCATTATCCGATTTTGTTTTAATGTCATTTTTCTGTTTCTGATTGTTTTTATAAATTTTATGTTTTTCTTTCGCTTTATCTTCGCTTCGTAACTTATCCTCACTTTTGTTATACGTCATATCTGACTTATTTATCTCGCTATCATCAATATGATTCTTAACGGCTTCCTTTTTCTCTGCACGTTTTTCTTTAATCTTGGTCTTGGCTTCACCGGCGACTTTACGACTGACTTTTTCTGAATCAATCGCAACAGTTTCGGCAGCTGCTCTCATTTTCTCCGACACTTTATCAGCCGCATACTGTTCAGGTGATGTATTGTCATTCGGTTCAATGTTTTCGGATATCTTCTCTTTTGTTTTGATGCCGATATTTTTCATTTTGTCTCCGACATTAACCGCCGCATTGTGGACTTTAATGTCATTTATAATATCACGGGTTTTTATCTTTTTTTTTCATTACTGTTCACCGACTTTAGTTGACATAAGTTTATACAGTTCTGTATCTTTCGGGAATTTTCTTTCAAAAGGAACCAGTGCCGAACCGACTTTAACAAGACCGTGACCGACTTCAACATTTGTAATATGTGTCATCTGAGTTTCACTAATCTGCAAAAGATTAGCAAGGTCTTCTCTATCAGTACCGCCCTGATTGAGCATTATAATGAACTCAGAGTTTGCAAGCATTGTTCGTGCCGTATGGCTTTGCAAAAGATCATCAACGTTTTGAGTAATACCCGTGCAGTATGCACCGTATTTACGAACTCGTTTCCAAAGTGTAAAAAGGAAATTTGCCGAGTATTCGTGTTGAAAGAGTAAATAAATTTCATCAATGAAAATATATGTTTCTCTGCCTTCCGCACGGTTCTTGGTTATACGGTTAAGAATGCTGTCAAGAACAACAAGTATACCGATAGGCATAAGCTGGCTGCCGAGTTCAAGTATGTCGTAGCATATAAGTCTGTTCTCAACATTAACATTTGTTTTCTGTGCAAAAGTGCTGTGTGAACCCGATGCAAACAGTTCCATTGCGGTGGCAAGTTCAATTGCTTCAGCTTCAGGCTGCTGTTTTAAATCATTGCATAAATCAACAAGCGTCGGAACTTTACCCGTATATCCCCTCTTTATATAGTTTTTATATACATTTGCAAGACAACGGTCAACAATGGATTTTTGAATTGCATTAACTCCGCCTTTGCCGATAACCTGTTCAAACAACGATAATACAAATTCGGCTTTAAATGCAATGGGACTTGCTCCGTCGGCATATTCTTTGTTTATATCAAGGCAGTTGATATGATTTTTACTTTTTGCAGAAAGCTCAATGACCTGTCCGTCCATTGCTTCAACAAGAGCGGAGTATTCACGCTCCGGATCGATTATCATAACATCTGCATCGGTTGAAAGAAGGAGATTTACCATTTCTTCCTTTGCGGTGAATGATTTACCCGAACCGGATACACCGAGAATAAAGCAATTACCGTTGAGCAGATATCTTCTGTTTACAATAATCATATTTTTCGATATAACATTGACGCCCTGAAATACGCCTCCGTCATGTTGGATTTCCTGAACTTTAAACGGCATAAAAACAGCAAGGCTCTCTGTTGTAAGAGTACGCCTTGCTTCAATTTTATTTATTCCTATTGGAAGTGTTGCATTAAATCCCTCAAGCTGTTGATATTTTAAGACACCTATTTGACACATATGATTTCTGCCCATTGCCTGTATTGCTTCTGTATCGCTGTTGAGCTGTTCAAGTGTATCGGCTGTGTGCATAACGGTAATTATAACCTTGAACATCTTTTGATCACGAGTTGTCAGGTCATCAAGAAACTCTCTCACTTCCTTCCTCTGCTGTTCCATATCATAGGGAATAACGGAAGTGTAATTGTTGTTTGAGTTTTGTTTTCTTTGATAATTAGCAATGTTAGTCTCTACCCCTAACGCCTGTTTTTCTCCAAACTTCTGGGCTTCTTCTGTTGAAACAGGTACGATATCATAATTGAATATCATATTTCTGCTTGTATCGGTAAGATCCCACACTACTCTGTCCTTGACAAACGACGGATAGTCACGGATAAAAAGGACTCTCCCGAATCTGTTGCCGATTTTAAAATAATCAGATTTAAACTCAAACCCGTCCGGTGAAATGTAGTCCTTAAAGTTCTGACCTTTTCTCATAGTATCTCTTAAATCAAAGTGATAATCTGCAGCTTCTTCGGGTCTGCAAAAATCGTGTATAATGCGAAGTCTTTCTGTTAAATCAAGTTCGGTGCATTTTGAACCGAGTCTTGAAAAGTGTGCAATCAAATCTGCACCTACACGGTTAAAATGACTTCTCGCTTCATTTATACTTTTCTTCTGAATGGTCAGCGTTACATATTTATCCTGCACGATTGCATTTGCTCCGTTTGCCAACATTGTGAGCATATCATTGATTTCCTTACGGTATTTATCCTTATTGTCATTGGCTTTTTCCAGCAATGCAATTTCTTTTAATTCATTGTGTTTAAGTTTTCTGTTTATTATCGTAATCTGACTTGAAATACCGTTTTCAAACGAGTTAAGTATTTCACTGTATCTCTAAACGGTGATTTTCCTTTTGATTGGGCTTTGCCTCATCCATTATTGTATCTATAACTTCTTCTGTTAATTTACCGTCACGATAACAGTTCTTCATTCTTATTGCCTGATAATGTGACGGTGTGGCGTCCGAAAATTCCATTGCCTTAACCAACTGCTCCTGAGATTCTTTCGGAAGGTACGAAATTTCAACAGCAGGTCTCATTGCAACTTTCCCTTCATCAACGAGGTCAAGCATTTCGGGGATCAATTCAGTCAGGCGAATGTATCGGCGAACTTGTGTTTGACTATCACCGGATTGTTCACCGATAATACCAGCTGATTCCATTCCTTTTAACTTCCCACCCACCGGGTTGGAAGTTAGATCCGAACGCTGTCCCTGCCTTTTCATAGCATCAAGTCTCATCTTATACGCTTTCGCTTTTTCACTTGGCAAGATTACTTCTCTCTGTAAATTTGAGTCAACCATAACTAAAATTGCTTCGTCTCTTGTAAGCTCCACAACTTTAGCAGGAATTGACTTTAACCCTGCAAGCTCAAAAGCTCGCTTGCGCCTATGACCTGACACCATTTCATAAAGATTATCCTCAATCGGTCGTACAATGATAGGTTGAATAAGTCCACGTTCCTTAATGCTTGAAACAAGGTCGTTCATACACTCATCATCTTTAACCTGATAGGGATGATCGGGAAAATCACGAATCTGTGACAATGGTATTTCTGTTACATTTTCATTCTCGATAGAATAACCTCCCTCTTAGATTTTAACATAACATTGCTATAGCCCTGACAGAATAAACATTCCTAACGCTCCTTTCATAAAAATTGCCGCTACTCTTTCAAGTAACGGCTATGTAATAAATTTAGGCAATAAAAAAAGACCGATAATCTAACTCGAGAATCGATCTTTTATACTTGTTGCATACACGTCGGTTTAATAAAGTTTAATTTCAATCGTGAAATAGTTTGTCTTCCACTTAAATTCTTTGCGGTAAAACTGCTTAAACCTGCAAAAATATAGGTAAAAACATTACTATTAAATTAAGATTTGTCATGCAGATATATTTGATATGAAAATTTGGTTTGCCGTACACGGTTGCGGTTACGTTTGGAAAGGAGTCGTAATTTTGGCAACCGTGCACGGCTTTATGATACTATGTCCGCGTTGGCATCGCAAAAACATAGGTATCAATTAATATCAACACATAATTTTGACAAACAAGCTTTTCAAGCAGATTAATTAAAGCAATCAATTTACATGAATATTTCCAAATTCATTAGATTTAAGTCAAATCTTTCATAACTCCACTAAATGAAAGAATTCTTTCTTTTTGAATGTCTTCAGTATAAAAAAGAACCCAATCTTCAAAAAAATTTAACGGATAATATTTGTAGACCAATATATTATTTGCTCTTGTATATCCGTATTTTTCTGCCGAATATTTATCTTCCAAGGATGTAATAAAATCATTGCAAACTTTCACTGAAATTGATTTTTTTGATAACGTGTTCGCCAATTCGCAAAAGAAATCTATATCAAATTCATCATTGCCGTCAACACAATATTCTAATGAAAAACTTTCTATTCCTTTTGAAAAGTTATATTCAGAATTTTGAAGTAAAATAATTATTTTACTGTTTTTACTTACTGATATATGTATTTCTTTTTGGCAATACTGATTTTCAAAAGGCTTTAAAGTACCGTCTACTAAATCTAAATTTCTCTTTTTTGTAATGCTTTCCAATTGACTTTCTATCTTATCAAAATCAGCCTGAGATTGCTCAACTGTTTTAAAGTTATTGCAACCAGCAATACATAATAAACTTGATATTGTTACAATTAAAGATAAAACTTTTTTCATATTTATCACCATTTAATATTATAAGTTACAGAAATTCTATATGGTGTCATCATGCCTACTCTTTGCATCGCCCATCCAAGATCGTTCGCTGCATTTCCAAATGAAAACTTAGAGAAAGAACGTATATTATCAAAATCATATGTGTCATGTACTGAAATTGTTAAATACCATACGCCTCTTTTTTTTATGCCTTTAATTGAAAAGTTAACATGTTGCAATGAATAATACAAGTCTGCATTGATTTTATCTTTTGCTGTAAATTCAACACTTCCTCTTGTATTAATTCTGTTCCCATTTGCTTTTTTTATAATATTTGAGATTGCATTTTTCATTATGCTTGATCTTTTTAGGCGATCCACAATTAAATTATTGGTTGATTTTGACAATCTTCTTCCATGACCCCACATTCCATGATTAAATAATGCACGAGATAAACTATATCCTTTATATGACAAATAGGCATTACCAACAGAAGCTATCATTGTCTTAGCCCTATAATACCAACTCCAACATCTAGTTCCAGATATAGCCATGTGTACTATTCCAACAATCATCCATCTTGGAATATCACCATCATCATCGACCATATTTACAGGATTATTGTAGCAATAAGTGAACAAATTGTATCCTATAATATAATCATCACTTAAATGGCCATCTTCATTTAAGAATCTCTTTACCGCCGGGTCATAGTATCTGCTCTTGAGATAGTAGAGTCTGGTCTCTGTATCGTAGTAATATCCACGATAACGAATGGGGTTTGTCTCGGTTATGTTCTGGGTATCGGCTGATGTGGCGTTTTCGGTTACTCTGCCCCATGCGTCGTAGGTGTAGCTTCCAACCAATGTGCCTGAGGCGTTGTAGATTTGAATTACGTCTCCTCGCCAGTTGCAGACGAAATAGTAATCGTTTACTGTGCCGCTATTATCTTTATACCTGATTCCCGACGGTTTTCCGTCCGCATCATAGAAATACCACAAAGCACTGCTTCCACCGAGTGTTTCGTACTGCAAGCGGTTGCCGACATAGTAATACTCATGTATTAATTTTTTCTATAATTTGATTAATACTTTTTTTAATTTGGCAACAATCTTTTCCAAGTATTGTTAATGATAGATTTGATTTTATAAAAAGTCTCTTCGCTATTTGTGAATATATATTTGGAGATTTCTCTATACAATCATATCTACCGAACGGTCTACCTAAAACAAATTCATTCCATCCATTCATGAAATTTAGTTCTTCAGGATCATCTAAAAGGAAATCATAACAATCAGTATAAAATGGCACAGCAACATTCAAATCACCAACTATAATTTTTTTCTTTAATCCATTTAAAACATTTACTACAAGTTCTAATGAGAACAATAAATTCTCCCTTCCTACGGAAAATCTAATATGTAAAAACTCAAAATACTTGTATTTTTCAACAAACGATGAAATGTCTGAGGAAAGGCCATATTTTTCTCTTAAAACTTTTTGTAATTTAGAGCCCACCCCTTCTCCTAAAATACAATTTAGAACATCAATTTGTTTCAAATCATATAAATTTACGTCGATATCAAAACAAATATCAACTTCACATATATTCCAATTGTTATCATCAATTAAGAAATCAGATTTTCGTTTACCAAAATTCTTTGGGAATTCACAGTTCTCATTGAGATTCCGATTTGGTAATCTAATTTTTCCAATTTTTTCATTAATATGTTCTATTGCATCTTTATCAAAATTGCCAGAAATACACATAACCATATTTGTGCTAGAAAAAAATTTCTTTTTATGCTCAAGAATATCCTCAGATGTTATTTTTTTTATACCTTCTAAACTCCCCATAATCTGATTTGATAATGATATATTTCCCATATAATTCTGTCGTGAAATTGTATCAATATTAAAATCAGAATATTCGGCAATTTGCCTTATAACTACCTCTTTCTCCTTTTTTAAAGCATCTATACTCCAATTATGTGTTTGTAAAATACCTTTCCAAATATCAAGTGTTTTTTCAAAGTATTTAGGCAAAACTTTCATATGAAAATATATGAAATCGCGATATGTTTCAGCACGCAGAGTAGTCCCCATGCTTTCCATTAAATAGTATAAATCATCTTGATTCATATTATTTAATTCTCTAAAATGAAGATGCTCAAGCAAATGTGAAATTCCAATAAATTTTTTCTTTTCATATTGTACACCTGCTTTAACAAACAAGCCAATTGAAATTGAATGAGTATTTGGTAAATATGTTTGCCATAATTGTAAGCCATTATTTAGTTTCGATTTTTTATATATAAACATACTGCACCCCTATCCTACTGGAACTAACTGTGGGAAATAATAAAAGTCAGTTGAGTTAACAACCTGCTGAGCCGTATCCCACCATAATTCAACATATTCAGGTAACATCTCATCGTCTGCTATTCCAACAACAGTAACATCATTGGCAACCATAAAGATAATAGCCGCACTTATTGAAGCGAGAGTAAGGCCTACTTCAATTCTTCTTATACCTTTATTGCCCTTAGGGACTCTACTATGTTCCTCACCATTTGGATGGGCAACATTTCTTTCTCTTGCTCCACTTTTTCCTCTGTTTTCACTACCCTTTTTTTTATCTTTGCGTTGTGTAAATTCTTTATTTTTTGATCTACCAAACTCATTATTCTTGTTTGAAAAATGTTGTTTTGCTAATTCAATTGCATGTCTTACCCTATACCCTGCAGAACCACTCCACGCATTCGGATTGACCGATAAAGCTTCAGCATATTCACTTTCTGTTGCCGTGCCCGATATTATGTGTAAAGCCCAAGCCGGAACAGGATCATTTCCACTCGAGTCAGCCATGTTAACAGAATCATTTTTACAATATGCAAACATGTTTTTGCAAACATCTTCAATTCCTGTCGAAATCAATCCATCCGCATTCAGGAACCTCTTTACCGCCGGATCATAGTACCTGCTCTTGAGGTAGTAGAGTCTTGTTTCCGTATCGTAGTAATAACCACGATAGCGGATCGGATTGGTCTCGGTTATATTCTCCGTATCGGCTGATGTGGCATTTTCGGTTACTCTGCCCCAGGCGTCGTAGGTGTAGCTTCCGACCAATGTGCCTGAGGCGTTGTAGATTTGAATTACGTCTCCTCGCCAGTTGCAGACGAAGTAGTAATCGTTTACTGTGCCGCTATTATCTTTATACCTGATTCCCGACGGGTTTCCGTCTGCATCGTAGAAATACCACAAAGCACTGCTTCCGCCGAGTGTTTCATACTGCAAGCGGTTGCCAACATAGTAATATTTGTGCTCCAAACCGACATTGGGAATGGTTTTTGATGTTCTCAATCCGTCAACGTCATAAGTAAAGCCGATGTTTATCGTTCTGAACCTCATCGACGCAAGCTGTCTGCCGTTCTGCCATGTGAGCGTGTAGCCCCTGTATGTCAGCGGATTTCCTATCGCATCGTAGGTTATCGGCGTGTCGCCGTATGCCGTCAGCTTGTCCTTCCAGTTGCTGTCGCCGTAGGTATATGTCGTAGTGTCTGTCGCTGTAACGCCGCTCAAACTGCCCCACGTCAGCGGATATACCGTCGTTGACAGAATATTTCCGCCGTTGTCAGCTCGTCTTTATCCCCACCACCGCAAGCGGTCCCCCTCCCCTTGCAACAAGGGGAGGCTGGATTTATTTCTGCGAATTTTTTATAAACCCCTCAGTCACGGGCGAGCCGTGACAGCTCCCCTACAAGGGAGCCAAGAACATTTTCTTCTGACCTTGGGTCGATGTTCACATCGACCCAAGACTTTTTTACCATTAAGAAACTCAACAATTTACATAAAGGTTTATGAACTATTCTTTCTTACCATATAATTTGACAAGAATTTCTAACATATACTGTAATGCGTCACTCTCAGAAGGAAAGCCCATGCAATTATATTCTCGACCTCTTTCCCTCAAAAAGATTTCCCACCGAACTCTATTTTTCCTTATATTATATCCTTCATGAATTGAGCTATCAAAAGATACAATAGTGGGACTAATTCCATTCTCCTCAAGTTGCTTTAAAAAGTCATTTCTATCCATACTTACCCTCCAAATATTATTAAAACGCCATCTTCCAACAACCTATCCACACAACCGTCTAATAAAAGATATTGAGTTCCTCCGCCCATTTGTCCAAACCAAGGCGCTACTTGACCGCTTAAAGCTTGTATAGGCTGCGTAGTCTGAAAATAAGTAGTTGCTTGTCCTATTTTATCATAAGGAAGTGAAAGCATTTGGGGTGGCGTTCCAGCTGGAGCCGTAAATCGTCCACCTAAATCCCCAGTTCGTTGAATTAACGTTCCAACATCAATTGTTATTTTTTCTATAGTTCCAGAAAATCCGTCATTAGGAGGATAGTATGTTTGCAAGGCAGTTGATGTTTTTTCAGCAATTTTACCAACCGCTGGGACGGTGGCAGTGCCAGCTGCACTAGTTGCTGCGGCACCAATAGCAGTAGTGGCTGCTCCAACACCCCATCCAAGCAACGCACCAGCTACTCCGCCGCCAACAATACCGCCAGCAACCGCCCAACCGTTAACTTTTCCTGTCTTTGATTTTGAAATTTTTGCGGCAACATGACCACCAGCTAACGCACCAATAACCGCTCCAACGATTATACAAGCTATCACAAATGAATGACCACTCGGATCCGAATAAACAACTGGATTGTTGTTACAATATGTAAACATATTATAACCTATAAAGCCATATTTCATATTCAGCTGTGAATCTTCATTCAAGAACCTTTTAACCGCCGGATCATAATAACGAGAGTTTACATAATACAATCTCGTTTCTGTATCGTAGTAGTAACCACGATAACGAATGGGGTTTGTCTCGGTTATGTTCTGTGTATCGGCTGATGTGGCATTTTCGGTTACTCTGCCCCATGCGTCGTAGGTGTAGCTTCCGACCAATGTGCCCGAGGCGTTGTAAATCTGTACAACGTCGCCTCGCCAGTTACAAACGAAATAATAATCGTTTACTGTGCCGCTATTATCTTTATACCTTATTCCCGACGGATTTCCGTCCGCATCGTAGAAATACCACAAAGCACTGCTTCCGCCGAGTGTTTCATACTGCAAGCGGTTGCCAACATAGTAATATTTGTGCTCCAAACCGACATTGGGAATGGTTTTTGATGTTCTCAATCCGTCAACGTCATAAGTAAAGCCGATGTTTATCGTTCTGAACCTCATCGACGCAAGCTGTCTGCCGTTCTGCCATGTGAGCGTGTAGCCCCTGTATGTCAGCGGATTTCCTATCGCATCGTAGGTTATCGGCGTGTCGCCGTATGCCGTCAGCTTGTCCTTCCAGTTGCTGTCGCCGTAGGTGTATGTCGTAGTGTCTGTCGCTGTAACGCCGCTCAGACTGCCCCACGTCAGCGGATATACCGTCGTTGACAGAATATTGCTGCCGGTGTCAGCTCGTCTTTATCCCCACCACCGCAAGCGGTCCCCCTCCCCTTGCAACAAGGGGAGGCTTGGAGAGTTTCTGTGTTTTTACTCCCTCAGTCGCTTGCGCGCCAGCTCCCCCGGAGGAGGAGCCCACACTTAACGATAAATTTATCTAACTTTACACAAACCCCTCAGTCGGCTTCGCTGACGGCTCCCCTACAGGGGCGCCTATGGGGGGGTACCGCACACGGTTGCTGGTTACGTTTGGAAAGGAGTCGTAATTTCGACAACCGTGCACGGTTATATGATACTTTGTCCACATCGGTATAAAAGAACATAGGTATCATTTTGTTTTCGGAGAGGACAATGTCATCGTCTAATATCCTCTCACTATAGATTTGTTGCAAGAGTTATATTATCACTGCAACCAATGTAAGTATCAACATAAAAAACAAACTAGCTACTATAAGTGAAACTGTAATAGAATAACATGTCCACGAAAAACGCTGTGATTTTCTCTTTTCTTTTGCGATATCTATAACTTTTGCATACCCTATCGGGAATCTATAAATTGAATATAAAACGAAAATTTTCCTATTTTCTTTATATTTCAATACATTTAAAGAGAACTTTTTGAAAACATTTCTATTTATCTTTGAAGTATTCAGTGCTTCACGCAAAGCATTATATCCATACTTCCATGGTTTTTCACTCATACAATAAATGTCTGTACATGTTATATAATAAATATATTCTGTACTTTTGGGACACCTTTTAAAGACAAACAAGCAACTGCGAAGGAGAGTATAATCCAGTTCCCATCCACAAGTATTCATCTTAGAAAGAAGCCTTTCAAGTTTACTTATTCTCCAGCGGAGGAACGGATTAAATATATATTTTCGTTTTTTTGAATCTTTACTATACATTATCTGCCCCTCCATCTATTAAATTTGCCCTTCACCCATGAAGAAAACCTTGACACAGCACTTCCTACTGCTGATCCAACAATTGGACGGATGCGTTTTGCTTTATTAACCATAGATTTTCCTCTCACAATTTTGGCTTTAGCGCAAGATCTACCTTTTAAGACATTAGGCGTAACCGCCCTTGTTGAAAGAATTCTGCTTCTGGTCGTACCTTTTCTTATAAGCTTTTCACCTTGATTTTTCATTGGGTTAAATACATTTTCATCCATATATTTACCAATTGCCATTGACGAAAGATCAGCTGCCACATCAAAAGCAAAATTCGCTGCAATTTCCTCAGTACTAACACCTGCTTTGTAGTCCAAATAAGCGTATAAAGCATTTGATCCCAAAGATAAACCGGCATCAACATATGGAGAAGCTGCCGGGGCAACCATAGACACAAAACTGCTCACTGTACTTGTTACAAATGACACACCAAGATTTAGCCAAGCTCGATTTGTGTCTCCTCCATTTTTATATGTTGTAACTAATGCAACAACATCATCAATAGACGATATTAAACCGGATGCAACTGAAATGCCAATAATTGCTAACCATTCTGTGCCATTAGTATCAATACGACCAACCGGGTTGTTATCGCAATACGCAAAATAGTTTTTATCCGTAAGTGTCTGCGTTGATATTGCGGAAAGAAGCTCATCATCGGAATTAAGGAAACGTTTAACCGCCGGATCATAATAACGAGAATTTACATAGTACAATCTCGTTTCTGTATCGTAGTAATAACCACGATAACGAATGGGGTTTGTCTCGGTTATGTTCTCCGTATCGGCTGATGTGGCATTTTCGGTTACTCTGCCCCATGCGTCGTAGGTGTAGCTTCCGACCAATGTGCCCGAGGCGTTGTAAATCTGTACAACGTCGCCTCGCCAGTTGCAAACGAAGTAGTAATCGTTTATGCTGTCGCCGTTCTTGTAACGAATACCCGACGGGTTTCCATCTGCATCGTAGAAATACCACAAAGCACTGCTTCCACCGAGTGTTTCGTACTGCAAGCGGTTGCCGACATAGTAATACTTGTGCTCCAAGCCAACATTTGGAATAGTTTTCGATGTTCTCAGTCCGTCAACATCGTAAGTAAAGCCGATGTTGATCGCGCCGTATTTCATTGACGCAAGCTGTCTGCCGTTCTGCCATGTGAGCGTGTAACCCCTGTATGTCAGCGGATTTCCTATCGCATCGTAGGTTATCGGCGTGTCGCCGTATGCCGTCAGCTTGTCCTTCCAGTTGCTGTCGCCGTAGGTATATGTCGTAGTGTCTGTCGCTGTAACGCCGCTCAGACTGTCCCACGTCAGCGGATATACCGTCGTTGACAGAATATTGCCGCCGTTGTCATAAGTATACACCTCCGTGCGATTTTTTGCAA
>ERZ772883.422-NODE-422-length-45077-cov-26.599973_pt1 | contig 45077 bp, 34 predicted proteins | sample MGYA00580575_ERZ772883 | MGnify/ENA primary metagenome ERZ772883 (study PRJEB29015, sample SAMEA2737666) | human gut metagenome | biome: human gut; feature: human-associated habitat; material: faeces | place: China | collected 2012 ...
ACAAACTTCGGATGCACGGCAAGGCTGCGGGCAATGCCGATTCTCTGGCGCTGACCGCCGGAGAACTGATGCGGATAGCGATGCAGGAAGTAGGGAGCCAGGCCGCAGTCCTCCATGGTCTGCAGGATCTCCTCATGCATACGCTCGTTGGCCTTCTTGCAGTACTTGTGCGCCAGCAGGCCCTCGCCGATGATGTTGGCGACGGTCATACGGGGGTTCAGGGAGGAATACGGATCCTGGAAGATATACTGCATCTGGCAGCGCAGGGTACGGACCTCCGGATAGGTCAGGCGCGCAAGGTCGATGCCGTTATCGAGCAGGGCCTCATGCTTCTGGAACTCGGGATCGGCGGCATACTTTGCACGCATGGCGTCGATGCGGGCGTCGACCTTTGCAATCTCGGCACGGGCGGCCTCGACGAGCTTGTCATGCGCGGCGACCTTCTCAGCCAGCTTGTCAAGCTTGCCCTTGCGGCTGTCATAGCCTCTCTCGCCCGCTTTGAGCTTCGAGAGCTTGAAGGCCTCCTCGTCATAGTTGAGCTTGACGGGGGCGCGCTTCTCGATGGCCTTGTGCAGGTCACAGCAGCGGTCATGGCGCTCGGAGAAGATCTTCATGACAGGGCCGAGGTCCTTGGCGGTGATAAAGCCGCCGATGACATTCACGATGTTCAGATAGGCATCGTTCGCAGCCTTCTTCGCAGCCGTGAGATCGTTGTGCATGTGCAGGCGCTTCTGCTCATCGGCAGCATCATAGACCTTCTGCATCTCGTCGCGCTTCTTTTCGAGCGCGGCCAGCTCATGCAGGCCGTGGGGCAGATGGCGGATGGTCTTTTCGATATACTCGGGGGCCAGCTCATCACGGGACGCGCCATAGTACATCGTCTTGCCGTCGGTCTGACGGTAGAGCTGCAGCAGCGTGCGTCCGAACGTGGACTTGCCGCAGCCGGACTCGCCGACGAGGCCGACCGTTTCGCCTTCGTAGATATTCAGGCTGATGCCGTCGTTCGCCTTGACGTACAGGCCCTTCTTTTTGCCGACCGGGAAATACTGCCGCAGGTCCGTGATCTTGAGAAGAACATTATTTCTTTCCATGCCGGTCCTCCTTCCGCGGGTAGAAGCAGCGAACCTGCTGCGTCTCGCTGACGTGAATCATCTCGGGCTCCTCATTGAGGCAGCGCTCCGTGGCGTATTTGCAGCGCGGGGCGAACTTGCAGCCCTTCGGGAGCTTGAGGGGGTGCGGCACTGCGCCGGGGATGGCGTCCAGACGCGTATGCGTCGGGGTGCTCAGGCGCGGAATGGAGTTCATCAGGCCCTCGGTGTAGGGATGAGAGAACTCAGCGTCCATGAAGATTGTACCGGCGGGCGCCATCTCCACGACCTGACCGCAGTACATAACGGCCACGTCGTCCGCGATCTGGCGGATAACACCGAGGTCGTGGGTGATGAAGATGATCGAGGTGCCGTGCTCTTCCTTCAGATCGTTCATGAGCTTCAGGATCTGCGCCTGGATCGTAACGTCCAGAGCCGTGGTAGGCTCGTCCGCGATGAGCAGCTTCGGCTTGCAGGCCAGCGCCATGGCGATCATGACGCGCTGGCGCATACCGCCGGACAGCTGATGCGGATACTGCTTGGCGACGATGTGGGGATTCGGAATCTTGACATCGGCCAGCATTTCAATGACCTTTGCGGCAGCCTGCTTCTTCGTCATGCCCTGATGGATAATGAACGGCTCGCTGACCTGACGGGACACGGTGAAGACCGGGTTCAGGCTGGTCATCGGCTCCTGGAAGATGACGGAGATATCGTTGCCGCGGACGGAATACATTTCCTTCTCGGTGAGCTTCGTAAGGTCACGGCCCTCGAAAAGGATCTCGCCGCTGTCGATATAGCCGTTGCCGTCGAGCAGCTGCAGGATGCTCATGGCGGAGACGCTCTTGCCGGAACCGGACTCGCCGACAACGCCGAGCGTGCGTCCTGCCTCAACGGAATAGGAAACGCCGTTGACCGCCTTGACAATACCCTTCTTCGTGCGGAAGAAAGTATGCAAATCTTTTAATTCAAGTAATGCCATATCTCTTCCCTCCCTTATTTATCGCGGTCAGACTTCGGATCCATGACGTCACGGAGCGTATCGCCGACGATGTTGATGCAGATACAGGTGATCGCAAGGAAGATCGCCGGGAACAGCCAGCGCCACCAGAAGTTCTTGATGACGGTGGAGTTGTTTGCGCCGTTGAGCATATTGCCCCAAGTCGGACGCGGGTAGGTGACGCCGAAGCCGAGGTAGCTCAGCGTGGACTCCGTCAGCATGCAGGTCGCAAAGTCGAGCGTCAGCGTGACGAAGATGACCGAGACAATGTTCGGCAGGATATGACGGAATGCGATGCGGGACTCGCGCAGACCCATGGCCTTGGCGGCCGTGACATACTCCTGCTCGCGGGCGAGGAGGATCTGACCGCGGACGAGACGGGCCAGACCGGTCCAGCTCAGCAGGCCAAGGATGACCATGAGGATGAAGATCTTTTCATTCTCGCTGATGTCCATCTGCGCCATGAGTGCGGACAGGATCATTGCGAACGGCAGGAACGGAATGGCGCCGAAAATCTCGGTGAAGCGCATCAGGAACATATCGACCTTGCCGCCGAAGTAGCCGGAGATACAGCCGATGATGATGCCGATGATCGTGGAGATGATAACGGCGATCGCACCGATGGTCATCGTCATCTTGCCGCCCTGAATGATACGCAGGGCAACGTTCGCGCCGTAGTTATCCGTGCCGAAGAGATAGCCCTTCAGGCCCCACTTGCCCATGAGCTCGTGGTTGGAATCGACCGCGTAGCTCTGGAACGCGCCGCCGAAGATGTCGGACGCGCCCTGTGCGTCGTCGGGTACCTTGCACTGGCCGAGGGTGTTGCTGCCCCAGGAGAACACACGGCCCTCGCTGGTCAGCGCTGTGTAGTGATAGGTGCCGGAGACGATCTTGACGATCTCTTCGCCCTCATGCAGCTTGGGCATGGCCTTGCTGCGCGTGTCAAAGTCGCCGACGAAGCCGACGGTACCGTCGTCGAGCAGGGCGCAGACCGTCTTGCTCGTGGCATAGATGCTCGTGATCTTACGGCCGTTCAGGAACTCGCGCAGGGGAACCGTGGCGGAGCCCATGTTGTCGCGCATCTGATCATACAGGCCGCGCTTGCCGGTGTAGACGGAGTTGCCGTCCGTCACCGCGACGACATAGTTCAGCGTGAAGTCGATATCCGTGAGCTTGCCGTCCAGCGTGGCTACGGTGTCGAAGTTCTGATAGGTGTTCTTGTTGCCCCACATATACAGGGTGCCGTCGTTCATCAGGATGGCCGTGGCCTGATAGCCGCAGGTAATCTTCTTGATGTTGGAGGCATCGATGGTGCCGTTGAGGAGCTCGTCCGGCTCGGGAGCGATGTTGGGGTTCACCGCCGGGTCAAAGTAGCCGTACTGGCCGAGCTTGTTTGCGCCCCAGGCGTAGACCTTGCCGTTCTCACCGACAGCAACGATGTGATCGATACCGGCAGCGACCCAGGCAATCTTCTCATTCTGAACCTCTTCCGGGATATCGGCGACGTCAATGCCCGTCGTACCGAGGCCCGTTGCGCCCCAGACATAGACCTTGCCCGCGTTGGAAAGGCCGACGGAGAAGCTGCCGTAGCTGTCGATCATCTTGATGTCGTTCTTCAGCTCGCTCGGGACGGAGAGCATGGACATCGTGGGCGGCAGGTTGGCCTGCGTGACTTCGGTATAGGTGTCGGTATAGGTCGTCATGAACAGCGGGCCGATGAAGACCAGCAGGAACATGGCGATGACAACACAGAGGGCGCCGACGGCGAGCTTGCGCTCCATAAAGCCGCGAACGATCTGCTTGACCGGGCTGACAATCTCTTCGACGTCGTTTTTGGCTGCGCGCTTGGCCTCGATATCATCGGCCAGGCCCTTGCTGCCGCCAAAGAAGAGGCGGCCGAGCCAGCTGCGCTTCGCGGAGGAATTCTTCTTGCTCATGCTCTTACCCCCTTACTTGTTGACTCTGACGCGCGGGTCGACCAGGCCATAGACAATGTCGATGACAAGGTTGCCGAGCAGCGCGACGACGACATAGAACAACTGCATCAGGATCGTAACATCGTAGTCCGAGGTACGCAGGGACGAGATCATGAGCTTGCCCATACCGTTGAGACCGAACATGTCTTCAAAGATCAGGGAGCCCGCAAAGATGCTGGTGAACCAGCCGACGATCATCGTAACGATGGGGATCAGGGCGTTGCGCCATGCGTGAGAATAGATAACGGTCTTTTCCTTGACGCCCTTGGCGCGCGCGGTACGGATGCAGTCCATGGACAGAGCATCGATCATGGAGGCACGGACGTAGCGCGTCATGCTGCCCAGAGAGCAGAACGTCATGGTGATGAGCGGGAGGGCCAGATAGTACATGCGGTCGGTGAACCACTTGAAGCCCTCGTAGCTGCTGCCCGGTGTCTTCATGCCGCTGGCCGGGAACCAGCCGAGCAGAGCGCAGAAGACCCAGATAAACAGAATACAGATAATGAAGCTCGGCAAGCTGTAGCCGATGATGGTAAAGACCTGTGTGAAGCGGTCGAATTTGCTGTTTTTGCGCACGGCGCAGGCGATACCAAGCGGAATGGTGATGGCCAGCGCCAGAATCGTGGCGAAGATGTTGATGAAGATCGTGTTCTTCATCGGAGCGGCGACAACGTTAACTACATCTTTTTTATACTGATAGGAATAGCCGAAGTTGCCCTGCAGGAGGCCATTGAGCTTGCCTTCCTTGCCAGTGTAGGGGTTATCCGCATAGGGATACAGGCCGACCCAGCGCAGATAGCGGAGGATCATGTTGTTGGTTTCGGTGCCGTAGCTGATCTGATACATTTCGTACCGTTCCTCGAACCACTTGGCCTGTGCCTCGGCGGACATACCGGCGAGCTGCTGCTTCATGGCGACCTGGTCAGCCTTCGCATCGGTATAGGCGCGGTTGCTCGGGGTCAGGTTGTAGATCATGAAAATCACGATCGACAGGATAAACAGGACCAGGAACATGTAGCCGATTCGCTTGAGAACGTATTTGAACATAAGGTACTCTCCAGTCTGTCGCCCGCACGACAGTAGATTTGGCAGCGCGGGGGGAAGAATCGCCCCCGTTGCCATGACGGGGCAATCTGTTTCTGCGCGGGTCAGGATCAGGCTGCGGCGGGACCGCAAGCCGCGGGGATAGGGTGTATCTGAAAAGCCGCTTCTGCGCAAGAACGGATCCGGGAAGAATGCGGCACTTTACCGGGCTGAACCACAGGGCGGGCTTTCAGATACACCCTATGGATAAACATGCGCGCCAGAGGTGATAACTGTGAAAAGAAGTTATTTGACAGTGCGCCGTGATACACAGGGTTTTGAATCCACAATCACGGGACGGGGGCGAACCCCCATCCCGTGATCTCGGATACTTGATGCGTCAGTCAGGCCTGAGGGCCTGCCGCCATTAGCTCAGCCAGTAGATATCGGCCTCGTCCTTCAGATAAGCAACGGAGTTGTTCTCATAGAAGGAGGGATCGATGGACCAGTTGTAAGAGTAGTCGTATGCAGCGGAGGTGAAGCCGGTTGCATAGTTGAAGCAGCTGTACATCGGGGTGCCGGAATAGAAGCCGTACACAGCCTGCTGATAGAACTCGTCGAGCATCGGAGCGAAGTCGCCCGTGGTCTTCTGGATCACGAAACCTGCAGCGGCGATGTTAGTGCCCTGCTCGAAGTCGGTGACCAGCAGATCAGAGAAGGGGTTATCAGTGGTGCCGTACCAGTTGAGGACCAGCGGCATGTAGTAATCGTCGCCAACCTTCGTGGTCACATAAGCGCCGTCGATGGACTTGTAGGTCTTGTCGTTCTCGTCGGCATACTCAGCCGGGATCTTCTTGTAGCGGACGCCCTCGGTGTAAGCCTCGCCGTCCTTGTTGTAGACCCAGCCGTCAGCCTCGAGGACTGCGATGGCGGTATCGGCAGAGGTGTCATACGCGTTCAGCAGCATGCCGTTGGCAGCAGCTTCCTTGTACATCCAGGAGCCGGCGTAGTAAGCGCCGTCAACGATGCCGCCGTAGCCGCCGGTGAAGGTCTTCGCAAAGGAAGCACGATCCAGGCAGTAGGTGATGGCCTGACGGACAGCAGTGAACTGAGCGGGGCCATAGTCGTTACGGAACTGCAGCTTGCCGTAGCCGGCGCGGCTGTAGTGGGTGTAAACGAAAGCGCCGTTGGAGTTGTCGCAGGCAGCGACAGCCTCGTCGGTCTCAGCGCCGCCGGTGATGCCCATGAGGACGTCAACGCCGCCGGACTTCAGATCGTCGAGCTGGGTAGCGGAAACGACCTTCTTGTAGATGACCTTCGCGATGGTCGGCTTCGCGCCTTCGTAGTTGCCGGGGAAGTTCGGATTCAGGGTCAGGATCGCGGACTTATCGCCCTCGTCGTAGGACTCCACGACATACGGGCCGGAGCACGCATAGGTGGTGTCGGTGTTGTTGGAAGAAGCAACGAGATGAGCAGCCATGTCGAAGCTGTCGCCGGTCTTGTTGTAGAAGCCGTCGGTGAAGTAGCAGCCTTCGCCGTCGTCAGCGATGTCGAAGTCGCCGCACCACAGTTCCTTGACGAACGGGGAGAAGCCGGCATAGCTGATGGCATAGTAGTAGTTCGCATACTCAGGCTTAACGGTGACGGAGAACTGGTTGTCGGCCAGCAGGCGCAGGCCGGTAAAGGTCTTGGAGACGCCGTCGCCCTCGTTGGTGCCGTCGTAAGCGTTGAATTCTTCAAAGCCGACGATCGTCAGGCCGGCCTGGCGATCCTTGCCCTCAGCCTCAGAAGCAACGAGGGTAGAGAAGACCATGGTGTAGTACAGATAGTTCTTCGCGGTGACGGGGGTACCGTCGCTGAAGAGCAGGCCGTCGTTCAGGGTGATGGTGTAGGTGAGGGTGCCATCCTCATTCTCAACCTTATCAAGCTGCTTGACGACCGTCTTGTTGACCTCGAAGCCGCCTTCCTTGGTGGTGGCGACAGTCTCCATGCCGTTGATGAGGTTGTCAACGTCAAGGTCGGAAGCGCCGGGGTTGGAGCCGCCGAAGTTGGAATAACGGAACTTGCCGGACAGGTCGGTGGTGTTGCCGATGATGATGTCTTTGTCGGTCTTCTCACTCGTCCAGTCGATCAGAGCCTTTGCCGGGCCCCAGTACGGGTTCGTCGGATGCTCGTCAACGCCCTTGATCTGTGCGTTGTAAACATCGTAGTACTCGTTGCTGTAGAGGGGGATCTCCGGGAGGAGATAGTTCCAACGGGTCATGTAGTACTTCCACCAGGCGGCGTAGACGTCGTCTTCGGTCTCGTACTGGGAGTTCTCGGGAACAGCGGTCTTGTAGACCATTGCCATGGACAGGAAGTCCATGCCGAGCTCATAGGTCTTGCCCTCGTACTCGACGTAGGCCAGACCGGTGGTCGGATCCTCCTGCACGTCGTCGATCGTGACCTTGTCGCCGATCTCGTCGTACAGCTCGGTGTAATCCTTGCCCCACTCCTTGCCGTTCAGGAGCTGTGCAGCGGACGGCTTGTACTCGTCAGCCGGCTGCTCCTGCGTCTCAGTGGGAGTCTCTTCGCTGCCCTGCGTGGGGGCATCGGTTTCTTCGTCTGCCTTCTTGCAGCCGGCGAACACGGTGACAACCATGACCAGAGCGAGAACCAGAGTCAGAAGCTTGAGAAGATTCTTTTTCATTGCGTTACCTCCTACAAAAATTTGTATATTATGCTGTGATATTCACAGATAATATCGAGCAGAGCACTTGTGTCCGCATGCAGCGGACAACCCTTGGATGCTTTCTGAAAAGTTTGGTAATACTATAGCACAATTCCCTTGCAGAATCAACAAAAAAGAACGAATTTTTTTCCCTTTGAAAATCTTCTGTGAATTTTTATAGCAGACTGGTGGATAATTTTTTTGATTTCATGAAATGTTCACAAGATACGCGCATTCTGACACGACCTGCCGGAAATCACGTTTTCTGTCATCCACCGCAAGCGGAACCGCGCAAAAGCATTCAGGCCTCCACCGGGGCATGCGCCTTGAGCCAGTCGCGGATACCGGAGCCGACCTAGCGGATGCAGCCGTCCTCGTACGGGACACGCAGGCCGACGCTTTGGCACAAATCAGCGAACGTCCTTGTTCCTGCCTGGTCGACAAAGGCCAGATATTTCTCCCACGCTGCCTTGCGGTCCTGCAGAGAGAGCGTCCAGACCTGGAACGCGACCGTACCTGCCATACAATAATCAATATAGTACAGCGGATTGAGATAAATGTGCGGTTTCCACTGCCAGTGGGCGTAGCGGCCGTAGAAGGGCAGGCCGTCCATGCTCAGCCAGGGGCGGTACTTCTTCTCGAGCTTCTCCCACACGCCGTGGCGCTCATCCGGCGTCAGGTCCTCATTTTCATACATCAAATGCTGGAATTCATCCACCATGCAGCCATAGGGGATAAAATCGAGGCTGTCTTCACAGTGGGCAAGCTCGTATTTTGCCGTTTGCGCGCCGAAGAAATATTTATGATAATCCTGCGTCAGAAATTCCATGCTCATGGAGTGGCATTCGCAGGCCTCGATGGTCGGTTCGCGCAGGTCCGGGTAGATATCGCTGTTCATTGCGCGGTAAAATGCGAAGGCGTGACCGGCCTCGTGAGTCAGCACATCGACATCTCCGGCTGTGCCGTTAAAGTTCGAGAAGATAAACGGAGCCTTGTATTTTTCAAACATCGTACAGTAGCCGCCGGGGGCCTTGCCCTCGCGGGAGAGCACGTCGAGCAGCTCGTTGTCGTAGAGGAAGTCGATGAATTCCTTCGTCTCCGGGCTGAGCTCCTCATACATTCTGCGGCCTGCGGCGAGGATCTCCTCCGCCGTGCCCTCCGGGGTTGGGTTGCCGTCCGGGAAGCGGAACTTGTCGTCGTAAATGTGCAGGCGGTCGACGCCGATGCGCTTGCGCTGGGCCTCCTTGACCTCCGCAATGACGGGGACAAGATCGTTTGCGATCTGGTCGCGGAAGGCCGCCAGCTCCTTCTGTCCATAGCAGTTGCGGCCGAGGCGGTCATAGCCGAGCTGAATGAAGTTCGGATAGCCGAGCATGCGGCCCTGCGCATTGCGGTTGTGGACGAGCTTATCATAGATCTCGTCCAGCTCCGCGCGGTTTGCATCAAAGACCTTGCCCTCGGCCTCGTAAGCGGCGCGGCGTACGGCGCGGTCGGCGCTGACCTTGTACTTGCCGAGCATCGGCATGGGCATGGTCTTGCCGTCAAATTCCACGGTCATGTTGGCATAGAGCTTCTGATAGCGGGACGTCAGGCGGTTTTCCTCCTGCATAAGCTCCACAAGCTCCGGCTTGAAGCTGCGGCGGCTGATCTCAAGCTTCAGGAACAGCAGGCTGCCGTAGTGGGCCTCCAGCTCCGGGCGGAACTTCGAGTCCAGCATGGCCTCGTTCAGGCGCTGGAAATAGACGCTCAGCTGGGGCCAGCTCTCGTCGAAGAACGTTGACTCGGCGTCATAGAATTCATCGCGCGTGTCGATGGTATGGCGGGCATTGGCAAGGCTTCCCATCGTGTTGAACTCCACGGACAGGTCCGTAACGCGGTCGTACTGCGCGATCTGCTCCTGCGCGCTTTCGGCAGCGAGGAAGGCCTCGGTGCAGGCCGTCAGGTTCGCCTTCATGGCTTCCAGGTCGGGACGGGAATAGGGCATTGCAGAAAACTTCATGGGATCGCTCCTTTCGTATCGTTTGGGGTGTCGCCGGGAGATATTTCTACTCTATAGAGATATGCGCTTCGGGATCCGACGGTTCCAGCAGGCAGAAGCCGCCGCGCATCAGGACAACCTCGCCCGTGGGCGACGGTGCCGCGCTTTCGGCAAAGCGGACGCGGCCTGCAGGCAGGACCCACTCCCCGATGGAATGGTTCACGCATACGATCAGTCGCTCATCTCCGAAGGCGCGTGAAAAGGCGATGCGGCCGTTTCCGGCGGCCAGCACGCGCAGGCCGCCGCGCCGCAGGGCCTCGCTGCTGCCGCGCAGGGCGGTCATCATGCGGTAATAGGCCTGCAGCTCCTCGTCCTCGCGGCCCCATGGATAGCAGGCGCGGCAGAACGGATCCTCAAAGCCCTCCATCCCGGCCTCGTCGCCGTAGTAGATGCAGGGCATACCGGGCAGGGTAAACTGCAGGAAGACCGCCATGCGCAGCCGCATCAGGGCGGTCTTGCGCTGCACCGGCGTCATGCGGCGGTGCGCCCGCTCGTCCTTCGTGCCGCGGAACGGCTCACCCAGCACGGTCAGGATGCGCGGCGTGTCATGCGTGCCAAGGTGGTTCATCACGCAGGAGAGCACCTCGGGCGGATAATTCTCCGCCAGCGTCATCAGGCTTTCGCCCAGCGCCGTGCCGTCATCCGCATCCGTCAGGAAGGCCACAATGGCGTTGCGCCACGGGTAATTCATGACGGAATCCAGCTCGCCGTCGACAAAATAGCGGCGGGAAACGCCATAGGCACGCTTGTTCGACGCGTCCTCCCAGACCTCGCCGAGCAGCAGGCTCTGCGGATCGATCTGCCGCATCCGGCGGCGCAGGCGGCGAACAAATTCATCCGGCAGCTCGTCGACGACGTCAAGCCGGAAGCCGTCCGCTCCGAGGCGCAGCCAGTGGGCGATGACGGAGTCCTCATCCTCGATAATATAATTGAGATACGTCTCGTCCAGCTCCTCGACGCATGGGAGCGTGCGGATGCCCCACCAGGCCTCGTAGTCGTCGGGATAATGGTGGAAGCGATACCAGCGGCGGTACGGCGAATTCGGGTCGGACGCCGCGCCGTGGCCAAACACATGCTTCGCGTCAAAATAGACGCTGTTGCTGCCCGTGTGGGAGAACACGCCGTCGAGAATGACGCGCATGCCGCGCGCGTGAGCAGCGTCACACAGGGCGCGGAAGTCCTCCTCCGTGCCGAGCATGGGATCCGGGCGGCGATAGTCCGCCGTGTCATAGCGGTGGTTCGACCACGCCATGAAGATCGGGTTCAGGTAGAGAACGCCGACGCCCAGCTCCTGCAGATACGGCAGCTTTTCGCGGATGCCCGCGAAATTTCCGCCGAAAAAATCGTTGTTGCGCACCTCGCCCTGCGCATCGGGGCGGTACTCCGGCAGCTCATCGGGGCTTTCGTGCACCCAGAACGGCTGGAGCTTGCCGGTCAGGTCGCAGCTTCCGCTGCGGGCAAAGCGGTCAGGGAAGATCTGGTACATCACGGCGCCCGGTGCAAAGTCCGGCACCCGGAAATCGGCCGGAATGACGCTGAGCTGCCACTTCTCCCCTGCCTCCATATTCGTATCGCTCCCCTGACGGAACAGGCGGAAGCTGCCACCGCCGCGCTTGTCGATGCGGAACCAGTAAAAATGCAGCCCGGTCTCCTGCCGCGTGAATTCCAGACGCCAGAGCTCATAGCCGTCCTCGCCGCGCGAGACGAAGGAAAACGGCAGCTCGGCGCACACAGCGTGCTCGCTGTCCTCCAGCATCAGGCGGACGCCGGAGGCGCCGACCTCCGTCGGGATGCGGATCTGCAGAACGCAGCACTCCCCCGTCCGGAGCGTTCCGAACGGGGTCTTGTACTGCGTCTGACGGCTGTCAAACAGGATGCGCATCTCAGTCGAGATCCCAGATCTCGTCCGCGTATTCCTTGACGGCGCGGTCCGAGGAGAAGATGCCGGCCTTGGCGATGTTGATGAGGGACATGCGGGCAAAGTGCTGCTTATCCTGATAGACCGCGGCGACATCGCGCTGCGCGCGGGCGTAATCCTGGAAATCGGCCAGCGTCATATAGGGGTCAGCCGTGCCGAAGCGGTTCGTGAGCAGCGAATCGACCAGATCGTCGAAGCGCTGGCCGAGCACGCCGGACGTGAGCATATCGAGCACGGCCTGCAGCTCCGGCGTGACGAATTCCGTCGGATGGTAGCCGCGCTGCCACAGCTCCTCGACCTCATGGGCCTTCATGCCGAAGAGGAAGATGTTCTCGTCGCCGACCTGCTCGTGGATCTCGACGTTCGCGCCGTCGAGCGTGCCGATGGTCACGGCGCCGTTGATCATGAGCTTCATGTTGCCGGTGCCGGAGGCCTCCTTGCCCGCGATGGAGATCTGCTCGGAGATATCGGCGGCCGGGATGATGATCTCCGCAAGGGAGACCTTATAGTCCTCGAGGAAGACGACCTTCAGCTTGTCGTTGACGTCCGGGTCATTATTGATGAGCTTCGACGCAGCGACGATGAGGCTGATGATCTGCTTGGCGCGGATATAGCCCGCGGAGGCCTTGGCCGCGAAGATGAACGTGCGGGGCATGAAATCGCCGTGCGGATTGGCCTTGATCTGGCGGTAGAGATACAGAACATGCAGGATGTTGAGCAGCTGGCGCTTGTACTCATGCAGGCGCTTGATCTGGATGTCGAAAATGGAATCCGGGTCGACGCGCACGCCGTTCTGGTTCTCGATGAGAGCGGCGAGGCGCTCCTTGTTCTTGCGCTTGATGGCCATGAGGTCCGCAAGCACCTTTTCGTCATTCTGATACGGCAGGAGCTTTTCGAGTGCGCGGGCATCCCGCAGGAAGTCGCCGCCGATGAGCTGCTTGAGATAATCCGTCAGCAGCGGATCGGACTGGCACAGCCAACGGCGATAGGCGATGCCGTTCGTCACGTTCAGGAAGCGCTCCGGCGTGATCTGACAGTAGTCGCGGAAGATGCCGTTGCGCAGGATGTCCGTGTGCAGCTTGGAAACGCCGTTGACCTTGTGGCAGGCGGCAAGGCAGAGGTTCGCCATGCGGACCTCGTTGTTCGCGATGACGGCCATGTAGTTGATCTTGCCCCAGTCGTTCGGGTAGACGGCGCACAGGTGCTCGATGAGGCGGCGGTTGATCTCCTGACAGATGGAGTAGACGCGCGGCAGCTGCTCGCGGAACAGATCGACGTTCCAGCGCTCGAGGGCCTCGCTCATAACGGTGTGGTTCGTATAGGACAGCGTGCGGCAGGTGATGTCCCACGCCTCGTCCCAGCCGAAGTCGTGCTCATCGATGAGCAGGCGCATCAGCTCCGGCACACACAGGGCCGGATGGGTGTCGTTGATGTGGATGGCGACCTTTTCCGGCAGGTTCGTGTAGGTGCGGTATTTCTTATAGTGCTTCTTCAGGATGCTCTGCAGCGAGGCGGAGACGAGCAGGTACTGCTGCTTCAGGCGCAGGCGCTTGCCCTGAATGTGGTCGTCTGCCGGATAGAGGACCTTGGAGATGGTCTCGGCCATGGCGTTGCGCTCCAGCGCGCGGACATAGTCGCCGCGGGAGAACGCAGCCATGTCGAAGCTCTGCGGCAGCTTGGCGCTCCACAGGACGAGGCGGTTGGCGGCGTCGCTGTCATAGCCGGAGATATACATGTCATACGGCACGGCCATAACGGAGCTGTAGCCGACCTGCGCGACCTTGAAGCGGTCGTTGTCCATCCACTCGCGGACCTCGCCGCCGAACTTGACCTCGACGGCATCGTCCTCGCGGGCCTGCAGCCACACGTCGCCCATCTCGAGCCAGTTGTCCGGGAATTCCATCTGCCAGCCGTCGACGATCTTCTGCTTGAAGATGCCGAATTCATAGCGGATGGAGAAGCCGGTCATCGGGTAGTCCATGCCGGTCGCGGCATCCATATAGCAGGAGGCCAGACGGCCGAGGCCGCCGTTTCCAAGGCCGGCATCGGGATCGATGGCATAGATCTCATCGATGTCGAAGCCTGCATCGGCCAGTGCCTTGCGGAACTCCGCCTCCAGCCCGAGGTTAAAGAGGTTATTGCGCAGGCTGGTGCCGACCAGGAACTCCATCGACATATAATAAACTTCCTTGCGCTCCTTTTCGGTGCAGCGGTTGCCGAAGACGCGGTTCTTCTCCGTCAGCAGCTCGCGGACGCTGATGCACAGCGCGCGATAGACCTGCTTCTGGGTGGCGTCGGCAAGCTCGCAGCCGAAAATGCGGCGCAGCGTGTCGTTGAGCAGCTCCGTGGGCTGAATGGCGCGCTCGGGACGGGCGTCATTCTCCGCAAGCTTCTGGATCTTCTGTTTGGAATTTTGCTTCTTGTTCATGGGGCCTCCTAAAGTTTTCCGTAATTCCGGAATCAGCGTTTGAAATCATGATTTATTACTGCTTGCCGTAGAGCAATTCGCTGTACAGCTGCATATATTCGTTGGCCGGGACCTGCCAGCTGAAGTCACACTCCATATCATGGCGGGCCAGCCTGTTCCATGCGTCGCGGTCGCCGTAATACAGGCCTGCTGCGCGGTCGATGGCGCCGAGGAAATCATCGGCGTTGTAGCTCTGGAACGTAAAGCCGCGGCCCTCACCCGTTTCGGGATTGTAGGGCGGGACGGTGTCGCGCAGGCCACCGGTCGAGGCGACGATGGGCACGGTGCCGTAGTGCATGGCGATGAGCTGGGACAGGCCGCAGGGCTCGGACTTCGACGGCATGAGATACATGTCGCAGCCCGCATAGACACGGGAGGCGAGCGCCGGGTCGAAGCACAGCCGGACGGCGATGCGGCCGGGATACTGGCGAGCCAGCGCGCTCAGAGCGTACTCATACTGCTTTTCGCCCGTGCCGACGATGACGAGCTGGACCTCGCGCTCCATCAGGCGCTGGCCGATGTAGCACAGCAGGTCGATGCCCTTGTGCCCGGCCAGGCGCGTGACCATGCCGAGGATGGGAGCGTCCGTGTCGGTGCTCAGGCCCATCTCCTCGCGCAGGGCGCGCTTGTTGACCCATTTGCCGTTCATATCGGCGGCGGAATAGTTCGCGCTCAGGGCGCAGTCCGTCTCGGGGTCAAAGACATCGGTGTCGATGCCGTTCGTAATGCCCCACAGCCACGCATTGCGCAGCACGCCGTCGAGGCGGTGGGCATAGTACGGATAGCGCAGCTCCTCGGCATAGGACTTGGAGACCGTCGTGACGATGTCCGAAAGCTCGATGGCGCCCTTCATCATGTTGATCGCGCCGTCAAACGTCAGGCTCGCGCGGTATTCATCCGGCAGACCGAGAATATTGTCGAAGAACGACGCATCGGCCCAGCCCTGATACTCCACGTTGTGGATGGTAAAGACAAGCTTCGTCTGCGGGCACCAGTCATGGTACAGCGCGCGCAGGTACACGGGCGTCATGGCCGCCTGCCAGTCGTGGCAGTGCAGGATATCGGGCTTGAAGTCGAGGAAGTACAGCGCAGCCATCACGGCCTTTGAGAAATAGGCGAAGCGCTCACCGTCGTCGAAATCGCCGTAGACGGTGCTGCGCGCGCCGAAATAGTAGTCGTTGTCGATGAAGTAGACCTGCAGCTTCTTGCGGCGGGACTTCAGGCGCAGAATGCCGACATAGCTCTCACGCCAGGCCAGCTCCATGGAGAACGAGCCGACCTGCTCCGTTTCGACGGCCGGATTCTCCTTGATGCGCTTATAGTACGGCAGGAACAGGCAGATCTCGTTGCCCTTCAGCTTGGACAGTGCATTGGGAAGCGCCTGCATCACGTCGCCCAGGCCGCCCGTTTTGACGAACGGGGCAGCCTCGGAGGCGACCATTGCGATCCTCATACGACCTCTCCTCTCTTGAACACCAGCGGATGATCCATGGTGCCGCGCAGCACGGCGCCCGGACGGACGACGACGTCCATATCCATGATGACGCACTCCAGATCGGCACCCTCGCCGATGGTGCAGCGCTGCATGATGACGCTGTTGCGCACGGACGCGCCCTCGCCGAGCTTGACGCTGCGGAACAGGACGGAATTGACGGCGGAGCCCTCGAGCACGCAGCCGTCTGCCACGACGCAGTCGTCGATCTCGGAATGCTCGCCGTAGTAGGCAGGCACCTCGTCGCGGACCTTCGTGTAGATCGTCAGGTCCTCGCGGGCGAACAGGCCATGGCGGATCTCCGGGCGGATGAGGGCGAGGCTGTTGTGGAAGAACTCCGTCGTGCTCTCGTTGAACAGCGCCACGCCGTCATAGCGGTAGGCGTTGACCTTCATGCCGGTCTCTGCGAAGCCGTGCATGACAAGGTCGCGCTCGAAATGGTAGCGGTTGTGGGCCACGGCCTCCGTGACCTCACGCATGAGCAGCTCGCGGCGGATGACGAACAGGCCCATGGAGGCAAGATACTGCTCGCCTGCGCAGTAGTCGACGGCCACGTCCGTCACGCGGTCATCCGCGTCGACCTTCACGGCCAGATCGAGCTGCTTCTGCCCGTTGCAGATGCCGTCCTTCACCACGACGGTGACGTCCGCGCCCGAGGCGGCGTGGGCCTCGACGATCTTTTCCAGATTGATGGCGCACAGCACGCCGCTGTCGGCCAGAACGACATATTCCTCCGTGGAGATTTTCAGGAAATTCATGGCGGAATCCAGCGCCTCGAGCTTGCCGCGGTAGCTGCCGTTGTGGCCCATGGCAAACGGCGTCAGGAATTCCAGGCCGCCCTCACCGAGCTCGAGGTCCCACTCCTGCCCGGAGCCGATGTGGTTCATAAGGGACTGATAATTATACTTCGTGATGATACCGATATGGCGAATGGCAGAATTCGTCATGTTCGACAGGGAGAAATCGATCTGACGATAGCGCCCGCCGTAGGGCAAAGACGCCATGGTGCGCTTGTTCGTCAGCTCACCGAGGGAGCTGTCATAGATGTTCGCAAAAATGATGCCCATCGTAGTCATGGTTCTTGTCCTCCCTCTCAATAGATCTCGCCCGGCTTGATGGCGGTGTTCTCGGCAATGGTCTTGGCCTTTCCGACCACACTGATCTTCTTTTCCTCACCGGGGGCGAACGAGCCGCCGATCACCGCGCCGCGGCAGATGCGGCAGTCCTCGCCGATGATGGCGTGGCGGATGATGACACCGGACTCAATATGGACGTTCGGCATGATGACGCTGTCCTCCACGATGGCGCCGGAGTCGACCGTGCAGCCCGTGGAGATGATGGAGTGCGTGATGGTGCCATAAATTTCGCAGCCCTCGGCGATGAAGCAGTTCTTATTCTTCGACTCACGGGCGATGATGCTCGACGGCATGGCGTAGTTCCGGGCATAGATGCGGTTGCCCTTCTCACCGTAGAGGTTGAAGGCAGGGTTCTTGCCCAGCAGGTCCATGTTGGCCTCCCACAGGGAGCTGATCGTGCCGACGTCCTTCCAGTAGCCCTGGAATTCATAGGCGAACAGGCGGTAGCCCTCGTTCAGAATGGCGGGGATGACGTTCTTGCCGAAGTCGTTCTCGGAACGCGGGTTCTCCTCGTCCTCGATGAGGAACTTTTTCAGCACGCTCCACTTGAAGATGTAGATGCCCATGGATGCGTTCGTGCTCTTCGGATGCTTCGGCTTCTCCTCGAATTCGTAGATGGAGCCGTCCTCCCGGGTGTTCATGATGCCGAAGCGGCTGGCCTCGGCCAGCGGCACCGTGCGCACGGCGATGGTGCAGTCGGCCTCCATCTGCTCGTGGTAGCGCAGCATGGCGGCATAGTCCATTTTATAGATGTGGTCGCCGGAGAGGATGATGACATCGTCCGGATCATAGCGCTCGATGAAGGCGATGTTCTGATAGATCGCGTTCGCCGTGCCCTTGTACCACTCGGATTTCTTGCTCTTGGCATAGGGCGGCAGGACCTGCACGCCGCAGTGGCTGCGGTTCAGACGCCACGGCTGGCCGTTGCCGATGTACTCATTGAGCTCGAGCGGCTGATACTGCGTCAGCACGCCGATGGTGTCAATGCCGGAGTTCACGCAGTTGGAGAGAGGAAAATCGATGATGCGATACTTACCGCCGAACGGGACCGCAGGCTTTGCCGTGTTCTCCGTCAGCACCATCAGGCGGCTCCCCTGCCCGCCCGCCAGCAGCATCGCGACGCAGTGCTTTTTCTGGAAGTTCATGGTCATTTCTCCTTCTCGTCATTCAGGATTTTGCCGTTTTCTTGCGCGGGGCTGTCTTTTTGCGGTAGAAGGCCACGGAGAGCGGCGCGAGCGTGAAGCTGCCGGAGAAGGGCAGGCCGTGCAGCGGCTCCTTTTCGGCCGTCACAACGGGAAGCTCCGTTCCCTTGCCGCCGTAGCGGACCTCGTCACTGTTGAAGACCGCCTCGTATTCGCCCGGCTTCGGCAGACCCAGGCGATAATCCGTCCGGGTGACCGGGCAGAAGTTGCAGATCACGATCAGCTCGCAGCCGCGGCGATCGATGCGGCGGAAGGCGATAACGCTGTTGTCGCGGTCGTCGGCGGAGATCCACTGGAAGCCGTTCCAGTCGGAATCGTTGTTCCACAGGCTGCTGTGATCCAGATAGAAATGATTCAGATCGCGCACATAGTCCTGCATCTGGCGATGGCGCTCATAGTCGAGCAGGAGCCAGTCGAGCTGCTGTGCGTAATTCCACTCGATAAACTGTGCAAATTCGTTGCCCATGAAGCTGAGCTTCTTGCCGGGGTGGCCCATCATGAAGCCGTAGAACACGCGCAGGTTGCTGAATTTATCGTCATATTCGCCCGGCATCTTGTTAATGAGGGAGCACTTGCCGTGCACCACCTCGTCATGCGACAGCGGGAGAATGAAGTTTTCGGAATAGGCATACGTCATGGAGAACGTCAGGTCGTTGTGGCTGCCCTTGCGGAACAGCGGATCGAGCGACATATAATGCAGCATATCGTTCATCCAGCCCATGTTCCACTTGAACAGGAAGCCGAGGCCGCCGTCGTAATCCGGCTTCGTCACGAGCGGGAAGGCCGTGGACTCCTCGGCCGCCGTAATGGCACTGCGCCGCACGGAGAACACCGCGCGGTTGAGCTTGCGCAGGAAGGCGATGGCCTCGAGGTTCTCCTTGCCGCCGAACTTGTTCGGGTGGTACTCGCGGCGGCCGTAGTCGAGGTAGAGCATGGCGGCCACGGCGTCGACGCGCAGGCCGTCGATGTGGTACTGTTCCAGCCAGTACACGGCGTTCGAGATGAGGAACGACTGCACCTCGCCCTTGCCGAAGTCGAAGATGCGGGTCGTCCAGTCGGGGTGCTCGTTCATGAGCGGGTCTTCCAGCTCATAGCAGCAGGTGCCATCGAATTCATAAAGGCCGTTCTCGTCCTTCGGGAAGTGGGCCGGGACCCAGTCGAGCAGCACGCCGATGCCGGCCTCGTGGCACTTGTCCACAAAGCGCATGAGCTGCTTCGGCTCGCCGTAGCGGAACGTCGGAGCATAGTAGCCCGTGACCTGATAGCCCCACGACGGCTCATAGGGATATTCGGACAGCGGCATGAGCTCGATGTGCGTGTAGCCCATGTCCTTCAGGTAGGGCACGAGCTCATCTGCCAGCTCGTCGTAGGTATAGAGGCTGCCGTCCGGCTTGCGCCGCCACGAGCCGAAGTGCATCTCATAGATGTTCATCGGGCAGTTGAGCAGCTTACGCTTGCCCTGCTTGCGGCGGTAGTCGGCATCGCCCCAGGTATAGCCGTCCAGCGTACAGATACGGCTCGACGTGTCGGGCAGCGCACAGTTGCGGAAGGCATAGGGATCGGATTTATAGACGGCGGAGCCGTCGCGGCGGCGGATATAGAATTTATAGGCGTCGCCCTCGCGCGCATAGGCGGAAAAGGCCTCCCAGATGCCGTATTCGACGAGCGTCATCGGCAGGTCCTCGGTGTTCCAGAAGTTCCAGTCGCCGGTCACGCTGACGCCCTGCGCCCGCGGGGCCCAGACACGGAAAACATAGCCGTGGACTCCGTCGCGCTCTGCGGCATGGCAGCCCAGGAAGGTATAGGCGCGCAGCTCGTCGCCGAGAGAGAAACGTTTGAATGCATTATGCAGCGTCTGTTCCATGGTGATCTCCTTCTTTGCTCAGCTTGCGGGGATACGGGAACCTCTGATTGCATCAGAGCTTCCTTAAAATCATCCATCCATGCTTATTATACAACATTGCACAAAAATTTCAACTGTTCCGAAAAATTTCTGGCGCGTTTGTCGGTTTTTCCTGCGATGTTATTCTTTTTGTAGGCTTTCCGCCCATTGTACGCCGTTTTGGCCGCAAAACATGCGGAAAATGGGGGTTTTCCCGGACAGCGCCGCATTTTTCCCGCCCGCAGGACGTAAAATCCGCGTAAAACGGGGTGTCAGGCATTTGCAGTTCGTACAGGGCAACGATAAAAACGTACAAGCCGATTGCGTCTGTAGGGCGTTCCCTGAGCGCCATTGGCAACTGCAAGTATTGGGACGATAATTCGGCGGCATGAGGCTTTCAAATTTGTCATTGCGAGGAGCGAAGCGACGTGACAATCTCGGGAAGGCACTCGCAGATTGTACAGGCCGCCGTTGAAACAGCATGCACCGATTGCGTCTGTAGCGGCGGTCAGTGACCGCCTGGTAAGCACTAACAGCCGGTACACGGCATCGTTAAAATGGTGAATGCCCCCGAATTGTCATTCCGAGGAGCGAAGCGACGTGGGAATCTCGCAGTGCCCAGTCCGATAACAGGGCAGCCTCGGCGAAATCGTAACTGCCTCCCCGAGATTGCCGCGGCCCCTTCGGGGCCTCGCAATGACAAATCTGGGAGCCTGTACGGTCGGCGGAGTGCGTGGAAATTTGCAGGTGCGCAAGGCGCTCACTGAGCGCCGCTACAGACGCACGCAATTGGTCAATGCGTTTTTATCGGCAGCCAGTGCGAATCGGCAATGCCTTCCCGAGATTGCCGCGTCGGCCTGCGGCCTCCTCGCAATGACAATTCGGGGCTGGTGCCATTTTAACGCCAACCTGTACCGATTGTTCCTGCAGAGCCGGGTGGGGCTACTCATCGTGCAAAAACACTGCCCCGCTTTGGAGCTCCAAAGCGGGGCAGGACAGATCAGTTTTCTTCGTAGAAGACCTTCATGCCCTTGAAGGTCATGTAGGTATCCAGCTTGGAGACGATCTCCATCGGGGCATGCATGGACAGCACCGGGACGCCGGCATCGACGGTCTCGATGTTGCGGTTTGCCATGTAGCAGGCGACCGTGCCGCCGCCGCCCTGGTCGACCTTGCCGAGCTCGCCGGTCTGCCAGATGACGTCGTGCTTCGCAAAGATGCGGCGCACATAGCCCATGACCTCGGCGGCTGCGTCGGAGCTGCCGGACTTTCCGCGCGCGCCGGTATACTTGAAGATGCCGGTGCCGTAGTTGATCTTCGTGTTGTTCGTCGGATCACAGGTCTCGGCATACAGCGGGTCAAACGCGTTGCTGACGTCTGCGGACAGGCAGAACGAATGCTCGAAGCAGCGGCGCTTGCTTGCGCCCGTCGCCTCGCACAGGTCCTCCATGAACATCTCGAAATACTGGCTCTGCATGCCGGAGATGCCGACGGAGCCGATCTCCTCCTTGTCGGCCAGCACGCACACGGCCGTCTTGACCGGGGTGCCGAGGTCCAGCAGCGGCTTGAAGGCGGCATAGGCGCATACGCGGTCGTCATGGCCGTAGGCGGCGATGAGGCTGCGGTCGAAGCCGACCTCGCGCGCAGGGCCTGCGGGGACCATGGTCAGCTCGGCGGAGAGGAAGTCCTCCTCCGTCAGACCGTATTTTTCGTTCAGGAGCATGAGGATGGCGAACTTCACGCGGTCGGCGCCCTCGTCGTCCTTCAGCGGGCGGCTGCCGAGCAGGATGCGCAGGTTCTCGCCCGTCACGCCCTCGGCCAGCGTCTTGCGCATCTGGTCAGCGGACAGGTGGACCAGCAGGTCGGTCACGCAGAAGATGGGATCACCCGGCTCCTCGCCGACGGTCACGGTGACGACGGTGCCGTCCTTCTTCGCCACGACGCCGTGGATGGCCAGCGGGGTCGTCGTCCACTGATACTTCTTGATGCCGCCGTAGTAATGCGTCTTGAAATAGGCCATGCCCGCATCCTCATACAGGGGATTCGGCTTCAGGTCCAGACGCGGGGAATCGATGTGGGCCGCGCAGATGTGCGTGCCCTCGTTCAGGCTCTCGCTGCCGACGACGGCAAAGATAACGCTCTTGTTGTGGTTGTTGCCGTAGACGCGGTCGCCGGGCTTCAGCTGCATGCCGGGCTTCAGTTCCCGGAAGCCGGCCTTCTCAGCGGCCTCGATCGTCCACTTGACAGCCTCCCGCTCCATCTTGCAGTCGCTGATGAATTTCATGTACTCCTTGCAGTAGGACTCCATCGCGGCAAGGTCCGCCTCGGAAATGCGGTCATAGCCGTTCTTGGGGCTGGAAAGCAGCGCTTCGCGCTCCTTTGCGAACTTCTTGGTTTCTTCCATCATCAAAACTCCTTTCAGAAATTGCTCACATTGTTGTTGAAATGCCTCCGGCGTCGGCGCGTCCGCCCACAGGGCATGGCCGCACTGGGCCCGCAGGGCCTCGTCGCTCTTCTGCGCCCGGATGCGGGCAAGAGCGCGCTCGCGGGAAATGCCGTCGCGCCGGATGAGCCGCTCGATGCGCGTTTCCTCGGGCGCAAGCACGCAGACCGTCTCGTCGCACAGGGCGGCAAGGCCGCTTTCGAACAGGCCGATGGCGTCGATGGCAGCAAACGGTGCCTCCGACTGCCAAAGCCTCCGCCGTACCTCGCGCGCAACGGCCTCATGCGTCAGGGCATCGAGGGCCGCAAGCTCCGCCGGATCGGCAAACACGACGGCAGCCAGCGCCGGGCGGTCGACCCGGCCGTCCCGGACCGTGCCGGGAAAGCGCGCGCCGATGGCGGCGACAAGGGCATCGTCCGTTTCGAGCAGGCAATGATAAATGGCGTCGCAGTCGAGACCGAGGCCGCCCAGATGCTCCACGGCGCGCAGCAGCGTCGTTTTCCCGCTGCCGCTTCCGCCGGTGATGCCGAGAATTTTCATGCCTCGTGCTCCGCGTCGACCACACGGAAGGCCGCCGCCTTCTTCAGGCGGTTGCCGACGGCGTAGGCCACGCCGCCGCCCTCGGGACAACGGGCATAGATCGTGCGGATATCCGGCCGGTCGAGGTCGCGCAGGGCGGCAAACAGCCCGGCAGAGAGTGTGCGCACATCGTTTTCGGAGCCGTAGGCCGTCGAATTGCAGCCGTCGTAAAGCGGAAGCTCCTCCGCGAAGCACAAAACGGCGTCGCCGGGGCCGAAGCGGCGGCGGATATAGCGCGCGGCCGCCTCGCTGCTGCCGGAGATGATATAGACCTCCGCCGACGGGGCATAGTGCTTGTACTTCATGCCGGGAGCGCGCACGACGGTGTCGTTCGAGATCTGGCCGAGCACGGCGCGGTCGATGTCCAGCTCGCCGAGCAGAGCGCGCAGCTCCTCCGGCGTAACGCCGCCCGGGCGCAGCAGGCGCGGGCGCTCGCCCGTCAGGTCGACGATCGTGGATTCCACGCCGACCTCGCAGGGGCCGCCGTCCAGAATGGCCTCGATGCGGCCGTCCATGTCATGCAGCACGTGGGCCGCCGTCGTGGTCGAGGGCTTGCCGGAGCGGTTGGCCGACGGCGCGGCGATAGGCACACCCGCCAGCCGGATGAGCTCACGCGTCGCGGCCGTTTTCGGGCAGCGGACGGCGACGGTATCCAGCCCTGCCGTCGTGCGCTTCGGCACGAGGTCGCGGACGGGCAGCACCATCGTCAGCGGGCCGGGCCAGAAGTGCTCCGCCAGCAGCCACGCCTGCGCGGGGATGTCATGGCAGATCGACTCCAGCTCCTTCGGCTCGGAGATATGCAAAATGAGGGGATTGTCCTGCGGACGCCCCTTCGCCTCGAAGATGCGCAGCACGGCGTTCTCATCCAGCCCGTTTGCCCCGAGGCCGTAGACGGTCTCGGTCGGGATGGCGACGAGCTTGCCGTTTCGCAGCAGCCCGGCTGCGGCGGCAATGTCCTCCGGACGCTGCGCCGAGAGCATTTGTGTTTTCATGATTTGTCACTGCTTTCGCTGCGGCGGAGCTTTTCGGCCTGATCCGCCGCGATGAGCGCGTCAAGGATCGGGTCAAGCCCGCCGTTCAGAATAGAATCCAGCTGATAGAGCGTCAGGCCGATGCGGTGATCGGTCACACGGCTCTGCGGGAAATTATAGGTGCGGATCTTTTCATTGCGCATGCCGCTGCCGACCTGGCTGCGGCGCTCGGACGAGACGGCCGACTCGATGCGCTCCTGCTCGAGCTGGTAGAGCTTCGAGGAGAGCATCATCATACAGCGCTCGCGGTTCTGGAACTGGCTGCGCTCCTCCTGACAGGCCACGACGATGCCGGTCGGCCTGTGGATGAGACGCACGGCAGACGACGTCTTGTTGATGTGCTGGCCGCCCGCGCCGGACGAGCGGTAGACCTGCATTTCGATGTCCTCCGGCCGGAGGTCGACATCGGCCTCCTCCATCTCCGGCAGGACGGCGACCGTCGCCGTGGACGTGTGCACCCGCCCGCCGGACTCCGTCTCGGGCACGCGCTGCACGCGGTGCACGCCGGACTCGAACTTCAGCCGGGAATAGGCCCCCGCGCCGCAGATCATGAAGTCCGCCTCCTTGATGCCGCCAAGCTCCGTCTCGCTGTAGTTCAGAAGCTCCACGGTCCAGCCGCGCGCGGCGGCATAGAGGCTGTACATCCGGAAAAGGCTGTGCGCAAACAGGGCGCTCTCCTCGCCGCCCACACCGGGCCGGATCTCGAGGATGACGTTCTTTTCGTCGTTCGGATCATGGGGCAGCAGCAGAACTCTAAGCTCCTGCTCGAGTGCGGCGGCGCGCTTCTTTGCACCGGCCAGCTCCTCCTGGCACAGGGCCTTCAGCTCAGCGTCGGTCTGCCCGGCCATCAGCTCCGCCGCATCCTGCATATCCCGCTGCGCCGCGCAGTAGGCGCGGTAGGCCGCGACGATCGGAGCCAGCTCCTTCTGCTCGCGCAGCCACGCCGCCGCCTTTTTCGGGTCGGCGTAAAAATCCGGCTGCTCCGCGCGGGCGCACAGCTCCTCATAGCGGTCCTCGACCTGTTTCAGCTTATCCAGCATGCTCCACTCTCCGTATTTGATCCTTGTCCTTATTCTAGCAGATTCCCGGCCTCTTGTCTACCGTAGATGTTGAAGATGACCTCCGCCGTATCCGTCAGCTGCGCGGTCTGCGCCAGCGCCTCCGCGCCCTGCTTTGTGATGCGCCAGACGTGCGGCGTCATATACAGCAGATTGTGCACACTCTGCGCATCCGGCAGGGAGAAGGAAAAGCGCAGCGTCTGCGTGTGCAGCAGCCCAAAGCCCGGCAGCGCCGGGTGGAGCGTTTTTTCCTTCTCCACATGCGCGGGATAGATGATGGCCTTCAGCCCCGGAAGATGGCCCTGCCCCGCCAGCACCTGCACAAAGATGCCGCCCGGCCGCAGCACGCGGGCAAATTCCGCCCCGGCCGTCAGGGCGAACATGGACAGCACGCAGTCGAACCCGCCGTCCGCAAACGGCAGATGGGCCGCCGTGGCCGTGAGCCAGTGGGCACTGCGGTCACGCGCGGCAGCATAGCGCACGGCGTCGCGGGAGATATCGATGCCCCAGCGCTCCGGGACCCAGCCGAGCTGCGAGAGATAATACCCCTCCCCGCAGCCCGCGTCCAGCACGGAAGCCGTCTCCGGGCAGAAGCGGCGCACAAGGTCTGCCAGCGTTTTGGCGATGGGCGCATACCACCCCGCGTCCAGAAACGCGCGCCGCGCCGCGACCATCTCCCGCGTGTCGCCGGGATGGCGCGAGTGCTTCTGCGTCACCGTCAGAAGGTTTACATAACCCTGCCTTGCCACATCAAAGCAATGCCCCTGCACGCAGCGCCATGCCGCGCCCTGCGGCGCGAGCGCCGCCCCGCAAACGGGGCAGATCACCTGGATCATTGTCGTTTCCTTTCAGGGCTGCACCGCATCCTTGCATCTTCCCTGCATGATGCGGTGCTGCCCTCTTCAATAATTCATCGGTTTCCGCGCATACTACCCCGGAGACGAATTTCTTCTGTTCTGGGAGGTGGCTGCATGAAACGGCTGTTATGCCTGCTTGCCGCGCTGGCCGTCCTGCTCCCGCGCGGCCATGCGGCGGAGCCCCGCTGCGTGGCGCTGACGTTTGACGACGGACCGTCGGGCGCACTTACGGAGCGCCTGCTGGACGGTCTTGCCGCACGCGGCGTGCATGCGACGTTCTTTCTCTGCGGCTACCGGATCGATCTGTATCCGGAGCTGGCCGCGCGCATCGCCGCCGAGGGACACGAGACCGGCACGCACGGCGACACGCATTCGTATTTTACTTCCATGAGCCGTGCCGAGGTCTGCCGCGATCTTGCCGAGGCCCGCCGCAAGCTCATGGAGGCAACGGGCCGCGCGCCGACGCTGCTGCGCCCGCCCGGTGGGCTGTATGACGCGGCCGTGCTGCAGCAGACGGCCTGCGCCGATCTGCCTGTCATCCTCTGGTCCGTCGACCCGGAGGACTGGCACGTGCACGATGCCGACGCCGTGACGGCGCATATCCTGCGCCACGCGGAGCCGGGATCCGTGATTCTGATGCATGACCTGACGGACTCGAGCGTGACGGCCGCGCTGCGTGTCATTGACGCCCTGCAGGCGCAGGGCTATGAATTTCTGACCGTTTCCGAGCTGGCCGCGCGCAGCGGCACGGCGCTCACGCCGGGTCAGGCATACTGCAGCTTTCCGCCGTGAAAAACGCCTCGATGTCCGTGCGGGACGCGGCGAGCGAGCCCTGCACAAAGCCGGGCTTTCCGCCGCCCCGGCCCTGCAGCGCGGCGTTGAGCCGCTTTACAAGGCCGCGCAGGTCGCCGTCCCGGTCGGCCATGGCATAGTGCCACGCGCCGTCCTGCCCGGCAAACACGGCGCAGCGCGCTCCGTTCGCCCGGACCATGGCGTCCGCCAGACGGCGCACGCTCTCCGGCGGCATGGGCGGCTCAAAGCGGAGCGTCTGCCCGTCCTGCGCCAGCAGGGCAAACAGGCGGTCCTCCAGCGCGGCGGCGCGCTGCTGCGCCTCCGTCCGCTCGGAGGCCAATCGTGCCACGGCGGCGGCCGTCTGCACGGGCTTGGCCGACAGGCGGACAGAGATATCCCGGTTCTGCGCGCACAGGGCGTTCAGCATGGCAAGGGCGCGGCCGCCGCAGGCCATCTCGATGCGCGAGCCGCCGCGGAAATGCGTCGTGCTGAACAGCTTGATGAGGCCGATCTCGCCCGTGTGGGCCACATGGGTGCCGCAGCAGGCGCACAGGTCGATGTCTCCGAACTGCACGAGGCGCACTGCACCCGTCAGGGCCTTTTTACTGCGGTATGGGAGGTGCGCCAGCTCGTCCGGCTCCGGATACCAGATATGCGGCGCAAAATCGGCCCAGACGGCCTCGTTCGCGGCGCGCTCCAGCTCCTGCAGGGCCTGCTCGTCCACCTCGCCGTTAAAATCGATCGTCACAAGGTCCGCGCCGAGGTGGAAGCCGACGTTCTCATAGCCGAAGCGCGCGTGGATGAGGCCGGAGACGAGATGCTCACCCGAGTGCTGCTGCATGAGGTCCAGCCGCCGCGCCCAGTCGATCTCGCCCGTCACGTCTGCACCGACCGGCAGAGCCGCCGTGCAGCGGTGCAGCACCGTCTCGCCGCGCAGGAGCGTCTCCGTGACGTCCGCGCCGCCGAGCGTGCCCATGTCGCAGGGCTGGCCGCCGCCCGTGGGATAAAAGATCGTGCGGTCCAGCTCCACGAGCCAGCCGTTTTCGCCCTCCTCGCAGGAGAGCACGCGCGCCTGCAGCTGCCGGGCGTGCGAGTCCGTTTCATAGATGCGGATCGTGTTCAAGGTTTTCCACTCCGTTTTTCGGTTTTTCTTCTATTTTACCATAAGATCACGAAAAACAAAAGGGATTTTTCCGCGGTTTCGCTTGACAAACGCGCCGCGCGGCAATATGATAAGAGATAGGGCCTTTTCAAAAATTTTCAGCCCAAAAGGAGGGAACGTCATGGATGCTGGGAGTGGCAATGGTACTGGCGTAGGCCGAAGTACGAAAAAGGACGCCCGCGTCCATGCGGTGCGTTCCCGTTAATCATTCGATATTCGGCCTGCCGTGCCCGCTTCCGAATCTCTGACCGTACTATGAAGAATCAGGAGGGAACCGGAAAATGGCAGATCACACCGTAACTGTAGAGAGCACGCTTGAGGCGCTGCTCGTGGAAAAGAAGTATTCCACGATCCGCGACATTCTATCCACGATGAATCCCGCGGATATCGCCTCGGTCTTTGACGGACTGGAGGAATCCCGCCTGCCGCTGCTGTTCCGGCTGCTGCCGAAGGAGCTGGCGGCCGAGACGTTCGTCGAAATGGAGCCGGACGCACAGGAGCTGCTCATCCGCGGCTTTTCGGACTCCGAGCTGCGCGAGGTGCTCGACGAGCTGTATGTCGACGATGCCGTCGATATCGTGGAGGAAATGCCCGCAAATGTCGTGCGCCGCATCCTCTCGCAGGCGGACCCCGACATGCGCAAGGACATCAACGAGATCCTGCGCTACCCCGAGAATTCCGCAGGCTCCATCATGACGACGGAATATGTCTCGCTGCGCCCCGGCATGACCGTGGAGGAGGCCATCCTCCGCATCCGCCGCACGGGCGTCGACAAAGAGACGATCTACACCTGCTACGTCACCAAGAACCGCACGCTCATCGGTCTCGTCTCCGTCAAGGACCTGCTGCTGGCGCAGGACGATGACGAGACCGTCGACAAGATCATGGAGACGAACGTCATCTCCGTCCATACGCACACCGATCAGGAAGAAGTTGCCCGCATGTTCTCGAAATACAACTTCCTCGCCCTGCCGGTCGTGGACACGGAGAACCGCATGGTCGGCATCGTGACCTTCGACGACGCCATGGACGTCATGGAAGACGAGGCCACGGAGGACATGGAGATCATGGGCGGCATGACGCCGTCGGACAAGACGTATCTCCGCTCGTCCACGTTCGACCTCTTCAAGCACCGCATCCCCTGGCTCATGCTGCTGATGGTCTCGGCCACGTTCACGGGCCTGATCATCACGCATTTTGAAAGCGCGCTGGCCGCGCAGGTCGCACTGACGGCCTTCATCCCCATGCTCATGGACACGGGCGGCAACTCCGGCTCGCAGTCCTCCGTCACGGTCATCCGTGCTCTGTCGCTCGGCGAGATCGAATTTTCCGATCTGCCGCGCGTCGTGTGGAAGGAGATCCGCACGGCCGTGCTCTGCGGCATCTCGCTGGCAGCCGCCTGCTTTGCCAAGATCATGCTCGTCGACCGGCTGATGCTCGGCAACGAGGATGTCACCTGCCTCGTCGCGCTGGTCGTGTGTGCCACCATGGCGCTGACGGTGCTTGTGGCTAAGGTGATTGGCTGCGCGCTGCCGATGCTTGCCAAAAAGCTCGGCTTCGACCCGGCCGTCATGGCAAGCCCGTTCATCACGACGATCGTCGACGCGCTGTCGCTGCTGATCTACTTCGGCATTGCGAGCGTCCTGCTGCTGAACTGAAAAACACGATCCCGGATGCAGCCGCATCCGGGATGTTTTTATGGCTTATAGGCGGCGCGCCAACTGCCGATTTGTACCGACTGTCGTTAAAATAGCAAACGCCGATTGCGTCTGTAGCGGCGCTCAGCGAGCGCCTTGCAGACTGGCAATGATCACGGCACAAATTCAGCGGCGCAAAGCCTCCAGATTTGTCATTGCGAGGAGCGAAGCGACGTGGCAATCTCGCAGTATCCGGCCGGATCACAGGGCACTCCCGGCGAATACGGTAACTTTACGCGGCATAGCGTTGAGAACGCCGCCCTCTACAAGGCGCGTGCGGTCGGCGATCATACCACCAAACTTGGGGCCTGCAAGGCGCTCAGGGAACGCCGCTACACCCCATACTTTGGCGTTTGCCATTTTAACGATAGCCTGTTCGGCTCGGCAGCGTACCGCCGGGCCCGGCTGTCCCCTCCCCTACAAGGCGCGTGCGTTTGCCCGGCAGTCGGTATAAATCGACAGTGCCTTCCCGAGATTGCCACGGGCGCAAAGCGCCCTCGCAATGACAAATCGGAGGCTATCGCCGTTTTAACGGTAGTCTGTACGAATCGGCAGCACATAGCTGGCAGTCACGCAAAAAGCGTGCACCGGGGCCGGGGCACGCAGATTCTTTTCCGCTTCAGCGCTTGATGTGGGCGAAGTTGCCCATGGTCTCCTTCACGGAGCTGAGGTAGGCAAACGAGCCGGGGAACTGCTGGATGATGCGCTGGAACGCCACGATCTGGTGGCGGTTCACAACGCAGATGAGAAGCGTCTTGTTCGAATGCGTGAAGCCGCCGACGGCCGGGATCTCCGTGACACCGTGCTTCATATGCTTGAGCAGCTCGGCGGAAAGCTCCTCCGGCTTATCCGTGACGATCTCGAATTTCACGGCCTCCTTGAAGCCCTTGATCATCGTATCGCCGACGTGGCTGGACAGGAAGCAGTAGATCAGGCAGAGAATGACCGGCTCGATCTTGAAATCATAGACGAAGTAGGACAGGGCCGCGACGATGGCGTTGATGGCAAACACGATCCAGATGATGTGCATCTCCGGGCGGACATGGTGGACGAGCGCCGCCAGCAGGTCCGTGCCGCCGGTGCTGGAGTCGCGGCGCATGACCATGCCATAGCAGAAGCCGCTGATGACGCCGCCCGCGATGGGCGCAAGGATCGTGCTCGTGCCGGTAGTCGTATGGTACTCAAACGGCGCGAGGTTGACATAATCCAGCGCCAGCAGCACGACGGAAAACACGACTGCAAACGTCGCGGACAACACGGCATAGCGGTGGTCTACGATATAATACGTCAGCAGGACGAGCGGGACGTTGATGAGGATCGTCATATAGCCGACCTTAAAATGGAACACATGCTGGATGATGGTCGCGATGCCCGGCAGGCCGGACGGCGCGAACTCGTTGGGGAACACGAAGATGTGGTAGCTCAGGGCAAGCAGACAGGCGCAGAACACGATGACCAGATAATCCTGCACAGTATGCCATTTTTTCATTGGAAAAGCCTCCCGGGGTTGTTTTCGAAGGGGTATCCTTAACTCATCTATATCTTACTAAATTTTATCAAAAAGTCAACCTCGGTTTTCCGATCAGCAGCACAGAAAGGTCGTTGACGTTCGTGCCCGTCGGGCCGGTACGCAGCAGGCCGCCGGTCTGCGCCAGCGCATGCCAGGCGTCGTTATCATCCAGCCACGCCTCCGCCGTGCGGCCGAGAGCGCGCAGAATGGCCGCCGTCCGGCCGTCGGCATAGCCGCCCGCGGCATCCGTCGGCCCGTCCGTGCCGTCGCTGCCGAAGCTGAACACGGCGGCGTCCGAAAGTCCCTCCAGCCCCGGCGCAGCGGCAAGCGCCAGCTCCTGATTCCGCCCGCCGAGGCCGCTGCCCGTCACATGGACGACGGTCTCGCCGCCCGCCAGCAGGGCAAGCGCCCGTCCCCGGCCCGCATGATACTGCGCGGCCGCCGAAAGGAAGCGCCCGGCCTCCCGCGCCTCGCAGCTCAGGCGGTCCGTCAGCACGAACGGCGCATAGCCGAGCCTGCGGCACGTCTCTTCTGCCGCGGCGCACAGCAGCCGCACGCCGCCGACCACATGCCAGCGGGCGTTTTCCAGCAGCTTGGGCGTCTCCTGCCGGAGCAGGGCCTCCAGCGCGGCATCCGGCAGCAGGTCTGCCTGCGCGGCGGCCTCCAGCGCCTCTCCGCTCGTCGAGGGATCCGGCACGGCGGGGCCGGAGCCGATGACGTCCGGCCGGTCGCCCAGCACGTCCGACAGCAGGATGGATACAACGCGCGCCGGGGCGCAGTGCTGCGCAAAGCGGCCGCCCTTCACGGCGGAGAGGCGCTTTCGCACGGCGTTCATCGCCGCGATATCCGCCCCGCTGCGCAGGAGCCGCTGCGTGATCGCCCGCAGGCGCGCCTCCGGCACGAGCGGCAGCTCGAACAGGGCGCTGGCTCCGCCGGACAGCAGCACAAGGACCGTGTCCTCCGCCGTCAGCCCCTGCGTGAGCGCCAGCGCGCGGCGCGCCGCAGCAAAGGCCCGCGCATCCGGCACGGGGTGCCCGGCCTCCGCCAGCTCAAGCGGCGGGAGCGCCCCGCCGAGATGGCCGTCCTTGGTAATGACAATACCCCGCCGGACGGGCACGCAGGCACAGGCGGCCTGTGCCATGGCCCACGCCGCCTTTCCCGCCGCAAGGAGCACGATCCTGCCCGTCAGCCGCTCCGCTGCCAGCGCCTCCCGCACGAGCCGGCCCGGCTGCGCGGCCGCAACGGCCTCGCGCAGGATCGTCTCCGCATCCTCGCGCATCGTCTGCATGCATATCACCCTCTTTTTCTCCCAGTATAGCGAACACAGAATAGGATTGTCAAGAGCTAAGGGAAGCTCTGATTCAATCAGCAAGAGCGGATGGCGAGAGATTTTTCGTCGAGTCGAGGTTTGGAAAGTGCAGGCGTACTTTGTGTACGTCAAGCTTTTCGAACCGATGGATCGGCGGAAAAGCCCCGTCATACGCCGCAGATGATCGAGGCAGAGCTTCCCCAAAAACAGGACTTGCAATTTCGAACACTTCGGAGTAAAATGGAGCGTATTTTGAGACGCGGGAGGGACGGGACATGATCCTCTATGAAGATGCGCAGCTCGTCGTGTGCTGCAAGCCGCGCGGCGTGCTTTCCGCCGCGGACAGCTCCGGGCAGGAGAGCATGGCTGCGCTGCTCGCGCCGCGCACGGTCTTCCCGGTGCACCGGCTCGACCGCGACGTGCCCGGCGTGATGGTCTTTGCCAAGACCCGCGAGGCGGCGGCCTTTCTCTCGGCGCACCTCACGGCCGGCAAGGAATATCTCGCACTGGCCGAGGGTGCGCCGTGCAAAGAGCCGGAGGAGCTTTATGACCTGCTGTTCCACGACCGCGCGCGCAACAAAACCTACGTCGTGCGGCGCACGCGGGCCGGGGTACGCGAGGCACGCCTGATCTGCACGCCGCTGCGTCTGCTGCCGGACGGCCGCGCCGCATTGCACCTGCAGCTGCTCACGGGCCGAACGCACCAGATCCGCGTTCAGCTCGGCTCACGCGGCTGCCCTGTCTGCGGCGACCGGAAATACGGCGCGCAGGCCGCGCCGGGCGGCATTGCCCTCTATGCCTGGCGGCTGCGTGTGCCGCACCCGGACGGGCGCAGCCTCACGTTCTGCCTGCCGGAGGAGCTGCTGCCGGATGAGCTGCGGGAACTTCCGGTTTTCCCTGCAGAACCCTTGTAAAATCCGGGGTTTTCTATTATAATATAGAAGGAGAGTTTTGGCCGCTGACCCAGAGTTTTTCCGGCGTGCGGTCAACTGTGCGGCTTTCCGAAGCAGGAGGAATGAATATGGCAAACAATCTCAAACGGCTGGACAGCTACCTTGTCCCCGGTAAGCACATTCACCTGATCGGCATCGGAGGCGTCTCCATGCGGCCGCTCGGACTGGTGCTGCGCGGCATGGGCATCACGGTCACCGGTTCGGACATGAACGCCTCCGTCTCCACCGACGAGCTGATCGCCAAGGGCATCGAAGTGCACATCGGCCACCGCGCCGAGAATATTCAGGGCGCGGACTGCATTATCCGCACGGCCGCCGCCCACAACGACAATCCCGAGGTCGCCGCGGCCCGTGCGCAGGGCATCCCCGTGTTCGAGCGGGCGCAGGCCTGGGGCGTGATCATGCGCGAATACAAAAACGCCATCTGCGTGTCCGGCACACACGGCAAGACCACCACGACCGGCATGCTGACGCATATTTTCATGCAGGCACAGCGCGACCCGACCGTTATGATGGGCGGCTATCTCCCGCTGCTGCACGCAGGCCACCGCGTCGGCTCCGGCGACACCATCATCATGGAGAGCTGCGAATACTGCGACTCGTTCCTGAATTTCTACCCCACCGTCGCCATCGTGAACAACATTGAGGCCGACCATCTGGACTATTTCAAGGACCTCGACGCCGTGAAGCGCTCGTTCCGCAAATTTGCGGGCCTCGTGCCGCGTACGGGCCATGTCATCGCCAACGGCGACGATGCAAATACCGTGCAGACGCTCTCGGATCTGCACTACCTCTCCTTTGGCATCGATGCGCACAACGATATCCACCCCGAGGGGCTTTCCGAGGACCTGCGCTCGTTTGACATTATCTGCTTCGGTAAGCGCTACTGCCATGTGGACCTGCAGGTCTACGGCCGCCACAATGTCTATAATGCGCTGGCCGCCGCAAGCGCCGCATGGGTCATGGGCGTGGACGGCGCGGATGTCGCCGCGGGCCTTGCCTCGTTCCACGGTGCGGGCCGCCGCATGGAGTTCAAGGGGACGTACCACGGCGCGGACGTTTATGATGACTATGCCCACCATCCCGGCGAGCTGCACGCCCTCATCGACGCCGTGGCCCACATGGGCTATCAGCGCGTGATCCTCGCGTTCCAGCCGCACACCTACACGCGCACGAAGGCCCTGTTCGACGATTTTGTCCGCGAGCTCAAGCGCGTGGACGTCGCCGTTCTGGCCGAGATCTACGCCGCCCGCGAGAGCAACACCATCGGCATCTCCTCCCGCGATCTGGCGCGCTGCATTCCCGGCAGCGTCTACTTTGAGACGCTCCCTGAGGTCACGGCCTATCTCCGCGGGGCTGCGCAGAAGGGCGACCTGATCCTGACCGTCGGCGCAGGCGACATCTACAAGGCCGGAGAGGCCCTTCTGAAGGAAGAATAACATTCAAATAAACCAACAATACCGCAGCACAAAGGAGTTTCTATGGAAAAGTATGATCTGATCATTGTTGGTGCCGGTCCTGCCGGCATCTTTACGGCCGTCGAGCTGTTCCGCCGCGGCGCACACAAGAAGATCCTGATGGTCGAAAAGGGCCAGAGCGTGGAAAAGCGCTCCTGCCCGAAGAGCAAGACGCAGAAGTGCGTGAACTGCCAGCCCTGCAACATCACGACCGGCTTCTCCGGCGCAGGCGCGTTCTCGGACGGCAAGCTCTCGCTGAACCACGAGGTCGGCGGCGATTTTCCGAACCTCGTCGGCCCGGACTTTGCCCAGTCCCTCATTGACTATACGGACCAGATCTACCTGGAATTCGGCGCGGACCCCCATGTGGAGGGCGTGTCCGACCCCGATAAGATCCGCATCATCCGCCGCCGCGCCATTCGCGCAGGCCTGAAGCTCGTCGACTGCCCCATCCGCCACCTCGGCACCGAAAAGGCGCAGGAGCTCTACCTTGCGCTGGAGAACGACCTGCGTGCCAAGGGCGTCGACATGCTCTTCGGCCACAGCTGCGTCGATCTCGTGCTCGACGGCCCGCTGTGCAAGGGCGTCATCGTGGAGCCGACGCGCGGCGGCACGCGCGAGACGATCTATGCCGACGACGTCGTCATTGCGGCAGGCCGCCGCGGCGCGGAATGGCTGGAATCCCTGTGCGCGAAGTATGACATCGCCCATCAGCCCGGCACCGTGGACATCGGCGTGCGCGTCGAGGTCCGCAACGAGGTCATGGAGGAGGTCAACAGCGTCCTCTACGAGTCCAAGCTCGTCGGCTATCCGCAGCCGTTCAAGAACAAGGTCCGCACATTCTGCCAGAATCCCGGCGGCTTTGTCAGCCAGGAGAACTATGACAAGAACCTCGCCGTCGTGAACGGCCACAGCTACAAGGACCTGAAGTCCGACAACACGAACCTGTCCATCCTGTGCTCGCACAACTTCACCTACCCGTTTAACCAGCCCATCGCCTACGCCCAGAAGGTCGGTGAGCTGACGAACATGCTGGCCGACGGCCACATTCTCGTGCAGCGCTTCGGCGATATCCTCGACGGCAAGCGCACCTGGCCGAAGGAGCTGGCGTTCTCGAACGTCCGCCCGACACTGCCGGACGCCGTCGCGGGCGACATCACCGCCGGTATGCCCTACCGCGCCATGATCAACATCATCGGCTTCATTCAGGCCATGGATCAGGTCGTGCCGGGCTTTGCCAGCTATGAGACGCTGCTGTACTCCCCGGAGCTGAAGTTCTACAGCAACAAGGTCAAGATGACCCCGGACCTCAAGACAAACGTGGCGCACCTGTACTGCCTCGGCGATTCGTCCGGCTGGACGCGCGGCCTGATGATGGCCTCCGCCATGGGCGTGCTCATGGGCCGCAAGCTCGCGGGCTATGAGGAACCGCTGCGCTGAATAGATCGGCGGAAAGCTCTGCGAGGCCGCCTGCCGTGCCCTGCCGTGCGTTGTAGGGAAGCGGACAGCCGGGCCCGGCGCTGCACGAACGATCCGTACAAGCTGCCGTTAAAGCGGTAAAAACCAATTGCGTCTGTAGCGGCGCTCAGTGAGCGCCATTGGCAGTTGCAAATTTTGAAGCAGTTCCGCCGACCATGCAGGTTCCCAGATTTGTCATTGCGAGGCCCCGAAGGGGCCGTGGCAATCTCGTGCAGGCAGTTACGATTTCGCCGCGGCTCTCCTGTCATCCAGCCGGGTACTGCGAGATTCCCACGTCGCTTCGCTCCTCGGAATGACACGTCAGGCGGGTGCAGCGGTGCACCAGAGCGCTTGCACGGTTGAATGCTCCCCTACTGGGCGCTCAGGGAGCGCCGCTACATTGGCGTGTGCGGTCGGCGATCGTGCCATGAAACCTGCAGCCTGCAAGGCGGTCACTGACCGCCGCTACAGACGCAATTGGCGCGTGCCATTTTAACGATAGCCTTTCCAAATCGGCAGTGCCTTCCCGAGATTGCCACGTTGCTTCGCTTCTCGGAATGACACGTCAGGCGGGTGCAGCGGTGCACCAGAGCGCTTGCACGGTTGAATGCTCCCCTACTGGGCGCTCAGGGAGCGCCGCTACATTGGCGTGTGCGGTCGGCGATCGTGCCATGAAACCTGCAGCCTGCAAGGCGGTCACTGACCGCCGCTACAGACGCAATTGGCGCGTGCCATTTTAACGATAGCCTTTCCAAATCGGCAGTGCCTTCCCGAGATTGCCACGTCGCTTTGCTCCTCGCAGTGACAAACCTATGGCGTTCCTCATTTTGCTGACAGCCTGTTTCTTGCGCCGGTGCGCCGCCGGGCCCGGCTGTCCGCTCCCCTACAGTCGAAAACGAAAAAGTCCTGTGACGTTTCCAGTCACAGGACTTCTTTGATCAGCCGCAGCTTCTTCGCGCGCGGCAGGCGCTTGATGCCCGCCTCGCGGCGCAGGGCGTCCCCGCGGGTCCCACAGGCCTCGCTGTAGACCAGCTCCAGCGGGCCGCGGCCGCGCGTATACTTTGCACCGTGCCCGCTGCGGTGCGCGGCGAGGCGGCGCTCTGGGTCATCGGTCATGCCGGTGTAGAGCGTGCCGTCACCGCAGCGCAGGATGTAGACCCACCACCCGCTCACAGCGGGATATCGATGCTGACGCGGTCGGTGCGGATGGACTTGCACAGGGCGGAGACCTTCTTGTGGCGCGGGTCGTCGCGATAGCGCGCCACGTCCTCCAGCGTGTCAAAGTCCACCTCGAGCGCGGCGTCCCACGCGGCGTTCGGGGCTGCGCTGCGCGCCACATGCATGCCGCGGATCCAGTCGATCTGCTCCAGCAGGGCGGAAAGTGCCTGCAGAAACGGCTCCGGATCGGCGTCCGGGCGGAATTTCCAGAATACGATATGTCGGATCATGTCTGTTTCTCCCTTCAGGAATCCCAAAATTCATCCAAGGTCAGCTGCTGCTCCGTGAGGTAGCGCGCGGCCTCCACACCGACGTAGCGATAGTGCCACGACTCATAGTCGATGCCGGTCACGTCCTCCTTCCCTGCGGGATAGCGAAGGATGAAGCCAAAGCGCCAGCAGTTTTCATGCAGCCAGATCGTCTCCGGGGTCCGCTCCTGCGTGTCGTCGAGGCGCTGGTTGTCCGTCGCAACGATGTCGACGGCAAGGCCGGTCTCGTGCTCGCTGCAGCCGGGCGGCATCGTCCAGCGGGCCGTCTCCTCCCGGGCCTCGTCCTCCGTCATGCCCTCGCTGACGCGGGCTTCGACGTCCTCGTCAAACAGCTGCCTCTGGCTGTCCGTGGAGCGGTAGGCCGAGGCGACCGTGAACGAGAGGCCCTCGGCCCGTCCGGCGGCCAGCATCTGCCTGAGCGGCTCATAGGCGATCGCAGCAATGGAATAGGGCCAGTCGTGCAGCTGCGTCAGCTCCGGTGCATAATCCTCCGCCAGCGGCTGCGCGCGGCTCACGAGCAGCAGGAGCGGATCATCCTTTGAGGGCGGATCGGCCGCCTGCGTCGCAGGGACGGGCTGCGTTTCCGCCGTTGTCTCCCCCGCCGTTTCGTCCGCCGCTGCGGACCCCGGCTGCGGCTCGTCCGCCCCGCAGCGCAGCAGGAGCAGCACCAGCAGGACCGCAGCGCCGAGGAGCGCAAAGCGGCCCCGCAGCGGTTTGCGGCGCTGCCGCTTCCTTTTTGTGGTTTTCCTTCGTGTTCTCTGTGGTGTATGATTCATGAGATCAACCGCCTTTCGTGTTCATTCTAGCGAATTCCCGCATCGAATTTGCAGCAAAATCGGCGGTGCGGAAAAATTCCGGGCGGGATGCCCCGCCCGGAAGAAGGATCAGTCGGATTACACAAGGGCGGCCGTGATGATGGCCATCTTGTAGACCTCGTCGGCGTTGCAGCCGCGGGAGAGGTCGTTGATCGGGGCGTTCAGGCCGAGCAGGATGGGGCCGTAGGCCTCATAGCCGCCGAGACGCTGGGCGATCTTATAGCCGATGTTGCCGGCCTCGATGCACGGGAAGATGAAGGTATTGGCATAGCCCGCGACCTTGGAGCCGGGGAACTTCAGCTGGCCGACGACCGGGGAAACGGCCGCGTCAAACTGCATCTCGCCGTCAATGGCAAGATCCGGCGCAAGCTCCTTGGCCTTTGCCGTGGCATCGCGGGACAGCTGAACCGTGCCGCCCTTGCCGGAGCCCTTCGTGGAGAAGCTCAGCATGGCGACCTTCGGGTCGATGCCGAACGTCTGCGCGCAGCGCGCGGTCTCGACGGCGACCTCGGCGAGCTTGTCGGCAGCGGAGACAACAACGTTGCCTTCCTTGTCGAGCGTGTCTTCATAGGAGATGTTGATGGCGCAGTCGCCCATGGCCAGCTTCTCTTCGCCGCGGACGAGGATGAAACAGGAGGACACCAGATGCGCGCCCGGCTTCGTCTTGACGAGCTGCAGGGCGGGACGGACGGTGTCAGCCGTGGAATAGGTCGCGCCGCCCAGCAGAGCGTCCGCATAGCCCATCTTCACGAGCATCGTGCCGAAATAGTTGCCCTTGGACAGCGCCTCGCGGCACTGCTCGGCCGTCATCTTGCCCTTGCGCAGGGTGACCATCTTCTCGACCATCTCGTCCATGCCGGGATAGGTCGCGGGGTCGATGATCTCCAGGTCCTCGATGTCAAAGCCGCCCTTGACGGCTGCTGCTTTGACCTCTTCGGGCGCGCCGATGAGGATCGGGGTGAGGAAGCCGTCCTTCTTCAGGCGGTCGGCAGCCTCAAGGATACGGGCATCAGGCCCTTCGGTAAAGACGATCTTACGGGGATTCGCCTTGAGAATTTCAATCAAACGGTCAAACATGAATCGTTCCTCCAGTATGATCGGGCCAGCGCCCGTTTTTCAGCTTGTCGAAAAAAACCTTTGGACTTTCCCGCCAAGCTGATTTCAAAACTGCAAAATTATTATTTGTATTTTTATTTTGCAATTTTGCCGCTGCGGCGGGTTATTGAATGCGAAAGGACACCCTGACGGTTTCCTTTCACTCTTTTCTTCCCTCCGAAACTTTCGGCTGAGCAGGTTTTTCGGCAGTCTGTTCGTCCCTTATTATACAACCATGCCGTCCGGAAAATCAAGCAAAACGTCCTGTTTCGACCGGATTTCCAGCCATTTTTTCAAAAACGGGTGGAAGAAGCGGATGGAAACGGCGCAAAGCTGCTGTCCCGGCCCGCCGGACTCCGCCCCGCCGTACTGCGGGTCGCCGAGGATCGGGCAGCCAAGCCACGCGCAGTGCACGCGCAGCTGGTGCGTCCGGCCGGTCAGCGGCTGCAGCTCGAGCAGGGAGATGCCGTGCTCCGTCCGCAGGGTCCGGTAGGCCGAGCGGGCAGACTGACCGTCTGCGCGCACGCAGCGCAGCAGGCTCTCCGGCGACAGGCGCGCGATGGGCACGTCGATCATGCCCTCCGGCGGCTGCGGCACACCGCGCACGGCGGCATGATAGGTCTTGTGCTTCTCCGCTGCAATGAGCAGCGCGTGGGCGTGGGCGTTCTTTGCCAGCAGCACCACGCCGAACGTATCGCGGTCGAGCCTGCTGACCGGGTGGACGGCGCAGGCCTGCCCGGTCCTGTCATAATAGCCGAGCAGGCGGTTGGCCAGCGTGCCGGTCTGGCGGGAAAACGACGGATGCACGAGCATTCCCTGCGGCTTGTCGACCGCGAGCAGGGCCTCATCCTCATAGAGGATGGAAAGCGGCCCGTCCTCCGCGGGGTAGTCCGGCCGCGGCTCGTCGAGGCACACGCGCACGACATCACCGGGGCGGACGGGCCGGTCCGTGTGGGCAGGCTCGCCGTTGACGGTGTAGGCGCCGCAGTATTTCAGCCGCCGCACGAGCGTGGACGAAAGCTGCAGCTCCCGCCGCAGGATCGACAGCAGGCGCGTCTCCCGCTCCGCCGTGCAGCGAAGCTCCACGCTCAGTAGCGCGCGCTCTGCGCGACGTCCAGCACGAACAGCACAACGCCGCCGCAGCGCGTCGGGATCTCCAACGGCGCGGTGGAAAGCGGGATCGGCGGCATGTTCGGCGAGAGCACCGGCGCTTCATAGCGCATCTCCGTGCGCTCGCCGTGCTTCTTCAGGATGGCCAGCGCCTCGTCCAGGCGGGCGCTCTCCAACCCGATCATCAGCGTGACGCTGCGCTTTTTCAGGAAACCGCCGCTCGAATTGAGCACCGTGGCATAGAAGCCGTGCTCGTTGAGCGAATGGACGGCGTCGTGATAGTCGTCGCCCTGCAGGATGGCCAGAATCATCTTATCGTACTGTTGCATCATGGAAACCTCCTTTTCGATGCGGGGCTATTGCAGCCCAAGCTGGTAAAACGCGACTGCGCTTGCCGCAGCCACATTCAAAGAATCCACCCCATGGGACATGGGGATGCGGACCGTGTAATCGCAGGCGTCGATCGTCGCCTGCGCAAGGCCGTCGCCCTCCGTGCCGAGGACGATGGCAAGGCGCTCCTCCGCCAGCAGGCGAGGGTCGTTCAGGGGAACGGAATCGTCGCGCAGCGCCATGGCCACCGTGCGGAAGCCCTGCGCACGCAGCCAGCCCATTGAGGGCTCCGGCCACCCGTCCGGGAGATACGTCCACGGGATCTGGAACACCGTTCCCATGCTCACGCGGACGGCGCGGCGGTAGAGCGGGTCGCTCCCGGCCTCCGTCAGCAGGACGGCGTCCATATTGAGCGCGGCGGCGGAGCGGAAGATCGCGCCGAGATTCGTCGGGTTCATCACGTTTTCAAGCACGACGACCCGCCGGGCAGCCCGGCACAGGGCCCCAGCCTCCGGCAGGGCCGGACGGCGCATGGCGCACAGCATGCCGCGCGTCAGATGAAAGCCCGTCAGCTGCGTGAGCACGGCATCCTCCGCCGTGAAAACGGGCACGTCCGCACCGAGCCGGGCCAGAATTTCCCGTGCGGCGGCGGAAACGTGGCTGCCGTCCATCAGGGCGGACACGGGCACACAGCCCGCGTCGAGCGCGCGTCCGATGACGAGGGGGCTCTCCGCGATGAACAGGGCCTGCGACGGGTCCTGCCGGCTGCGGAGCTGCACCTCGGACAGGCGGGCGTAGACATCCAGCTCCGGGGCGGAAAATTCGGTGATCTCGATCAGATTCGGCATGCCGGTATTCTCTCCATTTTTGGGATACCATATTATAGCACATTGCGCGCAGCGATGCAAGAAGCGGGCGGGGCGCGGAGCAAATAGAAAACAGAAAGCGGAACGTTATCGTTAGGCCGCCGGGCGAGCATTGTAGGGGAGCGGCATGCCGCTCCCGGCGGCGCACCTACAGCCCGTACTGGCCGCCGTTAAAATGGCAAGCACCTTTTGTCATTGCGAGGAGCGAAGCGACGTGGCGCCCTGAGCGCGAAGCGCGAGGAAGTGCCCTTGGGGTGCAATCTCGCAGCACCCGACTGAATTGTGGGAAAGCGATCGGCGAAATCGTGAGTGCCTTCCCGAGATTGCCACGTCGGCCGTTGGCCTCCTCGCAATGACACGTCAGGGCGGTGCAGTGGTGCACCAGAGCACTTCTGCGGTTGAATGTCCCCTACTGGGCGCTCAGGGAACACCGCTACAGATCCCGTCGGAGGCCATCGCCGTTTTGACGGTGGCCTGTGCGAATCGGCAGTATAACGCCGGGAGGGGCATGCCCCTCCCCTACGACGATTATTGGCAATTTTCCTATTTTCTGTTCTCCTGATCCCTGCCAGCTTATGCATTTCTCCGAATCCTTCCCGAATTAAAAAAAACCTCTTGCTTTATTGCGCTAATGTGCTATTATATTAGCGTATTAAATTTCGGCACGGCCTGCCGTCTTGGAGGAATTCATTATGAACCGTTTTGCCAGATTTGCCGCTTCCGCGCTTGCGCTCTCCCTCGTCCCCGCCATGCTGATGGGCTGCGGGAAAAAGGAAGCCTCCACCGGCTCCGATCTCGATTACATCAAGCAGAAGGGCACGCTCGTCGTCGGCATCACCGACTTCGCCCCGATGGACTATCAGGACGCCGACGGCAGCTGGATCGGCTTTGACGCCGACCTTGCAAAGGCCTTTGCCGAGTCTCTCGGCGTGGAGGTTCAGTTCCAGACCATCGAATGGGACAACAAGGTCATGGAGCTGGACGGCAAGACCATCGACGTCGTCTGGAACGGCATGACGCTGACGGACGAGGTCACATCCTCCATGGCGTGCTCGAATGCCTACTGCAACAACGCGCAGGTCGTCATTCTCCCGGCGGACAAGGCCGCCGGCTACAGCACGACCGACTCGCTGTCCGGGCTGCGCTTCGCCGTGGAATCCGGCTCGGCCGGTATGGCGCAGGCCGAGGAAATGGGCCTGACGTATACGGACGTCGTCGATCAGGCCACGGCCCTGCTGGAGGTCAAGTCCGGCACGGCGGACGCCGCCATCATCGACTCGCTCATGGCGGGCGCAATGGTCGGCGAGGGCACGAACTACGCCGATCTGGCCATCGGCCCGGTGCTGAACGCCGAGACCGGCGAGCAGTATGGCGTCGGCTTCCGCAAGGGCTCGGATGCCGCAGCGGCGCTGAACGAATTCTTCGCGGAGCAGTGGGCCAGCGGCGCAATGCAGGCGCTGGCCGAGCAGTACGGCGTACAGGCCGCGCTGATCGAGCAGAAATAACGGAACGCAGCAGGGAGGCAGCAGTCATGATCAGAACCGTACTTGGCGCTCTGAACGGCGGCTTTTTGCAGACGCTCAAGCTCTTTGCCGTCACGCTGGCGGGAGCGCTTCCGCTCGGGCTGCTGCTGTCCTTCTGCTCCATGAGCCGCTTCAAGCCGCTCAAATGGCTGACGCGGACGCTCGTCTGGATCGTCCGCGGCACGCCGCTCATGCTGCAGCTGCTGATCCTGTATTATGTTCCGGGCGTGCTCCTGGGGGCAAGCCCCTGGATGCCCGGCGAGCCGGGGCGCTTTCTGGCCTCGGCCATCGCGTTCATCCTGAACTATGCCTTTTATTTCTCGGAAATTTTCCGCGCGGGCATCGAGGGCGTGCCGAAGGGCCAGCAGGAGGCCGCGCAGGTGCTCGGCCTGACCGGGCCGCAGACGTTTTTCCATGTCACGCTGCTGCAGATGGTCAAGCGCATCGTGCCGCCGCTCTCGAACGAGGTCATCACGCTCGTGAAGGACACCTCCATCGCGCGCATCATCTCCATGCAGGAGCTCATCTACTCCGGCTACGCCTTCCTGAAGGGCTCACACGGCTATTCCGGCCTGCTGTGGCCGATCTTCTTCACAGGCGTGTATTATCTGGCTTTTAACGGCATCCTGACGCTGCTGTTCGGCCGCATCGAAAAGCGGCTGCAGTATTTTTCCTGAGAGGAGGGGCGGACATGGCCATTCTGGAGGTCGAGCATCTGGAAAAGCGCTTCGGCGGGACGCCCGTCCTGCAGGACGTCTCGTTCTCGCTGGAGCAGGGCCAGACGCTGGCCATCCTCGGCTCCTCCGGCAGCGGCAAGACGACGCTGCTGCGCTGCCTGAACGCGCTGGAGCAGCCGGATGCCGGACGCATCCGCGTGGCGGGCGAGACCCTGTTTGACGGCGGCATCCGCGCGGCAAAACGCGGCGGCAGACTGCCGTTCGGGCTGGTGTTTCAGGCCTTCCACCTTTTCCCGCAGTACACCGTGCGCGAAAACGTCACACTGGCCGGACACCTGCAGGCAAAGCGCCGCCCGGACTACCGCGTCAACCGCCGCGAAATTCTGCAGCGCATCGACGACGAGGCGGCCCGCCTGCTCGGGCAGGTCGGCCTGCTGGCGCAGCAGGACCGCTACCCCGGCCAGCTCTCCGGCGGGCAGCAGCAGCGCGTGGCCATCGCGCGGGCGCTGGCCCTGCAGCCGGACGTGCTGTGCTTCGACGAGCCGACGAGCGCGCTGGACCCGGAGCTGACAGGCGAGGTGCTGCGCGTCATCCGCAGCCTCGCCGAGCGGCGCATGACGATGATCGTCGTGACGCACGAGCTGCAGTTTGCCCACGATGTGTCCGATCAGGTCATTTTTCTGGAGCGCGGCGTCGTGGCAGAGTCCGGCACGCCGGACGAGCTGTTTCTCCACCCGAAAAACGAACGGACGCGGCAGTTCCTCGCCGCGTATGTGAAATAAGGGCGCCGTAGTATCGTAAGGTGTTGTATGGGCGGGGACAGCCCGGCCCGGCGCACCGCTGCCGACTCAAACGGGCTACCGGCAAAAACGTACAAACCGATTGCGTCTGTAGCGGCGCTCCCTGAGCGCCATTGGCAGTTGCAAATTTTGAAGC
>ERZ772883.424-NODE-424-length-44987-cov-26.088690_pt1 | contig 44987 bp, 41 predicted proteins | sample MGYA00580575_ERZ772883 | MGnify/ENA primary metagenome ERZ772883 (study PRJEB29015, sample SAMEA2737666) | human gut metagenome | biome: human gut; feature: human-associated habitat; material: faeces | place: China | collected 2012 ...
TGAACGAGCTGTTCATGGACACCGGCATGGGCCGCGAGGGCTATTCCATCATCGGACAGGGCAAGATCGACGAGATCCTGTCCGTAAAAAGCGGCGAGCGCCGTGAGATCTTTGAGGAGGCGGCGGGTATCAGCAAGTACCGCCACCGCAAGGAGGAGTCGGAACGCAAGCTGGAGCGCACCCAGGAGAATCTGGTGCGCATCAACGATAAGATCGCCGAGCTGGAATTACAAGTGGAGCCTCTGCGCAAGCAGGCGGAGACGGCCAAGAAGTATCTGGTGCTGCGGGACGAGCTGCGCGTGCTGGAGATCTCCGTGTGGCTGGAGCAGCTGCAGAATATCCGCGCCGCCAAGGTGAAGCTGGAGGCGGACACGGAGCTGGCCGCCGAGGAGTGCCGCAAGGCCCAGACCGCGCTGGACGCCTCCTACGAGGAGGGTGAGCGCTGCGGTCAGCAGGTGCGGCAGAACGATATGGACGCCGAGGCCCTGCGCGCCAAGGTCAGCGGGCTGGAGACCGCCGCCGGTGAGGAGGAGTCCGCCATGGCGGTGCTGCGCACCGGCGTGGCCCACAACGAGGAGTCCCTGCGCCGGCTGGAGCAGGAGCTGGCCGACAGCGACAGCCGCCGCAGCGGCATACAGAGCCAGGTCGACGGCAAGCTGGCCCGCGTGGCGGAGATCGACCGGCAGATGGCCCGGATGCAGGAGCAGCTTGACGAGCTGCTGCGCCAGGCTCAGGAGCTGGCCGACAGCGCCAAGGACGCGGCGGAGGACGTGGAGACCCTGCGGGCGCAGGAGGCCATGGCCGTGGCCGCCGCCGCCGACGGGCGGGCGAAGCTGTCCGCCATTACCGCCGGCGCCGCCGAGATCGCCCAGCGCCGCCAGACGGTGGGACAGGAACTGGCCGAGGCGCGGGAAAAGCTGGAAAACAGCGAAAAAGAGAGCAAAGAGAACCGCCGCGCCCTGCGGGATGCGCAGGAGGAGGCCCAGGCGGCGGAGAATGTCATCCAGGGCCACAGCCTGCGGATGGACAGCCGCCGCAAAAAAGCGGAGGACGCTGCCGCGGCCAAGCTTAAGCTGACCATGGATGCCGCCGCGCTGGACGACCGCATCCGCCTTCTGACGGAGATGGAGAAGGAGTACGAGGGCTTCTCCAAGGCGGTCAAGACCGTGATGCAGGCGGCGGAGAAGAACGCCCTGCGGGGCGTACACGGCCCTGTGGCTGGCCTGATGACCACGAAGCAGGAGTACGCGCTGGCGCTGGAGATCGCACTGGGCGCGGGAATGCAGAACATCGTGGTGGATCGGGAGGAGGACGCCAAGGCCGCCATCGGCTTTCTGAAGCAGCGGGACGGCGGCCGCGCCACATTCCTGCCCCTTACCGCCATCCGCGGTGAGGAGCTGCGGGACAACGTGGCCGGAGAATACGGCTTTGTGGGCGTCGCCAGCCGTCTGGTGACGTATGATCCCCAATATGACAACATCTTCCGGAACCTGCTGGGCCGCACCGTGGTGGTGGAGGATCTGGACAGCGGCATTGCCATGGCGCGGAAATTTCGCAACGGCTTCCGCATCGTGACGCTGGACGGTCAGGTCATCAACCGCGGCGGCTCCATGACCGGCGGCTCCGTCAGCCGCAGCGCGGGCGTGCTGTCCCGCGCCAACGAGCTGGAGCGTCTGACAGCCAGACAGGACGGCATGCGCGCCCAGCTCTGCACCGCCGCCCAGCAGGCGGAGGATCTGCAGCGCGATCTGCAGAAGGCGGAATACGAGTTACAGGTGGCGCGTGACCAGCAGCACAAGGCGGAGAGCGAGGTACTGACCCTCCAGACCCGCCAGGATCACTACGACATTCTATTGGACAGCCTGCGCCTGAGCTGCGAGAGCATGGAGCAGGAGCTGGCGGGCTTCGACCGCCGCGACAGCGAGGATGAAGCCCGTATCAGGGAAGTGCAGGCGGCTATTGAACAGGCGGAGTCCAACGCCGAGACCCTGCGCCGTCAGGCACAGGAGAAGCTGGCTGGACAGACGGACCTGAACGACGCCGGCGACCGGTTGGCCGAGACGGTCAGCGAGAAGAAGGCGGCGCAGGCGGCGCTGCTGGCGGAGAAGGAGACGGCCCTGCGGGGCGCGGAGGAGCTGCGCCGCGTGCAGGAGGACATGGCCGCCGACCGCGCCGGACGCGACCAGCTGGCGGAGCGGTTCCGCGCCGACAATGAGAAGGCGGCGGCGGAGATCGCCCAGCGCCAGACCCGTCTGGACGAATTGCAGCAGCAGATGTCCGCCCTGCGGCAGCAGCTGGAGCAGCTGGCCCGGGACAAGCTGGCGCTGGAGGCCCGCCGCGAGCAGTTCAGCCGCGAGGGCCGTCAGCTCAACGAGGCGCTGCTGGACGCTACTCAGGCGGAGAGCCGCCTCCAGCGGAAGCTGGAGAGCAGCGCCATGGAGGAAAAGCAGCTGCTGGACAAGCTGTGGGAGAACTACGAGCTGAGCCACAGCGCCGCGCTGGAGCAGCGGGTGGAGCTGGAGAGCGTCAGCAAAGCCACCCGCCGCATCGCGGAGCTGAACCGCGAGATCAAGGCGTTGGGCCCTCCGAACATCGGAGCCATCGAGGAGTTCGAGCGGGTCAACGGACGCTATACCTACCTCTCGGAGCAGCGCAGCGACGTGGAAAAGGCCAAGGAGGAGCTCAACGGCGTCATCGAGCAGCTGACCCGCCAGATGACGGAGATCTTCGGCCAGCAGTTCAAGCTGCTGAATGAGAGCTTTCAGGAGACGTTTCTGGAGCTGTTTGGCGGCGGCAAGGCCCAGCTGGAGCTGGAGGACGAGAACGACATCCTCAGCTGCGGCATCGAGATCAAGGTGCAGCCTCCGGGCAAGCAGCTCAAGACCATCACGCTGCTGTCCGGCGGCGAGAAAGCCTTCGTGGCTATCGCCCTGTACTTTGCCATTCTGAAGGTACATCCCACGCCGTTCTGCGTCATGGACGAGATCGAGGCGGCGCTGGACGAAGCCAATGTGGTGCGGTACGCCCGCTACATGCGGCGCATCGCCGGTAAGACCCAGTTCATCGTCATTACCCACCGGCGCGGCACCATGGAGGAGGCCGATGTGCTGTACGGCGTGACCATGCAGGAAAAGGGCGTCAGCCGCATCCTCACCATCAATCTCAACGACATGGCCAAGGAGCTGAAGATCAAATAAGGAGGTCCATATGGGATTTTTCAAGAAATTCAAGGAAGCATGGCTGGCGTCCATGACCTTTGACAGGCTGGACGACGACTTTTATGAGGAACTGGAGGAAGCGCTGATCTTGGCGGACATCGGCGCGGCCACCGCCGCCGATACGGTGGCGCAGCTGCGCAAGCGGGTGAGCCAGAAGCTGCTGGGCCGCGCCGATGAGGTGAAGGACGCTCTCCGCGATATTTTGGCGGAGAAGCTGGACGTGGGCGACCCGTCCATGGACCTGAGTACCCAGCCAAGCGTGGTGTTGATCATCGGCGTCAACGGCGTGGGCAAAACCACGTCCATTGGCAAGCTGGCCGCCCGCTACAAGAGTGAGGGCAAGAAGGTACTGCTGTGTGCCGGTGATACGTTCCGCGCCGCCGCTGCCGACCAGCTGGAGATCTGGGCAGACCGCGCCGGTGTGGACATTGTCCGCCAGCATGAGGGCGCCGACCCGGGCGCCGTGCTGTTCGACGCGCTGCAGGCCGCCAAGGCCCGTAACGTGGACGTGGTGCTGTGCGACACGGCGGGACGGCTCCACAACAAGCAGAACCTGATGAACGAGCTGGCCAAGCTGCGGAAGATCATCGACCGCGAGGTGCCGGACGCCGCCAAGGAGACGCTGCTGGTGCTGGACGCCACCACCGGCCAGAACGGCCTTATCCAGGCCCGCCAGTTCAAGGAGACGGCGGGGCTTACCGGCATCATCCTGACGAAGCTGGATGGTACCGCCAAGGGCGGCATCGTGGTGGCCATTGCCCAGGAGCTGCAGGTGCCGGTGAAGTTCGTGGGCGTTGGCGAGGGCATTGGAGACCTGCGGCCCTTCGACGCCAGGGAATTCACCCGAGAGCTGCTGTAAGGAGGGCGCGATAATGGAACGAGCAGACGGCCGGAAATACAACGAACTGCGGCCCGTGGAGATGACGGCGGGCTTTACGAAATTTGCGGAGGGCAGCGTGCTCATCCGCTGCGGCGATACGGTGGTGCTGTGCAACGCCTCGGTGGAGGACCGCGTGCCGCCCCATGTGCGTCCGGGCCGCGGCTGGGTCACGGCGGAGTACTCCATGCTGCCCCGGGCCAACCGGGAGCGGAGCCGCCGCGACGTGGACAAGCTGAAGCTGTCCGGCCGCAGCGCCGAGATCCAGCGGCTTATCGGCCGCAGCCTGCGGGCGGCGGTGGACATGGCCCTGCTGGGGGAGCGCACCATCACCATCGACTGCGACGTGCTGCAGGGCGACGGCGGTACCCGTACCGCCAGTGTCACCGGCGGCTTTGCGGCGCTGGCGCTGGCCTGCCGCCGTCTGGTGGAGGACGGCGACATAGGCCGTATGCCCATCAGACACTATGTGGCCGGCGTGTCCGCCGGCATCGTGACGGAGACGCCTATGCTGGACCTCCAGTATTCCGAGGACAGCCGGGCGCAGGTGGACCTGAACTGTATCATGAACGAGCTGGGCGAGATCATCGAGATCCAGGGTACCGGCGAGGGCCGTGCCTTCTCCTTACAGGAGCAGCAGGCACTGGTGGAGCTGTGCGCCAAGGGAAATCGGGAGCTCATCCGAAAACAGAAAGAACTGCTGGGAGATATACTGCGATGAAATTTGTACTTGCCTCCCATAACAAGGGAAAGCTGGCCGAGATGCAGGCCGTTCTGGCGGATCTGGGCATCGAAGTGGTGATGCCCGCGGATCTGGGCATCTACGTGGACGTGGAGGAGACAGGGGAGACGTTCGCCGAGAACGCAGCCCTGAAGGCCAACGCCATCATGGAGGCCAGCGGCCTGCCGGCCATCGCCGATGACTCCGGCCTGTGCGTCAACTGGCTGGGCGGCGCGCCCGGCGTCTACTCCGCCCGCTACGGCGGGTTGGACGACGACGCGGCCCGCTACCGCCTGCTGCTGCAGAATCTGCGGGGCGCCACGGACCGCAGCGCCTATTTTCACACCGCTATCGTCTGCGCCTTCCTCAATGGAGATATGCTGACGGCGGAGGGCGACTGCCACGGAGCCATCGCCTTTGCGCCTATGGGCGACGGCGGATTCGGCTACGATCCGGTGTTCCTGGTGCCGTCCCTGCGCAGGACCTTCGCCCAGCTGACGGCGGAGGAGAAGAACGCCATCTCCCACCGCGGCAACGCTCTGCGGAAGTTTGCGGCAGAATTGAAGGAATATCTGGCAAATAACGAACATTTGGAGAAGTAAACTATGGAACTGACAAGCAAACAGCGGGCCCAGCTGCGGGGCCTGGCCAACGACATCGACACCATCGTGCAGGTGGGAAAGGACGGCATCGGCGACAACCTGGTCAAGCAGGTCAGCGATGCGCTGGAGGCCCGCGAGCTCATCAAGGGCCGCGTGCTGGAGAACTCCATGCTCACCGCCCGCGAGGCGGCGGAGCAGCTGGCTGTGGCCGCCCGCTGCGAGGTGGTGCAGGTCATCGGCAGCAAGTTCGTGCTCTACCGCATGCAGCACGACAAGAGCCGGCGGAAGATCGAACTGGTGAAGGCCAAGAGGCCACAGGCGTGAGAAATGGTACTTTTAAATTAAAAATACCTGTGAAAGCGGGTGAGAGAGTTGAAAATCGGCATCTACGGCGGGACATTTGACCCGCCCCATATCGGGCACATCGCAGCGGCGCAGGCCGCCATGGAGACGCTGGCGCTGGACAGGCTGCTGCTGATCCCCACGTTTATCCCGCCCCACAAGGCCCTGCCGGCAGGAGCGGCGTCGCCCGCTCAGCGGCGGGATATGGCGGTGCTTGCCACGGCGGAGCTGGGAAAAAAAGCCGAGGTGCTGGACGTGGAGCTGCGGCGCGAAGGACCCAGCTATTCGTGGGAAACACTGTGCATGATGAAGAACCAGTTTCCGGAGGACGAATTGTGGCTTCTGATGGGGTCGGATATGTTCCTGACCTTGCAGGACTGGCGGGAGCCGCAGCGGGTGATGTCCATGGCCCACATCGGCGCATTCAGCCGCCGAAAAGATGGTGAGGAAGCGGTTTTTGCCCGACAGAAGGCATTTTTGGAGCGGGAATTCGGCGCGGACGTGACCATCATCCCCAATCCGCAGGGAGTGGAGCTGTCCTCCACGGAGGTGCGTCAGGCGCTGGCTCAGGGCGGCGGCGCGGACCTGCTGCCCCCCGCCGTATACGGCTATGTGCTGCGGGAGAGACTGTACAGCACGAAGAAAACGCTGACGGGGCTGACGCCGGATGAGCTGAGACCCATCGCACTGAGCTATCTGAAGCCCAAGCGGATGCCCCACGTGCTGGGGACGGAGCAGGAGGCGGTGCGCCTGGCCCGCCGCTATGGCGGTGACGAGATCCAGGCACGCATCGCGGCGCTGCTCCACGACTGCACCAAGAAGCTGGACATGCCGGAGCAGCTGGCGCTGTGCGCACAGTATGGCATCGAATTGGACGAGCTGGAGCAGAAAGCGCTGAAGCTGCTGCACAGCAAGACCGGCGCGGCCATCGCCCGCGATGTGTTCGGCGTGGAGGATGCGGTGTACGACGCCATCTGGTATCACACCACCGGCAAGCCGGACATGACGCTGCTGGAGAAGATCATCTATCTGGCAGACTATATCGAGCCCAGCCGCGACTTCGACGGCGTGGACACGCTGCGGCAGGCGGTGTACGAGGATCTGGACCACGGCCTTCTTATGGGGCTGAGCATGACCATACAGGAGATGGAGGAGATGGGCAACCCCGTCCACCATCTGACCCGCGATGCGCGGGACTACTTATTGAAAAGAGGGATACGATGAAAACACCCAAGGAACTGGCACTGCTGGCGGCGCGTGCGCTGTCCGATAAGAAGGGAAAAGAGATCCAGGCGCTGGAGATCGCCGACCTGACCACACTGGCCGACTATTTTGTGCTGGCTACCGGCTCGTCCAACACCCAGATCAATGCGCTGGTGGACAACGTGGAGAAGGTGCTGCATGAGGAAGCGGGGGAGGATCCGCTGCACCGCGAGGGCTACCGCGGCGGCACGTGGGTGCTGCTGGATTACGGCTGCATCGCCGTCCACGTTTTCAACCACGAGGCCCGGGAATTTTACGGGTTGGAGCGCCTGTGGCGGGACGGCAAGCCCCTGGACCTGACAGGCGTTACCGACGACCGCGAGTGAGATGACAAAAGACAGGGCGTGCCGGAACGGCATACCCTGTCTTTGCAGTCTATGTAAAGCAATAGTTCTTTACAGACTTTCTGCGTGATAATAGCGCTTGGCACAAAACTCCCGCTGGACGGTGACGCGGCCGGAATCCGTCAGCCACGCCACAAAGTTGGAGAAGTTACGCTCCACCACGCTGAACTTCAGCTCGTTGTGGGTGCGGATGTTCTCACGGCGGCAGAAGGCGGCGATCCACTCGGGGAACGTCATGCCATCGGTGAGATCGGCCAGCAGCTCCTGCTCCTTGGCGTGGATGAAGGCGATGTTCTCATCGATCAGCGCGTCGAAGGCGGCACGGTCCGTCAGCACCTGCTTGTGGGCCACGATATAGGCGGGGGCGTCCAGCTGGCGGAGGTACTCCTTGCTCTCCAGATCCCGGGCGATGAACATGCTGGTGGGCAGCTTGGCGGCGGCGATCTCGTCGTGGTCGATGAGACAGTCGCCCACGTAGGCGGCGCCGTCCGGCGTCACCACGCCGATGTGGCCGGCGGAGTGGCCGGGGAGCTGTAAAATGCCGAAGCGGGCGCCGCACAGGTCCAGATGGTCGTCCTCCGCCCCGATGACGATATCGGCAGTGAAGCATTCCTCCAGAAACAGCTGGCGGCTCTTGCCGTAGGTCAGGGCCACGTAGTTGGCCCGATAGCTGTCGGGGTTCACGGAGATGCCGGCCTCGATGAGCTGGATGGCGGCGGGGCAGCCGTACCGCTGCTGGAGATAGCGGACGTTGCCGGTGTGGTCGAAGTGGGCGTGAGAACAGATGATGCCCCGCAGACGCAGGCCGTTGTCATCGATGAGATGGGTCAGACCGGAGCGGTCCAGCTTGGCGTAGCCGGTGTCAATGAGGATCACGTCCTTCTCCGACAGAAAATACAGGGGCAGCAGGGCGGTAGCGCCCTCCGCCGCCCAGGTGCGGCCCAATACGTGCTGCATATCCATAAATGCATTCCTCCCGCAGGTGTTTTTCACATTATACACCGGCTGCGGGAAAAAACAAATTTTTTCTTTTACCCCCTATGCAAAACCGGAGAAATAAGGTAAAATACCACCATCGGTCAACAAGGGGAAGTTCGCCCCTGCTGACCGGCGGCAGGGAGTAAAAAACGGGAGGCAATTTGATGGACCAGCCAAAATACAAGCGGGTACTTATTAAAATCAGCGGCGAGGCGCTGGCAGGCGACAAGCATTTCGGACTGGACTTTCAGGTGATGGGCCGTGTGGCCGAGGTCATCCGAGAGTGTGTGGACATGGGCGTGCAGGTAGGTGTCGTCATCGGCGGCGGCAACTTCTGGCGCGGCGTGAAGGACGGCGAGGGCCACATTGAGCGGACCCGCGCCGACCATATGGGCATGCTGGCCACTGCCATGAACTGCATGGCCATGGCCGATGTGCTGGAGCAGAAGGGCGTGGACGTGCGGGTGCAGACGGCACTGGAGATCCGCGCCGTGGCGGAGCCGTATATTCGGGCCCGGGCCATCCGGCATCTGGAGAAGGGCCGCGTGGTCATTTTCGGCTGCGGCATCGGCTGCCCGTTCTTCTCCACCGACACTGCGGCGGTGCTGCGGGCGGCGGAGATCGAGGCCGACATCATCCTGCTGGCCAAGAATATCGACGGTGTGTACGACAGCGATCCGGCCAAGAACGCATCGGCCGTGAAATTCGACTCCATCACCTATGACGAGGTGCTGAAACGGCATCTGGCCGTGATGGATTCCACCGCCACCAGCCTGTCCATGGACAACCATATCCCCGTGCTGGTGTTTGCTCTGAAGGACCCCCAGAATATCATCCGCGCCCTGCGCGGCGAAAAAATCGGAACGATCGTGAAGGAGGCTTAACTTATGTTGAAGGACGAGTATAAGGTCTACGAGGACAAAATGAAAAAGAGCATCGAGGCAGTCATCAGCGATTTCGACACCGTGCGTGCCGGACGCGCCAACGCCTCCGTGCTGAATCGCATCAGTGTGGATTATTACGGCACGCCCACGCCCATTCAGCAGATCGCGTCTGTGGGTTCTCCCGACCCCCGCACGCTGGTCATCACCCCCTGGGACGCTTCCGCCCTGAAGGGCATCGAGAAGGCCATCCAGGAGTCTGACCTGGGCATCAATCCCCAGAACGACGGCAAGTGCATCCGTCTGGCCTTTCCCCAGCTGACGGAGGAGCGCCGTAAGGATCTGGTGAAGCAGATCCACAAGTACACTGAGGCGGGCAAGGTGGCGGTGCGCAACATTCGCCGCGATGCTCTGGAGAACTTCAAGAAGCAGCAGAAGGCCTCCGAGATCACAGAGGACGAGATGAAGATCGTGGAGAAGGACCTGCAGAAGCTGACCGACGACAGCTGCAAGGAACTGGATAAGCTGCTGGATAACAAGGAAAAGGAACTGATGTCCGTCTGATGGATCTGTTCCGTAAGAAAATGCCCCATACGGCGGGGGAGGTGGACAAAAACCGCCTTCCCCGCCATATCGCTATTATTATGGACGGCAACGGTCGTTGGGCGAAGCAGCGTTCGCTGCCGCGTACTGCCGGACATAAGGCGGGGGCCGAGGTGTTCCGCGATATTGCCACCTACTGCAGAGAGCTGGGCGTGGCATATCTGACGGTGTATGCGTTCTCCACGGAGAACTGGAAGCGGCCGCCCGAGGAGGTCAGCGCCATCATGGGCCTTTTGAGGCAATATCTGCTGGAGGCTATGGACACCATGGAGCGGGACAACATCCGGCTGAAATTCTTCGGGGATCTGTCCGCCATCGCGCCGGAATTGCAGGAGCTGGCGGAGGAGACGCGGGAGATCAGCGGGCACTGCGACGGGTTCCAGGCAAACATCTGCCTGAACTACGGCGGACGGGCCGAGATCCTGCGGGCTGCCCGGCGGTGCGCCGAGGCGGGAGAGGACTGGACGGAGGAGAACTTCGGGAAGTACCTGTACTCCGCCGGCATCCCTGACCCGGAGCTTATCATCCGGCCCAGCGGCGAGCTGCGGCTCAGCAATTTCCTGCTGTGGCAGTGCGCGTACAGCGAGTTTTATTTCTGCGATACCCTGTGGCCTGACTTCACCCGCGCAGAGCTGGACAAGGCCATCATCGCATATCAGAAGCGGGACCGCCGATTCGGCGGCGTGAAGTGAGGAGATATCCATGAAACAGAGAATTTTGGTGGCTGTGGTGGGAGTACCGGCCCTGCTGGCCGTGCTGTGCGCCGCGCCGGACTGGGCTACGCTGGCCCTGCTCATGGGACTGTGCATCATCGCCAGCCACGAGCTGTTGGCGGCGGTGCTGCCGCCGGAAAAGACACGGCGCTGGTGGGGCCTTGCGGCCACACTGGCGGTGTTCGTGGTGGCCAACGTGTATTTCAGTCATGAGCGCTTCGCCGGTACGGCAGCGGCGGGGCTGATGCCCTGGCTGGTGGCGGCGCTGGTGGTGGTGGTGTTTCTGTGCATGGTGCTGGAGTACGGCAAAAAAGAGGAGATGGATTTCACGGTGCTGTGCGCCATCCTAGTGGCCGGCGCGGCCATCCCGCTGGCTCTCAGCTGCCTGCTGCGGCTGCGGATGCTGGAGCACGGCGCGGGGCTGGTGCTGATTCCGCTGGTGGCGGCGTTCATGAGCGACACCATGGCCCTGTTCGGCGGCATGCTGTTCGGCAAGACGAAGCTGGCGCCGGTGGTGAGTCCCAAAAAGACCCGCGAGGGCGCGGTCAGCGGCCTTGTGGGCGGCATGGCGGGCATGGTGCTGTACCGCATCATCTTCTTCCTATGCACGGAGGTACCGCTGCACATCGGCTGGTGCGTGCTGCTGGGTCTGGTGGGCGCGGTGCTGGGGCAGCTGGGCGATCTCAGCTTCTCCTGCGTCAAGCGGCAGTACGGCATCAAGGACTACGGACGGCTGCTGCCGGGGCACGGCGGCGTACTGGACCGGTTTGACAGCGTGATCTTTGCCGCGCCGGTGATCTGGATGATCGTGAACGCGGTGACGCTGTATTGAGAAAGTGCATCGAGGATATATCTATGACGAAAACCATATCCCTGCTGGGCGCCACAGGGTCTATCGGACGGCAGACGCTGGCCGTGGCGCAGGAGCTGGGACTTTCCGTGGCGGCGCTGACCGCCAACCGGCAGGTGGACCTGCTGGAGCAGCAGGCGCGGCAGTTCAGGCCGCGCCTTGCCGTGCTGTATGACCCTGCGGCGGCCAAGGAGCTGCGGGAACGCCTGCGGGGCACCGGCATCGAGGTGATGGAGGGGCCGGAGGGCCTCACCGCCGCGGCCACGCTGCCGGAGGCGGACACGGTGGTGACGGCGGTGATGGGCAGCGTGGGACTGGCGCCGACGCTGGCGGCCATCATGGAGAAAAAGCGCATCGCCCTGGCCAACAAGGAGACGCTGGTGTGCGCCGGTGAGCTGGTGATGTCTGCGGCCCGTGAGACGGGGGCGGAGATCGTGCCGGTGGACTCGGAACACAGCGCCATCTTCCAGTGTTTACAGGGCTGCCGCGACCGCGGCGAGGTGCGGCGGCTGCTGCTGACCTGCTCCGGCGGGCCGTTTTTCGGCCGGAGCTTCGATGAGCTGGAGCATGTGACGGCGGCGGACGCCCTGAAGCACCCCAACTGGACCATGGGGGCAAAGATCACCATTGACTCGGCTACCCTGATGAACAAGGGGCTGGAGATCATCGAGGCCATGCGGCTGTACGACCTGCCGGTGGAGCAGGTGGAGGCGGTGATCCACCGCCAGAGCATCGTCCACTCGCTGGTGGAGTTCCGCGACGGGGCCATGTTGGCCCAGCTGGGTACGCCGGATATGAAGCTGCCCATCCGGTACGCCATGACGTATCCCTATCGGGCGGAGACACCGGACAGGCGGCTGGATCTGCTGTCCTGCGGCGCACTGACGTTCAGCGCACCGGACATGGAGGCGTTCCCCTGCCTGCGCATCGCGCGGCAGTGCGCGGCGGCGGGCGGCACGGCCTGCGCCGTGATGAACGGCGCCAACGAGGCGGCGGTGCAGCGGTTTTTGCAGGGCGAGATCGGATTCAACGACATCCCGCGGCTGGTGGAGAAGGCACTGTCCAAGGTGTCCCTGATATATCGGCCGAGCCTTGCGGATATACTGGAGGCAGACAGAATGGCCCGTCAGGCCGTGCTGTAAGGCGCACAGCGCCATAAAGGAGTTGTGGGAATGGTATATATCTTAGCGGCCATACTGGTGTTCGGCGTGCTCATCGCCGTCCACGAGCTGGGCCATTTTATGGCGGCCAAGGCCTGCGGCGTGCGGGTCAATGAATTTTCCATCGGCATGGGGCCGGCCCTGTGGAAGAAGCAGAAGGGGGAGACGCAGTATTCCCTGCGGCTTTTTCCGGTGGGCGGTTTCTGCGCCATGGAAGGCGAAGAGGAGGATTCCGATGATCCGACAGCCCTGAACAATCAGGGCTTCTGGGCCAAGCTGCTGATCTTCGCGGCAGGCGCGGCCATGAACTTCATCGCGGGACTGCTCATTATCCTGGTACTGTACGCCGATGCCCAGGCGTTCTACGTGCCGGTGGTGGCGGGCTTTGCCGACGGCTGCCCGCTGGAGAGCGCTGACGGCTTGCAGGAGGGCGACCGGCTGCTGCGCATTGACGGCGAGAAGGTGTACGTATACAGCGACATCAGCCTGCTGATGGGGCTGAACAAGACAGGCGCCTTCGACTTGCAGATAGAGCGGAACGGGGAGGTCATCACCCTCCGCGATTTCACCATGGAGCGGCGGGAGTACACCGACCAGAACGGCAAGGCCTACACGGGCTACGGCCTGTACTTCGGGGCGGAGGAGGCCACGCTGGGCAGGAAGCTGTCCTATTCGTGGAACAACGCCATGGACTTTGCGCGACTGGTGCGTCTGAGCTTACAGATGCTGGTGACCGGTCAGGCGGGGGTAAAGGATCTCAGCGGGCCGGTGGGCATCGTGTCCACCATGACCCAGGTGGGCGAACAGGCGGCCACCACCCGGGCGGCGGTGGAGAACATCGCCTATCTGGCGGCGCTGATCGCCGTGAACCTGGCGGTGATGAACCTGCTGCCCCTGCCGGCGCTGGATGGCGGCAAGATCTTCTTTCTGGTCATCAACGCCGTCAGCATGCAGCTGTTCAAAAAGCAAATACCGGCGAAATACGAGAACTACATCCACTTTGCGGGATTGATCCTGCTGCTGGCGCTGATGGCGGTCATCACGTTCAGCGATGTGTGGAAGCTGATACACTGAGAGGGGATACAATGAGCAGACAGATCATGGTGGGCGGTGTGGCCGTGGGCGGCGGCGCACCGGTGAGCATCCAGTCCATGTGCAATACCGCCACGGAGGACGTGGAGGCCACGGTGCAGCAGATCCTGCGTCTGGAGCAGGCGGGCTGCGAGATCATCCGCGTGGCGGTTCCCACGGAGGAGGCGGCACGGGCCGTGCCGGCCATCAAGGCCCGCATCCACATCCCGCTGGTGGCGGACATCCATTTCGACTACAAGCTGGCGCTGCTGTGCGCGGAGGGCGGCATCGACAAGATCCGCATCAATCCGGGCAACATCGGAGCCAAAGAGCGGGTGCGGGCCGTGGCGGATGCCTGCCGCGAGCGGGGCATCCCCATCCGCATCGGCGTCAACGGCGGGTCACTGGAAAAAGATCTGCTGGTCAAGTACGGCGGTGTGACGGCGCAGGCGCTGGTGGACAGCGCCATGGGGCATGTCCGGCTGCTGAATGACTGCGGCTTCAACGACATCTGCATCTCCGTGAAGTGCTCCCGCGTGCCGGTAAACATGGCAGCCTACCGGATGCTCCATGAGCAGACGGACTACCCGCTGCACCTGGGCGTCACGGAGGCGGGCACGCCGGAGATGGGCGTGCTGAAATCCGCCATCGGCATCGGCGGTCTGCTGTGCATGGGCGTGGGAGACACGCTGCGGGTGAGTCTGACAGCGGACCCCGCTGAGGAGGTGGTGGCTGCCAAGCGCATCCTGCAGGCGGCAGGCATTCGCCGCAGCGGGCCGGATCTGATCTCCTGTCCCACCTGCGGCCGGACGAAGTACGATATGATCCCCATCGCGCGGGAGGTGGAGCGGCGGCTGAAGGACTGTGCCAAGCCCATCACCGTGGCGGTGATGGGGTGCGTGGTCAACGGGCCGGGCGAGGCGTCCGGCGCGGATGTGGGCATCGCCGGAGGAAAGGGCGAGGGCCTGCTGTTCGCCAAGGGGAAGATTTTGCGGAAGGTGCCGCAGGAGCAGCTGGTGGACGCGCTGTTTCAGGAGATCGACAAACTGTAAGGTGAGAAAATGGCGGAAAGATTACCGTTTTTTACATTATTTGAGAGCTTTCAGGCACCGCGGCAGCTGCGGCTGCTGCTGCACGACGCCTACGTCACCGGCGGCGCGCTGGATCGGGAGGCCCGTACCATCGAGGTGCAGGCCGTCAGCAGCGAAACAGTGCCGGAGGCGGCGGTGACATCGCTGGAGCACATGCTGGCCCAGCAATACGACCTGCGTCGGGTACAGCTGCGGTTCAGCGCGCCGGCTGCTGCCGGAAAGAGCGGCAGCGACCTGCTCTACGGCAAGGAGATCAAGGGCCGCGTGGTGCCGGTGGGGGAGCTGAACCTGAAGATGGGCTCCGCTGTGGTGGAGGGCCGCGTGTTCGGCATGGAGTGCTATGAGACACGGCGGCCAGGTCAGTGGTGCATGAACTTCGACATGACCGATGAGCACGGTTCCGTCTCCGTGCGGAAGTATATGGACGAGAAGGAGGCCAGGGTACTGGGCGGCGCTGTCAGCGACGGCATGTGGCTGCGGGTGCAGGGCAAGCTGGCGCTGAGCTTCGACGGCAAGGACGTACAGCTCCAGCCGGTGAGCATCATGCGCATCCAGCATCAGGGCCGGAAGGATACCGCGCCGGAGAAGCGGGTGGAGCTGCACCTGCATACCCAGATGAGCACCATGGACGCCATCACCGATGTGGGCAAGGTGGTGGCGCAGGCGGCATCGTGGGGACACCCTGCCATCGCCATCACGGATCATGGCACGGTGCAGGCATTCCCCAAGGCCCGGGACGCCGGCAAGAAGGGAAAGATCAAGATCCTCTACGGCGTGGAGGGCTATTTCGTCAACAATCTGGACGACCGTATCGCCGTACACGGTGAGCAGGATCAGGATTTCGCCGACGAGATCGTGTGCTTCGACATCGAGACCACGGGCCTGAAGGTGCGGCGGGAGGCAATCACCGAGATCGGTGCGGTGGTGCTGAAGAACGGGGAGATCACGGAGAGGTTCCAGACCTTCGTGAACCCCAACCGGCGGTTGACGCCGGAGATCATCGGCCTTACCGGCATCACCGACGCCATGCTGGCCGATGCACCCCAGCTGAAGGACGCACTGACGGCGTTTTTGCAGTTCGTGAACGGGAGGCCGCTGGCGGCCCACAACGCGGAGTTTGACATCAGCTTCATCCGCGAGGGGTGCCGGAAAGTGGGACTGGAGTTCGACCCCACCTACGTAGACTCCCTTATCCTGGCGCAGAACCTGCTGCCGGAGCTGCACAAGTACAAGCTGGACATCGTAGCGGAGCATCTGGACCTGCCCGCCTTCAACCACCACCGTGCCTCCGATGACGCGGCCATGGTGGGGTATATGCTCATCCCGTTTTTTGAGAAAATGCGCAGGGAGATGGGCATCCACCGGCTCCAGCAGATCAACGGGGAGATGCTGAAGCTGCGGCCGGAGGGCGGAAAGAGCAACCGCCATCCCAAGCACATCATCATTCTGGCCAAGAACAAGCTGGGCCTGAAGCACCTGTACCAGCTGATCTCGGCGTCCAATCTGAAATATTTCAAGCGCGTGCCCATCATTCCCAAGACGGAGCTGGCGGCCCATCGGGAGGGGCTCATCATCGGCTCGGCCTGCGAGGCGGGCGAGCTGTTCCGCGCCGTGGCTGACGGCAGCAAGGACTGGGCGGAGCTGAAGCGCATCGCGTCGTTCTACGACTATCTGGAGATCCAGCCCATCTGCAACAACATGTTCATGCTTCGCAAGGGGGATGTCCAGTCGGAGGAGGAGCTGCGGGATTTCAACCGCACCATCGTCCGGCTGGGGCAGGAGCTGGGCAAGCCGGTGTGCGCCACCGGTGACGTGCATTTTCAGGAGCCGGAGGATGAGGTGTACCGCCACATCCTGCTGGCCAGCAAGAAGTTCCCCGACGCCGATGCACCGCTGCCCATCTACTTCAAGACAACAGACGAGATGCTGAAGGAGTTTGCGTACCTGGGGACAGAGACGGCCCACAAGGTAGTCATCGACGACCCGCGGCACATTGCCGACTGCATCGAGGATATCGAGCTGCTGCCACCGGGGCAGCTGTTCCCGCCGCGCCTGGAAAACTCCGAGCAGGAGCTGCACGACATGGTGTGGGACAAGTGCCATGAGCTGTACGGGGAGGAGCCGCCGCAGCTCATCGTGGACCGTCTGGACGTGGAGCTGAAAAGCATCCTGGGCAAGTACGACGTGGTGTATATGTCCGCCCAGAAGCTGGTGCAGCGCAGTCTGGAGAACGGCTATCTGGTGGGCTCGCGAGGCTCCGTGGGCTCCAGTCTGGTGGCGTACATGTCGGGCATCACGGAGGTGAACTCCCTGCCTCCCCACTACCGCTGCCCCAAGTGCAAAAATACGGAGTTCATCACAGACGGCAGCTACGGCTGCGGCGCGGACATGCCGGACAAGATATGCCCTGTGTGCGGGGAAAAGTACGTCAAGGACGGCTTTGACATCCCCTTTGAGACGTTCCTGGGCTACGGCGGCGGCAAGGTGCCGGATATCGACCTGAACTTCTCCGGCGAATATCAGGCCCGCGCTCACCAGCACGCTATCGAGATGTTCGGAAAGACCCAGGTGTTCCGCGCCGGCACCATCGGTACGCTGGCGGAAAAGACCGCCTTCGGCATGGTGAAAAAGTATCTGGAGGAGCGGGGACAGACGGCATCCAACGCCGAGATGAACCGGCTGACCCAGGGCTGCGTGGGCGTGCGGCGCACCACCGGCCAGCACCCGGGCGGCCTGGTGGTGGTGCCGGACGACATGGACGTGGAGGATTTCACCGCTGTGCAGCACCCCGCCGACGATGCGGAGAGCGATACCATCACCACCCATTTTGAATACCACTGCATGGAGGATAACCTGCTGAAGCTGGACATGCTGGGACACGATGATCCCACCATGATCCGGATGCTGGAGGATCTCACCGGCGTCAACGCACGGGCTATCCCGTTGGACGACCCCGATACCATGAGCATCTTCACGTCCTCCAGGGTGCTGGGCTTCGAGAATGACGAGATCCTCGGCCCCACCGGCGCCGTGGCCATCCCCGAGTTCAACACCCGCTTCACCCGCGGCATGCTGATGGACACCCAGCCCAGGGATTTCAACACGCTGGTGCGTCTGTCCGGCTTCTCCCACGGCACCGACGTGTGGCTGGGCAACGCCCGGGAGCTGATCGTCAGCGGTACAGCCTCCGTTCTGGAGACGGTGGGCTGCCGCGACGACATTATGCTGTACCTCATCTCCATGGGGCTGGACCCCAAGATGTCCTTCAAGATCATGGAGGCCGTCCGTAAAGGCAAGGTGAAGAAGGGCGGCTTTCAGGAGGGATGGGAGGAGGCCATGCGGGACCATCAGGTGCCGGACTGGTACATCGAATCCCTGGCCAAGATCGGCTATCTGTTCCCCAAGGCCCACGCCGTGGCCTACGTGATGATGGCGTTCCGCATCGCATGGTTCAAGGTGCATAGGCCGCTGGCGTTCTACGCCACATTCTTCTCCATCCGCGCCAAGGCGTTTGACGCCGAGTACTGCTGCGCCGGTCTGGACGCGGTGAAGCAGAAGATCAAGGAGATCGAAAACAACAAGGACGCCACCGATGTGGAGCAGAACCTGATGGTGACGCTGGAGGTGTGCTACGAGTTCTATCTGCGGGGCTTCCACTTTGATACCATCGACATCTACAAGTCCGACGCCACCCGCTTTGTGGTGACGGAGAACGGCCTGCTGCCTCCCTTCGTGACGGTACACGGCCTGGGCGAGTCGGCGGCGCTGGACACGGTGGAAAAGCGGAAAGGCAAGACCTTTATCTCCGTGGAGGAGTTTGCCAACACGTGCAGCAAGCTGAGTAAGACCCACATCGAGCAGCTCAAGTCCCTGGGCGCGTTCGCCGGAATGGCGGACACCAGCCAGGTCAGCCTGTTCTGAGAAGTTGTGCCGGTATCGGTGCATTTTTCGTGAAATTTGGCATAATGACGAAAAACGGGACTTGACAATCGGCAAAAAAGCGATAAAATAGGGTGTAATATCGACATATGCGATGAGGGAAAAAAGACGAGGCAGGCCCGCCGAAAGAGAGCCGGCGGCTGGTGTGAGCCGGTGGGGGCGCTTCGTTGTACTGGCTCCGGAGCTTTCCGCCTGAACAGGGCGGGACGGCGGCGCACCGTTACCGGCGCGGCCCCTTGCAAGAGGGGGACTGAGCGCCGCACAGGCAACTGGCGGCGGGATCAGGGTGGTAACACGTGACATGCGTCCCTGACTGCGAAAGCAGTCAGGGACGTTTTTTTATCAGCAGTTAACAAAATTCAGATACAAGGAGAAGCGACATGTATTACGATTTTGCGGCCATTGAAAAGAAATGGCAGGCCAATTGGGAAAAAACCAAGCCCTATGCCGCCGTCACCGGCGACAAGCGACCCAAGTTCTACGGACTCATCGAGTTCCCCTATCCCTCCGGTCAGGGCCTGCATGTGGGCCATCCCCGCCCCTTCACGGCCATGGACATCGTCACCCGCAAAAAGCGGATGGAGGGCTACAACGTGCTGTTCCCCATTGGCTTCGACGCCTTCGGCCTGCCCACGGAGAACTACGCCATCAAGAACCATATCCATCCGGCTGTGGTGACCAAAAACAATATCGCCAATTTCACCAGCCAGCTGAAGATGCTGGGCTACGGCTTTGACTGGGACCGCTGCGTGGACACCACCGACCCCGACTACTACAAGTGGACCCAGTGGATATTCCTGCAGATGTTCAAGCACGGTCTGGCCTATAAGACCACCATGCCTGTGAACTGGTGCACCAGCTGCAAGTGCGTGCTGGCCAACGAGGAAGTGGTCAACGGCGTGTGTGAGCGCTGCGGCAGCGAAGTCATCCGCAAGGAGAAGAGCCAGTGGATGCTGAAGATCACCGCCTACGCCCAGCGCCTCATCGACGATCTGGAGGACGTGGATTTCATCGAGCGCGTGAAGATCCAGCAGCGCAACTGGATCGGCCGCTCTACCGGCGCCGAGGTGACGTTCCAGACCAACGTGGGCGACGAGGTGACGGTGTACACCACCCGTGCCGATACCCTGTTCGGTACGACTTACATGGTCATCTCTCCTGAGCATCCCATGCTGAAGAAGTGGCAGCCCCTGATCAAGAACTGGGACGCCGTGGAGGCGTATCAGGAGGAGGCGGCTCACAAGTCCGACTTTGAGCGCGGCGAGCTGAACAAGGAAAAGACCGGCGTGCGGCTGGAGGGTATTGAGGTCATGAACCCCGTGACCCATCAGGCCCTGCCCATGTTCGTGTCCGACTACGTCCTCATGGGCTACGGCACCGGTATCGTCATGGGCGTGCCCGGTCACGACCAGCGCGACTGGGAATTCGCCAAGAAGTTCGGTCTGCCCATCATCGAGGTGGTCAAGGGCGGCGATGTCACCAAGGAGGCCTTTGTGGCCAAGGACGACAGCGCCATCATGGTCAACTCCGGCTTCCTCAACGGCATGACCGTGAAGGAGGCCATCCCCGCCATGAAGAAGTACGTGGTGGAGCAGGGCTTCGGCAAGGAGAAGGTCAACTACAAGCTGCGTGACTGGGTGTTCTCCCGCCAGCGCTACTGGGGCGAGCCTATCCCCCTGGTGAACTGCGAGAAGTGCGGCTGGGTGGCCCTGCCGGAGGAGCAGCTGCCGCTGGTACTGCCTCAGGTGGAGAGCTACGAGCCCACGGATGACGGCGAGAGTCCCCTGAGCAAGATGACCGACTGGGTCAACACCACCTGCCCCTGCTGCGGCGGTCCCGCCAAGCGCGAGACGGATACCATGCCCCAGTGGGCCGGCTCCAGCTGGTACTTCCTGCGGTATATGGACCCCCACAACGACAAGGCTCTGGCCAGCAAGGAAGCACTGGACTACTGGTCCCCTGTGGACTGGTACAACGGCGGCATGGAGCACACCACGCTGCACCTGCTGTACTCCCGCTTCTGGCATAAGTTCCTGTACGACATCGGCGTGGTGCCCACCAAGGAGCCCTACGCCAAGCGCACCAGCCACGGCATGATCCTGGGTGAGGGCGGTGAGAAGATGTCCAAGTCCCGCGGCAACGTGGTGAACCCCAACGACATCGTGGCGCAGTACGGCGCGGACACCATGCGCCTGCACATCATGTTCATCGGCGACTTCGAGAAGGCCGTCACCTGGAGCAACGAGGCCGTCAAGGGCTCCAAGCGCTTCCTGGACCGCTGCTTCAACCTGCAGGACATTGCCACCGCCGAGGAGACCATCTCCGCCAAGAACGAGTCCATCGTTCACAAGACCATCAAGAAGGTGACGCAGGACATCGATGAGCTGAAGATGAACACCGCCATCGCCGCCATGATGACCATGGTCAACGAGCTCTACGCCAACGGCTGCTCCAAGGGCGATGTGGAGATGCTGTGCCTGCTGCTGAGCCCCTTCGCTCCCCATATGGTGGAGGAGATGTGGGAGAACATGGGCTTTGCCGCCAAGTACGGCAAGATGGCCATGCAGATGCCCTGGCCCACCCATGACGAGGCCAAGACCGTGGATTCCCACGTGGAGATGGCCGTGCAGGTCAACGGCAAGCTGAAGGGCACCGTCACTGTCCCAATGGACAGCGACGAGGCCGCCGTGGTGGCCGCCGCCATGGACACCGATAAGGTGAAGAAGGCCGTGGAGGGCATGTCCGTGGTCAAGACCATTCATGTCAAGAACAAGCTGGTGAACCTGATCGTCAAGCCTGCCAAGTAAAAATGCACTTTTTGCGGAAAACTGCTTGACAAGGCGGCGTTTCACCGGTATAATACACCCGTTAGTCATGCGAATGGCTCTTAAAGAGCACCCAGGATCGAGCCGGGTGCATCGGAGGGAGGGAAATATAGATGTCTGAAGTTCACGTCAAGGAAGGCGAGTCCCTGGACAGCGCTCTGAAGCGTTTCAAGAGAAGCTGCGCCAAGGCAGGCGTTCTGGCCGAGGTGCGTAAGAGAGAGTGCTATGAAAGCCCCAGTGTCAAGCGCCGCAAGAAGTCCGAGGCCGCGCGCAAGAACCGCAATAAGCGTTATTATTGATCCTGAAAGAGCCCGAGGGTGATTCCCTCGGGCTCTTATCCTTTGCCCAGCAGCCGCGGCAGCGCCTCCATCGCTTCCGGCAGGGCCAGAAAGCCGGCAGGGATGCCCAACTCCGTGCCCAGCGCTATCTTGCGGTGCAGGGTGTCGGCATCGTCGAACAGTACGAAGTGGGTCATGCCGCTCTGTTCGTAGGTGAAGTAGCGGGCGCACAGCTCCGGCGAGAAGAATACGGTGCGGCGGCCCCGCAGCTCTGTCAGCTGCTGCGGTGTCAGGGCCGTACCGGCGCCGTAGGGCGCGGGGAGGGAGAAGTCCATCCGCACGCAGGCCAGATCCAGTGCCAGACGCCGGGCCTCAAAGCGGCGGCAGGCGTCCCTCAGCCGCTGGCGCAGCGTCCCGCCGGACAGGGCGGTGCTCACCACCACGCGGGCATCGGGGACCATATGGCCGCAGGGCTCCGCAACGTACAGGGCGCGGCCATACCGGCGGCACAGCTCCGCCAGGGCGGACAGCGCCGCGGCGGGCAGCTGCGGCTCTATGACCACGCCGGTATAGCGGCGGCGCAGGCACTCCCGCAGGATGTCCCGGGCCAGCGTGTCCGGCTGCGGTACAGCGGGGTTTTCCGGCCCTGTCAGCAGCAGGAGCCCGCCCTGCACGTGGGCGGGCAGCGTCAGTGATGTCAGGCGGCTCTCCTCCACGCCATAGGCGGCGTGCAGGAGCGGCAGGCCCCAGCGGGCCGCGTTACCCAGACAGCACGGTGCCGCGGCCAGATACAGCTGCATGCGGAACACCCCCTTGTATTTCCGGCGGACGGATGGTACACTATATGTATGAGAGGAGGCGGCAGCCTATGCGATTTTCCCTGCGGCCGGATCGGGTATTCGACGGCTACGAGCAGATAGAGGGGCAGGAGCTGACCCGACGGGGCATCCGGCTGCTGCTGTGCGACCTGGACTACACCCTGGCGCCCAAGTCCCAGCGGGAGCCGGACGAGACGGTGCGCCGCTGGATCGGCCAGATGCGTCAGGCGGGGGTAGAGGTGATGATCCTGTCTAACAACCGCAGTCCTGCCAGAGTGGAGCAGTTCTGCCGCGAGCTGGGCATCACCTACGAGGGACACGCCAAAAAGCCACGAACCGTAGGGTTCCGCAGGGCCATGGCCCGCTGCGGCGTGACGCCCAAGGAGACGGCCATGCTGGGCGATAAGCTGCTGACGGACATGCTGGGCGCCAACCGCAGCGGCATACTGGCGCTGATGGTGGAGCCCCGCGGCGGCGCGAAAGGCGCGTGGAACAAGGTGCTCCACGCCTTACAGCGGCCGTGGAAGGCGGCGGCGCGGGAAAAATAGGAGGAGAAGGCAACTTTTTTCACCGGAAACCCTTGCCAAACAGGTACTTATCATGTAGAATATACGAGGCCAAATTTCGGCCGGTATCATTTACTCGAGGGAATCGTGATGTTCCCTCATCAATATGGGAGGAATATCAATATGGCAACTATTACCGCCGGTGATTTCAGAAACGGCAAGACCTTTGAGATGGACGGCAAGGTCATGCAGGTCGTGGAGTTCCAGCACGTCAAGCCCGGCAAGGGCGCGGCCTTCGTGCGTACCAAGATGCGCAACGTGGTGACCGGTGCTGTGACTGAGACCTCTTTCAACCCCACCGCCAAGTTCGAGGAGGCCTTTGTGGACCGCCGCGACATGGAGTACAGCTACAACGACGGCGACCTGTACTATTTCATGGACCAGGAGACCTATGACATGGTGCCCCTGAACAAGGAGCTGCTGGGTGATGCGTTCCGCTTCATCAAGGAGAACACCATGTGCAAGGTGCTGAGCTATAAGGGCAACGTGTTCGGCCTGGAGTGCCCCAACTTCATGGATCTGGAGGTCACCGAGACCGAGCCCGGTCTGGCCGGCAACACCGCCACCAACACCCTGAAGCCCGCCACCGTGGAGACCGGCGCTGAGGTGAAGGTGCCCCTGTTCATCAACATCGGCGACAAGATCACCATCGACACCCGTACCGGCGAGTATATCGGCCGCACCAAGTAAATCAATCAACCAACCACCGTACAGAAAGGAGCCGAACATGGAGATCTCTGAAAAGGTAGCATATCTGAAGGGTCTGGCCGAGGGCCTGAACCTGGATACCGAGAGCAAGGAAGGCAAGCTGATCGCCGCCATCATTGACGTGCTGGACGACATGGCGGAGAAGTTCGCCGACGTCGAGGACGAGCTGTGCGACGTGGAGGACGGTCTGGATGCTGTCAGCGACGACCTCAGCGATGTGGAGGAGACCCTGTACTTCGCGCTGGACGACGATGAGGACGAGGACGAGGATGAAGACGACGAGGAAGAGGAGTGCTTCATGACCAACTGCCCCGAGTGCGAGGAGGAGGTCTACTTCGACGAGTCCGTTCTGGAGGACGGCGAGGTCATCTGCCCCAATTGCGGCGCCAAGCTGGAGTTCGATCTCAGCGATCTGGCCAACGATGAGGACGAGGATCAGGAGTAATTCCAAAAACAAAAAAGAACCGCCGAGAGGCGGTTCTTTTTTTGCGCAAAACGGCTATTCCCAAATGCTGTACAGCTGTGTGACAAGCTGTCCCGTGACGTCCACATCGCAGAGCATATAGGGCCTTTCGCCGCCGAGATCTGTCAACAGCAGCTCGTTGATGCCGTCGCCGTCCACATCCTCCACGCGATAGTCCACGCGGCGTCCCGCGTCCGGCAGGAGCATCAGCACCTGCCGCTGCTCCGGCTGCTCCGGAATGGGAATAAAGAAGTAGGTGGCACCGTAACCGTCAAGATGCGCTGAGAAGGTCTCCTCAAAGCCGAAAAGTGGCTTTTCCATGGGCTGCGCCGGACTGCCGCCAAAGCCGCCTATGGCGGTCACCGTCAGATATTCCGGCAGTTCGTCACACCACGTGATCTCATTGGTACGGCGGTCGTATGCCATGTGATATTGGGGGTGTGACAGAATGGAGTTTACATAACGCCATCCGATTTGGAGGGTAGAAGTGTCCATGTCCGCCGGACAGCGCAGCTTCAGGAGATCCGAGGAAAGGCTGCCGGCATCCGTGACGTAGAGCCATGTACCGTCCGCGGTATACTCTGCTTGCTGGATCAGGCCGCAAAGCTCCTCCGTATACCGGTAGGGGTTTGTCAGGTCGAGATGGATGTGGCGGATGGCAAAAAGGGCGATGATGACCAGAAACGCTGCTGCCGCGGCGCTGACGCCGGTAAGCCATTGGCGGCGCTGCCGCTTCTGGTTGTTGTCCGCCATCTCCACCACGGCGCGCAGCGTCTCATTTTCCGCAGGGTACTTTTTTTCTTCCATAGCTTGCTCCTTTTCCTCTGCAGGCGCGGCGCACCGGAGGAGCGCGGCTGCCGTCAGACCCAGAGCCGTGGCCAACGGCTCCAGAAGCGTGACGTCGGGGTAGGAAAGTCCACGTTCCCATTTGCTCACGGCCTTATCGGTGACGTGGAGCATCTGGGCCAGCTGCTGCTGAGTCAGGTGCCGGCGTCTGCGATTTTCAGCGATAAAGGCGCCGAGAATTTGTTTGTCCAAAGTGATCACCTCGCCGCTATTGTAGCAAATGTGCCGGAAAACGCAACCGACCGGTGGTTTAGCTTGCCTATTTTTCGCTTTTCTTGCGGCGTATCGTGGAAAAAGCAACAAGGGTTGCGTGAAGGGGAAAATCGCGGTATAATGAACTTAATACACTTTGCGCGGCGCGCAAAGGCCGATATTGAGGTATGAAGGATGAAAACACAGGAAAAGCTGAACATGACTATGCTTTGCGACTTCTACGAGCTGACCATGGGCAACGGGTATTTCCAGACCGGCTACAAGGATCGCATCGTGTATTTCGACGTATTCTTCCGGAAGGTGCCGGACGGCGGCGGCTTCGCCATCACGGCGGGACTGGAGCAGCTCATCGACTACATCGAGAACCTGCACTTCTCGGAGGAGGACATCGCCTACCTGCGGGGCCGCGGCATCTTCTGCGAGGAATTTCTGGCCTATCTCCGTGACTTCCGTTTCACCGGCGATATCTATGCCATCCCCGAGGGCACGCCGGTATTTCCCAAGGAGCCGCTGGTGGTGGTGCGCGCACCGGCCATCGAAGCCCAGCTCATCGAGACCTTCACCCTGCTGACCATCAACCACCAGAGCCTCATCGCCACTAAGGCCAACCGCATCCAGCGGGCCGCCCGGGGCCGGACGGTGCTGGAATTCGGCTCCCGCCGCGCGCAGGGTGCGGACGCCGCCATCGTGGGTGCCCGCGCAGCCTATATCGGCGGCGTAGCCGGTACGGCCTGCACGCTTTCGGACGAGGTGTACAGCGTGCCCGCCGGCGGTACCATGGCTCACGCCTGGGTCCAGATGTTCCCCAGCGAGCTGGAGGCGTTCAAGACCTACTGCCGCCTGTATCCCACCAACGCCACGCTGCTGGTGGACACCTACAACACGCTGCACTCCGGCATCCCCAACGCCATCCGTGCCTTTGACGAGGTGCTCAAGCCCCTGGGGATCACCCAGTGCGGTATCCGCCTGGACTCCGGCGACCTGGCCTACCTCACGCAGAAGGCCCGCAAAATGCTGGACGATGCGGGCTGGACGGACTGCAAGATCTCCGTGTCCAACTCGCTGGACGAGTACCTCATCCAGGACATGCTGCTGCAGGGCGCACAGATCGACATGTTCGGCGTGGGCGAGCGGCTCATCACCGCCAAGTCCGAGCCGGTGTTCGGCGGCGTCTATAAGCTGGTGGCCGTTGAGGAGCCGGACGGCACCATCGTGCCCAAGATCAAGGTCAGCGAGAACGTGGAGAAGATCACGGTGCCCCATTTCAAGAAGGTGTACCGCTTCTACGGCCGCGACAACGGCAAGGCTCTGGCCGACTACATGGCCCTCCACGATGAGACCGTGGACGATACCAGAGATCTGACCATCTTCGATCCGCTGGCCACATGGAAGAAAAAGCGCATCTACAATTTCGAGGCCCGCGAGCTGCTGGTGCCGGTGTTTCTGCACGGCAAGCGGGTATACGACAGCCCGTCGCTGCCGGAGATCCGCGAATACTGCCGTCAGCAGATAGACACCCTGTGGGACGAGGTGAAGCGTTTCGACTACCCCCACAAGTACTACGTGGACCTGTCCGATAAGCTCTGGGACATTCAGCAGCACCTGCTGCGCAGCTCCCAGGAATAAGGTAATTGCCCCGATAGAAAGAGAGAAGGAGGAACGCCTATGAAAAAACCGAGAGTCCAACAGAGGACAGAGCGCCGCATATCTGCGGCGCTGCGGTTGGTGCTGGTGGCTGTGCTGCTGGTGGCCCAGATCGCGCTGGTGCTCCTCCTGAGCACTGTACTGAAGCAGCGGGCGGCGCTGGCCTACACCGCGCTGGAGCTGGTGGCATTCGTCTGCGCTGTGTATATCTGGACGAAGCCCGGGACCACCAGCTACAAGGTGGGATGGATATTCCTGATTCTATTCCTGCCGGTGGTGGGCCTGATGCTCTACTGGCTGTGGAACGGCGGGCGGCAGTCCAAGCGTCTGGACCTGAAAAAGCTGCCGCGGCCCCAGGAGTCCGCCTGCAAGCAGGAAGAGAGCCGCCTGAACATAGAAAAGCTGCGGCAGAGCATGCCCCAGTGGGCTCCGCTGGCGTCCTATCTGAACAATAAAGGCTTTTCCCTTTACAGGGCGACAGACGCAGTATATCTGCCCACCGGCAAGGACTTTCTGGAGGATATGCTGTCCGCCATGGAGAAGGCGGAGCGATTCATCTTCCTGGAGTACTTCATCATGGCCGAGGGCGAGATATGGGACCGGCTGACCAATGTGCTGCGCCGCAAGAGCGGGCAGGGCGTGGAGATCAAGCTGATCTTCGACGACTTCGGCAGCATGATGCGCATGCCGGCGGAGCGGGTGGATGCCCTGCGCCGTGCCGGTGTGGAGGTCATCGTCTTTAATCCGGTACACCACTACGTGAACCGGCTGTACTTCAACTACCGCGACCACCGGAAAATCACCTGCATCGATGGCGATGTGGCCTACACCGGCGGCGCCAACCTGGCCGATGAGTACGCCGACATCATCCGGCGCTTCGGCTACTGGAAGGACTGCGGCCTGCGGCTGGAGGGCGAGGGCGCCTGGGGCCTGACCCGTGAGTTCATCTACATGTGGGAGCGCCTGGGCGGCGAGATGCACAACGAGCATGACTACTACCGTCCTGTTCACAGCGCCGCCTCCGACGGCTTCTGCCAGACCATCGTGGATGGGCCGGACAACAACCCTGACGCCACGGCGGAGGATGTGTTCCTCCAGCTGATCGCGCGGGCCCGCCAGACGGTGTATATCACCACGCCTTACCTGGCCATCGACGAGCCCATGATCAAGGCGCTGTGCGTAGCGGGAGACAGCGGCGTGGATGTGCGGCTGATGATGCCGGGCGTCCCCGACCACTGGTTCGCCTATCAGGTGGCCCAGAGCTATTTCCCGGAGTTGACGGGCCACCATGTGAAGATATATACCTTCACGCCGGGCCTCATCCACGGCAAGACGGTGATGGTGGACCGCGAGGCGGCCTTCGTGGGCTCGGTAAACATGGACTTCCGCAGCTTCCAGCTGCACTTCGAGTGCGGCGAGCTGCTGTACCGCATGCCCGCCATTGAGTCGCTGCTGGAGGATATGGACAACATCATCCAGAACAGCCAGCCGGTGACGCCGGCGCGCATGGCGGCGCGGCCATGGTATCTGCGAGTCGTGGGCGTGGTGCTGCGGCTGTTCGCCATGTGGATGTAAAGGAGGAGCGCAAGTGGCCTGTTATATTTTCGGCGCAGGAGGCTTTTACGGTCTGCCGCAGCGTCCCGCGGCGGGGGACACCGTCATTGCCGCCGACGGCGGCTGGCGCATCTGCCGCCGGGAGAACATCACGCCGGACCTGCTGCTGGGGGATTTCGACTCTCTGCACACCGTGCCGGACTTCGCCCGCATCCGCCGCGTGCCGGTGGAGAAGGACGATACCGACATGATGCTGGCCATCAAGGAGGGCCTGGGCCGCGGTGAGACAGAATTTCACCTCTACGGCGGCATGGGCGGCCGCACCGACCATACCATTGCCAACCTTCAGGGCCTGCTGTATCTGGCGGACCACGGCGCACGGGGCTGGCTGTACGGCGACAGGGAGCGGTTCACCGCCATCCGGGACGGCAGCATCACCCTGCCCGCCCGGGAAAAGGGCATCGTGTCCGTGTTCTGCATGGGCGCGGATTCTCAGGGCGTCACCATCGAGGGCGGCCAGTACACGGTGCACGATGCGGTGCTGACGTCGTCGTTTCCCCTGGGTGTCAGCAATCATTATGTGGGCAACCCTGTCCGCGTCACCGTGACGCAGGGCAGTTTGCTGATAGCATTGATCGAAAAGGAGTAAGCAAGCATGAAAAAGAACGGACTGAATAAGCTGCTGGCCCTGCTGCTGGCGCTGGTGCTGGTACTGTCTCTGGCCGCCTGCGGCAATAAGGCACAGGACAACGGCACCGCCGATAAGGACGCGGGCGCTGTCACCGATACCGACAACAACACCGGCGACAACGGCGATGCCGCTGCCCCGCAGGACAGCGTGGTGGCTGACGGCGACGTGATCGGCGAGGGCAAGACCGCCTTCACCGTGGAGGTCGCCCAGCTGGACGGCACGTCTATCACCTTCACCGTCAACACCGACAAGGAGACGGTGGGCGAGGCTCTGCTGGAGCTGGGCGTCGTGGCCGGTGACACCACTGAGTACGGCCTGTACGTCACCACCGTCAACGGTGTGACGCTGGACTACAACACCGACGGTGCGTACTGGGCGTTCTACATCAACGGGGAGTACGCCTCCACCGGTGTGGATGCCACCAACATCGAAGCCGGCGCCGCCTACGCCCTGAAGGCGGAAAAGGCCGCCTGAGACAGCGGACAGACAAAAAGGACAGGCATGACCACTGGTCATGCCTGTCCTTTTTGTCCGGTTTTTCAGCGGAGCAGCGCCGCTTCGGCCTCACCCATGAGGTACAGGGAACCGCAGCACAGCACAGCACCGCCGTTGGCAGCCTTCGCCAGGGCCAGCGCAGCGCCCTCCGCCACGGTATCGCAGGCAGTAACAGGCTTGCCCAGCGTCTGGAGATATGCCGCCAGCTCCTGGGCCGGCAGGGCCCGGGGACTGTCCGGCGTCACGGTGATGAACTGCGCCGCATAGGGCAGCAGCGGGGCGTACATCCGGTGATAGTCCTTATCCCGCAGCACGCCGGTGAGCACCGTCAAGGGCCGGTCCGGCAGGTAGTCCTGAATATTTTCCACCAGCGCCGCCATGCACTGGGGATTGTGGCCGCCGTCCATCACCACCAGCGGCTCGCGGCGTACCACCTCAAAGCGGACGGGCCAGCGCACCTGCGCCAGACCCTGCCGCACGGCGTCCTCACCGATGGCCCAGCCACGGCGGCGCAGTACCTCCACCGCAGTGAGAGCCGCAGCGGCGTTGCGCAGCTGCATCCGTCCCAGCAGGGGCAGGTGCAGGCCGGACAGCGAGCCGAAGCTGAACTCCTGCCCCTCCAGAGAATGGCTGACAGGGACCAAGGTATCCATGTCCACAGGGTGCAGCGTCACACCGCACCGGCGGCAGCGATCCGCCACCACCTCCCGCACCGACGGCGCACAGGGGTAAAGCACAGCGTCGCAGCCGGCTTTGATAATGCCGGACTTGGTGGCGGCGATCTTCTCCGCCGTGTCGCCCAGGTAGGCGGTGTGGTCCAGCCCAATATTGCACAGCACCGCCGCCTCCGGCGCGGGGATGACATTGGTGGCGTCGAGCTCGCCGCCCATGCCCACCTCGCATACCACGATGTCGCATTTCCGACTTGCGAACCAGGAGAAGGCGATGGCTGTCACCATCTCAAATTCCGTGGGGTGATCGGCCATGCCGTCCGCCAGCGGCCGCACCTCCCCCGTCACGGCGCACAGCTCCGCATCGGAGATGGGCGCGCCGTCGATCTGCATCCGCTCGTTGAACCGGAAGATGTAGGGCGAGGTGTAGAGCCCCGTGCGATAGCCCGCTGCCCGCAGCACGGACGCCAGCATGGCGCAGGTGGAGCCCTTGCCGTTGGTGCCGGTGACGTGGACGAACTTCATCGTCCGCTCCGGATGTCCCATCTGGGCCAGCAGTTCGTCGATGCGGCTCAGGCCCAGGCTGCTGCGCCGCCAGTCCACCGCATGGATGTAATCCAGGGCTTCATTGATGGTCATGCTCTGCGCCTCCCTTGACCTGGATACGCCGCTGCACACCGTTGAGTGCGCCGCGGCGCAGCAGCAGCCACACGATCAGCGTGTCCACCGTGCCGGTGAGGGCGAATTGGATGCTGCGGGACACCAGCTTTGCCAGAAAAAATGCCTGCTTGGCATCGCCGCCGTACACCAGAGCCAGCGCCATGCTCTGCCACAGGACGGAGCCCACGATGGCCGCGGGGAAAAAGGCCAGCGCCGTGCGGAGCAGGGCTGGCCGGTCCGTCACGTACCGGCGTACCGCACCGGCCAGCAGGCCGTACAGGATGGGGGGCACGCAGAAAATGGGATTGTAGCCGAAGGGGGAGAACAGGCAGCCGATGAGATCGGCGGCGAAGCCCACCACCGCCCCGGGAATGGGGCCGAACAGCAGGCCCGACAGCACGATAGGCACGGCCTCCAGAGAGATACGGGTGGTCTCGGCGGGGATGAGGGTCAGCACCCGTGCCAGCACCACGCTCAGCGCGGTCAGCAGGGCGCAGACGGTGAGAGCGTAGGTGTTGAACACGGGACGGGATACGGTGTGCGGCAATTCTTTTTCGGGCATAAAAAAACCTCCTTATCCTTGGGATGGGAGGGATCTCATAGATAAAACAGCAGAATTTGCACCGTGTGGAAGCTGGAATGGAATCGCGGAGCAAGCTCCTTCGTCCGGCGGCAGCCTCCCATCCGTCCGGCACTTAACGCACCATTCCTACACACAGGCTGAGAGCATTATACAGCACGCCGCAGGGAAAAACAAGAGGGAATTCAGACGTTCCCTGCGGAACGGTGATTGACGGGACAGGCGGGCATTGTGTATAATGGTCAGCAGAATATACTGGGGAGGATGCGACATGGAGATACGGTTTACAGACGGCAGCTATACGGACGGCGGGGAGCGGATCATGCTGGACCCCACGGTCTACCCCGACTGGCAGATCGGCGCGGCGGCAGAGAGGGCGCTGCCGCCGGTGGAGGAGTTCCGCCGCCGGATGGGCCTCCTGCCGGAGGAGCTTATTCCCTATGGCAAGACGCCCAAGCTGGATTTTCTGCGCATCATGGAGCGGCTGAAGGACCGGCCCAGCGGCAAATATATCGAGGTCACGGCCATCACCCCCACGCCGCTGGGAGAGGGCAAGTCCACCACGTCCCTGGGTCTCATCGAGGGGCTGGGACGCCTGGGCAAGAACGTGGGCGGCTGCCTGCGCCAGCCCTCCGGCGGCCCTACCATGAACGTCAAGGGCACCGCTGCCGGCGGCGGCAACGCCCTGCTGATCCCCATGACTGAGTTTTCATTGGGCCTGACCGGCGACATCAACGATATCATGAACGCCCACAATCTGGCCATGACGGCGCTGAACGCCCGTATGCAGCACGAGCGGAACTACGACGATGCCAAGCTGGCCCAGCGCGGCCTGCGCCGTCTGGACATCGATCCGGAGCGGGTACAGTGGAGCTTTGTGCTGGACTTCTGCTGCCAGGCGCTGCGGAGGATGCGCATCGGCCTGGGCGAGGGAAAGATGGACGGCTACCCCATGGACACCTGCGCCAACATCGCCGTTAGCTCCGAGCTGATGGCCATTCTGGCGGTGGCGCGGGATCTGCCGGATCTGCGCCGCCGCATTGGCGACATCGTGCTGGCCTACGACCGGCAGGGCCGCCCTGTCACCACCGAGGATCTGGAGGTGGCGGGCGCCATGACGGCCTGGATGCGCAATACGATAAATCCCACTCTGTGCTACACCGTGGAGCACCAGCCGGTGCTGGTCCACGCGGGGCCCTTCGCCAACATCGCCATCGGCCAGTCCTCGGTGATCGGGGACCGGCTGGGCACAAAGCTGTTCGACTATCACGTCACCGAGTCCGGCTTCGCCGCCGACATCGGGTTCGAGAAGTTCTGGAACGTGAAGTGCCGTCTGTCCGGCCTGAAGCCGGACGTGTCGGTGCTGGTGGCCACCGTTCGCGCCCTGAAGATGCACGGCGGCGGGCCGGAGGTAACACCCGGCCGTCCGCTGCCGGACGCCTACACAAAAGAGGACCTGACCCTGCTGGAGCGGGGTTGTGCCAACCTGCTGCACCACGTGAACATCATCCGCAAGTCCGGTGTCACGCCGGTGGTGTGCCTGAACCGATTCTATACCGATACGGATCTGGAGCTGGCGCTGGTGCGCCGCATCTGCGAGGAGTACGGCGTGCGCTGCGCCGTGTCCGACCACTGGCGCTATGGCGGCGCGGGAGCGGAGGAGCTGGCGCGGGCTGTGCTGGAGGCGTGTGAGGAGCCGTCGGAGCTGAAGCTGCTGTACCCCGATGACATGCCTCTGCGCCAGCGGGTGGAGCGCATCGCCAGGGAGGTCTACGGCGCGGACGGCGTGGACTGGTCGCCGCTGGCGGCGGAAAAGGCCGCGCGGTTTGAGAGCGACCCCAAGTATGCGGATTTCTGTACCATGATGGTCAAGACACACCTCTCCCTGTCCCACGACCCCACGAAGAAGGGGGTGCCCACCGGCTGGCGTCTGCCGGTGCGGGATGTGCTGGAGTACAGCGGCGCACGGTTTCTGTGCCCCGTGGCCGGCGGCATCTCCATGATGCCCGGTACCGGCTCCGACCCCGCCTACCGCCGCATCGATGTGGATACGGCCACCGGCGCGGTGACGGGCCTGTTTTAAGAGAGGAGCGCTTTTATGGACGATACGATGCGGAGCTGCCGCGAATTTACAGCGGTGCTGTCCTCCGCAGCTCCCACACCCGGGGGCGGCGGGGCGGCGGCACTGACCGCCGCTGTGGGCACAGCACTGTGCGGCATGGTGGCCAACCTCACCACGGGGAAAAAAGCATACTCAGCGGTAGAAAGTGATATACAGCAATTGCTGTCAACTACAAATGCTTTACAGGAAAAGCTGCTGGATCAGGTGGCTGCGGACGCGGAGGGCTTCCTGCCGCTGGCGGCGGTATATGCCCTGTCCAAGGACGCGCCTGACCGCGCGGCAAAGCTGGTGCAGGCATCGGAGACGGCCTGTGCCGTGCCGTTGCGGATCATGGAGCTGTGCGTGGATGCGCTGGCCGCTGCGGGGCGTCTGGCGGACATCGGCTCCCGTCTGGCGGTGTCCGATGCCGGGTGCGCCGCCGCCATTCTGGGCGGAGCATTGCGGGCGGCGTCCCTGAACGTGCTGGTGAATACCAAGGCCATGGGCGCGGCGGGCGCACCGCTGACGGAGCGGTGCCTTGCCCTGCTGGCCAGGGGCGAAGCGGCGTCTGACGCCGTATTCAAGCAGGTGAAGGACCGCCTGCTGTAAGGAGGAACGGCCTATGGCAAGACTATTGACGGGCAGAGAAGCGGCGTCGGCCCTGACCGAAGAACTGAAAGGGCGCACGGCATCGCTGGCGCGGCAGGGGGTGACGCCGAAGCTGGTGATCCTGCGCTGCGGCGAGAGTGAAGCGGACGGCGCATACCTGCGGGGCGCACTGAAACGCGGCGCACTGTGCGGCGTAGAGGTCGAGGTCCGTACCTTGCCGGATACGGCATCGCGGCAGCAGCTGCTGGATGCCATCGATGCTGTCAACGCAGACAGCACCGTCCACGGATGTTTGCTGCTGCGGCCCTTGCCGCCCCATCTGCGGGACGCGGAGCCGGAGATCTGTGACCGGCTGCTGCCGGAAAAGGATGTGGATGGCATGACCGGCACCTCCGCCGCCGGTGTGTATCTGGGCCGGCCTTTGGGCTTCGCCCCCTGCACAGCGGAGGCGGTGACGGTGCTGCTGGAGCATTACGGCGTGGCCTGTGCCGGAAAGCGGGCGGTGGTCATCGGCCGCTCTCCTGTGGTGGGACGGCCTGCGGCCATGCTTCTGCTGGCGCGGAATGCCACGGTGACGGTGTGCCACACCGCTACGGCGGACCTGCCTGCCGTCACCCGCGGAGCGGACATCATCGTGTCGGCGGCCGGTGCGGCGGGGAGCCTGACGGCATCCCACGTCCGACCTGGCCAGACAGTGATCGATGTGTCCGTGAGCTGGGATGCGGCGCGGAACGCTATGGTGGGCGACGCGGAATTTGACGCCGTGTCCGCCGTGGTGGATGCCATCACGCCGGTACCCGGAGGTGTGGGCGCGGTGACATCCGCCGTGCTGATGCGCCATGTGGTATTGGCGGCGGAACGCGGAAGAAAGTAAGAAGTAAGAGGATAGAGGGTATATGAATCTGTTTTTGACGTTGGCGTATCTGTTTTTCATCGGCTCCGTGCTGGGCTGGGTGTTGGAGCTGTTCTACCGGCGCTTCATCTCCGGCGCCAATCCGGAGCGGAAGTGGATCAATCCGGGCTTCTGCGTGGGCCCCTACGTGCCGCTGTACGGTTTCGGTCTGTGCATCCTGTTTGTGATGGCCTATATCGGCGACGCCCATGAGGTCAACACCACGGGCGGCAAGCTGCTGATGTTTCTGGGCATGGCGGTGAGCATGACGGCCATCGAGTACATCGCCGGTATCGTGTCCCTGAAGTTCATGCACATCCGCCTGTGGGATTACAGCAGCCAGTGGGGAAACATCCAGGGCCTTATCTGCCCGCAGTTCTCCCTGATCTGGGCGGCGGCCAGCGCGGGATATTATTTTCTGGTACACCCCTACATTCTGAATGCGCTGCGGTGGCTGTCGGAGAATCTGGCGTTTTCTTTTGTCATCGGATATCACCATCGACGTGGTCTACTCCGCACACCTGGTCACCCGCATCCGTAAGTTCGCTCAGGAGAACGAGGTGGATATCAAGTTCGAGCGCCTGAAATCCCATATCCGCAGCCGTCAGGATGAGCTGCGGGAGAAAAACAACTTCCTGTTTGCTTTCCGCTCCAGACACTCGCTGACCGAGCACCTGCGTGAGGCACAGGAGGCATGGGAGGAGCGGCGCAAGAGCAGCAAGAGGTGAGCGGCATCCCAGCCTCCGCCAGCTGGCGGCACGGGACATCCCGTAGTGGAATTAATATTTATACAGGAGGAATGTAAAGTGAACGACCTTTACAGAAAAAAACCGGAGGAATGTCACTATTCCTTCACCCAGCACAGAGCCTGCGAGTTCTTTCCGTGTCACAAGACCGACCATCCGGAGGACTTCAACTGCCTGTTCTGCTACTGTCCGTTGTATACGCTGGGCAGTCACTGCGGCGGCAACTTCGTCTATCTGGACAGCGGCGTGAAGGACTGCTCCAATTGTCTGGTACCCCACGGGCGGGGGAGTTACAGCTACGTGGTGAAGAAATTTCCCGAGCTGATGGAACTGGCCAAGAAAAACCGTTGATACGGCAGGGATACAGAACTGCAAACAGGCCCCGCGGCATGGCTGCGGGGCCTGTTTTTATGCGGGGGAAGGGACGTCATGTGGACATTCAGGCGGCGCATGCGGCCATTTGGCTGAGGTTCACAGTGGGGGAGAGTCCTGCGATCGTTTGAGATGCCGGACTACTTTTCCGTGACCACCTGGGCGAAGCCCATGGCAAAGAGCTGGGCAGCGCGGAGGGCCTCACTGAGGGAGTTGCCGGCGGTGCCGATCTCTACCAGCATGCTGCCGGTGGTCAGGTGCTGGTTGTAGTTGGAGTTGCGCAGCGTCATGGGACGCATCAGGGTAGGAGAGGTGTCCGTCAGCCTCTGCTGTACCGCCACGGCCAGCTTCACATTTTCCAGCCAGTGGTCGTTGTTGCTGCCCATGACAAAGCTGATCTGGGCGCAGCTGGGGTCCTCGCGGGTAATGACCTTGTACTGGTGGCCCGCCTTATCCTCGATGGCGTCGCGGTGGACATCCAGCACGAAGGACAACGTGGGATATTTTTCCAGATAGCCGCGGATGGCATCCGCTGCCCGCCCGTAGGCCCCGTCGTAGGCGGGATCGTCGTACAGCACACGGTCATGAAGGACGGAGATGCCGTAGGAGGACAGGACGGCGGCGATCTCATCACCTACGCGGATCATATTCACTGAGCTGTCCGCCGTGCGGCAGGTGCCGGTGGGGGCATACTCCTGCCCTTTGGGCATGGTGTAGGCCTCGCTGCCGTGGGTGTGGACGATCAGGACCTGGGGCGCGTCGTCGGAGAGTGCGGCGGCGAAGCTGCCGTCGAACCAGGCGGGGTCCAGCGCCTTGGTGGAGTTGTTTTTGATAAATACGTCACCTACCTGCACAAAGCCGGAGGGGGAGGTGGGGGCGATAGTCTGGGACGCGGCGCCGTTGTCGGCATCGTCCCGGGGCGCATCTGGCAGAGAAGGCTGCGGCGTCTCCTCCGGCTCCTTCCGGGGCGTGTCGGGCTCCGGTACGGGGGTCGCGTCATCGGGCGCAGGAAGGGAGGACACCTCTGCCCAGGCGGACAGCAGCAGCGGCGACTCCCGCAGGGCCAGCATGGCGGGCAGAGCCAGCGCGTCCACCGGAAACGTGTCGCCCAGCTCCCAGCGGAGCAGCGCCACCGGCAGGCGGGCGGAGTCGCGGACGGCGGCAATCGCGCTGCGCAGGCTGTCGGCACCGGCAGTGACGGCGGTGACCCACAGCGTGGCGGCGGCCAGAACAATGGCGGCAAGACGGGTAAAGCGGCTTTTTTTCACAGGTATCCCTCCTCTGCGGTATAGACAAGCCTATGCGGCAGCGGAGCGGGATATGATTTTTTCCTTGCAAAACGGGGCGAAAAGGGGTATAATGCAAAAAAGGCGAATATGGCTCATATAGTCCCGCAGCAACGGTGCGGGACGTTTCTACGGCACCGCCGACGGCGCCACTATGGGTGTTCTGACAGTGTGCAGAACGCCTTTTTATTTTTCATGGGAGGTACGAGTCATGACACAGGTGCTGCGCGGAAACATCGTTCACGCCCCTAAGATGGGGGAGCTGTCCATCCTGGAGCACGGCTGCTTGGTGTTGGAGGACGGCGTGATACAGGCGGTCTGTTCCGATCTGCCCCGGGAGCTGGAGGGGGCAGAGCTGCGAGACTACGGCGACCGGCTGCTGATGCAGTCCTTCGTGGACATGCACCTCCACGCGCCGCAGTATCCCATGCTGGGCATGGGGATGGACTTACAGCTGCTGGACTGGCTGAATACCTACACATTCCCCACGGAGGCGCGGTTCGCCGATACGGATTATGCCCGCAGGGTGTACCGGCGGCTGGCCGGAGACCTCATCACCAGCGGCACCACGCGGGTGTGCATGTTCTCGTCCCTTCACACGGAGGCCACGTGGATCTTGATGGATGAGCTGGAGAGGGCCGGCGTCACCGGCTATGTAGGCAAGGTGAACATGGATCGCAATGGCCTGCCCGGGGTGCTGGAGGAAACCACGGAGGAGTCCATCCGCGAGACGGTGCGGTGGCTGGACGGGTGTCATTTTGAACACGTCAGGCCCATCATCACGCCGCGGTTCACGCCCAGCTGTACCGACGAGCTTATGGCGGCGCTGGGGAAGCTGGCCCGGGAGCGGGAGCTGTACGTCCAGTCCCACCTGTCGGAGAACACCCGCGAGATCGAGTGGGTGCGGGAGCTGCACCCCGACTGCAAGCAGTACTGGGAAACTTACGACAAGTACGGATTGTGGAAGGATCACACGGTGATGGCCCACTGCGTCCACTCCGACCAGCGGGAACGGGCGGCCATCCGCGATGCCGGTGTGGTGGTGGTACACTGCGCAGATTCCAACGTGAACATCTGCTCCGGCCTGTGTCCCGTGCGGCAGATGGTCAACGAGGGACTGTGGGTCACGCTGGGCAGCGACATCGCCGGCGGCGCGCAGCTGCCCATGTACAAGGTCATCACCATGTCCATCCGCACCTCCAAGGCACGGCGGGTCACGGACGGCTGGCACCCCGATTTCCTGACAGTGCCGGAGGGGTACTATCTGGGCACCACGGCGGGCCACCGGTACTTCGGCGCGGGGGACGGCTTTGCGGCGGGGGATAAGCTCCACGCGGTGGTCATCGATGACGGCGATTTCCCCGAGGCCAGCCACACGCTGTCGGTACGGGAGCGGTTCGAGCGGGCTATCTACATGACCCACCGGCACAACATCGTGTCCGTCTGGTCCGACGGGCGGGAGGTCGTGCGGAGGTAACAGCGCAGAAAAGGGGGCGGCGGAAGCCGTCCCTTTTTTTGAAGCGTTTTGTACGAAACAGGGAAAATGCGCAAAACGGCAGAGGCGGCGCGTTGACAGACGGCCATCGCGGGATTATAATAGAGAAGAAAGTTGGGATGCCGTCGGAAAATGTCCCTGATGCGGGGCGGAAACGGACGGACATGCTGTGAAGCGAATTGACTTTACAGATGGTGCAAAACGGTGAAAAATACGATGTAAGGAGGCTGTACATGAAAAAGGTTCTGGAGATCGCCGCCGGTGCGGCGAAGAAGGCGGCCGGCACGGTGCTGGCGCTGGTGGGCAAGGGCTTTTCCCTGTGCCTGTCCGCTGTACGGCACGCGGCTGCGGCGGCGAGACATCTCACCGCCAAGGTGACGGGCAAGGCGGCGCACTGCGTGGGCGGTAAGATCAAGAAGGCGGCGGCACCGGCGCTGAAGGGCGTCATGATCGCGTCCGCCGCGGTGACGGTGTTGTCCTGCGTGGGCTGGCTGGTGGCCCGTCGGGACTGAGAAACCGCAAACGGTACAAGACGGGGAGGTGCGCTGCGCATCTCCCCGATATGTTATGAAAAAAGGAGTGTCCTGTATGGAAAGAAAGGAATTCAAAGCGGAGTCCAAGCGGCTGCTGGACCTGATGATCAACTCGATCTATACCCACAAGGAGATCTTCCTGCGGGAGATCATCTCCAACGCCTCTGACGCCATCGATAAGCTGAGCTATCTCAGCCTGACCGACGATAAGGTGGGCATCAGCCGCGACCAGTTCGCCATCACGCTGGCAGTAGACAAGGAGAAGCGGCTGCTGACCGTCAGCGACAACGGTATCGGCATGGACCAGAGCGAGCTGGAGAACAATCTGGGCGTCATCGCCTCCTCCGGCAGCCTGCGGTTCCGGCAGGAGATGGAGGGCGAGGCTGCCGCGGACACCGACATTATCGGCCAGTTCGGCGTGGGCTTCTACTCCGCGTTCATGGTGGCCGATGAGATCACCGTCATTACGAAAAAGTACGGTCAGGACCAGGCGTGGAGGTGGCAGTCCACCGGTGTGGACGGCTACACCATCGAGCCCTGCGAGAAGGAGACGGTGGGCACCGACATCATCATGCACATCAAGGCCGACGGCGAGGAGAAGGAGGAGTACAGCCAGTACCTGCGGGAGCACACGCTGTACGCGCTGGTGAAGAAATACTCGGACTACATCCGCTTCCCCATCCGCATGGAGATGCCCCATTCCGTTCGGAAGGAGGGCAGCTCCGACGAAAAACCGGAGTACGAGGAGAAGTACGAGTGGGAGACGCTGAACAGCATGGTGCCTCTGTGGCAGCGGAAGAAAGGCGATGTGACAAAGGAGGAGTACGACGAATTTTACCAGCAGCGGTTTGCCGACCCCCATCCGCCGCTGAGCGTTATCACCGTGTCCGCTGAGGGCGCTGTGACCTACAAGGCCATGCTGTTTATCCCGTCCGCGGCCAACGGGAGGTACTACACCGGGGACTATGAGAGCGGCCTGCAGCTGTACTCCGCCGGTGTGATGATCATGGACAAGTGCGCCGACCTGCTGCCGGACTGCTTCAACTTCGTCCGCGGCGTGGTGGATTCGCCGGATCTGAACCTCAACATCTCCCGCGAGCTTTTGCAGCACGACCGGCAGCTGAAGATCATCTGCGCCAATCTGGAGAAGAAGATCCGCGGGGAGCTGGAGCGGATGCTGCGAGACGAGCGGGAGAAGTATGAGCAGTTCTGGCAGAGCTTCGGCCGCCAGCTGAAGGTGTGCGCCATGGACAACTACGGCGCCAAGAAGGAGACGCTCCAGGATCTGATGCTGTTCTACTCCTCCACGGAGAAGAAGCTGGTGACGCTGGCGGAGTACGTGGGCCGCATGAAGGAGGATCAGAAGTTCATCTATTATGCCTCCGGTGATACGGTGGAAGCCATCGATCACATGCCGCAGACGGAGCTCTTAAAGGAGCACAGCATGGAGATCCTGTACTTCACGGACAAGGCGGACGAGTTCCTGGCCGATATCCTGCGGACGTATCAGGACAAGCCCTTCCGTTCCGCCATCGATGGCGATCTGGAGCTGGGCGATGCCCAGAAGCCCGATGAGACGGAGCACTACAAGGATGCCTTCGACTTCATCAAGGAGACGCTGGGCGGCCGCGTGGACACCGTGAAGGCATCCACCAAGCTCAAGACCCATCCGGTGTGCCTTACCAGCGGCGAGGGCGTCACCTTCGAGATGGAGAAGTACTTCACGGCGGTGCAGCCGGAGCTGGGCCTGAAGGCCAAGCGCATTCTGGAGATCAACGTGGACCATCCGGCGTTCCTGGCCTTCGAGGCGGCGCGGGTGACGGACCCCGAAAAGGCCAAGAAGTACGCGGAGATCCTCTACAACCAGGCCGTGCTCATCGCGGGCATGCCCATCGAGGATCCGTCGTCCTACACCGACCTGCTGTGCTCCCTGTGGCAGTAAGGCAACAAAAAAACCTCCCCTGACCGGCGGTCGGGGGAGGTTTTTTGTCAGGCGTATTTCTTCTTTTTCACCGTTATGTAGAGGAGCAGGGCGGCGCTGCACACGCAGGCTGCGCTCCACAGTGCCACGCGGCTGCTGTCCGCTGTCCTGGGGGAGGACACGCCCACCGCGGCGTCCACCGCGGCGGTGCGGTCTGCGCCGGTAGAGGTATGGACCTGGTAGGTGATGCATACGGGGGACATGCTGGTGAACCGGACAAGGATGCCGTCCTTGGTCCTGGTTCCCTTCAGCGTCTCGATCTGGCCCGCCCGCTTACCGGAGGTGATCATGTGGGTGATGACAAAGGTGCAGCTGCGGTTCGTGCCCTGGGGATAGGGAAGGAGCACCTCCACGCCCTCGGCGGGGAAGTGCTCCGGCGCCACTGTGGTCGGGGTGCCGTCGTCACAGCGGACCTGAAGGGTCACATCTAACAGGACGCTGCCATCGTTTTGCTTCGCCGAAGCGTACAAGATGGAGTAACTGTACTTGCTTAAATGCGCCATTCGATTTTGATGGAATCGTTGGTAGCATAGATGACGCGGATGAGCTGGTCTACCGTCTGTCGCTTATCATCGAAGCTCAACTCGTCCCACATAGTCAGGTGATTATAGATCTCCGTATAGTCCGCTTCCTTGTGCAGCTTCAATTCAGAGATACGCTTCATCAGCTCTTTCTTTTTCCCATCCAGTTCTTTGACGCGCCCACTGATGTACCGAAACAGGGTATCGTCCGCAGCCGACAGGCGATCCATCAGAGAGCCAATCTCAGTCTCAACTTGCGTAAGTTGAACATTCAACGCCGTTAGCTCGGGGTTAATGTAATTTCCTTTACACCTTCTGAGCGTTTTGAACTGAGCCATCTTTTTGCGCATTTCATTGTAGATGATTTGTTCAAACTCGTCGGTATAAATCGTTCCGGGCCCCTCGCAGGCTTTGGAGTTCATTTTGTTCGAACAGAGGAGGTAGCGGGAGCGTGTGGTCGAGTAGTGCTTATCCACCAAAGCGTACCCGCAGATGCCGCATTTGATCTTTCCCGCCAGCCATGTGTTCTTGGCTTTCTGATATGGCTTGATCTGCTGCGCTTCCAGACACTTTGCACGGCATTTCAGCCATAGGTCGGAGGGAATGATGCCCTCGTGTGGAGCCAGCACCAAATGGTTGCCTTCTAAATTCATTTGCTTGCGTCCTACGGAGTCCTGTCCCTTGTAGTAGTAGCATCCGTTCGTGCCGATAAAGTCACTCGGATCGTTTGCCATGATCGCGCCTTGGTCACGATAGAACTCATAGACGGATAGATCCGCACGGACATAGATGGGATTCCTGAGAACATCCGCAAGTCGTGTGCGTCCCCACGGCTTTCCGTTTTTGAGAATGCCGTGGGCTTGAAAGTAGCGGATAATGTCACCGTAGGAGCATTCCGGCTTGGAGTAGAGCTCATAGATCAACCGCACCTGTTCCGCTTCCTCCGCGTTGATCTCATACATAGAGGTCTTAATACCCTCGATGGTCGTCGGGATCAGCCGGAATCCATACGGAACTCTGCCGCCCATATAGAAGCTCTTTTGACTGCGGGAGTAGTAGGCATCCGCCACGCGCTTTTGAATGGTTTCCCGTTCCAACTGCGCGAATACAATGCAGATGTTGAGCATGGCGCGTCCCATGGGCGAGGAAGTGTCGAACTTTTCTGTCGTGGATACGAACTCGACCCTGTGCTTTCCGAATTTCTCCATCATATTAGAGAAGTCGAGGATAGAACGGCTGATGCGGTCCAGTTTGTAAACAACGACCTTACCGATTACTCCGCTTTCGATATCGTTCATCATTTCAGCAAAGGCGGGACGGTCTGTATTTTTACCGCTGTAACCCCTGTCGGTATAAACCTTGTACTGTTCACCTCTCATTTCGTACTGGCAGAACTCGATCTGGCTTTCGATAGAAATGCTATCGGCTCTGTCAACGGATTGTCTTGCGTAGATTGCGTTCATTTTGTAGCTCCTTCCTCACAGAAAAGAGCTGCTGACAGGTACATCATACCGCAGCAGCTCCTAAATAGCTATCATTTTCATTGTGTTTTTCATACTTTATAAAGACCTCGAAAAGACCTTCCTCGATACATCGCCGCTGTTCCATGCACTCCTCGGCGGTAAGCTGTGGGGTAAGGTTTTCAATTCTGATCATATTTTTTCTGCCGGAAATAATGTGCGCGTCACTATCGTAAGTGAAAGGGCGGACAATAATAACTATCACCTCCCGCGGTGCTATCATTTTATTTGCGAGAACCTTGTCCTATGCAGAAAGGGAGAGTCGAAATCCTTCAACTCTCCCTTTGCGTCACATGGTCTGCTGCCAGTCATAGCTCACCTCGTCCTCGTGGTCATCCGCCTTGTGACCGAGGGCGATTTTCTTTTCCCGTTCTTTTTGCAATACCTTTCTGTCGGTGTAGTGCCGCGCAGGCATCACAGGGGCAGCAGGCCGGAGCTGCTCCAGACGGTGCCCAAGCCCCACCAGAGCAGAAGCAGTGCTGCCGCCGCCATTAGCAGAGAGATCAATGCCGGAATACTGACGTGTGGTAGATGCAGTCTGGGAAGTCTGATTCTGTGCAGAGAAAAAGAATTCTCTTTCGGCATCCCAGCCTGTTCGGTCATCTACTCCAGATGCCGCACCGTCTTCAGCAGATCGTCCAGCTGCGTCCGTGTGGGAAGCTGTGACATCTGCCTGCTGACGCTCTCCAACAGATCCGTCTGCCGATCCGCATGGTACCACAGTGCATCCATGTATTTCATTATTCGCTCCCAGTCTGTTTTCGAGGGACACGCTTCGTGAGGTGGTGCCTGCACCGGCAGCGCTGTCTGCTGGGTGTTGCGCTGCTTGAGTTCTTGCAGAGACAATCTCTGCCCGTATTCTGAATTCACGTTCCATGGCCTCCTTGCAATACTTTTCTTCGTGTAATTTGTTGTCGCGGCACCTCATGCCGTCCGGTGTGGTGTAGGTGATGTACTTGCGGGTGTCCTCCCAGCGCACCGCGTAGCCCTCGGACGCCATCAGGGAAACGAAGGCGTCCCGGTCGGCGGCGTATTTCATGCACTCGTCGATGGTATTCATGAGCCGTAGCTTCCAGCTTTGGCCCTTCAGCACCGTGTGGTACTCCGCGCCGCCCATGCCGCGGGACTGCTGCCGTGCTGCTTCAAAGACCGGTAGCCCCATCTCCTGACAAATCGCGTCGTTGCGCCGCATCAACTCTTGCAGTTGTTCCTTCGCCATGTGCAGCTTTTTGCCTGTCTCAAAGTTGACGGAGTTGATGACACAGT
>ERZ772883.435-NODE-435-length-43966-cov-25.305687_pt1 | contig 43966 bp, 64 predicted proteins | sample MGYA00580575_ERZ772883 | MGnify/ENA primary metagenome ERZ772883 (study PRJEB29015, sample SAMEA2737666) | human gut metagenome | biome: human gut; feature: human-associated habitat; material: faeces | place: China | collected 2012 ...
GATGGAATTTCAAAGATGATGAAAATTATTGGTTTGGTGAATTTGATGAAGCTGATTGTGTAAGAAAGGAAATGAAAGCATATGGATTCAGAATATAATCATAATGAAGCATATTGTTTGATGACATACAAATGTCAGGAATGCAAAAGGACAGAAGTATTATGGAATAGTAGGGATGGTGTAACACCTTTTATAATAAATTGTGAAAAATGTAATGGACAAATGCAGCATGTGAATTGGAATCAAGATGTTAGAAACAAGAATTACATTCCTAAAATTGGACAAAGGGTATTCATTGACACACCGAAAGATGCTTATAAAATAATGATGCGAACAAAAGCAAAATATATAAAAGAACATGTTGATGGAAATATGGAAACACTTCAAAGAATATACAATGGTTTAATGAAAGAATATAAAGCATCAGAACCCTACATCATTAAGATTTAGTTCAAGATAAGTTCAAGGTGGGTTCAAGGTGAAATTACATAACCTTGAACCGATTAAAACACAGTATTATCAATAGTTGTAGGGTAGTGGTTCAAGGTGGTTCAAGATACTATTAACTTAATAACTAGAATAGTAAATAAAATAATCGTAAAATTTTAATGTTTTCTAAAAAATAAAATAATATAGAAATGACCTTGAACCTTGAACCGATTTTGCAAAATGAAATCTTGAAAGTATTGAAAAATAAGATTTTTTTGCGGTTCAAGGTGAAGGTTCAAGGTTCAAGGTGAAAATACAAAAGGGAAGGTGATGATTGTGAATGCTAAACAATATCTGAAACAGGCTTACAAGCTGAATGAATTGATAGAAAGTGACAAGGAAGAACTTGAAACATTAAGAAGTTTGTCAGAATCAATTTCAGGTGATATGACACAGGAAAGAGTGCAAACAAGTGCATCAAATGATAAGATTGCAAACATCATTTCAAGAATTGTTGATTTAGAAAATGAAATCCATGATGAAATTGAACAACTAATCAAATTGAAAAAGGAAATTCGTGATGTCATAAATAAACTTGATAGTGTGAATGAAAAGTTAGTTTTAAAATATAGATATTTAATGTTTTTCCAATGGGAAGAAATATGTGATAAAATGAACTATTCACCAAGGCAAATCCATAGAATTCACGATTCAGCACTTGATAACATAGAAGTTCCAGTTCAAGTCAATATGGCACATGATGTCATTTAATGCCCTTGTATGCCATATTGAAAGTGATAAAATATATATGATAAAAATAGACACATAAATGTGTCTATTTTTATTTTAAGTACGAAAAAGAAAGGAAGTGTTGCAAAACATGTCAAAAAATGAACAAAAAGATGAAACTTTGATACAAAATGACCCAAAAGTTAACAAAAAATGTTCAAAAAATAACAAAAATGATGAAACTGTTAACAAAAATGTTCAAGAAAATAACAAAAGACCAAAAAAGTTAACAGCTAAACAGCAAAAGTTTGTTGATGAATATTTGATTGACTTAAATGCAACACGAGCCTACAAAGCAGCATATCCGAACTGTAAGAGTGATGAAGCAGCGAATGCAGCAAGTAGTCGATTGTTAAGAAATGTTAAGGTTCAGGAACAAATATCAAAAGGACAGGAAGAAATTCAGGACAGAACAAAGATAACACAGGATATGATTGTTCAAGAACTTGCAAAGATAGCATTTAGCAATGCAACTGATTATGCTGAAATAGTAACAAGACCAACAATTCATAGGGTATGGGATAAAGACAGACAAGAATATGTATATGAAGAAGGTGATGTTTATGAACAAGACATCATCCTTAAAGATACAAGTAAATTAACAGATGACCAAAAAGCAGCAATTTCATGTATTAAAAACACAAAACATGGAATTGCAATTGAACAATGTAATAAAGTTGAAGCATTACACTTACTTGGTCAACATTTAGGTATGTTCAAGAATAATCAACCTGTAATTGTTAACAACAATGTTCCAAATCCATATAAAGGATTGACAAAGGAAGAACTAAAAGAACTAATTAGAATGAAAAAAGAAAGTGATGCCAATGACAAGACTTGATGATGTTGATTTAAAACAAGCGGAAATTGCTTATGCAGCATTAGATTTCTTTGCATATTGCAATTTGAAATCCCCAAAATTCTATAAAGAAGACAGGGATTTTTTAATTAGTGTGTGTAATGATTTTCAAAACTTTTATGAATCAGATGATGAAGATGTTTTGGTTTTGAACATGCCACCAAGACATGGTAAATCAAGAACAGCAGGACACTTTGTTGAATGGGTATTGGGAAATAATCAAAATGAAAAAATAATGCTTGGTTCTTATAATGAAGCATTATCAACAACATTTTCAAAAGGTGTTAGAGATACAATACTTGAAGAAAAAGGTGATGAAGATAAAATTGTATATTCTGACATATTTCCTGGTGTAACAATTAAATATGGTGATTCTGCTATGAATAAATGGTCACTTGTAAATGGTTATAATAATTATTTGGCAACATCACCAAAAGGAACATCAACTGGTTTTGGTGCAACTTTGATGATTATAGATGACTTGATTAAATCAGCACTTGAAGCAAACAATGCTGATGTACTTGAACAACAATGGACATGGTTCACAGACACAATGCTTTCAAGACTTGAAGAAGGTGGAAAAATCATCATAATAATGACAAGATGGCATGATGATGACCTTGCAGGTAGAGCATTAAGACATTTCACAAAACTTGGTATGAAAGTAAAACATATATGTTATAAAGCATTACAAGATGATGGAACAATGCTTTGTGATGAAATACTTTCAAGAAGAAGTTATGAAGTAAAAACAAAATCAATGTCAAAAGAAATTGCAGCAGCTAACTATCAACAAGAACCAATCAATATTAAAGGTAGATTATACAGTAAATTTAAAACATATACAAAATTACCAACAGATGAAAATGGCAATCCAGTATATACCAAAGTTAAAAATTACACAGATACCGCAGACACAGGTGATGACTTCTTATGTTCAATTGATTATGTTGAATATAATCAAGAAGCATATGTTATCAATGTTATTTATACAAAGGAAAGTATGGAAATAACAGAACCAGCAGTCGCCAAGATGTTATTTGATGATGGTGTCAATGAAGCGGATATTGAATCAAACAATGGTGGTCGTGGATTTGCAAGAAATGTTGAAAACTTATTATTGGAAAAATTCCAATCAAATAGATGTCAAATAAATCCATTCTTCCAAAATAAAAACAAAACATCAAGGATTATATCAAATTCAACATGGGTAATGAATCACATATATTTTCCAGTAAATTGGGCAGACCGATTCCCTGATTATTATGATGCGATGAATAGGTATCAGAAAGAAGGTAAAAATGCACACGATGATGCACCTGATGCAACAACAGGAATTGCAGAAAAGGTTGGTCAAGGTGATACATTTAGCTTTGATTAAAAGGAAGGTGTAAGAATGGATATAATGAAACAATTAGAAAGGGTTGTAAATCAAGTGGAAAAAATTGATTATACAAGTGTACATATAGAAATTGAAACAAAACATGATAAATTCATTATGGATAAAGCAAAACCAAAAAATAAAATAGGATTTGCAACGGAAGGGGGTGAATGACATGTTTGAAGGTTTATTCAGTAGATTCAAAAGGGATACAGTCATAAAAGAAAGTGATGAAGATTTATCTTTGGATGAAAAAAATGTCATAAAAGAAATTAAGGATTTCATGGCATCAAAGAAAAGACATGACATGATAACTGGTGAAAAGTATTATGATGGAAAACATGACATATTATTAAGAAAAAGAACAGTAATTGGTGACAAGGGTGAACTTGAAGAAGTTAAAAATTTACCAAATAATAGAATAGTTGATAATCAATATCAAAAAATGGTTGACCAAAAGAATAATTACTTACTTGGACAACCTTTTTCAATTCAGACTAACAATGACACTTATGCCAAGTTATTAAAAGATATTTTCAATAAGAAATTCAGAAAATTGTTAAAGAATATTGGTGAAGATTCATTGAATGAAGGTATTGGATGGATGTTTATTTATTATAATGAACATGGACAATTCACCTTTAAAAGATTCAAAGCATATGAAATAATTCCAATATGGAAGGACACAGAACATACAGAACTTGATTATGCCATCAGAATTTATGTAACAATTAAGGTTGATAAAAATAACAAAAAGAAATTTATTGACCATGTTGAAGTATATAATCAAGAAGGTATATATCATTTCACATATGAAGCTGGAAAACTAATTCCTGATTCAAAGAAAGCATTTGAAAATTACTTCACAGTAACAGATGTAAAAGGAAATGTTCAAGGATACAATTGGACAAGGATTCCACTTATTCCATTCAAATATAATAGTAAAGAAATTCCATTGATTAGAATGATAAAATCATTACAAGATGGTTTGAATTTAATTGAATCTAATTTCTTGAATCAAATGGAAGAAGACATCAGAAACACAATATTGGTATTAGTCAATTATGATGGTCAAAATCTTGCACAATTCAGAAAGAACCTTGCACAATATGGTGCGGTTAAGGTTAAGACTGTTGATGGTGCAGCAGGTGATTTGAAAACATTGCAAATTGAAGTAAATTCAGAAAACTACAAAGTTATTTTGGATATATTCAAGAAAGCAATAATTGAAAATGCTAGGGGTTATGATGCAAAAGATGATAGACTTGGAAATAATCCAAATCAGATGAATATTCAATCAATCTTTTCAGATATTGACCTTGATGCAAATGGAACTGAAACTGAATATCAAGCAGCATTTGAAGAATTATTGTGGTTTGTAAATTGCCATTTGGCAAATACAGGTCATGGAAATTTTGAAAATGAAGATGTTGAAATAATATTCAATCGTGACATGCTTATTTCAGAATCAGAAATTATTGATAATATTAACAATTCACAAGACTTATCACTTGAAACAAGACTTGCCAACCATCCATGGGTTGATGATGTTAACACAGAACTTGAAAGAATTGAAGAAGAAAAGAAAAAGAATATGGAGATGTACCCATTTCCTTTTCAAGATAATGACTCATCAAAAACAAAACCAAATGATAAAGGCGGTGATGTAGAAGATGGCAAAGAAGAATAAGGACTATTGGCAAGGTAGATTTGAACAATTAGAAAAAGCATCACATCAAGAAGCCTTAAATACATATTCACAGATTGAAAGTTCATATTATCAAGTACAACAAGAAATTGAAAGAAAAATCAATAATTGGTATGTAAGATTTGCAAATAATAATGGAATAACAATATCAGAAGCTAAAAGGTTACTTAATTCAAATGAACTTAAAGAATTCAAATGGGATGTTCAAGAATATATAAAATATGGACATGAAAACAAATTGAATGAAGGTTGGATGAAGGAACTTGAAAATGCATCTGCAAAATATCATATTTCAAGATTAGAAGCATTAAAAATACAAACCCAACAATCAATGGAAGTCTTATTTGGTAATCAACTTGATGAAGTGGATAAAATGGTATCAAATATTTATACAAATGGGTATTATCATACAATGTATGAAATGCAAAAAGGTTTTAATGTTGGATTTGATATTGCAAGTATAGATAACAATAAATTATCAAAAATAATAAATAAACCTTGGGCAGTTGATGAAAGAAATTTCAGCGAAAGAATATGGGGAAATAAGACAGTCATGATAAATGAATTACATCAACAATTAACAAGTATGTGTTTGACAGGAAAATCACCTGATAGTGTTATAAAATACATGGAAAAAAAATTTAACACTTCAAAATCACAAGCTGGTAATTTGATAATGACTGAAAGTTCTTATTTTTCACAATTAGCACAAAAAGATTGTTTCAATGATTTGGATGTTGAAAAATATGAAATTGTTGCAACCCTTGATTCAAGAACATCAGCAATATGTCAGGAACAAGATGGAAAAGTATATGATATGAAAGACTATCAACCAGGTGTAACAGCACCGCCATTTCATAATTATTGCAGGTCAACCACAGTTCCATATTTTGATGATGATTTTGACCTTGAAGGTGAAAGAGCAGCAAGGGATGAAAATGGAAAAACATATTATGTTTCTGATAAAATGAAATATGATGATTGGTATAAAAAATATGTTCAAAACGAATCAAACTTGCAAAATGAACCTAAAAATGCTAAAATAAAAACACATTCAGAAAAAATTCAAGAACTTCAAAATATTTTAATGGATATGAATGAAGCTAGAAGAATACATTGGGATTTAAGTTTAACACCAAAAGAAGAAATGTTGAATTCTACTTTTAAAGATTTGGCATATTCAATTGATTTAGAAGGTATTGATGAAAAAGTAATTGATACTATTATTGAAAACTATAAACAATTAGGTGATGAATATTATACAACATTAAATCACATTGGTATTTTTGATGATGAATATTTACTTGCAAAACCAAATTCAGGTGGATATGAATTTACAGGTGTCAAAACATTGACTGGTGAAATTCATTTCAATCAAACAATGTTGGATGATTTTGATGATTATGTTGAAACAATGAAAAATTGTTCTGAATTTGGACATATACCAAAAAGCATCAATCCTGAAAATTATAAATACTATGTACCAACACATGAATTTGCACACAGTATATTCAATAGTGGAATGGTTGGTAAAAACTTAATTGAAATGGATGAAAACATTTATAAGAATTTTGGTAAAGAACTTGAAAAAATGTTTGAACAATATAAAACAAGAATAAATGAAATAGATTCCCAATTAAAAGCATTGAATAGTAAATTTGTTCTTAATACGGAAAATTTCACATCAGAAGATAGTGCAAAACTAAAAGCATTGAAAAAAGAACAGCAAGAAATATTTGTTTCAAATTATGCAATAAGAGATAATTTGAAAGATGAATTTATGGCAGAATGTTTTGCAGAAGCAAAATTGAGTAGTAATCCATCAAAGACCGCATTGGAAGTTTTAAAACTGATTGATAAATATTTCAAAAGGTAGGTAATGAAAATGACAAGTATTCCACAATGTATGTATTGTAAAAATGCAAAAATAGAAAATGGAAATATAATTTGCAAAAAATATCAGGTTGTTCCTGAAAAAATTGCAAATGGGATTGACACATGCAAATATCATGAAAATACCAAAAAATAAGGGTATAAAAGTATATTACCCACTAATTAAAAATGCTTATATGGGCATTATATAAGGTGAAAAAATTGCCTATTTTAAAGGAATTACAAGATTTTTTGTAGTTTCTTTTTTATTGTCAATTTTTACATAAATGACCTGGTTGGATGTCGAAAAAAGACAACAATATCAAAATTTTATGTGGATGCAACCCACGAGAAAAAAGCGAAGAAAGGATGATAAATATGAAAAGAAAATTTTTAGAAGATTTAGGACTTGAAAACAAGGAAACAATTGACAAAATACTTGATGAAAATTCATCAGATATTGGAAAAGTCAAAGGTGAATTGGAAACAGTACAAGGTCAATTAAAAGATGCAAATGCAGAAATTGAAACATTGAAAGGTCAAGTTTCAGAAAGAGATGGTCAACTTGAAACTTTGAAGAAATCAACAGGTGATGTTGAAGAATTAAAGAAACAAATTGAAACACTTCAAACTGAAAACAAGACAAAAGATGAAGCACACAAAGCAGAAATCAAGAAAATGAAAATTGATGCTGCAATTGATGCTGCACTTTCATCTGCAAAAGCTAAAAATAATATTGCAGTAAAAGCATTATTAAAAGATTTAGACAAAGTAGAATTAAGTGAAGATGGTTCTGTAAAAGGATTAAAAGAACAAATTGATGCACTTGTAAAAGGTGAAGATACCAAGTTCCTATTTGATTCTGAAAAGAAAAAACAAGAATTCAAAGGTGCTGAACCTGGAAAGGCTGACACCGATGATGCAGATGATGACAAAGTTGATTTGTCAAAAATGACTTATGATGAAAGGGCAAAATATTTTGATGAACACCCTGATGCATAAGTCTAAAAAATTTTAAATTAAATGTATCTTAAAGGATACAAAGAAAGGAAGGATTTATTATGGGAAAATTCGATTCAAAGAGTTTTAACGAAAAAGCATTTAAGTATGGTGTTGAAAATCCAAGAATACCAAACTTAAAAACAAATGAATTAAAGAAATCAAAAGCATTAAAAGGAAGTAAAGATATTAGAGATGTATTCACATCACAAAATGGAACTGTTTATGCTGAAATAGCAATGAAAGGTTTATTAGATGGGGATGCAGTAAACTATGATGGGCAAACAGATATTACAGCAACAAGTACAAAAACATTTAATCGTGGTATAGTAGTTGTTGGTCGTGCAAAAGCATGGACAGAAAAAGACTTTTCTGATGATGTATCAGATGAAGATTTCATGGATAATGTTCAAGACCAAGTTGCTGAATATTTAGATAATTTAGACCAAAATACAATACTTGCAATATTAGCTGGTATTTATTCAATGACAGGAACAAAAAATAAAGAATTCGTTGATAAGCACACATATGATATAACAGGTAAAGATGGTGATGAAGCAAAAGTTGGTCAAACAACATTAAATACAGCCATGAATCAAGCATGTGGTGCTAATAAAAAGAAATTTTCAATGGTATTTATGCACAGTGATGTTGCTACAAACCTTGAAAATTTAAAATTAGTAAAACATTTAACATATACAGATGCTGATGGAATAGAAAGACCATTAGATTTAGCAGCATGGAATGGAAAAATAGTTATAATTGATGATGAAATGCCTATTAAAAATGTTGCAGCAGTAGCAGAAAGTGGAACAAAAGGACAATCAAATTATGTTGCAGCACAAGAAGCATATACAGAATACACATCATATATTTTAGGTGATGGTGCTATTGATTATGAAAATATTGGTGCAAAAAAACCATATGAAATGAATAGAAACCCAGCTAAAAATGGTGGTGAAGATACTTTATATGTAAGACAAAGAAAAGTATTCGCACCATTTGGAATTTCTTTCACAAAAGCAAATATGGCTTCAAATTCTCCAACAGATGCAGAATTAAAAAACGGTGCAAACTGGGAATTAGTTCACAGTGGGGAATCTGTTGCAGCAAACAGAACATATATAAATCACAAAGCTATTCCAATAGCAAGAATCATATCAAAGGGATAGTAAAAGAAAGATGGTGAAATTATGGATGAATCAAATAATGAAGAAGTTTTGAACAATGAAGAAACTTCTGAAAATAATGAATTAGATTTGACACCTATAATTGAAAGCATCGTAAATATAATCAATCAAGAAAATACTGATGAAGAATTTATTGAAAAAATTCTTCAAAGGCTTATATCGTTTGGTTACACACCAAGTGAAGCCGATTCCTGGATGATAACTTTCTGTATGCAAAAGGTTGAAAATCATATTAAGAATTCATGTAATATTTCTGAAATTCCTGATGAATTGAAAGAAATTGAAATTGACAGAATTTGTGGTGAATTTTTATTTTCTAAAAAGCAAACAAATCAGTTGAATGCTGATAATGGTTTTGATGTTGAAATGGCAATAAAACAAGTACAAGCAGGTGACACAAATGTCACTTTTGCAGTTGGTGAAGGTTCAGAAACTTTGGAAACAAAGCTGAATGCATTGATTTCATATTTAATGAATTTTGGTGAAGGAGATTTTGTATGTTATCGCCAAATCAAGTGGTAGCAGTCCGAAAAGCCATTGAAATGACATATGATTGTACTTGTAATGTCATTCAAACTACAAAAATCAAAAAGGAAAATAAATCAACAGGATTTGTTGAAAGTAAAGTTGCAGAAAATAAAAAATGCAAATTATCATTTGAAACTGTTACAAAAGACAGTCAAGATGATGTAAAAGCGAATGTCATACAAATTACCAAATTATTTATTGCACCTGAAATAACTATATTACCAGGTTCAAAGATTGAAGTGACTGATGTTATGGGAAAAGTTACTATTTATAAAAGTAGTGGACAACCTGCAATATATCAGACACATCAAGAAATTGTGCTTGAATTAGATGAAAGGTATGCATAATTGGGTAAATATGGCAGTTGCAATTTTGATGGTGTGAAAGATTTAAGAAAACAACTTTCAACATTTAAAGAAGTACAGGTGCAACAATTCATTGAAGCATGTGCCAAAGAACTTGCAGCAAGATTACTTGCAAAAGTAATTAAAAGGACACCAGTTGGTATTTATCCAAGTGGTTCAGGCAAGGTTGGTGGTACATTAAGAAGGGGTTGGACAGCTGGAAAAAATCAAAATGCAACAAGTTATGCACAATCTTTACAAATTCAACATATTGGTGATGAATATATAATTGTCATTACAAACCCAGTTGAATATTCATCATATGTGGAATTTGGTCACAGAACAAGAAACCATAAAGGATGGGTTGAAGGAAAGTTCATGTTAACTATATCAGAACAAGAAATTCAAACCATCGCACCAAAGGTTCTTGAAAATAAAATTAAAAAGTTATTGGGGGAATGCTTCACATGATAAATAAAATTGTTGATGGAATCAGTAAAGCAATCAATGAAGAATTTGGTGATGATTATGAAATATACACAGAAGAAATTGAACAAGGACTTCAAGAACCTTGTTTTGCAATTGCTACTGTTGAACCCACAAATGATTTATTCAAACCAAATAAGTATTTTAGAAAAAATCCATTCTGCATTCATTATTTTCCTTCTTCAAAAGATAAGAAAAATGAATGTTATGCAGTTCTTGAAAGAATGTATCTTGCAATGGAATACATTGAAATTAAAGAAACTTTGGATGGTGTTACAACCACAAGCAAGGTAATGGGTACAAATATGAATGGTGTGTATGATGATGGTGTTTTACATTTCTTTGTAAATTATGACATGTTTGTCAATAAAATTGAAGATGCACAAACACCAATGGATTCTTATGATTACAATGCTGATATATAAGAAAGGATGATTCTGTTATGGGAAAAGATAAAAAAGAATATAAGGAAATCAAAGGTGTCAAAGAAGTTGAAGAAACTGTCTTTGATAAAGACCAATTGGTTTCTTCAAAAAAATTTATGAGTAATAAAGATGTTTTAAGTGTGCTAATTGAAGATGGTGAAAAAATAACCATTGAAGAAGCACAAAAAAGAATTGAAACATTTAAGAAAAGGAAGGTGAAATAATATGCTAGGTGGCGGAACATTTACTGCACAAAACAAAATACTTCCAGGTTCATATATAAACTTTGTTTCTTTAAGTAGAGCAAATGCAAATCTATCAGATAGGGGAATTGTTACAATGCCTTTATCATTAGATTGGGGTGAATCAGGAAAAGTAATTGAAGTTACAAATGCAGATTTTCAAAAAAATGCCTTAAAACTATTTGGTTATGATTATTCACATGACAAAATGAAAGGATTAAGGGATTTATTTTTAAATGCTAGAACACTTTATGCATACAGATTAAATGGTGCAGGTGAAAAAGCAACTTGTGCTTATGCAACAGCAAAATATGCAGGTACAAGGGGAAATGATTTAAAAATAATCATCGCAAAAAATGCTGATGATAATTCAAAATGGGATGTTAAAACAGTTCTTGGAACAACAATCGTTGATGAACAAGTTGGTGTGGCAAATGCAGCAGCACTTGTAAATAATGACTATGTTGATTTCAAAACAACTGCAACATTAGCAGTTACAGCAGGAACAGCCTTAACAGGCGGAACAAATTCAGAAGTAAATGGTGAAGCTTATCAAGGATACTTGAATAAGATTGAATCATATACTTACAACATTATGGGTGTTGCTACAACAGACAACACAATTAAAAACTTAATTGTTGCATTCACAAAAAGAATGCGTGATGAAGTTGGTGCAAAATTCCAAGCAGTTTTACACAATATAGCTGCTGATTATGAAGGTGTAATCAATGTAATAAACACAGTTACAGCAGATGCAAACTTTGATGCATCAGCAATTATATATTTCATGGCAGGTATTGAAGCAAATTGTGCTATCAATAAAACATGCTTAAATAAAATATATAATGGTGAATTTGAAGTTAACACAGATTACACACAATCAGAATTAGAAGATGCCATCAAGAATGGTAAATTGGTACTTCACAATGTAAATAATGAAGTAAGAATATTAGAAGATGTAAATTCACTTGTTACAACTTCTGATACAAAAGGTGAAATATTTAAAAATAACCAAACAATTAGAGTTGCAGACCAAATTGCAAATGATATTGCAGTATTATTCAACACAAAATATTTGGGAAATGTTCCAAATAATGAAAGTGGAAGAATAAGTTTATGGACTGATATTGTAAAACATCACACACAATTACAAGAAATTGGTGCAATTGAAGATTTTTCAGATGAAAATGTTACTGTTTCAGCTGGGGAATCAAAATCATCAGTTGTAATTGATGATGTAATAACAGTTATAAATGCAATGTCACAATTATATATGACTGTAAAAATAGCATAGAAAGGGGGATTTTACAATGCCTAATAATAATGTTGTAATGAAAGCAAAGGATACTTTGTCAGCAAAATTAGCTGAATGTTTTATCACAATTGGTAACAATAGATATAACTTCATGCAAATGATAAATTTTGAAGCACAGTTTGAAAAAACAAAAACAGAAGTACCAATTTTAGGTAAGACAGGAAGCGGAAACAAATCAACAGGCTGGAAAGGAACATTTTCAGCAACAATGCACTATAATCAATCAGTATTAAGAAAATTACTTGAACAATTTAAAAATACAGGTGAAGATGTATATTTTGAAATTCAAGTAACAAATGAAGACCCAACATCAAGTGTTGGAAGACAAACAATCGTATTCATTGATTGTAATATTGATGGTGGAATTCTTGCAAAATTTGATGCTGATGGTGAATACCTAGATGAAGATTGTGATGGAACATTTGAAGATTTCAAAATGCCTGAAACATTCAAATTACTTGATGGTATGTTATAAAATAATAATTAGAGTGTTACCCAAGGCTTATCAAATAATAAAAGATAAGGCTTGGGTATTTTTTAATATCATAAGAAAGGAATTGATAATTATGTCAGATTTAAGTAGATTTTTAAAGGAAAATAAAAAGGTAAAAGAAAACACAACTTTTCCAGCAACTGCATCTTTAACAGATGAGAAAGGAAAGCCATTATTATGGACAATAAGACCACTTACTACAAGGGCAAATGATGATTTAAGGGATGATTGCACATATGATGTACCAATCAAAGGAAAACCAAATCAATTTAGACAAAAACTTGATACATCAAAATATTTAGCAAAAATGATTTGTGCTAGTGTAGTTGAACCAAATTTGAATGATAAAGACTTACAAAATAGTTATGGTGTTATGACACCCGAAGATTTGATTCGTGAAATGATAGATGACCCAGGTGAATACAATGCACTTGCTGAATTCATTCAAAATTTTAATGGATTTACTGAAACACTTGATGAAAAAGTTGAAAAAGCAAAAAACTAATAAATGAAGATAGTGATGCATCATATGCTTATTACTGTCTTCATAAATTACACATGATGCCTTCTACTTACATAAATTTGGATGAATATGAAAAGGCATTTATTATTGCTGCAATTCAAATTAAAGTCGAAAATGAAAAGAAAGAAAACGACAAAATTAGAAGACATCGCAAAAAATAGAAAGAAGGTGGACAAATGGCAACAATACAAACTGCTATTGGTATTACAGACAGAATGACACCTGTTTTGCATGGCATAATCAATGCACTTGATAGTACAATAAATACTTTTGAAATAGCGAAAAGTTCACTAAACGAACCATTTGATACAGATGGATTTGAAACTGCTAGAAATCAAATTGATGCTGCAAGAATCGAACTTGAACAAGTCAATATTGCTGCACAGAATGTCAATGAATCATTTTCAAACATTAAAAGTCCATCCATAAAAACACCAAATATTGACCCATCAAAAGTTAAAAATCTAAAAGGGTTGATTGATAATAACACAAATGCACAAAGAAATTTTAATAATACAGTAAATCAAGGTTCATCAGGATTTGACAGAATAAAAGGAAAGATTATTGGAATAATTGGTGCATATGCAAGTTTTCAAGGTGTAAAGAAATTAGTTGATATGTCTGATGAATTTACACAAACAACTGCAAGATTAAATTTAATGAATGATGGATTACAAACCACCGAAGAATTACAAAGAAAAATATATGCATCTGCTGAAAGGTCAAGGGCAAGTTATGCAACACAAGCTGATATTGTTGCCAAACTTGGTCAAAGGGCAGGAAGTGCCTTCAAAAATAATGATGAAACAATCGCATTTGCAGAAAATTTAAGTAAGATGTTTGTTATTGCTGGTGCAAGTCAACAGGAAATGGCTTCTGCATCATTACAATTAACACAAGCATTGGGTTCTGGTGTTCTTCGTGGTGAAGAATTGAATGCAGTTTTTGAATCTGCACCAAATATTATCCAGGCAATCGCAGATTACATGGGCAAACCAATTGGAAAAATTCGTGAAATGGCAGCAGAAGGTCAAATTACAGCAAGTATTGTAAAAAATGCATTATTAAGTGCAACAGATAAAATAAATACACAATTTGATAAAATGCCAAAAACTTGGGGTCAAGTTTTCACATCTATTAAAAATAAAGCAATAAAAGCATTACAACCTGTTTTGAACAAAATAAATGAACTTGCAAATAATCCACAAGTTGTGGAATTTGCAAATAGCATGATTACTGCATTGGGAATGGTTGGAATAGCAATTTTGAACATAATAGAACTGGCAAGTCAGATGTATGCATTTATAAGTGAAAATTGGTCATATATTTCACCAATCATTTATGGAATTGTTGTTGCATTGTTAGCATATCAAGCTGCAATGTTTATAACTAATACAATCAATGCTATTTCTGCACTTTCAGAAGGTGTCAAAGCTGCTGCATTAGCAATGTCAACAGGTGCAACATTCGCTGCAACTGCTGCACAATATGGATTTAATGCTGCATTACTTGCTTGTCCAATCACATGGATTGTTATTTTAATAATTGCATTGATTGCAGTATTAGTTTATTTATGGTTTACCAATGATGATGTGGCTTATGGTATTTTATACACTTGGGATGCATTAGTAATTGGATTGCAAGTTTGTGGACTTGGAATTCAAGGAATATGGTATGGTTTACAATTAGCAGCAATGTACTTATGGCTTGGAATTCAAACCGTAGTTCTTGGATTGATGGCTGCATGGTATGGATTCCAAACTGGTGTTGAAGCAGTATGTTTGGGTGTATTGTCAATATTCCAAGGATTGTACAATGGTATTGTTTCAATTGTAAATGGAATTATTTCAGTATTGAACAAAATACCTGGTGTCAATATAGATTATGCAGAAACAGCACATTTTGCTGATGATTTTGCATCTAACATGAAAGAAAATATGATTGATAGAAACCAAAAACTTCAAGATATGGCAAGTCAAATGGATGGAACTATTGAACAAATTGACAGCATGAAAGCAGATTTTGCATCCAAATTAAATGCTGGTGCAACAGCGGTGCAAAACAATGCAATGGAAAGAAACAACACAAGGGAAGACAGAGTTGCACACAGAAATGATTGGGTAAATGGTGCAAAAGATGCAATTAAGGGTGCAATATCAGATGTTGGTGATTCATTAAATTTTGATTCAAGTAATCTTGCAAATGATGCTGCTGATACTGCAAACAACACAGGTGCAATCAAAGATTCTGTAACAGCTAGTTCAGAAGATTTGAAATATTTAAGAGATATTGCAGAACAAGAAACAATAAACAGATTTACAACTGCTGAAATTAAAGTTGAAATGACAAATAATAACAACATAAATTCAGAAATGGATTTGGATGGTGTTGTTGATTATTTGGCAAATGGTGTAAATGAAGCTATGGAAAAAGCTGCGGAAGGGGTGCATGTATAATGTATTATTTTTATTTAGATAAAATATTATTACCTGTCACACCTTCAAAACTAACAATCAAGATTAAAAATCAAAATAAAACCTTGGTTGAAATAAATGAAGGTGAAATTAACATTCTAAAAAAGGCAGGATTAACAGAAATTGAATTTGAAGCAATGATTCCTGATGTTAAATATCCTTTTGCAGTTTATAAAAGTGGTTTTCAAAATGCAAAACCATTTCTTGATGCATTTGAAAAGTTGAAGACAAGTCAACAACCATTTCAATTTATAATTTCAAGAACTTATCCAAACGGAAAAGGATTATTCAACACAAATATAAAGGTTGCCCTTGAAGAATACACAATAAAAGAAGACAGAAGGGAAGGGTTGGATGTTATTGTTAGTTTTAAATTAAAACAATATAAAGATTTTGGAACTAAAATATGTAAAATTTCATTTCCAAAAACACAAAAACCTGTTGCAAAAACACCACCACCTGCAAGGTCAGCCCCAACATCACCAGCACCTAAACAACAAAATAAAACATATACAGTTGTTAGGGGTGATTGTTTGTGGAATATTGCAAAAAAATTTTATGGAAATGGCAGTCAATACACAAAGATATACAATGCCAATAGGGATAAAATAAAAAATCCAAATCTTATTTATCCTGGGCAGGTATTGACAATCCCAGTTTAGATTGGGGGTGTATTTTATGGCTTATGAATTACTAATTCAAAGTGGTGATAAAGTATTCCAACCAGTCATAGTTGGGGATATAACTTGGAAAACTGAAAGAAAAAGTTATCCAGGGGAATTGAAATTTGACATCGTAATGGATGACACAATAAAAAATATATCAGAAGGTAATGCAGTAAGATTCAAAAAGGATAATAACAATATTTTCTTTGGATTTATTTTTTCTAAAAAAAGAGAAAAAGAAAAGGTTATTTCTATTACTGCATATGACCAATTAAGATATTTTAAAAACAAGGACACATATGTTTATTCAAATAAAACAGCTGGTGAACTTGTAAGAATGTTAGCAAATGATTTTAATATGCAAACAGGCACGATTGAAAATACTGGTTTTAAAATACCATCAAGGGTTGAAGATAATACCACATTGTTTGATATGGTTCAGAATGCAATTGATTTGACAGTTCAAAACAAAAAAGAATTATATGTTTTATATGATGATTTTGGAAAAGTAACATTAAAAAATATTGCTTCAATGGTTTTGGATTGTCTAATTGATGAAGAAACCGCAGAAAATTATGATTATAAATCATCAATTGATGAAGAAACTTATAACCAAATAAAACTAACAAGGGAAAATGATGAAACAGGAAAAAGGGATGTTTATATGGCGAAAGATTCTTCAAAAATCAATGAATGGGGTGTTCTTCAATATTATGATACATTACAAGATGGTGAAAACGGACAAGCAAAAGCAAATGCCTTACTTGAACTATATAACAAGAAACAAAAAAATCTTACTGTCAAAAATATGCTTGGTGATGTAAGAGTAAGGGCAGGATGCATGATACCAGTAAAATTGGATTTGGGTGATGTTTCATTATTAAAATTGATGCTAGTTGAAAAATGTACACATTACTTCAAAGAAAGTGAACATTATATGGATATAACACTAAAAGGGGGTGAATTCGTTGCTTGATACTAATGATTTATTGAATACCATAAAAAAAGCAGCAAGTGAAGCGGTGGATGCATCCAAACCTGTTGCAATTATGTATGGTAAAGTGTTAAGTGTTTCACCACTTGAAATAAATGTTGAACAAAAAATGATTTTAACTTCTGAACAATTAGTCTTAACAAGAAATGTTACAGACTATGAAACAGAAGTCACAGTTCATTGGTTAACAGAAACAAAATCAATGAATGCAAATCATTCACACGAACTTTCAGGTGATGTTTCAGTTAGTTCAAAAGCAACTGTTTCACCAAATCCTGACAATGAAACTGTTACTATCCAAAATGATGTTGAAAACACAATGGCGGTCGAACAAAGGAATATAAATTTATCACATAATCATTCAATTGATGGAAGAAAAGCAATGACAATCCATAATGGGTTAGAAGTAAATGATGAAGTTCTTTTGTTAAGAATGCAAGGCGGTCAAAAATATATAGTAATAGACAAAGTGGGGTGAAATAGATGATACCTAGTATGAATAGTATATTGACAACTGAAATTGAAGTTGAAACAGAAGGCACAAAAAATTATCAAATGCATTTTACTGAAAAATTCATAAATGGTTTTGTTGATGAATTAAAAGCAATGCATCAGGTAATTTATAAAATTTTAAATACTGAAAGATACCAATATATAATTTATTCATGGAATTATGGAATTGAAACATTAGATTTATTTGGTGAACCAATTTCATATGTTTGTCCTGAAATAGAAAGAAGAATCATCGAAGCACTAACACAAGATGACCGAATTGAATCTGTTGATAATTTTGAATTTGATTATTCTGAAAAAGGAAAATTACATGTAACATTTAGTGTACACACAATTTATGGAGATTTAGAAGAAGAAAGGGTGGTGAATTACTGATGGCATATGAAGAAACTACATATGAAGTTATATTGCAAAGAATGTTAGACCGTGTGCCTAATAATATGGACAAAAGGGAAGGTTCAATTATTTATGATGCACTTGCACCAGCAGCGGTTGAATTACAACTTATGTATATAGAATTAGACACAATTTTGAAAGAAACATTTGCAGATACAGCCCAAAGGGATTATTTAGTTAGAAGGGCAGCAGAAAGGGGAATTACACCATATGAAGCAACTTATGCAACCTTAAAAGGGGTATTCACACCTTCTTCACTTGATGTTCCAATTGGTTCAAGGTTCAATTGTAATGATTTGAATTATGTTGTTACTTCAAAAATACAAGATGGTGAATATCAATTGCAATGTGAAACTTTGGGTGTTAGTGGTAATGCTAATTTTGGAAGTTTAATTCCTATTGATTACATTCAAGGGTTAGAAACTGCAACATTAACTGAATTACTAATTCCTGGTGAAGATGAAGAAGATGTTGAATCTTTAAGGTCAAGATATTTTGCTTCATTTGATACTAAACCATATGGTGGAAATAAAAATGACTATATTCAAAAAACAAATGCAATTGCAGGTGTTGGTTCAACAAAAGTAACACCAGTATGGCAAGGCGGTGGAACTGTACTTTTGACAATTTTAAATTCAGAATTTGACAAAGCAAGTACAGCACTTATAAATACTGTACAACAAACAATTGACCCAACACAAGATGGCACAGGTTTAGGTGTTGCACCAATTGGTCATGTTGTTACTGTTCAAACTGTTGAAGAAGTTCCAATCAATGTAAAAGCAACATTTGGATTTGATGATGGGTATAGTTTTAATGGTTTAAAAACAGCAATTGAAAATGTAATTAAAAATTACTTACTTGAATTAAGACAGAATTGGGCAAATCAAAACAATACTGTTGTTAGAATTAGTCAAATTGAAACAAGAATATTACAGATTGAAGGTATTGTTGATATTCAAAATACTAGAATTAACAATTCAACATCAAACTTAACATTGACAGAATATCAAGTTCCAACATTTGGGGGTGTTAGTCAATGATAAGAGATGTTGAACTTTTGAAACATCTTCCATTATTTGTTCAGGAATATAGAGAAATCAGGGCAATTATGAATGCTGAAAATCCTGAATTTCAAACAGCGGAAGATGAAACAGAAATTATTTTTAATAATCAATTTATTCAAAGTTGTAATTTGAAAGGTATAGCAAGATTTGAAAGTTTAATGGGAATAGTACCTGAACCTGATGATACACTTGCATCAAGAATTTCAAGGGTATTAACAAGATGGAATGATACTGTTCCATATACTTTTATTGTTTTATGTCAAAGATTAGACACTTTATGTGGTGAAGGAAATTATGAAATTGAAAGAGATATAAACAACTATACAATGGATATTACAACACATCTTGAACTTGTGGGGCAAACTGATGAATTAGATTATATGCTTAGTTATATGATACCTGCTAATATTGCAATGACAGTCAGAAATGAAATGCATCTTAATATGACAGATGGAACAGCAAAATTGGCAAGTGGTATTACTTTTTGCAATATTATTGAAATAACTGATAGCTTCCAAGAAAATATGGGAATTGAAAGTGATTCAAATATTGCTGGTGCGGTTGTAAATACTGCATCAATAGAAATCACAGATAATTTCAATGAAAATTTTGAAATTGATAGTGAAAACAAAATGGGGTCAAATTTAAGTTTGGCAGAAATTATTGTAGGAAAGGATGAATAATATGGCAGAATTTAATAAGTTGATAATAACAAACAAAGGCCAAGCCTTAATGGCAAAATTGATTGCAGGAACAACAACTGTTGAATTTACAAAAATAAGAACATCAACGAATGTTTATACAAATGCCCAAATCCTTGCATTAACTGCATTGGCAAATGTAAAACAAACAACTGATGTTTCAAGAGTAATAAGAACAAATAATGTTGCAGTTCAAGTTGAAGGTGCAATCGAAAATTCAAATTTAACAACTGGATACAAAATCAATTCAGTTGGTTTATATGCAAAAGACCCTGATGAAGGGGAAATTTTATATGCAGTTGCAAGTGTTGCAAGTTCAGATAATGGTGCATGGATGCCACCATATAATGGTGTTGCAGTAAGTGGTGCATACTTCAAACTTATAACAACTGTATCAAATTCAGATAATGTGTCACTACAAGTTGACCAAGCAGCAGTTGCAACAGTTGGTGACATTCAAGATTTACAAAGTCAAATATCAGATTTAGAAGCATTCATTGGTTATAAAGATGATGACATATATGGTGTTGAAGTTGATTTTGTAAACAAAAAATTCACAAGACTTGCAGGTGCAGTTGGAAAAACAGGCGGTGCATCATTTGATGGTGTTCATTGTTTCGGTGGAAGAAGAAGATGTAATTTAACAGATGATGGAAAAGTTATTGCATATCATGGTGATACTGGATATTCAGAAACTGGTGCATTAACACAAGCAATAACAATTGATGAAACAACATATGCAGCTGGTACAAAAGTTCAAACAATGGTTGAACAACCAAAATTCTATTATAAAGTTGTTCCATTAGAACTTGAAATCATATCAGAAGGTGACAATTATGGTCATCACATGAGAAAAGGAAGATATTACATTTCACCAGTTCCAAAACTAGGATTTAAGTTACATCCTGCATTTATCAGAGATGGAAAAGAAAAAGATTTTGTTTATTTGTCAGCATTTGAAGGTTCATTGTATGATGTTTCTGCAAGTGCTTATATTTTGGATGATTCACAAGTTGCAAGTTTTGTTGCTTCAACAGGTGATAAACTTTCAAGTATAGCAAATGCAAAACCAATGTCAGGATTAACACAAGATATGACAAGGGCAAAAACAAGAATAATTGCTGAAAATCGTGGAACAGGTTGGGAACAAGAAACTGTTCAAATGGCATCTGCTTCACAATTATTGATGTTAGTAGAATATGCATCATTCAATATGCAAACAGCAATTGGAAATGGTAATGTTTCAAAGACTGATGATGGAACAACAAACATGGCAGAAAATACAGGTGCAACAACTTCACTTGGAAATGCAAGTGGTGTTGTAACAAATACAAATGGAATTTTAATTGTTTCATATCGTGGTGAAGAAAATCCATGGGGAAATATATGGAAATGGGTTGATGGTATAAATATTCAAAATCCATCACCTTTTGCAGCAGGTCAATATGGAAATGTTTATGTTGCAGACCATGGTTTCGCAGATGGAATAAGTGCATCACCATATGAAGATACAGGAATTCACCCATGTTATGGTGAAGGTTATGTTTCAGCATTTGGATATAATGAAAAATTTGATTGGTTATTTATACCAACTGAACATAGCGGTAACAGTTCATTACCTGTTGGTGATTATATGTATAACAACCAACCAGGTTGGAGGGTTGCCCTTCTTGGTGGTGGTTGGTATGACGGTTCTAGGGCTGGTGCTTTCTATTGGAATCTTGGTAATGCTGCTTCTAATCGTAATCGTAATGTCGGCGGTCGCCTGGTGTATGTACCTGATGTTGCTTAACCAAAGAAGTAAATAATTAAATATATGGGCGAAATATTCTGATATACCATTATCATAGTAGAAATTGAAAAAAGGTTTTGGTTCTCGCCGGTTGCCCTTCTTGGTGGTAGTTGGAATGACGGTTCTAGGGCTGGTACTTTCTATTGGAATCTTAATAATGCTACTTCTAATCGTAATCGTAATATCAGCGGTCACCTAGTAAATGCAAACACATGTGAAATCTTTCGCCCTGCCACTTGGCAAAATATAAAAAGAAAATAAACTATATTAGTAAGTTTGAAAATCAAAATTTGAAAGTTTAGTTTGTAATTGCATACAAAGAAAGAAGTAACAAATTATGAAAAGATATGGAAATTTGTACAAAGAAATTTACAATATGAATAATTTGATACTTGCACATAAAAATGCACAAAAGGGTAAAGGGTGGTATAAGGAAGTAAAAGAAATAAATGCTAACCCTGAATATTATTTGAAAGAATTACAAAATATGCTTATCAATAAAACATATCACACTTCTGAATATGAAACATTTATGAAGAATGATACAGGTAAGGAAAGAAAAATATATAAATTGCCATATTATCCTGATAGAATTTGTCAATGGGCAATTTTACAAGTAATTGAACCATACCTTATAAGGAATTTTATTCCTGATACTTATTCAGCAATACCAGGAAGGGGAATACATACTGCATTGCATCGAATTGAAAAAGCAATTCAAACAGATGTAAAAGGAACACAATATTGCTTAAAAATTGATGCCAAAAAGTATTATCCATCTATAAATCACGATGTATTAAAAAATAAGTATAGAAGATTGTTCAAAGATAAGGATTTGATTTGGTTACTTGATGAAATTATTGATTCAACACCTGGTGATACAGGAATTCCCATTGGAAATTATATTTCACAATATAGTGGAAATTTTTATTTTTCAGAATTTGACCATTGGATTAAAGAAGAAAAGCATATGAAGTATTATTTCAGATATATGGATGACATTGTTATATTAGCTGAATCAAAGGAAGAATTACATCAATTAAGAAAAGAAATTGATGTATATTTCAGAACAAAGCTAAAATTAAAAATAAAAGAAAACTGGCAAGTCTTCCCAACTTTTGTAAGGGGTGTTGATTTTGTTGGTTACAGAACTTTTTTGAATTATAAGTTGTTAAGAAAAACAACATGTAAAAATTTTAAAAAGAAAATGAATAGTATCAAAAAGAAAATTAAGGATGGTAAATCAATAAATTATTCAGAATGGTGTTCAGTCAATTCATATAAAGGTTGGTTGATTCATTGTGATAGTTATAGATTAAGTCAAAAATATATAAAACCACTTGAATTTCATGCACATCAATACTATTTAGAAAATGTAAAAGGAAAGGGTGAAGTAAAATGATAAATCATGGTAAAGTTAGAAGTACAATCGAACCTGAAAGATTGGTCATTGATGAATATTCTGTTTGGATTGCTGAAAATGTTGAAGAAATTGAAGTCGAAGATGAAATCATCAATGATAAAGGGGAAACAGAAAAAGTAACAACAACGATGTATGAATATAATTTGGTTCAATATACCAAAGATGAATACATCTTGATGCAATCAAGCCAAATGACAGATGTTGAAATGGCATTGGTTGAAATTTATGAAAGTTTGGGGGTGTAATCAATGGCAAAAATATATGCTGACCTTATTAGAAAAGGTTTAAAAACAATTGATGATGTTCCTGAAAAATTAAAAGAAGCCGTAAAGGAAATTTTGGGCATCTAATAGTGCAAGTAATATAATTTTATATCTTATAGATTAAAAACCCATATAAACAAAAATATAAGTTTATATGGGTATTTCTATGAGAATTTAGAAGGAAGGTGAAATGTTTTGGAACAATTATCAATTATTGTAATTTCAATAGCAACTTTCTTGAATGCACTTTTGGCAATCGTGGGATTTGTACAAAAGATAAGAAAGCCAGTAGATAATGCAATTGAAAAGAAACTTGGTGAAGTATTAGAACCAGTCAATAAGAAATTAGATGACTTAAATGGTGATATAAAAAAGTTAGACAAGAACCAATGTATGAATTATCTAGTGGAATTTATCGAAGATTGCAAAAACGGAATACCAAAGGATGATATTCAAAAGAAAAGAGCAAGTGAAGTCTTTGACCATTACACAGAAGACTTAAATGGTAATTCCTACATCCATGATGGATGGGAAAAACATGTGAAATAGGGGGTGAATCATATGCAAATAACATTAGATTCAATCATACCAGTAATTGCAGTCATTGTGTCATACATATTTGGATTACTAGCAAAAAAATTCAATTGGTATGAAAGTAAATACATACCAATTCAAAATGGTGTAATTGGTGTTATTTCTGCAATCGTATATTACATGGCAGTTCCTGATTGTAATTTTGTTGTTGTGTTATTTACAGCATTATCAGGATTTGCAGCAGGTGGATTATATGATGCAAGTAAAACCAAAAATAATTAACCGTAAAATTTTTACGGTAAAAGAAAGGAAGTGAATTCAACATGGAAGATAAAAATGAAGAAATAGGAAATGGTGAAATTCAAAGAAATGAAAAAGATTTTGGGGGTGAAGAATAATGAAAGGTATAGATGTATCAGCACATCAAGGTAATATCAATTGGGATGCAGTAAAAGCATCAGGAATTGAATTTGCCATAATTAGAATAAGTTATGGACAAAGTTCAGTTGATTCAAAAGCAATAAGAAATATTGAAGAATGTATCAGGGTAGGAATGCCATTTGGTGTTTATGTATATTCTTATGCATTAAATGTTAGTAATGCAATAAATGAAGCTAATTTGGTTATTAGAACATTAGCACCTTACAAAGATAAAGTAAGATTTCCAGTAATAATTGACATGGAAGATGCAGACCATTACAAAGCAAAATATGGAATGCCTTCAAATGACACATTAGTTTCTATTTGTGAAAAAGAATGTTTAATGTTTGAAGAAGCTGGATATTATGCAGCAATTTATGCATCAAAATCATGGTTTGATACAAAATTAAATTCTTCAAGACTAAACAGATTTGACAAATGGATGGCTTGGTGGTATTCACAAGCATCATCAAGATTTGACCACAATGTATATGGAATGTGGCAATACACAAGTGATGGAAGTGTAAATGGAATTTCAGGAAGGGTTGACATGAATGAAGCATTCAAAGATTACCCATCAATCATTGGTGGTGGACAACCAACACCTGTACAACCATCAAAACCAACAAAATCTGTTGATGAACTTGCACATGAAGTTATAAATGGTGCATGGGGTAACGGTGATGATAGAAAGAATAGATTAACACAAGCAGGATATAATTATAATGCAGTACAAAACAGAGTAAATGAACTTTTGGGTTCTTCATCAAGTAAGAAATCAAATGAAGAAATTGCAAATGAAGTTATTGCAGGACAATGGGGAAATGGTAATGATAGAAAAACAAGACTTCAAAATGCAGGATATGACTACAATGCAATTCAAGATATTGTAAACAAAAAACTTGGTGGTGGAAGTTCAAATTCAACAAAAACATATACTGTAAAATCAGGTGACACACTATCAGGAATTGCAGCAAAATTTGGAACTACATATCAAGAACTTGCAAAGAAAAATGGTATTGCAAATCCAAATTTAATTTACCCAGGACAAGTGCTAAAAATATAAAAATTTTTTTGAAAATTCGTGTTACTAACTTGTTACTAACGATGCCATTTTTGTAGCATTTTAGAGCATTGAACAGTTCAACAAACCCTTGAAAATACTGAAAACAGTATTTTGACAAATTAAGCTTTCTTATGATATAATATATACATGAAATCGCCAGGTTGCCTATTTATTAGCAGTCTGGCGATTTTGTGTTACTAATTTGTTATTAGTTCAACCCAAAAATCGAACTTTATAAGTTCAATTGCATCCTTTAATTCTTCAAGTGTTTTATGGGTATAAGTTCGTTCACCAACATCTTTTGACTTATGACCCATCATCAAATCTATACATTTTTTATTTGCACCAGCAGAATCCAATTTGGTTCTGAATGTGTGTCTACATTCGTGTGGTGTATGTTTCATATCTAATTTGGTCATCATTTCATTCCAAAAAATATAATACTGACTTTTTGAAAGTTTTTTTCCTTCCCATTCAATCAAATATTTTCTATTGTTTTCAACTCTTTTTTCAACGATGTATCTTATATAAGAATGTATTGGAACATATCTGTCTTTTCCTGATTTACTTTTTGAACCACCATTGAAAAAACCTTCATCCAAATCAATTTTGGTAAGTTCCATTGAAAGTAATTCATTAAGTCTGAATCCAGTAAACAAATACAAAAGTAATGTTTCAACCCATTCATCATCCTTGTTTTCATATGCAATTTTAATTTCATCATCAGTAAAGGGTTCTTTCTTTGTATCAGGAACAGGTGGTGCAGTTGTTATTTGCGAATACATCTTGTCAATTATATCAATTTCAAATGCAAATCTATCAAGATGACCAAAAAGATTCTTAATTGCCCATTGTGTAGAATATTGGCAACCACAATTATCAATGCAATCTTGCATATCAAATGACCTTAATTTTCTGTAAACAGTATCATAATATTTATCACAATGTTTATATGCAGATTTTAGTGACCTTCTTGTTCCTTCATTTACTGTTGATGATTTGACTTCTTTCCATTTTTCATATAACATTTTTAATGTTACTTTATCCCTGTCAATATTCCAAGGTTCATGATTATACATTGCCAACATTTCCATGCCTTCTTCCCTTGTTTCAGCATATCCAATTGGCAAGTATATTGGATGACCTTTTTCATTGAAGCCAACTGTTTTTCTAACAGCAAATGGTTTTCTTCTATTTCCTGATAATTTTACAACTGTTCCATAACCATTTGGATTCTTCATTTAAAACTTCCTTTCATAATTCTTTCACTATATATTCATTGATGAATTTGACCCATTCATCTATATGTTTAACAAAATCATCTTGTACAACATATGAATCATACAAAGATGTTATTATTTGCATTTCATGTTTATTGCCTTGTAATTTGATTCTTCCTATACAATAACCAACACATTCAACAGCCAATGTTCCTGTTGCCATTCTAATTAAATGTATTTTTTCATTTACCTTTTCAGGTAGCTTGGAATATAAAGTTTCAAAAAACTTTTCTTCCAATTCATTTATTTCAAATAATTTACTTGGTGGATTAACCGCATAACTTATTGGATATTTCATATTTACTTCCTTTCTGATTTCACCTTGAACCATATCAAAGCATTGATAAATCAACAAATTTAATTTTTAGGGTTCAAGGTTCAAGGTACTTTTCTTATTACTTATTATTTATAAAACATTAAAATTTTACGATGAAAATATTTTATGTTTTAATTATTAAATATAAATTACCTTGAACCATCTTGAACCGCATTGAAAAAACTGGGGTTGCACTTTGAACCTTTACATTGAACCCACATTGGACTTTTATTTCTTTTTTCTAAAATCATAATATATTATAATGCCCTTACATCCCTTTTTTCCTGGACATTTTCCTGGATTATATACTTGGGAATTGAAGTCAAATCTATTATATTTTCAATTGCTTTTTCTTTTCCAACAGTGTTTAATTTTGTAAAATTACCTAGTAATTCAACTGCACTTTTCCCATATTGGAATTGAATTGCTTCAATCAATTTAACTTCATCACTTAATTTTCCAAATTGATTGAATTCTTCATCCCATCCCATAAGTTCATATGGGGTAACACCAATCAGTCTGCAAATATTTAAAATTGTTTTACCTTTCATTTCCTTAACATGTCCTTTTTCCCATTTGGAAACTGCTGCACGATTTACACCAACCTTTTGACCAAATTCATCTTGTGAAAGGTTGTGTTCCCTTCTATATTGATAAATTATTTCAGATGTAGTCATGTTCTTTTTTCTCTCCTTTCGTATTTATTTATATCACTATTTTAGCATATATATTCATAATTTGAAAGTTTTTTTGCAAAAATGTAAAATTTTTTTTCAAAAAGTATTGACAAAGAAAAAATCTTGATATATTATATGTGTATCCTACAAGATACAAAATGAAATTGAAGGAAGGTGAAAGAAGTGAAAAAAGTAATTTCAGCAGCCATTTATCAGGTAATACAATTTGATGATGAAATGGAATTTGAAAATTACATTTCAAAATTACAAAGAAATAATCAAGAATTTATCTTGGAAGAAAAAACAAAGTATCCTGATGGAAAAGTAGAAATTAAAATTATGAAGCAGTATAACAACAATAAATTCATTGAAAGGGGTGAAACAAGTGAAAATTAACCAAAAACTATTAAATTCAAAAATGGCACTATATGGTGATAATAATGAAACATTGGCAAATGCCTTAAATCTATCACCACAAAGATTGTCAGCAAAAAAGAATAATACGAATGGTGCAGAGTTCACACAAACGGAAATTCAAATAATTAAAGAAAGGTACAATTTAACGGATGCAGAAGTAGTGGAAATTTTTTTAAGCTAGATGTATCTTGAAAGATACAACAGAAAGAAGGTAAATAAAATGATTTGTTTTATAAGTTTTATGATGATGTTAGGAACAATTGGTGCATTAGAAAATAATGCAATTAGTTTTAAAGAAGCAATAATTAAAAGTATATTTTGGTTGATTATATTTGGTATTTCAAGCATAAGATATTGGAACAAAGAAGACAAAAGACTTTTAAAAAGAAGAATTACAAATTTTTTAAATTGTTTGTATCTTAACAGATACAAAAGAAAGGGTGAATTGGTTTGAGTTTTGCAAGTAATTTAAAAACAAAAATGAATGAATTAGAAATGAAACCTGTTGAACTTGCAAGGGCAATTAACAAAAATAAATCATCAATCAGTCAATATTTATCAGGTAAAAACATTCCAAAAGATGATGTGAAAGAAAACATTGCAAAAGCATTGGGATGTACTGTTGAAGATTTAGAAAAAGAAGTTGAACAGGATTTGAATATAAATACTTGCAATAATGTACCAATTTGGAAAGCTGCAATGTTACTTCATAAATCAGAAGAATTCATCAGGGTATCATTGCAAATGGGAACAGCACCATTTGGATTTGCAGCTAAAAAGAAAAGCAAATGGTCATATCACATAAGTCCAAAGAAATTAAAAGAATATATTGGTGAATATGAAGAAAGGGTGGAATGATGGAATTATATGAACATCAAAAGAAAGCATTGGAATTAACAAAACAATTCAATAATGTAGCATATTACCTTGACATGGGACTTGGAAAGACATTTGTTGGTTCTGAAAAAATGCATGAACTTGGAAATAATACAAACATTGTTATATGCCAAAAATCAAAAATTCAAGATTGGATTGACCACTTTGTAAAATATTATAAAGATTATTCAGTCTATGACTTAACAGATAAATTGCAATTAAGATATTTCAAGGAAGGAATTGGATTACATATCAAAAAGATTGGTGTAATAAATTATGATTTGGTATTCAGAAGGTCATATTTTAAAGAATTAGAAGATTTTACATTGATGCTTGATGAAAGTTCTATTGTACAAAATTCAAAGGCAGAAAGAACAAAATATGTGCTAAAAATGAAACCTAAAAATGTAATTTTGTTATCAGGAACACCATCATCAGGAAAATATGAAAATCTATGGTCACAAATACATTTGCTAGGGTGGAATATATCAGAACAATTATATAACAAGCAATATGTAAATTGGAAAAAACAAAATCTTGGTGGTACACCATTTTGGTATGTGGATAAGAAAGAACCATACAAAAATGTTGACAGATTGAAGGAAAAATTAAGGCAACATGGTGCAGTATTTATGAAAACAGAAGAATGCTTTGATTTACCTGAACAAATAGAAATTCCAATAAATGTTCCAACATCAAAAGAATATAGAAAGTTTATGAAAAATTCAGTAATTGTGTTTGACACACAAAATTATATTGAATTTGAAGACCATTCAGATTGGGAAGGTGAAGATATAACACCACGAATTGAATTAGTTGGTGATACAGCACTTACAAAAAGATTATATGCAAGACAATTATGTGGTCAATTTAATAAACAAAAAATACAAGCATTTAAAGAATTATTGGAATCAACAAATGACAGATTGATTGTTTTCTATAACTACAATGAAGAATTGAAAAAATTAAAAAATATTGTTGAATTTTATAAAAAACCACTTTCAGTTATAAATGGTGAAACAAAAGATTTGACAGCATATGAAAATGAAGATAATTCAGTTACATTGATTCAATATCAAGCTGGTTCAATGGGATTGAATCTTCAAAAAGCAAATAAAATTGTATATTTCACATTAACAGATAAATCAGAATTATTTGAACAAAGCAAAAAGAGAATACACAGAATTGGACAAAATCAAACTTGCTTCTATTACTTAATGATTTGCAAAAATAGTATTGAAGAAGCAATATACGAAACACTACAAAAACGAAAAGACTTCAATGATGAGTTGTTCAAACAATATGAAATTTTGGAAATGAAAGGGGGGAATGAAGATGGCGATTAAATGTAATGCAAAAGGTTGTCCACATGAATATGAACATTGTTGTTACGAATGTGAAGAACTAAAAGATTGTGAATCAGCTTGTAATCTAAAACCTGAAACTTGTAATCAATCAGTAGTTGATGGTGAAAAAAGTTTGGAAGTTTTCAAGAATACAAATGTTGATGTAATCAATGCAATTTCACAAATTTCAGTTGCTAAAAAGCAAATTGAAGAACAAGAAAAAGAAATGAAAGAAAAATTACTTGCAGCAATGGAAGCATATGGTGTGACAAAATTTGAAAATGAAGCAATTAAAATTACTTATTATGCACCATCAACCGCAACATCAATTGATAGTACAAGATTAAAAGCTGAAAAACCTGAAATTGCAAAAGAATATTCAAAAACTTCAAACAAAAAATCTTATGTAAAAATTGAAGTGAAAGCAGGTGATAAATAATGGCAACAGAAAAACAATTTGAAAATAAGGTTAAAAAATTTCTTGAAGAACAAGAATGTTGGTTCATTAAGTATTGGGGTGGTGCAGCATACACAAAAAGTGGAATACCTGATTTGTTGATATGTTGTAATGGTTACTTTTTAGGGGTTGAACTAAAAGGTGAACATGGAAAACCATCAGAATTGCAACTTTGGAACATTGAAAAAATTAGAAAATCAAATGGAATTGGTTTTGTGTTATACCCAAATCAATTTGAAGAATTTAAAAAATTCATATTGAAAATAAAAGAAAGACCACCAGTAAAACATGTATTTTCATTTGAAGAACAATTCAATTTTGATAAGGGGGTGAAAAAGTAATGCAAATATCACATTCAAGGGTGGAATGCTTTGAAGGTTGTCCATTTAGATATAAATTAAGATACATTGATAAATATGAAACCTTGAAACCTGATAATGCAGACAATCCACTATTCCTTGGAACAGCACTTCATACTGGAATTGAAAAAGATGTGAAAACAGCTATTGAAGAATATTTTGCACAGTATCCAATCATAACTGATGAACACATCAACGAAGCAATAAAACTTGAATATCAGATTCCAAAGGCTAAAAGTATTTTACCACAAGGTGAATATGAAGTCCAAATCAAAGATGAAGATTTCATTGGATTTATTGATTTATTAGTACCAGTCAAACACGAATTGACAATGGAAGAAATGGATGAAGTTTGTGACAACTGCGAAAAGAATTGTGATTGTAATTATGCTAATAGTGGAATCTTGTGTAAAAGAATGATAAACAAAGATGACCAAATAAAATATTATGATTTGTATGATTTCAAATATTCAAATAATGTTTACCATTACAAAGATTCACCACAATTACATTTATACAAATACTATTTTGAAAAAACACATCCTGATTCAAAAATAAGGGATATGAAATTCGTACTTGTTCCAAAAGTAAGTATCAGGCAAAAGAAAACTGAAACATTAGAAGAATTCAGAAAAAGACTTGATGATGAATTGAAAAAGACAGAAATTAAATTTTTAAAAATTGATTATAACCCTGAATATGTAATCAACTTTCTAACAAACACAAAAAGAATGTTGGAAGAAAAAGATTTCAATAAAAATGAAGGTTGGTTGTGTAGTTGGTGTGAATATCAAGAATATTGTAAGAAAGGATATGATTATTTTATGAATTTACCTGAAAATAAAAGAAGAAATATTGAAGAAATTAACAAAAAGACCATTTGGTTGTATGGTTCACCATTTAGTGGAAAAACAACTTTTGCAAACAAATTTCCTGACCCATTGATGCTTAATACAGATGGAAATATTAAATTTGTTGATGCACCATTCATTCCAATTAGGGATGAAGTAAAAGTTACAGGAAGAATGACACAAAGAAAATTCGCTTGGGAAGTATTCAAAGAAGCTATTGCAGAACTTGAAAAGAAAGAAAATACATTCAAAACAATAGTTGTTGACTTACTTGAAGATACATATGAACATTGCAGACTTTATATGTATGACCAAATGGGAATAACACATGAAAGTGATGATTCATTTAGGGCATGGGATAAGGTAAGAACTGAATTTTTATCAACATTAAAAAGACTTATGAATTTAGACTATGAAAACATAATTCTAATATCACATGAAGATACATCAAAAGACATTACAAAAAGGGGTGGTGATAAAATTACAGCCATCAAACCAAATCTTCAAGAAAAAGCAGCAAACAAGGTTGCAGGTATGGTTGATATGGTTGCAAGAATAATTGCTGATGATAACAAAAGAACATTGTCATTCAAATCAGATGAAGTTGTATTTGGTGGTGGAAGATTAACAACATCAGTAAATGAAATTGATTTAGATTATGACACATTCCTTGAAGTATATGAAGAAGCAAATAAATCAGCAGTTGCAAATCTAAAATCAGATGAAAAGAAAGAAGAAAAACCAAAAACAAATTCAAGAAGAAAAGCAACAACAGAAATAACATCAGAAGAACCAAGAGAAGAAAACCCAATTGAAGAAAAAGCAGAAGAAGTGGACAAAAAGAAAGAAGAACCAAGAGAAGAAAAACCAGTTGAAGAATCAACAGAAGAAAAGAAAGAAGAAGCACCAAAGGCAACAAGAACAAGAAAAAGAAGGGGTGAATAATTATGCCAAGACCAGTAACATCATTTGATGAATTGATTGATGAAATGTTTAAAACAGCATCAAAATCAAAAGAAGAAAGAGAACAAGAAAAAGTAAAAGCTATGCGAGATTTAGCAAAAACAAATAAGGAATTATTTGATGCACATATAAAAGTAGGTTTTACACCTGAACAAGCAATTCAAATAGTTTCAGCAGCAAATGCAAGATAAATTTTTAAATAAAAGAAAGGTTAAAAAAAGGTGATTATTATGTCAGAAAAAAATATATTTGATAAATGGGATAAGGAAGTTGATACAGAAGGATTGGCAAAGGATGTTGAAGAAGCAGCAACAAATGGTGGACAAGCTAATTTTAAGGAAGTACCACATGGTGAATATGAAGTTGCAGTTCAACAAATGGAATTAAAAGCAAGTTCAAAAGGTGACCCAATGGTTTCAATATGGTTCAAGATTGTATCAGATGGTGAATATAAAGGTTCAATGATATTTATGAATCAAATTGTTACACAAGGATTCCAAATACATATTGTAAATGAACTATTAAGAATGATGGTTTCAGAAATGGGTGATGATGCACCAGTAATTGAATTTAAAACATATAAACAATATAGCAATTTAATTATGGATGTATTTGAAGCAATTGATAATAACTTTGAATTTGCACTTGATTACAAAAAAGGCAAAGGTGAATTCAGTAAATATGAAATTACAGAAGTTTTCACACTAGAAGACTAATTGAATAAAGGGGTGGAAGAAATTCCACCCAAAAAATAAAGAAAGGATGTGACCAAAAAAAATGTTATTTTATGACTTTGAAGTTTTCAAAGAAGATTGGTTGGTTGTCATTATTGATATGAGTAAAAAGAAAGAACATGTAATTATAAATGATTCTAATAAATTGGAAGAAATTTATAACGAAAATATCAATGACATATGGGTTGGATTTAATTCAAGACACTATGACCAATACATTTTAAAGGGCATCCTTTGTGGTTTTGACCCAAAAAGAATAAATGATTACATCATTGTGAAAGGTAATCCAGGATGGAAATTTTCATCATTATTTAGAAATATACTACTTAATAATTATGATGTAATGTCAAATATAGATAGGGGTTTGAAATCATTTGAAGGTTTTATGGGAAATAACATCAAGGAATCATCAGTTCCTTTTGATATAGATAGAAAATTGACAGATGAAGAAATTGAAGAAACAGTCAAGTATTGCAGACACGATGTTGAACAAACAATTGAAGTATTTTTGCAACGAAAAGAAGATTTTGAAGCATGTATGGGTTTGGTAAAACTAGCATGTCAAGGAAAACCATTAAATCTTTCATTGATTTCAAAAACAAAATCACAATTGGCTGCAATAATATTGGAAGCTACACCAAAAGAACATGATGATGAATTTGATATTGATTTCCCTTCAACTTTAAAAATTGAAAAATACAAAGAAGTTGTTGATTGGTACAAAAATGAAGACAACAGATGTTATGAAAAGAATGGGAAAAAGAATCAACTGGACATTATAGTTGCAGGTGTTCCACACCAATTTGGTTGGGGTGGTGTCCATGGTGCAATTCCACAATATAGTGGTGAAGGTTATTTCCTAAACATGGATGTTGCATCACTATATCCATCACTTATGATTCAATACAATTTACACAGTAGAAACATGAAAGACCCAAAGAAATATGAAGAAATTTATCATACAAGGTTGAAATACAAAAAAGAAAAGAATCCATTACAAGCACCATTGAAATTGGTATTAAATTCAACATATGGTGTAATGAAAGACAAAAACAATGGACTATATGACCCACTTCAAGCAAATAGGGTTTGTGTGTATGGTCAATTGTTATTACTAGATTTGATTGAAAAATTAGAACCACATTGTCAGATAATTCAATCCAATACTGATGGTATTCTTGTAAAAATGAATAGATATGAAGATTTTGACATGATTGATGATATTGCATATGAATGGGAACAAAGAACACATCTAACATTGGAATTTGATGAATATAGAAAAGTATTTCAGAAAGATGTTAACAATTACATAATCGTGGATGCTAATGGAAAATACAAATCAAAAGGTGCATATGTTAAAAAATTAAATAATCTTGATTATGATTTACCAATTATCAACAAAGCATTGGTTGAATACATGGTTCACAATGTTCCAGTTGAACAAACAATCAATGAATGTGATGATTTGAAGGAATTTCAATTGGTAACAAAAATTTCAAACAAATATACACACATTTTGCATGGTGATGAATATATAAAAGAAAAATGCATCAGGATATTTGCATCAACAAATGAAGAAGACAAGGGTGTTACAAAAATACATGCAACAACAGGAAGACCTGCAAAAATATCAAATTCACCTGAACATTGCTTCATTTACAATGATGAAGTAAATGGTGTAAAAGTTCCAAAGAAGTTGGATAAAGCATGGTATGTTGACCTTGCACAAAAAAGATTAAAGGATTTTGGGGTGATATAGATATGGAAAAAAGTGTATTACATTTATTAGTTGGTGATGATGGCTTTGAAGATTTTGTCTTTGATAGTGATTTTGATGTTGAATATGATGACAGGGAAAAAATTGAAGATGTTGCAAGTTTTAAAAGAGAATTAGCAAGACAAAATATGCTAACATCACAACTTGAAGAATTTATCGAAAATTATATGCGATGGGATAATAAATAAAGAAGGGGGTGATTGAATTATGTTCTTCAAAGGATATGTTGAAACCAAAAACAAAAAATGTATGGAAAAGTTCAAAGGAAGAACAGATTTCAAAAATTATAAACAAGTTCAATCATTACCTGAATTTGCTGGTATTCTTGCAACAGATACAATACTAATTGATATTGATGACTTTGATGAAAGTGAAATATTATTTAAAATTGTTCAAGATTTAAAACTTAAATGTAGAGTATATAAAACAACCAGGGGTAAACATTTTTTATTTAAAAATACAAAAGTTGAAAGTAATAGAACACATGCAACATTAGCACTTGGAATTACAGCAGACATAAAAATTGGAAAAAGAAATGCATATTCAATTCTTAAATTTAACAATGAAGAAAGACCAATTTTATATGATGAAGCTGAAAATGAAGAAGCACAAGAACTTCCAAAATGGTTGATGCCAATTAAAACAACAATGGATTTCTTAAATATGTCAGCAGGTGATGGAAGAAACCAAGCATTGTTCAATTATATACTAACTTTGCAAAGTAATGATTTTTCAAAAGAAGAAGCAAGGGAAACAATAAAACTTATAAATAAATATGTTTTGAAAGAACCATTAACAGATGATGAAGTTGATGTCATAATTCGTGATGAAGCATTTGCAAAACCAGTATTTTTCAAAGGTTCAACATTTTTATTTGATAAATTTGCAATCTTTTTAAAAAACAATCATCACATAACTAGAATCAACAATCAATTACATTTATACAAAGATGGGGTGTATATAGCTGGACAAGCTGAAATTGAATCAGCAATGATAAAACATATCCCACAATTGAACAGGGCAAAAAGAACAGAAGTAATGTCATACTTGGATATTATGATAAGAGAAAACACAAAACCTGCTGCTGCAAATCTGATTGCATTTAGAAATGGAATTTATGACATATCAGAAGATAAGTTTTTTCAATTCTCACCTGAATATGTAATTACAAATAAAATTGATTGGGATTATAACCCACAAGCATATTTTGCATTAACAGATGAAGTTTTAAATAACATTGCTTGTGATGATGAAGAAATAAGGGCATTACTTGAAGAACTAATTGGATATTGTATGTACAGAAGAAATGAACTTGGAAAAGCATTTATTCTTACTGGTTCAGGTTCAAATGGTAAAAGTACATATTTGAATTTAATAAAAACAATGTTAGGAAAAAAGAATATTTCAGTTCTTGATTTGAAGAAATTAAATGATAGATTTTCAACAGTCATGTTGTTTGGAAAATTAGCAAACATAGGTGATGATATATCAGATGAATTCATTACTGATGCTGCTGAATTTAAAAAAATAGTAACAGGCGAAACAATAGATGCAGAACAAAAAGGACAACCAAAATTTGATTTTGAACCTTATGTGAAATTGGTATTTAGTGCAAACACTATTCCAAGGATAGGAAAAGGAAGGGATTCAAGTGCAGTATTAAGAAGATTGGTAATTGTACCATTCAATGCAAAATTCACTTCTGATAACCCAAATTTTAAACCATTTATTGGTGATTCACTTCAAGGTCAAGAATCAATTGAATATTTGATTAAGTTAGGAATTGCAGGATTGAAAAGAGTTTTACAAAATAGACAGTTTACAACATCAGTAAAAATTGAAAATGAATTGAATGAATATGAAGAAACAAACAATCCAATTATAGGATTCTTCAAAGAATGTGAAGCAGAAGATATAAATATTGAAAATGAACCAACAAATCAAGTTTATACAAAATATAAAGAATTTTGTATTAGAAACAGTCTTCAAGAATTATCAAGTGGGGAATTTTCAAAACAAGTCAAAAAATATTTTAATTTTGTAATTATTGATAAGAAAATACAAGGTAGAAAATGCAGAATATTTATAAAAGCAGAAGGTCAATAAAATACAAAAGAAAAGGGGGAATTGATATATGCCAACAAAAACAGAATTTCATGTAAACAAAGTGACATACAATCCATTTATTAAAAATTGGATAATGTGTGTAAGATATAGAACTGATATTTTATGGTGGTATCAAATTTGTACAAAAAGCGGAAGATTGATTGGAAGGGAAAGACAAGCCAAATCAAGATATTCCAAATTTGATTGGGAAAAAGTAAAGGAAGGAAATGATAAACATGAATGTGTTAAGTCTATTTGATGGAATAAGTTGTGGACAAATTGCACTTCAAAGGGCAGGAATTAAAGTTGACAAATATTATGCAAGTGAAATAAAACCATCAGCAATTAAATGCACACAAGAAAACTTCCCAAACACAATTCAAATTGGTGATGTCACAAAATTAGATTTAAGTAAACTGGATAAAATTGATTTATTGATTGGTGGAAGTCCTTGTCAAGACTTATCAATTGCAGTTGTAATGGTAAAAGACAAAAGGGAAGGATTGGATGGTCAAAAAAGTAGTTTGTTTTATGAATATGTAAGAATATTGAAACAATTAAAACCAAAATATTTTTTATTAGAAAATGTTGCAAATATGAGTAAACAAGACAAACAACTTATTAGCAGTATTCTTGGTGTTGAACCAATTGAAATAAATTCAAATTTGGTTAGTTATCAAAATCGCAATAGATATTATTGGACAAACATTCCAAATGTAACACAACCACAAGATAAACATATAAATTTTCAAGATTACATATGTAAAGACCATGAAAAATGCAAGGAATTTAAAGTTAACAAAACACCTTCACGAATTAAAATGTGGGGTGATGGTGTAAATGGAAATTGTCCAAATATAACAAAGGCAACAAAAATAAATTGTATAACTACAAGACAGGACAGATGGAAAAATGCAGGATTGATTGAATTTGAAGATTTTTGCAGATATTTAACAACAGAAGAATTGGAACAAGGTCAAACATTACCTATTGGTTATACGAAAATGCTTACAAAACATCAAGCATCAAATGTAATTGGTGATGGTTGGACAGTTGATGTGATTGCACATATATTTAAAAACTTAAAGGAAGGTGATGTGCAATGAAACATATAATCAATTTTAGTGGTGGTAAAGATAGCACAGCAATGACATTAAAGATGTTAGAAGATGGATGGTGGGTTGATGAAATCATTTTTGCTGATACAGGCAAAGATTTTCCACAAATGATTGACCATATAAACAAGTTTGATGATTATATTCAAAAACATTTCAATAAGAAAATTACTAGAATAAAAGCAGAAAAAAGTTTTGATTATTATATGTTTGAACATGAAAAAACAAAAGGAAAAAACAAAGGTAAAAAAGGATATGGTTGGGCAACAATGCTTTGCAGATGGTGTACAAGTAATTTAAAAACCAAAGTAATTAGCGATTATTTAAAGAAATATAAAGAAGAAGGTTATACAGAATATATTGGAATTGCTTATGATGAACCAAAAAGAATTAGGGATAAAAGATACCCATTAGTTGAATATGAAATGACAGAAGCGGATTGTTTACAATATTGTTATGAAAAAGGATTCTATTGGGATGGATTATATGAACATTTTGATAGATTAAGTTGTTGGTGTTGCCCTTTAAAGAATCTTAAAGAATTAAAAATTTTATATACATATTATCCTGAATTATGGCAGGAACTAAAAGAAATGGACAAAAAATCATATAACCAATTTAGGGTAGATTATAGTGTTGAACAATTAGAAGAAAAATTTAAGAAAGAAGGTGAAAAAAGTGGACATATTTAGAAAAAAGAAAGTTAGAAAATTACTTAATGAATTAGAAGATACAAATAATATGCTAATTCAAGAAAGAAGTAAAAATAAAAAATTACAAGAAAGTGCAAATAATTTTGAAAGAATATCGACACAAGCATTGGAAGAAAATCAAATTCTTATAGAATGGATTAGAAAAATACTTGATACATTTGGAACAATGGAAGTAAGAAACAGGATGAATGTTCAAATTCCAATATACAAAGATGTTATTAGACCAATTGAACCTTCACCTTTTCAACCACAAATAAAAGAAAGGATTGAAATTCCACCAATAACAATAATGAAAATGGGGTGATATAAAATGCAAATAGAATTTAATGGTGAAGCGGAAGATATATCAATGATGTTAGTATCAGCAGAAAGATATGCACTAGGAAGAAGAACATACATTGTTGGGTGGACTTGTGAAATCATAAAGAAAAATATGCACTTATTATCAGATAAAGACAAAGCGGTTATGATTAGAGATTTGGAAAATCCAATTTCATATGGTGATGAATGTGATAAGGCTGAATGGTTGATTTTGTTGAAATTATTAAGAAAGGAAATCAAAAATGTTAGAGTTAAAAACAACAATACAAGTAAAAATCCACAATAATACATATAATGTGCATTTAGTAGATGAACATTCCAAATATTTAATTATGGATGATGGAGAAACACATTGTGGTATAACAAACTTTGTAACAAAAAATATATACATTAGAAATGATTTGAATGATGATTCACTTAAATATACTTTATATCATGAAATAACACATGCATATATTGAAAGTTATGGATTATTACAAGTTGATTGGGATGATGAAATTGTTGCAGATTTTGTTGCAAATTATATGATTGATATTTTTAAAACTATTGATGAAATAACAAGTAAATTAAGAAAGGTGGTAGTAAATTATGAAACCAATAAAAAGAAAAACAACAAACACAACTTTTAAAAGACCTGATTGTTATGATTTACCAGGTACAAGATATAAATATGAAGATGAAACACCAGCAATTGAAACATGTTGGGAATTAGATGATATTGAACTTGAAAAAATTAAGAAAACAAGAAAAATATACATTCAGCAGGAAGGAAATACACTTGCACCAATGGCAGTTTCAGCAAATAGTGTGTTAGCTGATGGTGAAGAAGATGCCAATGAGTGAAGCAGATAAAATTTTTGAAGAAGTTGGTTATAAAAAATATGAACATAATATTTTCAAAGAAGGTGAAGAACCAAAAGCAAACGAATGGATTACCCAAGATGAACCATATATTGAATATCGTGATGAAAAAGTAATCAATGGAATTTATTATTCAATGTTTATTATGTTCATGATGAATTGCCAAAGGGTTCAAATTGGTGGATATGAAAAAGGTACAACACCATATGGAAAACATTATGAAAGAGTAAGAAACCCAATTTTGAACACAAAAGAAGTAAAAGCAATTAGTTTGAAAGTAGGTGAATTAGGTTGGAAATAAAATCTGAAATATTAGAAGAATATAAAATTAAAATTGAAGAATCACAAGGTATTAAGATGATTTTTGTATATAACAAGGATGACAAATATATTGGAACACTTAAAGATTTTGAAATGTATGTTGAAAAATATGGACTTTCACAAATCCAAACATATAATGACAACAAAGTTTGTTCAATAGGATTCAATGAAAAAGAACAAAAATGGTATGGTTGGTCACATCGTGCAATATTTGGTTTTGGAATAGGTTCAGTTGTAGAAGAAGGTTCATGTTGTGCAGAAAGCGGATACATTGATGATTATATTAAGGAACATCCTGAAAAGAATTTGTCACTTCCAGTTGGATTCAAAGCAGAAACATTGGAAGATGCAAAAAGAATGGCAATTGCATTTGCTGATTCAGTTGCATAGAAAGGATGATGAAAATGTATTGTGATAGATACAAGAAAAATGTTGAAGATGCAATTTACTTCAACTGTGATGTACCTAGTAAAAGCAAAACATTTGATGAATTAGTTGAAGAATGCAAGGATTGCATATTTTGTAAAAATAAGAAGGATGATGAAAAATGAAAAATTATGATATGAACATTGATTGGGGAATGGCAAAAATTAAAGTAACATTACAATTTGAAAATTATACTGGTTATTATATTCATGAAAATGGTGGAAATGTAAAAGGTTTTGAACTAATAGAAAGTGCATGTGATACTGAAATATTTGAAGCAAGTGATATAAAAGAAAGTAATTGCAGTATGGAAATAAATGATGAAGAAGGTTGGTTTTCTTGTGAATTGAAAGATGAAGAAGGAAACACATGTGGAATAACTGGTGAACTTTCAGAATTAAAAGATTACATTGTTGCAGCTGAAATAATAGAATTTGAAGAAGACCCATTGATGTAGAAAGGAATTAGTTATGAAAAAATTATTGATTAAATTATTATATAAACTTATAGGTTTCAAAGCATCACCAGCAACATTGATTGATGGGAATGATTTCATCATAAAATTCCATAACAAATTTTATTTAATGACAGCTTATACATTAGAACAACAAATTGAAGGGAAAGAAGATTTACACATTACTTTTACTGATATTCTTTCAGTTGTAGAAAATAAAAACAAAAATAAAGAAAAAAGGTGGGATTATTAAGATGAATACTGTAAATAAAAGAATTGAATCATTTGAAGGTTTAATGGGTGATAAAATTTCAAATGAATTTAAAAAATGGTTAGCTGATAATGGATTCTTCACCCAACCAGCATCAACCAAATATCATGGTGCATATGAAGGTGGATTGTTTGACCATTCATATGAAGTAACACAAGTGTTATTGGATATGACACAAAGATTAGATTTAAAATGGCAAAGACCTGAAAGTCCTTACATAGTAGGAATGTTTCATGATTTATGCAAAATTGATAATTATATTACAATTGTTGATGACCCTGGTGAAACAATGATGGGTACAGGAACACAAAAAGGAAAAGAAGTTCATTTTGAATATAATCCAAATGTTATTTTGAAAGGTCATGGTGATAAATCAGTAATGTCATTATCACAATTCATGACACTTACAGAAGAAGAAATGTTGTGTATCAGATTCCATATGGGTGCTTATGAAGGACAAGACCAATGGGATAATTATGATAAGGCAATAAGAAAATACGAAACTGTATTATTTACCCATACTGCTGATATGTATGCAAGTAAGGTAAAAAATACATAGAAAGGAATTTGTTATGGAAGAAGAAATCAAGAATTTATTAAATTGTGGATATTATGATGATTGCCATAATTATATTGTTGAATTAAATGAAGAAAAGATGAAAGACTTTTTCAAAATATTTTTCAAAGCAGATACAGTAATATTTGCTAATAAAGATTATGAAAAAGTGAAGATGGAAAATCAAAAATTAAATGAAAAATTTGATTATATGATGGAAAATCATAGAAAAGAACTAGATGAAATGAAAAATTATGTTGATAGAACTGCAAGAGAAGTGGAAAAAGAATCAGAAAAAAGAATGTGTGAAATCATAAATGAACAAGAAAAAAGATATAACATGTTAAAACAACAAGGTAGGGATATGATAAAAGCATTCGCAAATTACTTATGATGAAAGGTAAGGTGATTATATGTTTTGGGGTGGTTTAATACTTGGCATCATGCTTGGTGCATTGGTTGGAATGTTAACTGTTGCACTTATGATTGCATCCAAAGATAAGGATGAAGAAGATGCCAAGACTTATGAAGTCGCAGAAAATAATTTGCGAAAATATTATACAAGACCATTTAATGATATAAAACTTGATGGATTCAAAACAAGTTTGAAAACAGTAATCCAAGGTGACATTGATTTTTATAAAAGAATGTATGACATTAACAAAGGTGCATATTATCTTGGAAGAATAGAATAATGCAAGTTTTTATTAAATATGGTGGAAGGGAAAAGTAAAAATGAAATTAGGTAATGCAAATCATGATTTTACATATTGCACCAATACCAAGTGCAGCCAAAGGTCAGTTTGCACAAGACACAAAGACAGATGGAATTTCAAAGATGATGAAAATTATTGGTTTGGTGAATTTGATGAAGCTGA
>ERZ772883.439-NODE-439-length-43560-cov-7.746627_pt1 | contig 43560 bp, 39 predicted proteins | sample MGYA00580575_ERZ772883 | MGnify/ENA primary metagenome ERZ772883 (study PRJEB29015, sample SAMEA2737666) | human gut metagenome | biome: human gut; feature: human-associated habitat; material: faeces | place: China | collected 2012 ...
AAGAGGCCGAAGGGGCTCCCCTGCTAAGGGAGTAGGCGTGTAAAAAGCGCGCGAGGGTTCAAATCCCTCCTTCTGCGCCACGAAAAGAGCACACATTTGTGTGCTCTTTTCAATAGTTGAATATTCGGAGAGTTATCGAAGTGGTCATAACGAGGCGGTCTTGAAAACCGTTTGGGCTAACGCCCACGTGGGTTCGAATCCCACACTCTCCGCCAGACATTGTAAAATCCCGAAGTCGTTGAAACTTCGGGATTTTCTTTGTTTATCAATGGTTTGCGGAGATTTTGTGCCGTATATTTTCCAACGTAATCACACAAAAATTAACGTAGATATACACGTTTTAACTTGCAATTTTACGTCAAAAATTTACGACAACTTTCTTATGCGTTTTTGAGAATGCTTATCGCTTTCTTTATTGCCATGTGTTCGCTCTCGCCGCCTGCGGTTTTTAGCATCTCTTCGAGCTGTTCTATAGCGTGCTCGCTCTCATCGGCGCGGCTGTAATTCCTGCGGCTATATCCGTCATCCCGGCTATAGCGCCCCATGCTGTCGCGCTTGTAGCTGTTGCCTCGCATAAAGCCTTCTGCATCCCATTCGCTTCTACGGCTGTATCCGTCGCTCATGCAGATCTTATCGATGTTCTTTATGCTGTGCACAAGCTTGTCGATAATGTCGCGTGTTGCGTTCTGCACAGTGTTGCGAGTATCGCAAGCCTGTGTCGCCATATCATAACGCACCTGAGCAATAGCCGCGCGGTTCTCACAGCAGCATTCCTGAGCCTGCATCTGCATTGCGTTCAGCTGCTGCATAAGTGCGGCCTGCTGATTGCAGCGCGACAGCTCGGAAGAGTAGAAGCCGTTTGTAACCGCCTGAGTGACACCGGCGAAGCCGTTAAGCATTCCCGTGTTCATGGCATAGAAGCCGTCACACAGGCCGTTGTTGACGCTGTCAAGCTTTCGCTCGATGTTTGCAAAGTCGGAAGTCAGAACGTATCCGTCCATCACTCCGCCATTGTTACCGCCCCAGCCGTTGCCGCCCCAGCCGAAAAGCACGATGAAAAAGAGGATTATCCACCATCCGTCGCCGCCAAAACCGCCGAAGCCGCCGTTTGCTGAGGTTGGTGCAACCGGCATAGTCATTACCGGCGCATCAGAAGAAATCGCCATTGTTTAGTTTTCCTTTCGATAGGCATTACCTGAGCGAAAACGAATTAGTCGTTGACCATCTTAACGATGGCGGTGAACATCTCGCCGGTTCTGTTTTTTAGCTTTTTCGAATGTTCGTCAACATATTAATTTCTCAATTTATCATCCCTTTAAATCTCGGGCTTTTTCAATACTCTGCGCCGTCAAAACATGGGCTTATGCCGCACTTTTTCTGCGTCAATTTCAGGGACTTTTGCCTTAGCTTATTTTTTGTGCAAAATTGGGTTTATTGAAAGGTTTATCGGTGTTAGCACGTCACATTGATGACACCGGACTAAAGCGTTGGTAACGCTGTCCAATATCATTATCCTTAAGATCAAGATATGCCTGTTCTGTTACCTTGACACTGGAATGACCCAGCAAGCGGCTGAGGGTATAAATGTCCATTCCGTTCATAAGGCAGCGCTTTGCAAAGTTATTGCGCAGGCAATGAGGCGTAACGTCTTTCTCAATTCTCGCCCGTCGTACATAGCCTTAGAAATTGATTTCAAAGCCGCTGACATTCACGGGCATTTTGCTTTTCTTCGTTGGGAACAGATACTCCGTTTCAACGTATCTGTCTTTGTATTGCAGCCAGTTTCGCAGTATGCGTTCGGTCTTTTGAGAGAAGAAAACAGAGCGTTCGCGCTCACCTTTTGCAATATCTGCTCTTATGGATATCTGCCGCCGTGCTATATTAATATCGCTCACCTTCAGCATTGAGCACTCCCCCAGTCTCATACCGGTGTCAATCATCAGCATTATCATTGTATAATCACGGTGCTCTGAAAAATATGATTTATCCATTGAATTTACAAGTTTTTTGAACTCATCGTCCGTCAGGTAGTCCTTAGCTTTTCTCTGAACCTTAAGGAATTTCACTTTCTTCATGGGGTTTCGGCTTATATAGTTTTCTTCTGCAAGCCAGCCAAAGAAAGCCCTGAGATTTCGCAGATAGTTGTTTATCGTCGTTGGGCTTACAGGCTTTCTGTAATCGCGGCGGCGCTCGGGCTTATACAATGCCTTTTGCTCTGTGCCGCTGTAGAAAGAGTACTTCCCTCTTTCCTGTATGCTGATTATGTAGTGACGAATGCTGCTCTCGGTGACCTGCCCGACTGTTGATATCTTCAACTCGTCGCCGCACCAGCGCCGGAAAAGCCGCAGCGATTGCTCATAGCTTGCCATGGTCTTTTTGCTTAGCTGTCTGCTATGGCAATAAACTAAATACTCATCGATCATTCTGTCAAAATCATACTCTGCCATAATACGAATAACTCCCTTGTTTATTGGTGTGATTTCTACCCAATAAATCAGGGGAGTTTATCGTTATGCGCTAAAACGGTTTATTGGTCTGTGGCGGCTTCAGCTCCGGGATTTGCGAAAGTTTATCGAAGTCGCGCCATATTTCCCCATTTAGCAAGCACTTGCGCTGCCGGGGTTTTCACCGCATTGCGCCCTGTTTTTGACGCAGGGAAAGGCAGTCGGCGATCATGGCGATGAACTCGCTGTTCTGCGGGCCTAACTGCCGCTCCAAATTCTACCGTCAGGAGGCGGCGGAGAGCCGCAGCCGGGAGTGTACCTGTGAGAACTGCGGCAAGGCGTTCACCACAACAAGGTCAGATGTGAAATATTGCAGTGACGATTGCCGTTATCAGGCACAGATCAAGCGGCAGGGCGCACGAAAGAAAGCCTTGCGAGAGGCAAAGAACGAACCGGCAGCGCCGGAGAAAGAAACGAAATCAGCATAAGATAAGACGCAGATGGCGGTTTGCCCCAGATCGGGCAGGCCGCCTTTTTTTGCGCAGAAATGGAGGTATCATGCGTGTTTTTGAAATTGTAAAAGAAAACGTCAATCTGCGGGAAGCAGCAGAGCTGTACGGGATAGATGTGAAAGGTACGGCAAAGCCCTCTGCCCGTTTCACAATGACCGGCACCCCAGTCTATATATGGCAGACGACCACTATTATTGCTTTGCCTGCAGGGAACACGGAGATGTAATTGACTTTGTAAGCAGACTGTTTCAGCTTTCGCCCTACGATGCAGCACGGAAGCTGATGGCAGATTTTCATCTCAGCCTGGATAAGCCGCCCAGCGCAGCGGCGCTCAGCGCAAAGCACACTCAGAATAGAACTGGAGTGGCACCGCTAACGCTGCGCCGCTCCGCTTAAATTTAAATTTTTCCTACATAGGGACTTTTTTGTGCTGTCCGTATAAATTGGGCAGTTCAACTTGCGATGGGGGCTTTTTTGCCCTGCGCATCCTCGACCATGCGGATTATCTGCGCAAGCGCGGTATCGCCTCCGACGCGCGTGGCCGTGAATACGATCAGCCCCTCGCCGTTAATGCTGCCGCCCGTGACTGTGCCGCCGATATCTAGCGTAACAGGCAGGCTCTCGCCCGTGAGCATACTAAGATCGGCGCTCGATACTCCGGACGTGACCACGCCGTCACAGGGAAAGCGCTCGCCGTGGCGCACGCTTATAACATCGCCCACACGCAGCTCCGATACGGGGACCTCGCCGGTCTCACCGTGGCGCGTGACCAGCGCCGTCTCGGGCGCGAGCTCCGTGAGCGCGCGTATTGCATCCTAGGTGTGCCGCTTCTGCGCGCCTCGAGGTATTTTCCGAGCATGACGAGCGTTATTACGACCGCCGCGCTTTCGAAAAACAGGTTTTCCGCATAGCTCATGTCGCCGAGCGCGATCTTGATCGCGGCGTAGATGCCGTACAGGAGCGCCGAAAACGTACCGACGGCAACGAGTGTGTCCATGTTGGGGAGACCCTGCACAAGGCTGCCGAAGCCGTTTATGTAAAAGCCGCGCCCGCCGATGACGAGGGGCAGGGTCAAGGCCAGCTGCACGAGTGCAAAGGTGAGCGGCGCGTGATGCGGCGACATGAAGCTCGGCAGCGGAAGTCCTGCCATGTGCCCCATGGACACATACAAAAGCGGCAGGGCAAAAAACAATGCACAGTATGACGCGATTTTTAACGCAGTTGAGCTCCGCGAGCTTCTGCGCGACCTCCCTTTTGCGACGCTACGCCGCGAGCGCATCGGCAGAGATATACTCCTGAGCACCGAAACTAAGGCGCGAGACGAGCTCGCATATTTTGTCGGCGTCGAGCCTATCGTCATAGACGACGTCCATTTTTCCGCCGTTAGATTTACGGAAACGCTCTGCACTCCCTCCTGCCGGCTCATGAATTTTTCAAGGATTGAGGAGCAGGCCGCGCAGTGTATCCCGCTTATTTTAAATGTCTTTTCAGTCATGCTGTCTCCTTAAAGTTAGCCTACGCTAATTCGTTCACATCTATATTACACTCTGCGGCGCAAAAAATAAAGTGTCTTTTGAAAAAAGAAAAAAACCACATCAATCGCCCCTCTCAGGGCGGCCGATGCGGTTTTTTTCTCACATTTTTATGCGAGAGTGTGGGAGAAAGCATACGACTGTAGATACAAGATTCAAATACATTTGATATCACGCATCCGCTCGTAATATAAACGATTTATAATTACTTAGATATTTTTCCAGAGGCGGGTTCCCACGGGAGTTTAGAGGCATTTTTGAATGCGCCTATTATGCAGAACACGCCAACGATACAGAATGCGGCTGCTCCGAACAAGCCGAGGGACAAGCTCTTTGTTATATCATAAATCAGCCCGTAAATCGGCATTGCTACCATTGCCGACAGTGCAGCGGAAGTCTGTACAACGCCATAAATGGACGCATAATCCTTCTTACCAAACAGTTTGCTGGGTAAGACTGCGGGCTGCGTACCGCCGGAAGATCCAGCAAATCCCATTATGATAATGCAGGCAATCAGTCCGATCAAAATTTTACCTGTCAAAACTGCGCCAACAGCAGAGAATGCAAGCAGAATCAGAGCGAGAATGGTGGTTTTCTCTGCGCCGATCTTATCGTTGAATGCGCCAAACGCAAACGAGCCGATCAGAGTACCTATCATGTAGAAGCTGGCCAAGGAGGAGCTGAAAGTGATGTCATAACCGAGGCTGACTCCAAATGTGGGCAGCATCTGTGCAAAGCATGCCAGGAAAATGAGGAAGAACATGGATATGTAACACAAAATGAATGCGGGGGACTTGAGTGCTGTACCCGCAGGAACGCCGGATTCAGCTGCTGGATCTGTAGTTTCTGATACAGCTTCGTCTTCTGTTTCCTCTGCACCATATGCCTTCAGGCCCTTCATCGAAGGATGAGCTACAGCGATAAACGAGCCAATAAGTTCAAGAACCAGTGCAGATGCTCCAAGTACTACATACGCGACATGATATCCCGCCGATTTAATCACAATGCCGCCGACAATGCTGAATATAGCGCCAAAGATACCCGTCATTGACATCATTATGCCCATTGCCAGTCCCTGCTTCTTTACAAACCAATTAGTTATGAGCATCGGACCTGCCATATAAAACGGAATTGCCATTGCAAAAGCATAAATGATGCCGACAACATACCAGCACCAGAGTGCCGAGTACAGAGCATAGCTCATAAACAGTGCGCAGGCCACTACTGAGCACACAATAAGGAGCGGTCGGAAGGGGAGCTTTTTAACTATTTTGCCCGCAAAAACCATAGCCACCATCATAGCCGCGGAGCTGACCGAAACATATCCGCTGAATGCACCGGTACCAAAGCCCTGCTCAGCGCAAACAGAAGCTATAAAGATACCCTGCGTATTGGATAAAATGCCTTGGCCGCCGGCAATAAGCAGACATGCAGCTAAAAGCATCCGCCATGCCGGATGTTTACTTTTCTTCATAATTCTCTAATCTCCTATTTAATATGTAGGTTCTTCCCAATCCTCGGGCACCCATGACTCAGGTGGGATAGGATCGCGATAAAAACCGTCCATCTGGCGATAAGCCATACGGTGACGGCTAATACGCCATACACCGTTTTCCTTAACAAAGTCCTCACAATAGACTGCCCAGCCCTCGCAGGTCTCGGCATCATCAAAGTAGCACATATGGTCTTCATATTGAAAAACTCCGCGTGCATGATCACTGTCAATAAACCATATCATGGGCTGATGCCCCATGTGCATTGTCTGCATGACACGATTACACCACTTTGAAACAAGAGCCTGTTCCCTCTTGTCCGTAGTTCCGGGATTGCCATTCCAATACTGAAAATCATCTGCGAAGAGTTCTGTTGCGTACTCCTCTTTTTTCATATCCATGCTCCACCAGTAGAAATACATACATTCGAGTACCTTCTGGTGTTCACAAAGAAGTTCAGGAGTATACTGCTGACGTCTCACATTTTTGATGACCTCGATGACCCAGCCTCTGAACTCTTCGTTAAAGGGTATATTAAAAGTTGCCATGTCGGTCTCCTTAGTAAAAGTTTTCTCAATTCTGATAGAAAACGGGCGTGCCGAACCCGCTTTAATTCGTGTTACGGCACGCACCGCTTGCTTGTGTCAGTCACCGATAGCCTGGAGATCTGCCTCGATCGCATCGAGCATTTCCTGTCCCATGCCTACCTGGGGGAAGGCTGCGAGAGACTTAAAGGACATGCCATAGGTCATCGGGAAAGTGGGGTCGGCAACCAGCGCGGGATGGTGCTTAACAAGCACTGCCTTTGCGCGGGGATCGCTGACGAGCTTCTTAACTTTGTCGTTTACGGAAAATGCCATTTTTGTTTCCTCCTAAATGTAAATTTAACAAATTATGGGGCAGTGCCCGGTTTTTTAATTGTTGTCGGTGCAGGCAGTCAATTTAACTCTGCTGTGTATCAGTCGTCGAGCTGCTCGATATTGCAGTGGTTAAGCATACCACCGTCAATAAGGACGTCCTCACCATTTATGTACTTTGCGTGGAGCATAAAGTCTATAAGCTCCGCAGCCTCTTCAGGTTTTCCCATGCGACCTTCGACCGGACAGGTGCAGGCAAAGCCGGTTATGACACCAGGCATGAGCTTTTCAACGGCTTGGGGCATCGGAGTCCAGATCAGGCCCGGACTGATGCTGACTATACGCGCACCTTTTTCACTCATGCGGTCAATATTGGCCATGGTATACCATCGGGTAAAGCGCTTGGAAACACTGTACGCCTCGGTGCCGTTTATCTCGCCGCCGCACGCATCAATAAGCGGCTGGAAATCACCGTTTAGTGCCGCTTTATACCGATCAACCAGCAGAGTATAATCGGCATAATAGCTGGACATTGAAGCAACATTCAGATAGCAGCTGCCTTCGCCGACAAGCGGGAAAAACACTCTTCCCATATTAATTGCTCCACCCACATTATTGGTGATAATCTCAGTTGCGCTCGGACGGTAGTCGATAAAGGCTTCATTGATGGCAGCTGCATGAATGACATGCAGAACTTCTCCCATCTCACGTGCCTTTGCTCCGACTTTTTCAGCGTCCTCAATTTTAGATACGTCTGCGCAAATGTACTCGACATTGTCTAAGTGCTTAAGCTCTTCCTTAGCAATCGCGATGCGCTCCTCTTGGAAGTCTACTACCAAGACTGACGCTTCCTTGGCTAAAAGCTTAACTGTTTCGATACCTATTCCGCCGGCACCGCCGGTTATAACGGATACTTTTGCCATCACTTTATTTCCTTCCTGTAGTTTTTAGTAGAATGCATTCAGTTTAAAATTCATCAAACTGTTCAAAGGTCAGATTTCCGATATTGCCGCCATCGATAAGGATGTCGCAGCCGTTGATATATCCGTTATCACAAAGCTGTTCGACTAAATCAGCTATCTCGGAAGCCTCGCCCATACGCGGAACCGGTAGAGTGGTGGCGTAAGCGGTCATTGAACCGGGGATAACATCCTCAAATTCCTTGGCCATCGGAGTCCAAATGAGACCGGGGCTTATACTGTTTATACGAGCGCCTCGAGCTGCAGCGCGTTGAATGCTGCTAAGCGTATACCATCGGACAAACATCTTTGACACTGCATAGGCTTTATCGCTCTTACTGCCGACCTTTTCCTTAACCGGCTCAAAATTTCCGCCCATAGCTTCAACAAATGCATCGATATAATCGGGGAGGGGGTTATAGTAGCTTGACATTGAAGCGATGTTAAGGTAGCATCCGCCTTCGCAGATAACAGGCAGAAATGCTTCGGCAATGTACTGAGCACCTTTGATATTGTTTTCAAGAATAAAGCCAGGGTCATTCGGCTTGCCATTTGTAAATTCATTTACTCCGGCAGCATGGATGACGTTTTTGACCTCACCCATTTCGCGGGCTTTTTCAACTGCTGCCTTAATGTCGTCCCTGTTAACAACGTCCATTACGGCATACTCTACGTTTTCGCAGTCCTTCAGAGCTGCTTTTGCCTCAGCCAGCTTGCTCTCACGTCTGCCGCAAAGCAGTATTTTAGTATTTTTGGCAAGGCGTTTGGCTATTTCGATGCCCATTCCGCCTGTGCCGCCGGTTATAACAGATACGTAAGCCATGGCTTACCTCTTCTGCATCTCGTCCACATCGTATCCGGCTTTCTTCAGATACTGAACGTTACCGATATGGCCGCTGTTATACTCGTTGCGTGCATACTGCTCTTCGTAGATGCGCTCGTAGCCGATCTTGCTGATATACCACTTACCGTCACGCTTAATAAACTCATCGTCATACAGAGCAGTACCGTGCTGATTTGTATGACCCAGGAAATTAATAAGGTGATCTTCGAGGTAAACCTTTGCCTTGGCATGTGTTGCATCGATTATATCGATCTGGAAGCAGTGGCCCAGGTGGGTCGAAATCTGCTCCGGAAGCATGCAGCTTTCCAGAAAACCGACAGCATCCTCACGGCCTTCATAAACCATGAAGCCGTCGCAGTACTCGGTATGAACATCAATATCGAAAGTTTCGGCAACAGCTTCCCAGTTATGTATATCCAGGTTGTTGAAATACTTTCCCAGAAGGTAAGTAATTTCCTGAATATCCTCAAGGCGCTGCACTCTTTCTTCTAAAGTCATTAGTCTAATCTCCTTTCGTTATACTATTAATTATTTAACTTTTTCCTTTATGGACAGCTTACAGTTCCATAGCGGCGTCGAAGCCGGCGCGGGTTGCCCAAACGATCAGGCTTGCTTTATGTGCGTCGCCGATAACCTTCACTTCGGGAACTATCTTCTCCAACTCCTCGCTGAGAGTGTTATAGGGCTTGGTGCCCATGGAGAACAGGATGTGGTCGTAGGGACCCATCTCGACCTGAGTACCGTCGGCCTTCTCAACGAGTATAGTATTGCCGCGATATTTGAGGACCTTTGTGTTTGTGTACATACCAAAGCCATGAGACTTCAGTCGGCGCATCATAGGCTCTCTTATATTTGCAGCCAGATCCTTCGCCATGGTGGGCAGCATTTCAACGATATCCATGTTAAGATCATCATGGCCCTGATAACGGTGGAACTGCTGAACGACCTCTGCCGTCTCAAGAGCGACAATGCCGCCGCCGAGAATACAAACTTTGCCTTCAACGATCGGATGCTTTCCGGTCAGGAAGTCCTGAGCAGTGACGATTTCGTGCTCGGTAATTCCGGGAATGTCGGGGATGAACGGTACTGCGCCGGTCGCAATGATAGCTGCCTCAGGAGCAAACTCCTTGACTGCCTCAACAGTGGCCTCCTTGTCGTTTACGAGCTCTACGCCAAGCTTTCTGCACTGAACCAGCAGATACTGTATCCACTTCATATCATCCTGCTTGCCGGGAGCCTTGGCTGCCATATTTACCTGGCCGCCGCAGGTGTGTGCTTTCTCCCAAACGGTGACCTTATGTCCGCGCTCGGCCGCAACCTTTGCTGCCATCAGGCCGCCGGGGCCTGCGCCGATAATAAGGACCTTCTTGCTCTTTTCGGCCTTACCGAGATCTCTGCCAAACCGGCTCTCACGGCCCAGACGAGGATTGATATTGCACTTTGCCACCTGATCCTCCGCGTTACGTGCGCCGACACAGCCGCCGCAGCAGGAGGCACAGGGTGCTATATCCTCAAGTCTACCCTCATAGGTTTTATTGACAATATCAGGGTCAGCGAGGAGAGGACGGCCAAGGGTGATGCCGTCAACAAGGCCACGCTCAACAAGCTCCGCACCGTAAACCACGGACTCGATCTTACCTACTACAAAGACAGGAACATCGACTACCTTCTTTATCTCGGTAGCTTCCTTAACGTTCACGCCGCGAGGCTCTCCGTGGCTGGGGATAATCGTCCAGGGAGCCTCATACTGAGTGCCGCCAGAAATCTCAAGCGCGTCAATACCGTGCGCAACGATTTTGGGGAGTATGTAAAGCATATCGTCCAGAGTGTTGCCGCCGGGGTAGCGCTCAGAGCCGGAAACACGCATGATGATAGGAAAGCCGGGAGATACGTTTCTGCGGATCTCGTCGATTACCTCGCAGACAAAGCGCGAGCGGTTGTCAATATTTCCGCCGTACTCGTCGCTGCGGAAGTTACGCAGAGGAGACAGGAACGAGCCGGGCATCATGTATGCATGTCCGCAATGCAGAGCGATACCATCGCAGCCTGCCTGCTCGGCACGCTTGCAGGCTTCGCCGTACTGCTTGATTATAAGCTTAATCTCGTCCTTATCGATTTCGCGCGTGTAGTGTCCGTTGTCATTGATATACACAGACGGTCCCGGCGGATTCTGGCCAAAGTAGCCGATTATGCTCTCAGGGCCGACATGTGTGATCTGAGGAAACAGCGCGCCGCCGGCGGCATGTATCTTGTCGGTAAACTCTTTAAAGGGAGCTATGTAGCTGTCATCGTCCATGCAGGTCGTAGGCCCTCTGTAAAGATATCCAAGGTCAACAGTTACTGCGTCCATCTCAAGGATGCCGACGCCGCCTTCTGCTCTTTCAACATAATGCTTCTGGAGTTCTTCGCTGACGGTACCGTCCATGGACTCAATGGACAAGGTCATGGGTGCCATCATAATGCGGTTTCGGAAAGTACGATTGCCTATTTGGATAGGTGTGAAAATTTTTGCACTCTTCATATCTTCCATAATTGGGTATTCCTTTCTTGTTTTACATTTTACTGCTGTTGCTGAAAACTCCGCTGAACTTAAGCCGTTTATACACTAACAAGAAACCGTTTGCAATAGTTCGTGAAAAAATCGTTACATTTTTCACGTTTTGTCAAGTTTCGACTCCTTAGTTAAAAATCATAAAAGCACACATATCGGTACTTTGCCTATTGTCAAATATGCATAAAATGAAATACAATATATGCAGACTCAGACATGGCATAAAAATTTTATAGGAGTGATGCGTTTTGCAGTCGTCTAATCCCAAGCAATCGTTTACCCAGGATTGCGCTTTTCTCGCCTTGACAAAGCTTATTCGGAACAAACCGTTATCCTCGATTTCCGTAACAGAGCTTACGAAGAAAGCCGGCATTTCCAGAACGGCGTTTTACAACAACTATAATTCAGTTGAAGATGTGATCGCCAAATACTTTGACAAATGCGTGGACAACATTTTAGACTCCTCTGATTGCATCAGAGGACAGTATATAGCAATAAGGCAGCTTGTCTCGGAGTATTTTGATTTTCTAAGCAGCAATTATGATTTGCTCAAGCGTCTGAATACGACAGGCAACATCTCCGTCTTCACCATGTGGCTGAAGGATTGCTTCCATGGCAAGCTATCCTTTTTAGTCAAGTCACTCGGTTTTCTCAGTGACTACGAGATATCCTGCTGTGCAGGCATGTTCTGCGCGATAACTCGTGACTGGCTCGCCTCAGGCTCGGACGATAAATCCCGAAACGTAGCCGAAGGCACATTGTTCCGTCTGCTTTATATTTATAAGCAGGCAGAAGAAAAATCATCTGTACATTACGTTAATCCCCGGCATATAGGAAAACTCCCTCAGTACAACGGCATCGGCAGCTTCACTCTTGTAGATACCGGTGAAACGATAAAGGTTTATGTGCTGATAGAGCATGACGAAGTGATCGCCAGCAGTGCGGAAATCACTCCGATCCCCGGTAAGGAGGATATTTTAAAGGCTGCGGCTAATGCTGTATGCTCATTCATAGTCGGCAAGAACTGCGTTACCGCGCTGTCATTGTGTTCTGACGATGTTTCAAGAGAGCTGAGCGGCCTTTCTAAAGAATTCATGTACTGTGCTTCAATTGCATCTTCTGCCGCAAAAAACGCGGCTATAGACTACTATAACAGACTTTCTCTCGCGCGATGCCTGATCGGTGAGGAAGAATCGGCTGCCTCAGACTACAACATGGGCATCTGAAGCGGCTCCTATACAGGCTTTATAGCTGTGCATTTTAACATTGTATATCCGGCGGTTCCGCTGAACTTACCGTCCGATATATTTTGGATAAATGGATAAAAAATTTAATACTTACGGAGGTGTGGTATGAACATCTTCAAAGAAAGGTTCGCAGGCAAGACTATTTTGATTACCGGAGCTACCTCCGGCATCGGTGAAGCCACTGCTTTACGTGCCGCTGCCGAAGGAGCAAATGTTGTCGTAGCCGGACGAGACGAGCAGCGCGGGCAGGCCGTTGTCGAAAAGATAAAGCTTGACGGCGGCGATGCCATATTTGTCAAAGGTGATCTGACCAATGAAAATGATGTCGTTCGCCTTATCAAGACCGCTGAAGGCAAATTCGGCGACATACAGTTTTTCGTCAATAACGCCGGTGTAGCCAGCGATCCTGACAGAGTTGATGAGTATTCCACCGAGCAGTGGCTGCGAATAATGGATATCAACGTAAATGCCGTATTCTATTGCTGCAGAGAAGAGCTTAAGCATCTGCTCAAGCACGATAAGGGCGGGGCTATTGTCAATCTCAGCTCCGTAGCTGGCGTAAGAGCCTTCCCCAGTGCCTGCGGCTATGTTACCTCTAAGCACGCTATTGTTGGTCTTACTAAGGCCATTGCAATGGAATATGCACACAAAAACATCCGCTGCAATTCTACCGGACCATGCAGCAGCAGTACTCCGCTAAATATCAACTCAAGTCTTGCTTACGGCAGAAAGCTCAGACAGCTTATTGATGCCGGCATTGACACCGAAGAGTATATTGACGAGTGGATGTGCTGCGGCAAGATGCAGGCTCCAATGGGACGCGACTGCGTCGCAGACGAGCAGGCGGCCGTTATTCTGTTCCTCCTGTCCGACGATGCTTCCTATATAACCGGAGACCAGATCGTCGTAGACGGAGGCTGGGTAGTTTATTGACCCCGTTTTCGCAACAGCAATAATGACCACACTAATACAAAAAGGAGACTATGAAAATGTTTGAAAAGCTTCTCAGCCCCATTACCATACGAGACGTCACAATTAACGGCCGCGCCATGCTTTCGGCCTGTGGCACACGTTTCAGCGATGACCGCATCGTAAACGACAGACATATTGCTTATCACGTTGCGAAAGTCAAGGGCGGGTGCCCGCTGAACATGATAGAAGTTACCGGCGTTCATCCCGGTTCCGATGCAAGCATGTTCCTGTCCTTAGCAAAGGACGAATATGTTCCCGGCGTTAAGCGTCTTGTGGATGCCATACACGAAGCCGGCGGCAAAGCAGGTATCCAGATCTACCAGGGCGGCCTCGGCGTATGCTTTGACTCCGAATGTCCCATGCTTATGCCCGACCTTATGGACGAGGAGGAAATCCTTGATGTTATAGAGGCTTTCGGCCATGCAGCTCGCCGCGCCGTTGAGGCCGGCGTTGACCTGATTGAAATACATTGTGCTCATCAGTATCTGATCCACTCTTTCCTTTCGCCTGCCTTTAACCATCGCAGTGACGAGTGGGGCGGTCCGTTCGAAAACCGTGTTAAATTCCCTCTGGCCTGCATAAAAAAGGTGCGTGAGAACATACCCGAGGGTATGCCTCTCTTCATCCGCACCTCGCTGCAGGATGACTTCCTCAGCCCCGGTCTGAGTGTTGAGGACTGCATTGCATTCTGCAAGCTGGCAAAGGAAGCCGGAGTCGATGTTCTTGACCTGTCTCGCGGCAATATGGCTACCGCTGCCAATAAATTTGAGGTTCCCCCTGTGGATATGACCCGCGGCTTCAACCTTGAGCTGGCTGCTCGCTTCAAGGAAGAGACCGGCATGATAGTTATCGGCGTCGGCCGTATAAACGACCCCTATGTTGCCGAAAAGGCGCTTGAAAAGGTCGATATGGTCGTTATGAGCCGTGCGCAGATCGCAGACCCTGAGTTCTTCAAGAAGGTCCGCGAAGGACGTCTTGACGATATAAACCGCTGCATCGGCTGTAACGAGGGCTGCCTTGACGGATTCGCAAACCTCGAAATGCCTCATATTTCCTGCACCCGCAACCCTCAGGTCGGTTTGGAGGGCGAGTGCCCCATTGAGCCCGCTGCTGAACCCAAGACCGTTCTCATCGCAGGCGGCGGCACGGCAGGTATGATGGCTGCAAAAATTCTTAAGCAGGAGGGTCACAATCCTATCATCTGCGAGGCAAGCGATAAGCTCGGCGGTGCTCTTCTGCTCGGCGGTGCCATAGAGCGCACCTCGGAGTACAGAAAGGCCATAGAATCGTCCGCACGTCAGCTTGAGCGCGCCGGTGTAGATATCCGCCTTAACACCACAGTCACCCCCGAGCTCATCAAGCAGATAAAGCCCGACGCCGTATTCTGCTGCCTCGGCGCCGTTCCCGAGACTCCTGATTTTGCAAAGGGTAAGGTAAATGTTGTTCAGGCCCGTGACGTTTTGGCAGGTAAGGTCCACGTTGGCGGCAAAGTCGTTGTTATTGGCGCAAACGGCACCGGCATCATGGCAGGTGAGTTTGTCAAGCTTGCCGATCCCGAGAGGAATGACGTTACTCTTATCAACAGAGCTATCGTTGTCGGCGTAGATCTGGGCTCCGCCCGCAAGCAGGCTCACGCAACCATTCTTGAGGACGAGAGCTTAAAGCAGTCTGTCTCCACGGATGTTACCGATATTGTCGACGGTAAGGTCATCGGCGTTCGTGACGGTGAGACCGTAGAATTCCCCTATGACTATGCTATTCTCGCTACCGGCTGTGTCAGCAAGGACTATGCCGATCTTGAGAACGCCTGTGCACAGCTCGGCATAGGCTTTGAGGTTCTTGGTGATGCCAAGGAGGTTCGCCGTGCATTTGAGGCAGCAGCAGAAGGCTTTGCCGCTGCACGCCGGATGAACGATCCCGAATACATAAAGAAGATCACCAAGTAATCATAATAATTTAATAAGGGAGTACCCGCTCAGCCTATCGTTCGGATACTCCCTGCGTTTAATATGGATGCTCGTATGGCTTTATACTATATTGCATCTTGATTTAAGCGTACATACAAAGGAGCTAACAGCAGTGTTCGAAAAAATATTTACTCCAATTAAGATCCGTGATCTTGTTCTTGACAGTCGTGTTGTTATGACTGCAATGGGCACCAGATTTACCGATAATCATCTTGTCAACAGCAAGCACATTGCTTACCATGTAGCCAGAGCCAAAGGCGGCTGTACGCTGAATATGGTCGAGGTCTCCGGCGTGCATGACGGAAGCGATGCTATCATGTTTCTCTCACTGGCTCGTGATGAATATGTTCCCGAAATGAAGCGTCTGGTAGACGCTATACATGAGGTCGGCGGTAAATGCGGCATACAGCTATATCAAGGTGGCCTGGGTGTTTGCTTTGACAGTGATGCTGCTATGCTTGTTCCCGATTCCATGAGCCTTGAAGACATTCACGAAGTTCGCATCGCCTTTGGCGAAGCAGCTCGTCGAGCTGTTGAAGCAGGATTTGACCTTATCGAGGTGCATTGTGCACATCAGTATCTTCTTCATTCTTTTTTGTCCCCGGCATTTAACCACCGCAGCGATGAGTATGGCGGTTCATTTGAAAACAGAGCAAAATTCCCCTTGGAGTGCCTTGAAATCGTGCGCAAAAATATGCCAGACGGGATGCCTCTGTTCATTCGCATGAACCTTAAGGACGACTACGTTGACGGATTGAGCATTGAAGATTGTATAAGATTCTGTAAAATGGCAAAAGCGGTAGGCGTTGATGTATTGAATCTTTCTCGAGGAAACATGGTGTCTGCCGCAAATAAATTCGAAGTTCCTCCCATTGACCTTCCTCACGGCTTCAATTTACCTATGGCCTCACGTGTGCGCCGTGAAACAGGCATGATCACAATCGGGGTCGGCCGCATAAACGATCCCTATTTTGCCGAGAAAGTTCTGGAAGACGACTTGGTTGACATGGTCGCCATGAGTCGTGCCCAGCTTGCTGATCCTGAATTTATGAACAAGATCCGTGACGGCCGCATAAACGAGATCGACCGCTGCTGCGGCTGCAATGAAGGTTGTCTTGACGGATTTGCAAATCTTGATATGCCGCATATAACATGTCTTCGTAATCCGGCCGTCGGGCGTGAAGCTGAGTGCATCATCACTCCCTCTGATAATCCTCGCACGGTTTTGGTGGCAGGCGGTGGTATGGCCGGGATGATGGCCGCACGCACACTCCGCAAGAGAGGGCATCGTGTCATACTATGTGAAGTAAGCAATCGTTTAGGTGGTCAGTTTATTCTCGCCGGAAGTACGCCCCACAAGCTGGATATGAAAAAAGCCGCTCTGGAGATGGGAGAGCAAATCGTTAATTTGGGTATTGATGTAAGGCTGAATACTCCGGTCACTGCCGAGCTGATCAGACAGCTTAAGCCTGATGCTGTTTTTAATTGCGTAGGCTCGTCGCCCATTATTCCCAGCATACCCGGTTCGAGTCTGCCTAACGTAGTTGAAAGCCACGATATTATTGACGGCAAAGTCAAGGTTTCAGGTAACGTCGTTATTATTGGCGGCGGCATGGTAGGCTTAGAAACTGCTGATCTACTTGTTGAATCCGGCCTTACACCTCCTACTGTTCTTGAAATGGGCAGCGCGGTCTGCGTCGATATGGGCTCTGCCCGTAAATACTGCATGATGCAAACTATTGAAGACCGTAAGATTGCCTGTGTCACCGATATAAAAGTCACCGAGATCAGTGAAAACATGGTCATAGGGGAAAAAAATGGCGAGCACCTTGAATTCCCCTGCGATTATGCCGTATTTGCTGTCGGAAGTCACAGCCGTGACAGCCATGAGCTTAAAGAAGCTTGCAGTGAACTCGGAATTGACCTGATCACCGTAGGTGACGCCAAAGAAGCGCGCCGTGCTTTAGAGGCCACAAGAGAAGCATTTGACGCGGCGCTCGCATTTTGACCATACGCACTTCCATGTCGGTATGCTTCATTTATGAATAATATTAGAGCATGGCGTCTATATTCCTCCCTCCCTTTCTTCCCTGCTCCCCTTTGGCGGCGGTATTAATACCGCCGCCTCCGCATTTTAGGCGAAATACAATTATTATATAAATCATGAAAAGAGTGAGATCCTAATTATGTGAACAGCACCCCATTTGCTAGACAGTATGATATACTATCTAGCAAATGGGGTGCTGTTCAGAGCTGTCCTTTGAATGCTATTCTGATGTAGAGCGATGCAGTTCGGCAGGTACGATATCACCGGTCGGGCCACCGCAAAAGCGATTATTTAAAGCCTCAATGCGCCTCTGAAATCACTTCTTTGCGAGAGCCTTCTGACGGGAGTATTCTGCTGCGCCGAGTGCACCCATGAGCTATGGGTCGGTCTTCAGGTTTACGACCTTGAGCTTCAGGCCGCCGTTCTCTGCCGTTAGCACTTCCTGACGTGCCGTGTTAAGCTTTTCGGCAATGCCGCTGACCTTGTCATACTGGCGCTTATAGTCCTTTATAAGGCCGCGCTCGTTCTCGTTTGTCGCCTGAGCGAGCATGGTTTCATTCTGCCGCCGCAGCTCGGTAATGCTCTCCGGCTCTCGGGAGTAGCTTACTCCGTTATCTCCACGGCCTTTGTAAGTAGCGTTTCCTCTGTCGGCGGCTCGTTCTGATTTATCATCCAGTCGAGCATTGTCTCCTGCTGCTCTTCCGTTTCCAGCATGAACATTATCGCCATTGCTGCGTCTCGCGTTATTCCGCAGCATTTTAGCAATTGAATTATATTCTCTTGTGTTTGTGACACTGCCATTTCTAAACGCCTCCACTATTTTATCTGCTAAGACTTTGTCTTTTGCTGGATTAATTTTTCGCGTCACAGAAAAACTTGTCTCGTCATAGTTGTTAATAACAAACAAGTTATCATTAGCAAAAATATAATCCATACTCGGCATTGTGTCAAATTTATTGCCATATTTGAGCATACGCTGGTTTTGTATCTGCGCCCAAGCCTGCTTGCTGACGTTTGCATTTTTGCGTATTTGCGGTTCTCTCGAAAATTTCTCCGGTATTTTCCCTTTGTCAAAATAATCGTCAACATCCTTTAGAACGACGGAAGAATGCGTATACTTGGGATATTCTACAGACGCTATTGTGCTGCCGTTGGCATCGTCAATATCGAGAATTACCTCGCCTCGGAAATTAGAGATATAGCGGTCAAGAGTGCCGCGCTGTGCCTTGTTCGGCAATACCGACAGATTAATGCCGCCCATTTCCGGCGAAACACGGATGTTTCCTTCGCCGATAAACCGCACCATTGCGCCGCTGTAGTCCTCGCCGCCATATTCTTCGCCGAGAGCGTCACCGATTTCTCTGTGGTCTACCGTTCTGTATCCGCCGTTTGCGCCCTCATGTCTGCCCGAAAAATCAAGCATTTTGCCATCGGTTGTGATATATCCGGCTTCTTTGATTTTGTAAGTTGTTCCGAAATACTCTTCGGCGCGTTTGACGGCGTCTTTCGCTTCTTCTGTAGGCTCAAGAGAATATTTCTTGACATTTTCGCTCGTGTTGGGTATACTGCCTTTAGAGGCATTTGCCGCCTTATTAACGCCGACCTTTTGGTTAGGCTGCTGCGCGGCGGATGCCTCTATAGTATTATTTCCGCGTAGCTGTATTGAATAAACAAAGTCACCTGTAGATTTGCGCCGGACATTCGCGACTAAATCATATACCTGATCATCAATCTGAACAGTTTTGACGTAGTAATCCCAATACTGAATTTCTTTATGGGCTTTCGCGTTTTTTCCAGTTTCCTTTTTGCTCCCGTTATATTTAGCATTTTCTACGAGTTCAAATACGTTTCCGTCAGCGCCGACTTTTATTTTGGCATTGTACCCACCGCTTGACGAACGCTTGTCACCATAGATGTTTTTGCTTATATTCTTGTTGTCAAAGGTCGCATAATACGTATGGCCATTACGGACAAATTTAGCCGTTCTTCCTCTGTATTCATTTTGCATGATTTCAAGGAATTTTTTCTGCCGTTCCTTGCGAGTAAGCGCCTTGACCTCGCTGCTTGTCTCGTAAACCTCAATACCATCTTTGTTTTTTCCCTCGTAGGAATACTTCACTCCGCTTTTCGGCGGTGCTCTGCCTTTGTTCGCGGTCTCGGCGGTGTGCTTGCGGAAGCTCTCCTCACCTTGCCGTAGTTTGCACTGTCGTGCTCCGTTCCGGCAAAAATGTTTAAGCTGACAAGAGTCGAACACGCATCGGTTTTGATGGCAGCTTTTAGCCCAGGCTGCGTTAAAGCTCTTGACAATACGGCAGTATTCTCAGCGAGCTTTGCCTTGCCTGAGCAAAAATCTTCCCGACAAAACTGCAAGGCAAAAGTAGCTGGAAGAGCGCGCTGACAGGCGATACGTGTTCGACTCTTGTCAGCTTATCTCGCCCAGCGCGTCGCAGCACATTTCCTCAAACGCTTCGGCGGAAATACACTCTGACGAAACCGCCAAAGTCATGGAGGCGGATACGTCCCCTGAGGAATATAACGTAAAAGATCTAGTAACGGTATTTATTTTTCTGACGCTGTTTTAGGCATCTGCAACTGCTGCGCTTTGGATGCTGAGAAGGCTGTTCGCGGTGCTGACGAAGTGTGAATCGCCCTTTTGCTGTGAAGTTGTAAATAGAATGAGAAGCTTTGGCTTTTCTCTTCTTCCTGTCGCAGCGTTCGCCTCTATCGGTGAAACGATGCTGGAAAGCTTCTTGACCGCCGGAAAAAGCACAAATGTCAGTATTCAATGGGGCATTTTGATTGCTTTTGTTGTAACTATGTCCTTGGTGGCTGTTTTCAAGTATGGTGTTCAGTTGCAGAAAGAATCGGATGAGACCCTGTAAGGAGGCGGAGAGATGGGACACATCATTTTGCGGTTAGACCGTGTCATGGCTGACAGGAAAATGAGCCTGAATGAATTATCGGCAAGAGTTGGCGTTGCCAATGTGAATTTATCCAAGATGAAGAACGGCCATATCAGCGCTATCCGTTTCTCTACACTGGCAGCTATCTGTGATGTGCTCAATTGCCAGCCGGGAGATATTTTGGAATACAGTCCGTACGAAAAGTAGATTGTTCTGCGAAAAAAACATCAAGGGGTGCTTCTGCGTATTATTTAGCAGAAACACCCCTTGACAAATCTCGTCTCAAGAGCAAACACGCCTGACAGCGAGCAGATGGTACTCTTATTTATATCATTTTGCCGGCGACAGGTATTCGTCAAGAAGCGCTTTTACATCGGCGCTGTCCGATGCTTTTTCAATCGCAGCGCGGAACTCGGCAGTCTTGACCTCTTTGAACATATGCTCTTCATACCATGCGCGCATGAAAGCGTCAAATTTCTCCTGTCCCATTGTCTGCCGCAGCTTCCAGAGGAAAACGGGGCCGATCTTATAAACGGCGTTTATATAGCTGTTGCCGGTATATTCGTCAAAATACTGATCGTAGCTGAGATCAATATATTTTTGCTTTATGCTGCAGTCAAGCGAATCAACGCGTGCCTGCACATCGGCCTCGCTCTCGCCGGTGTACAGCTGATACACAAACTCTCCGTACACGGCAAAGCTCTCGTCAAGCCACGCCTCGCGGTACTGATCGTTGCCGACGACGGCGTAGAACCATTCATGTGCTACCTCATGCGCGACGTCAAGGCGCAGGCTTTCATCTCCCTCGGCGCCGATAAGATCGGCATACATTTCGGCAATGCGCACAAGTCCGGGATACTCCATGCCGCCGGCATTGTACGGCGTCTGGACCACATCGAGCGTATCATAAGGATATTCGCCCCACGCATCGCAAAATGCATTCACAGCGTCTATGGCAGCCTTGAGCGACACCTCGCCCTGCTTTTTATCGCGCTCGCTGCCGGAATAATACCAGCTGTTGACGGTTATGTTTCCGGCCTTGCCGCTGAGCTTTTCAAAGCCGTTTCCGGCGATTACGGCGAAATCGCGGACATTGTCGGCTTTGAGTGTCCATGTTCCGTCGGCACTCTGCGCTTCGCTGCCGGTGGATATTACCATATAGTCCTCGGGTGCGCTGAGGGTCATCTCATAGCTTCCGCAGGGCGAAAAGAAGCACTCCCCATCAGTAAAATACGGTGCCTCATTCCACTTGCCGTCAATATACTCGGCAAGGACAGGATACGCCTGCGACAGGCAGACAGTGTTTTCGCCGGCGAAATCATCGCCATTCGGAGACCAGCACAGCCGCTCAAAGCAGCAGGGTATCTCCGTGCTGTAATCAATGCTTACGCTCGTTCGCTCGCCGGGCTTGAGCGGCGACGGCAGCTGAACATACACGACGGATTTATCCTCCTGAACCGAAAAGCTCAGAGCATTTCCGCGCGAGTCCTTGACCTCGCGTATGCTGCCCGGAGTGTAAGGCTTATCGTCGCTTATACTGTTTTCAAGCTCAAGATTTGCGGCGGCATAGTCGCGCAGGCAAATTTTGTCCCATGTATCGCTGCTCGTGTTTGTAAAACTGATAACACAGTTTTCCGTCAGATGTGCGGCAAGCTCCTTATTTTCGGCATCGGCGGCAGTCAGCTTTGCCGTGATGCGATACTCGGGCTTGGTTTCGGCAGAACCGTTCGGTGCTGCCGGAGTCGTATCGCTGCCGCATGCGCAGACGCTCATGAGCATCGCAAGAACTAAAAGCAGCGAAATAATATTTTTGGTTTTCATGATTCATGCTCCTTTCAACACGGGCACATGTTACCACCGGAATGCAACAAAGCGGCATCAAAAGCGCCTGATAAATCAGGCGTTTTTGATGGCTATTTATTTAATCACGAGTGGGGCCTTTTTCTCGCTGCGGCTCGATCACGCCGCGGCTCTGACGTGCCCCCGGCATGTCATTCACTACCGCGCCGCCGCTTCGCTACCCCTCGTGCTCCCCTGTTACTCTATTTTCTTTCATTACAGCATAGTTTTTAGCAATCTAATGCATTAAAAAATGCACCCTCGGGGTGCATTTTTTGATATTAGATATTATTCACGACGTTTATCGGCGCGCCTTCAATAAAGGCCTTGATATTTTCTTCGGTCATATCCATTATCCTCTGCCTTGCCTCTTTGGGCGCCCAACTGATATGCGGCGTTATAAGGCAGTTTTTCGCCTTCAGCAGCGGATTATCGCCTTTAATAGGCTCTGTGGACACGACATCGACCGCTGCGGCATAGACCTTTCCGGAGTTGAGTGCGTCAGCGAGGTCTTCCTCGACGACAAGGCCGCCGCGGCTGTTATTGATGATAATAACGCCGTCCTTCATCTTGGCTATATTATCCTTATTGATAATTCCCTGAGTGTTCGGGAACAGAGGGCAGTGCAGCGCGATAACGTCGGACTTTGCAAAAAGCGTGTCCGTGTCCACATATTCGGCGATCTCCTCGCCCTGTGGTGTCGGACGGCTGCCGGATGCAAGGATATTCATTCCGAGGGCTTTTGCAATGCGGCCCGTTGTCTGTCCGATCTTTCCGAAGCCGATTATGCCCATCGTCTTCCCTGCAAGCTCAATAAGCGGATGCTTCCAGTAGCACCAGTCGGAGCTGTTCTCCCATTCCCCGGCGTGTACGCTGTCGGAATGCACCTGAACATGGCTGCATATCTCAAGCAGCATTGCAATTGCAAACTGCCCGACCGAGGCCGTTCCGTATGTGGGAATGTTGCAGACGGGGATGTTTTTCTTTTCGGCTGCTGCGCAGTCAACTATATTGTACCCGGTCGCGAGCACACAGATGCATTTGATATTAGGGCAGGCATCCAATGTGGCGCTGCTGATCGGAGCTTTGTTCGTAAGCACGATCTCGGCATCTCCGATGCGCTTTATTATCTCGGCATCTTCATACGGCGTTCTGTCATACACGGTAAGCTCCCCGTACTTTTTAAGTCCGTTCCAGCTGAGGTCGCCGGGATTTTCCGTGTAGCCGTCCAAAACAACAATTTTCATTTGTTTCTCCTTATAAATTTGATATTATGCATTCTGTTTGAACAGCAGCTGCATTTATGGTATAGTGTAGGCATAAAATACGCAGGCAAAGGTGATATCGCTATGGATATGCGCGCAGACGCGAAACTTATCTACACACGGGCAATAGACGCCGCGCTGCCCGACAACGCAGTGAAAGTTGCTCTGAAGGATATTGAGCTTCAGGGAAATATCTACGTTGCCGCAGTCGGAAAGGCGGCATGGCAAATGGGAAAGACGGTATCCGAGGTCTTGGGATCAAGGATAAAAGCCGGCATAGTCGTAACCAAACACGGCTACGGCAAGGGCGCTATCGAGCGCCTTGAGGTCTATGAGGCAGGGCACCCTGTGCCGGATGACGACAGCTATGCCGCAACTGAGAAGGTGCTGGAGCTGGTAAAGCCCCTCGGAGAGGGCGATACCGTGCTGTTTCTTCTCTCCGGCGGAGGCTCGGCGCTTTTTGAAAAGCCGCTTATCCCGGCCGAGGATATGAGCAGGCTCACCCAGGAGCTTCTTGCCTCCGGCGCCGACATAAACGAGATAAACACGCTAAGAAAACGCTTTTCCGCCGTTAAAGGCGGCAAGTTTGCGCTCGCCTGCATGCCGGCAAAGGTATACAACATCGTTTTGTCCGACGTCATCGGCGACAGGATCGACAGTATATCCTCCGGCCCGGCAGCACCTGACGGCACAACGGCCGAGCAGGCAAAATACATAGTCGAAAAATACGGGATCACAATGACCGAGCAAATGCGCAGTCTGCTCGAGCAGGAAACTCCGAAGACAGTAGAAAACGTTGAAACGAAGGTAATAGGCAGCGTAAACCAGCTTTGCCGCTCGGCCGCAAAAACCTGCGCGGAGCTTGGCTATGAGCCTGTTATCCTAACCTCATCGCTCAGCTGCACAGCAAAGGACGCCGGTGTGTTTCTCTCGAACATTGCTCAGCAATACGCCGGAGACGCGAAAAAGCGCGCATTCATTGCCGGCGGCGAGACCGTTGTTCATATAACCGGCAGCGGACTTGGCGGCAGAAATCAGGAGCTTGCTCTTGCAGCCGCCGAAAACATCTCAGGCATGCCGAATGTGTGCGTTTTTTCCGTAGGCTCGGACGGGACCGACGGTCCGACCGATGCAGCCGGCGGATATGTTGACGGCAGCACAAAGCAGCTGCTTGAGGAAAAAGGCATCAGCATCTTCCGCACGCTGCAAAGCAACGACTCGTACCATGCGCTCGACGCCTGCGGCGGCCTTATCCGCACGGGCGCAACGGGAACGAACGTAAACGATCTTTCCGTGCTTTTGATCGGATAATTTTGATATACCCTCCTTCTGTTCCGCATCGGGACAAGAGGAGGGTATTTTTGCGCGCTTATTTCAGCAGAAAGTACGCTATTACGACCACGCCGAGAATGATCCTGTACCAGCCGAAGACCTTGAAATCCTTGCGCTTAATATAGCTCATGAGGAATTTTATCACAACAACGGATACAAGGAAGGCCACGACGCAGCCGACGATGAGCGTTATAAGCTCGGCACTTGTAAACGAAAAGCCGAACGCAATTATCTTCAAGAGCGACACGCCGACCATGACCGGCACGGCAAGGAAGAACGTAAACTCCGCCGCCGTAACACGCGACACACCGATCACAAGGCCGCCTATGATTGTAGAACCGCTGCGCGAGGTGCCCGGAATGATCGACAGAGCCTGAAACAGGCCGATGATGAACGCATCCTTATACGATATCTCCTCGAGCGTTTTGACTCTCGGCTCGCGGACGCGGTTCCAGTTTTCAATGACGATAAACAGAACACCGTAGACGATAAGCGCTGCGGCAACGACATAGCAGTTATCGACAAAGTCAAGCAGCAGATACGCGACAAAGCCCGGAATGCAGGCAATGACGACCTTGAACCAGAGAACAAACGTCTCTTTTTTTATAACGCTGCCGTTTTTCTTTTTGCTCTGAAACGGCCACATTTTGTTCCAGAACAGGATTATGACCGCCAGTATCGCGCCAAGCTGAATGACATACAGAAACATCTCGCGAAATTCCGGCGTGACGTTCATGTGGATAAATTCGTCCACGAGCAGCATGTGTCCGGTGCTTGAAATGGGCAGCCATTCGGTTATGCCCTCGACTATGCCGATGATTATTACTTTGATAAGTTCTATAATGTCCATGCTAACACCATATGCTCTTTTTTACAGCAGCATGACTCCCTTTTCGGCGCAAACCTCTTCGGTGTGCTTATCCCAGATGGATACCTGCACCTCGCCGATATGCGCCTTGCCGAGAAGGAGCATGGAAACGCGCGACTGGCCGATACCGCCACCGATGGTCAGGGGCAGCTCGCCGTTTAAAAGCATCTTGTGATACGGAAGCTCGCGTCGGTCATCACAGCCGGCAAGGCGAAGCTGTCTGTCCAGCGATTCGGGATCGACGCGGATGCCCATCGAGGATATCTCGATCGCGCAGTCGAGCCAATCGCACCAGAACAGAATATCGCCGTTGAGCGTCCAGTCGTCATAGTCGGGCGCGCGGCCGTCATGCGGCTTGCCGGAGCGCAGAGCGCCGCCGATACCGATGATGAAAATAGTCTTATGCTCTCGTGTAAATGCGTTTTCGCGCTGCTTTGAGGTCATGTCGGGATACATATCCTCAAGCTCCTGCGAGGTGACGAATGTGACATTACGCTCAAGCTTCGGCAGGCACTGAAGCTGGGGATAGATCGCCTGCATCGTATCCTGCGTATCGCACAGGGCCTTGACTATGTCCATAACGGTTAGCTTGAGATAGTCGAGGTTACGATTTTCCGAAAGGATGACCTTTTCCCAGTCCCACTGGTCAACATAGACAGAGTGAAGGTTATCCAGCTCGTCCTCGTCGCGGCGGATGGCGTCCATATCGGTGTAAAGTCCCTTGCCGGGGAAGAAGTTGTAGCGCTTGAGCGCAAGACGCTTCCACTTTGCAAGCGACTGAACGACCTGAGCGGTCGTATCCGAGCGGAGAATATCAAACGATACGGGGCGCTCGTAGCCGTTGAGGTTATCGTTAAGTCCGGAATTAGAATCGACAAACAGCGGTGCGGATACCCGGTAAAGATTTAAAAGTGCCGCGAGCCTGTCCTCAAACAGGCGCTTTAAGAGGCTTATAGCCTTCTGTGTGTCGTAAACACTGAGGATACTTTTGTATCCGTCCGGAATTTTGATCTCCATGGTTTTCCTCCTGGTGTACAATAAAAATATATAAACGCCCATCTGTGATGGGCGTTATATTACCCTTTTTTATTTTCGGGCTTCTTATCAAGAAGCTCGATTATTCTGCAATATATCTCTTCTGCCCTGTCGCGGAAGTTTTCTTCGATCCGCTCTGCCTGCTGCTCGCCTGACGAGAGGATATTGAGCCTTATTATCTCGCCCTTACCGTCGCTCATGGCAAGCGTCACAAAGCAGCCGCCCTCACGGTTGCGGTGCTGCGCGGTTATCATGGAAAGGCGGCGCAGACGCTCGGCCTCGGGTGCAATTATCTTCTCTGCCCTCTTGCGAACGGAAAAAGGCAGGCTGCTCTCCACCGTTTCGGCGGCATCGGCGCCGCGCTTGCTGACGCGCAGGCCGGTCTCCTCCTCGATAACAAGCCCGCTCTCTATCAGCTCGGCAAGGCAGTCGGAATATTCAAAATACCCGAAGCCCTCGTCGCACTGCTGCGTAAAGTCCTGAAGGTCAATGGGCGCGACTATGCCCGGCAGCCGGCGAAGAATAAACAGTATCAAAATTTTTATATCAAGCTTTTCATGAATAAAGCCCAGTCGTTCCATAACTTGCTCCTAAAAATCATATATCCGATCGGCAAATTTCCGGCATCAGTCGCTTTTCTTATATGCTTCGATACAAGCAAAAATTATAACAACAGTCGTTATATGCAATATAATGCTCTTCGGTGAAAGCGGTGCAACAGAAGCGTGTATAACGCCGAAATCAGCCAGAAGCATTGCAAACAGTATCAAAACCTCAACGGCTATGAGTATGAGCCAAAGCTGCTTTTTCATTCTTTCGCCTCCTCTGCATTATATATAATAATACATACTTTTCTTTTTGTAAATCCAATATTCTTCACATTTTGGAACAATACGCATAGACTGTATTGAAGTTTTTCTTCAATTCCATCCTGGGAGGTATTTTTATGGCAGACAGGGTCGTACCCGGTCCGGTCAATGATAATGACTGCATAAAACAGGCCGTTTGCGTGAGCACAAGAAAGATAATGGACGCCTGCCGCGACAAGGACTGCATCGAGGATCTGCGCGTTTACCCCACGGTCAGCTCTCTTCCCTACATAGAGAGCGCATTCAGCGTGCGTCCAAAGTGCGCGCAGCTTCTGCACTGTGAGGTAAAGGTCAATGAGATCTGCCTTAACCGCGGCTACTACACGGTCGATGTGACCTACTTCTATAAGATAAGCGGCGAAACATTCCCGGCAAATCAGTGCTTCACGGGGCTTGCCGTGTTCGATAAGCGCGTAATGCTATTTGGCTCTGAGGGCAGAGTCAGGAGCTTTTCTTCGGATGACTGCTGCATCCTCGACGGAGCAAACAGCATGCCATTTGCCGAGGTCGATGCCGTTGACCCGATCGCTCTGCACATGACCCTTGCGGAAACGGCGCTGCCCGACCCCGGCATAGATCAGCGAGATATTCCGCAGCAGATACTCGACTCCTTCGGCGAGGAGATATCCGTTACCGGCGGCACGCGCCATGTCTATGTTACGCTCGGCCAGTTTTCGATCATCCGGCTTGAGCGCAGCACGCAGCTGCTCATCCCGGCATACGACTACTGCCTGCCCGAGAAGGAGTGCGTAGGCTCGTCCGAGGATGATCCGTGCACGATGTTCGGCCGCATATCCTTCCCCGTTGACGAGTTTTTCCCTCCCGATAATCTCGATCCCTGCGAGGAGTACAAGAGCATGGTATAGCCGGTCGGAAGCGCAAAACTTGTTCATTCCTACAAAATTTTGAAGCATTGCTCGTGAATTTTTTATTTAGTCCGCAATCTTGACGGATCTGCGTCTGCGGTGCTACAATTTGCCCATAAACGCAAGGACACGGAACAGTAGGCGAAAATGCCCTTTCAGAGAAGTGCCGGTTGGTGCAAGGCACAAAGGTTGTTTTTTCGCCGAACTCACCGGATAGCGGCTGTGCTGAACTTCAGTAGGCGCAGACGGGTGCGCCCGTTACAGTGCAGGGATATGACTGTATCCTGACTGAGTGCGTCCCACAGCTTGTGGAACGAAGAAGAGTGGTACCGCGGACGGTTTTTCAGCCTTTCGTCTCTTCTGCAAATCGGCAGAAGGACGAGGGGTTTTTTGTTTTTCTGCCGGAATTTAAGGAGGAAAACCAAAATGAACAACAAGCCCCAAACCCGCAAGACATCCAAGGCCCCGTTTTTTGCCGCATTTTCCGTCGGTGCAGTGCTCTTTTCGGCGCATGCCGGCGGCGGATTTGCAACCGGCAATCAGGCAAACACCTATTACGTCGGCCTCGGCTGGTCAGGCATTGTCGCCGCAGTCATCGCAATGCTCCTGCTCACGCTCACCATGCGTCAGGCGATGGTCATGTACAACTCACGCGGCCTTTCAAGCTATAAGGAGCTTTTCCAGACGCTCTATCACCCGTTTGACAAGCTCGAATGGGTATTTGAAATTTTCTTCTACATAATGGTGCTCATGGCCGTTGCTGCCGCGATATCGGGCGCTGCAAGCGCTCTGCAAAGCTACTTCGGCTTAAACTATTACATCGGCGTGGGAATAGTCGGCGTTATTGTGCTCATGCTCACGATTTTCGGCGCCGGCATCGTGCGCGCCGCATCCACCTGGATGGGCATAGCAATCCTCGTAACGGCTATCAGCATATACGCGATAGGCATTTTCAAAAGCGACAGCGGCCTGTTTACCGTCCTCGCTTCCGACTTTGCCAAGACAGGCTTCGGGAATATGCCCAAGGCAATATTCAACTCCTTTGTGTACGCAGGCTTCCAGTGCGTCACACTGCCCACAATGATAGCCTGCGGTACAACGATGCGCTCCGAGCGCGGCTGCTCAAAGGCGATGTGGATATCCTTTGTCATGAACGCCGTCGCACTGACCCTGTCGATATTCATGCTCATGTGCTGGCAGGGCGTTTACAACTCAGTTGACGGCGGCGCGACCATTCCAACGCTCACGGCCTGCAATGCAATGGGCATCCGCGCACTGACCGTTATCTACGGCGTATGCCTGCTCCTGTGCCTGATCTCGACCGGCGTCACGACCATCTTCGGCTTTGTTTCCCGCTTTGAAAAGCTGCCGATATTCAGCGGCATAAAGTCCGCACCCACGCGCAGCGCGATCGTGTCCGCGTTCATCATCGTTCTGTCTATGACCATCTCCATGGCCGGACTGACGAACATCATAAAATACGGCTACGGTTACTGCGGATATCTCGGCGCGGCGGCAGTCGTCATCCCCTTCCTCACCGTTGGCGTTTATAAAAACCGCAAATACATCAAAGAGCACGGTTTTGCCGGAGACTCCTCCGTTGAGGCAGACGTGAAATATGAGATAAGCTGCAGCGAAGCAGCCCCGTTAAACGCCATTTGCAGCTGAGAAAAACGTTAAGACAAAGGCAGACTCGCAGGGAACTGCCTTTGTCGCAAAATTTCGTAAACCTGCCAAGCATCTTGCCGAGGCGTGCTTCATCTGATATACTTAACTAAAATATAGAGGAGGCACGATATGGATACTTTGATAATCATCGGGATACTTCTGGCGGTCGCGGCAACTATCTTTCTTTACATCAAGGTCATGCCGAAAAAATATGACGGAAAGCTTGAAAACAAGTTCCTGCAATTTCTGCATGACTTCTTCCACTTCAAAACATTTTATATTGAGGCTCTGACTAAGTTTGTGTTCGTGCTCTTGACATGCGCGTGCATATTCGTGGGATTTCTGCTGCTGTTCGGCAAGATCGAATACTACGGCTACTTCGGCGCAACGTTTGAACAGAGCACCTTCCTGTACGGGCTCGGCCTTATGATCCTCGGGCCGTTGGTGCTGCGAGTCACCTACGAATTTGTCATGATGGCGATACTTCTTGTTCAGAACGTTATCGCCATAAACCGCAAGCTGAAAGTGCAGGTTTCCCCCGTCTCCCCCGCTCCGGCGGCAAAGGCCGAAGAAGCCGCAGAGCCGGCTGCAGCGGAGAGTGCGGCGGAAGAATAAGCGTCTTACATATTAATAATAAACGTCAAAAGCGCCCTCAACAGAGGGCGCTTTTGCTATGTAGCTATAGACTCAGTCCGAGGAGCGAGACCAGCAGCGGTATTGTGAACATCGAAAGCACCGTACCGACAAAAATCGTTTCCGAGGCTTCAACACCATCGCGGCCGTAATCCATGCCGAGCAGCGCGCATATTATCGCCGGCGGACAGGCTGCGATTATGACGATCGAGCCGAGCATGACGATATCGCTCACAAAAAGCTTGAGCACGAGCCAGACCGCAACGGGCGCGACGATAAGGCGCATGAAGTTTATCCCGTAAATCCGCGGATGAACGAACGCATCCTTTATCGAAACGCTGCCCAGCGACAGACCGATGCACATCATCGAAAGCGGCGCGCAGGCATCGGAGAGCATGTCGGCAACGTCAACCACTATCACCGGCATCGGTATCTCAAACAGGAATATGACCGTTGCAATGACCGTTGCGATTATCGGGACGTTTATCATGCTTTTAATGCTTATCTTTTCTTTCTTTTCTCCATTGCTCTGAAGCAGCATGATCCCGACGGTGTAAAGCAGAACGTTAAACGGGATATTGCCCAGCGAGGCGAAGAAGATCGCACCCTCGCCATACACCGCCGAGATCACCGGAACGCCCATAAAGCTGAGGTTTGAAAAGGACGTTATCAGCTTATACATGCCCTTATCGCCGTCTTTTATACGCATTGCGGCAGGCGTTATCATGCCGACGGCAAAGCACACGATCTGCATCACAAAAAGCATGGCTATGCCGAAAAGCATATCGCCCTTGCTCATGCTCAGCTCCTTATTCATCACCGAGGCCAGTATCATTCCGGCGAGGAACACGTTTATGACCATTTTGCTCAGGCCCTTATTAAACTCCGGGCCAACGAGCTTGATTTTTGCGCAAATGTATCCGATGGCAAGTATAATTACAAGCAGCGCCATCTTTTCAAACAAAACAAGCATTCTCTGTATAGTATCCTTTTGCTGAGATATGGGGACTAAAAGCTTATCATAAGCTTTGCTATTTCAAAATAAATAAGCAGCGAGACCGCATCGGTGATGGTCGATATCAGGGGGTTTGCCATGACTGCCGGGTCAACGCCGAGCTTTTCTGCCGCTATTGGCAGCACACTTCCGACGACCTTTGCAAACATAACGATGAGCACGATCGAAAGGCTGACAACGGCGGCAACGGTGAGCGTTACACCGTCGTTGTTCAAAAGTATTCTGTCCACTAACAGCATTTTTGCAAAGTTGACCGCTGCAAGTGTGACTCCGCACAGGATGGCAACGCGGAACTCTTTCCATATTACGCGGCCGACGTCCTCCGGCTCGGTATCGCCGAGGGAGATGCTTCGTATAACGGCCGTTGAAGCCTGCGCGCCGGAGTTGCCGCCGGTGCCCATAAGCATGGGGATAAACCCGATGAGCACGGCCTGCACGGCAAGTGCATCCTCAAAGGAGTTGATTATCATGCTCGTGAACGTTGCAGAAAGCATGAGGAACATGAGCCACGGTACTCTTCGCTTCCACATGTCCCACGCGCTTGTTCGCGAATAGGGCTTGTCCGAAGGCGTCATTGCGGCCATGAGCTCGAAGTCCTCGGTGGCCTCGGCTTCCATAACGTCGATGACGTCGTCAACGGTGACGATGCCGACGAGGCGGCCTTCCTTATCGACAACGGGCAGCGCCATAAGGTCGTAGTCGGATATCTTTTCCGCCGCTTCCTCCTGGTCATCGTGCGTCATACAGAACACGATATTCGTGTCCATTATATCTTCTATGACCGTCTCATCGTCTGACAGGAGCAGATCCTTTACGGACAAAACGCCCTCAAGCTTTCGGTCGGCGGAGGTGACAAAGCAGGTGTAGATAGTCTCCTTATCCTCGCCTATCCTGCGTATGCGCGCAATAGATTCGCGCACGTTCATGTATTTTTTGAGATCCACGAACTCGGCCGTCATTATGCTGCCTGCCGAATTTTCGGGATAATTGAGGTACTGATTTATAAGCCGTCTGGTTTCCGGCGTTGCAGTGCGCATGACACGCTTCACGACGTTTGCCGGCAGCTCCTCCATCATGTCAACGGCGTCGTCAACGTAAAGCTCTTCGATGATCGCCGACAGCTCCGAGTCTGTGATGGAGTTTATTATCTGCTCCTGCTCGGGAGAATCGAAGTTTGCAAAAACGTCCGCCGCCATCTGCTTGGACAAAAGCCTGAACACCATCGGCATGCGGTTATCGCCGATCTCGGACAGGAACTCGGCAACGTCGAATTCATTCATGTCCTCAAGGCGGAGCTGAAGCTCCTTCATTCTGCGCTCGTCAAGAAGCTGCATGAGCTCGTCGGCCTGCTTATCGCGCATGGCCTCAAAGTCCATATTCTCCATGTTATCCATTTAGGAGCCTCCTTTCGCGTTGCTTAGCTTAAAGGTCACTTTCCGAGATACTCGGCCTGCTCGCGGCTGAGGCTGTCGATGCCGACTCCCATAGCGTCGAGCTTGCATCTTGCGACCTCATAGTCTATCTCGCGCGGAACGGGGACAACGTCGGCCTCGAGCCTGCCGCGGTTATCGGCAAGATACTTTGCCGACAGCGCCTGGATCGCAAAGCTCATGTCCATGATCTCCGCCGGGTGACCGTCGGCTGCGGCAAGGTTAACAAGCCTGCCCTCGGCTATGGTGAAAAGAGTTCTTCCGTCGGGCATGACATAGCCCTGGATATTGTGGCGCGCTTCGTATTTTTTGACCGCCATTTTCTCAAGCGCCGCCATATCGACCTCAACGTTAAAGTGGCCTGCGTTGCTGAGGATAGCGCCGTCCTTCATCAGGGGGAAGTGCTCTGCGGTGATTATATCTCTGCCGCCGGTTACGGTGCAGAAGATATCGCCGATCTTGGCCGCCTCTTTCATTGGCATGACCTCGTATCCGTCCATGACGGCTTCGAGCGCGCGGATGGGGTCGGTTTCGGTAACGATGACCTTTGCGCCCAGTCCCTTTGCTCTGAGCGAGACACCCTTGCCGCACCAGCCGTAGCCGGATATGACGACATATTTGCCGGCGATGATAAGATTTGTCGTGCGGCAGATACCGTCCCAAACGCTCTGGCCGGTGCCGTAGCGGTTATCGAACATGTGCTTGCAGTCGGCATCGTTTACCATGACCATAGGGAAGCGCAGCGCACCGGCAGCGGACATGATGCGCAGGCGGTTAATGCCGGTCGTTGTCTCCTCGCAGCCGCCGATAACGCCGGGGATGAGGTCTGCAAACTCCTCGTGCATGAGGTGGACGAGGTCGCCGCCGTCGTCAATGATAATATTGGGGCCTATCTTAAGCACCTCGCGCAGGCAGTCTTCATACTGCTGCTCGGTGCAGCCGTATTCCGCGAAAACGTTCATGCCGCCGGCAGCCAGCGCCGCGGCAACGTCATCCTGAGTGGAAAGAGGGTTTGAGCCTGTGACATACATTTCCGCGCCGCCCATTTCCATCACGCGGCACAGATACGCGGTTTTGGCCTCAAGGTGGACGGAAAGCGCGACCTTGAGTCCCTTAAAAGGCTTTTCCTCGGAAAAGCGGCGGCCGATACCGCGCAGCACGGGCATGTTGCGCTCGACCCAGTTTATCTTCATCTCGCCGGAAGGCGCAAGGTTTATGTCTTTAATAATGCTCATGAAGTTTACCCCCTTTATTATCAAACGCTTTATTTTAACACTATAATTTAATATCCGCAAGTGCCGAAAACTGTTGAAAGGCATATCTTCGCATGATATAATTTGTACAGTTACATGCAAATGTAGTATACATTGTTCATCAACGCATTTTTCGAAAGGGGTTTTATTGATATGGGACTTATAAGGGCCGGCGCAGGTGCTCTCGGCGGAACGATGGCAGACCAGTGGAAGGAGTTTTTCTACTGCGATGCGATTGATAAAAACACACTCGTTGTAAAGGGTGCAAAGCGCACAAGCTCGCGCTCGTCGAACACCAAGGGCAATGACAACATCATTTCAAGCGGCTCGGGCATTGCCGTTGCCGACGGCCAGTGCATGATAATCGTCGAGCAGGGCAAGGTCGTTGAGGTCTGCGCAGAGCCGGGGCAGTTTACATATGATGCATCAACAGAGCCCAGCATTTTCTCCGGAAGCCTCGGTCAGGCGATACTTGACACCTTCAAGACCATCGGCAAGCGCTTTACCCTCGGCGGCGACACCGGAAAGGATCAGCGCGTTTACTATTTCAACACCAAGGAGATAGTCGATAACAGGTTCGGCACGGCAACTCCCATCCCCTTCCGCATTGTTGACAACCGCATAGGGCTTGATACGGACACCGAAGTCAGATGCAACGGCGTTTATTCATATAAGATCACAAATCCCCTGCTGTTTTACACAAATGTCTGCGGCAATGTTGAGCAGGCCTACGAGCGCTCGGAGATCGACTCGCAGCTTAAATCCGAGTTTGTCAGCGCGCTTCAGCCGGCCTTTGCACGGCTTTCGACATTTGAAATGCGCCCGAACCAGATCCCGGCGCACACCATTGAGCTTTGCGACCTTATGAATGAAACGCTCACACGCAAATGGTCGGAGTTGCGCGGAATAAGCGTTGTTTCCATAGCAATGAACTCCGTCAGCATCCCCGAAGAGGACGCGGAAAAGCTCAAGGAGCTTCAGCGCGCCGCCGCGCTTGCAAATCCCGCTCTCGCGGCAGGCGCCGTTATCGGCGCTCAGACCGACGCCATGCGCACGGCAGCAGGCAACAGCTCAGGCGCTATGGCAGGTTTCATGGGCATGGGTATGGCAGCTAACGCCGGCGGCGCAAACGCTCAGGCGCTTTACGGCATGGCGGCAGCCCAGCAGCAGGCGGCAGCTCCTGCGCAGGCAGCACCGGCACAGCCTTCTTCCGCGTGGACCTGCTCCTGCGGCACGATTTCAACGGATAATTTCTGCCCCGAGTGCGGCAAGCCTCGTCCGACCGGCGCTCCGAGATATAGGTGCGATAAGTGCGGCTGGGTCCCTGCCGATCAGTCGCAGCCGCCGAAGTTCTGCCCGAAATGCGGCGACCCGTTCAACGACAACGATAAGGTCTGATGCTTATGGAAACGAAGAATACCGTTCAATATAAATGTCCCTGCTGCGGCGGCTTCATAGCCTACGACAGCGCAGTCGGTAAAATGAAGTGTCCGTATTGCGACACGGAGTTTGAGCTTGAAACGCTCAAAAGCTATGACGAGAGCCTGAAAAATGATAAGTCCGATGACATGAACTGGATATCGGACGACGAAAAGGAGCGTTTTGACGGCGATGGCGACGGTATGTGCATCTATGTCTGCCAAAGCTGCGGCGGCGAGATAATTGCTGATGACACGACGGCGGCGACAAGCTGCCCGTTCTGCGGCAATCCCACCATATTCAAATCGCAGCTTACCGGCGAGTTGAAGCCGGACTATATTATTCCCTTCAAGCTCGATAAGAAGGCCGCAAAGGAGGCTCTTAAAAAGCACCTTACCGGCAAGAAGCTTTTGCCGAAGCTGTTCAAAAGCGAAAACCACATCGACGAGATAAAGGGCGTGTACGTTCCCTTCTGGCTGTTTGACACCGACGCCGACGCCGAGGCAAGATACCACGCAACGCGCACTCGCTTCTGGTCGGATAAGGATTACGATTACACCGAGACCAGCCACTACAGCGTTCTGCGCAGCGGCAGCATGAGCTTTGACCACATCCCGGTCGACGGCTCGAAGAAAATGCCGGACGATCTTATGGAATCGCTTGAGCCGTTTGATTTTTCCGAAGCAGTTGATTTCAGCATGGCTTATCTTTCCGGCTATCTTGCCGACAAATACGACGTAAGCTCGGACGAGTGCAACGAAAGGGCGAACGAACGCGTTAAGCGCAGCTCGGATCTTGTTTTACAGAGCACCGTGCAGGGCTATGACTCCGTTGTTCCCGAGAATGTGTCCGTGCAGTTTTCCGGCGGACGGAAGCACTATGCGCTCTACCCCGTGTGGATACTCAACACCACATGGAACGGCGAGAAATACACCTTTGCAATGAACGGTCAGACCGGCAAATTTGTCGGTGATCTGCCGGTTGACAAGGGGCTGTTCTGGACGTATTTCGGCTCTGTATTTGCCGGAGCCTCGGTCGCTGCCTACGCCGTGTTCTGGCTGCTGTTTCATTGAGGAGGTGCGGCATGAAAAAGAAGCTTTTATCTTTTATCCTCGCATTTCTTCTCTGCGTTTCGCTCATTCCGGCCGCTCTTGCCGACAGCGACAAGAGCATCGTATACGACCGGGAGGGTCTTTTTGACGAGTTTGACACCGAGATTATAAGCGGCAAGCTCGCCGAGCTCAACCGAATCTATGGTGTTGATGTCGCAGTTGTCACGGCTTCCTCGCTCGACGGCAAGACAGCCGAGGAATACGCCGACGATTTTTATGACGAAAACGAAATCGGCCAGGGTGAAAACAAGGACGGCATACTTCTTCTGATAAGCGAAAGCGAGCGCGTTTGGGCAATAAGCACCTCAGGCAGCTGCATCGACGCTTTCACGGACAGTGATCTTGACTATATCGTCGGCAACCTGCTTCCCTACCTTTCCGACGGCGACTGGTCCGGCGCGGCGATCAGCTTTGCAGACGACTGCGGCCCGTGCCTGTCTGCCTATGAGCCGGATGACGGCAATTACAGCGATGACACAGACAACACCGACGACGATTACGACTACACGCCGAGCGTCATGTATTTTAACAGCGTCTGGCTTATAGGCTCGCTGCTTGTCGGACTTATCATTGCCCTTATCGTCACGCTTTCAATGAAGCGAGGCATGAAGTCGGTTTCTATGAAGTCATCGGCAGCGGATTATCTGCGCTCAGGAAGCTTCACTCCCGGCAGGAGCGAGGATCTGTTCCTGTATCACACCGTTACCATGACGGCAAAGCCGAAGAATGACGATAACAATCGCGGCGGCTTCAGCAGCACGCATGTTTCAAGCGGCGGCAGCACACACGGCGGCCGCAGCGGTTCGTTCTGAGCGCGATATCTTATTTATAAACACAAAAAACGGAGTCATTTGCTAGTGGCTCCGTTTTTTGCGGAAAATGCAATTATTTTAACATTTATTATGACCTGTAGAATTTGCTACACGTTTTTATGGACCGAGCGTCTATAATATAACCAAAGGAAATAAGGTAAAGGAGATACCAACATGGAACTGTACAATGCTCTTATAAAGCACACCAACGAGCTGCTTGCAAAAGGCTCTCCCAAGGCATGGCCATACAAAGCAGGCAAGGCATGGCCGGATCTCGGCTCGGCAGAGCTTGTGCTCCAGTCGGACGCCGCGTATGAGCTTGGCGCTCTCGGTCTGGGCTCGGCAAACTACATCTGCACTACAACAAGCTCCGAGCTTGTCAACCGCGACGAGGTAGTGCTCTACGGCCCTGATCTCAAGTCAATAAAGAAGGATGTTCCATTTGCGCGCATCGTTCTTCTGCGTGTCGGCGTTCTCGACGGCGAGGATGAAGAGGTCTACCGCGCACTTAAAGACATCGAGTTCTGCAAGTACCACGTCTATCCTGAAGGCTACATGGTGCGCATGTCCCCGGAAAGCCACCGCGAGCAGGTGCGCGTTTCCAAAAAGGCGATCAAGCGCGGCATAAACTTCGAGCAGGTCGGCTACCGCTACATCGAGGCATATAAGAAAGACGCAAACGTTCTCAACGTTAAGGTCATTTTCGTCACCGATCCCTCACTCGACTTCAAGGCAATGCTTGAAAACGCCAAGAAAGCCGATGCAATCACCAACACGCTGACCCACATCATGGAGGGTCTGCCCACCGACTGCACCGTATGCCAGCTCAAGGATATCTGCGACGAAGTCGAAGGCATGAAGGAGCTTCACTTCGGCGTCGGCGACAAAGGCACAAACGCAAAGGATCACCACTGATAAAGCTTATTATTTCAATAAAAAAAGACCGCGAAAGCGGTCTTTTTTTCATCTTCCTGCGCCGATGAAGAACAGCGACAGCATGCCGGGGCCGACATGAATGCCGGTGAACGGCTCGTGCATGGAGATTATAAGCTCCTCCGGTTCGGCAATGGCACGAACCATTTCGGCGAGCTTTTCGGCATCCTCAAGGCAATCGCCGTGGCTTATGGCAACGCGCTGATGCTGCGGATCGACGGCTTTGGCCTCGTACTCATGCGCAATGGCCTCTATTGCTTTCTTCCTGCCGCGGAGCTTTGAGAAAACGACGATCTTCCCTTCCTCGTCGCCGCGCAGGAGCGGCTTCACGTTAAGAACCGTTCCAACCATTGCGGCTATGCCGGACAGTCTTCCGCCGCGCCGAAGATGCATGAGGTCATCGACCGTGAAATACTCGCAAAGGCCGCTGCGGTCGGAGGCAAGGCGCTCGATGAGCGCATTCATGTTGAGCCCCTCGTCCCTGTAGTCGGCAGCTTTCATGGCAAGTAAGCCGATACCGAGTCCTGCACCCATAGAGTCAAACACTTCAATGCGCCGCTCGGGATATTTATCGCGCAGCTCCTCGGCCGCAAGACGTCCGGCATTATATGTTCCGCTTATGCCGGATGAAATACTTATATAGACAATATCGTTGCCCTTAGAAAGCTCGGTTTCAAAGGCCTCTGCAATGTCATGTGAATTTGTCATGCTCGTGCGGAGCTCGGCTTTAGCTCGGAGCATATCATAAAACTCGTGACCGTCAAAGCTCTCAGGAACTAAAGGGCACTTTATGATCTTACCGTCCAGCTCATAGCTGCACGCGATCACATGTATATTCATCTCTTCGATCTTTGCAGCCGGAAGATTGGCCGCCGAATCAGTGAATACCTCAATTGACATCATACACCTCCATGGGTATTTAATATATTATATCATATTACCACATTTTTCTCTCTAAGTAAATACTTTATTAAGAAATAATAATGAATATTATATTTTCTTGTCACAAATTCAAATCGGTGCTATAATGTATTATATAACACCTTAGGGAGGAACGACCTATATATAACAGCAAATTCGTTGCAGCCAAGCTGCGCAGATGGGATAAATACATAAACCGTTTTTCGCTTCCGACCTGGGACGAGCTTCCCGACTTTGATCTTTATATGGATCAGGTCATATCGCTCGTCGGCCGCTTTCTTGACCTTTTTCCGCACATGCCGGGCAGCGATCCGATAATCACTCCGAGCACGATCAATAATTACGTCCGCATGAAGATCATGCCCGCTCCGGTGAAGAAAAAATACACTAAGATCCATCTTGCGTATCTTATCATGATATGCACCCTCAAGCAGAGCCTGAGCATATCCGTTGTAAGCAAGATAATTCCGATGAATATTCCCGAAGAAGAGGTCAAGGAGATTTACGATGACTTTGTCATGCGCCACCGCAGTCTGTGCCGCCTGTGCACAGAGCAGGTCAAGCAGCTCGCAGCCGACGTATTCGACCCCAACCGCAGGGATGACAGCTCGGTGAAGCACCTGGTAGTTGAATCTGCGATATACTCGCATCTTTATAAGCTGCTGACGGAGAAGATCGTCGCACTGAGCATTGAACCCAAGCCCGAACAGGAGCCTGTTCCGGAGACTACGGCCGAATCTGTTCCCCAAAAAAGTGAAACTGAATAACACTATCCCGAGTGCAATGCACTCGGGATAGACAGCGTGTCAAAAAAGTCTTTGACTTTTTTGCACGCTTCAAAAACGCCACATTTTTTGTGAAAACAGGTTTTCACGAAAAATCTCGCTACGCTCGTCAAAAAGCCTGATAAATCAGGCGTTTTTGATGGCTATTAATCCAATTTCGAGTGGGGCCTTTGCCCCCTCGAGCTCCCCTGCTACTCTATTATCTTTCTTTTGCAGCATAGTTTTTCGACAGCCTGACTATCCCGAGTGCAATGCACTCGGGATCAATTTTATTCAGTTACTATTTGATACTGGTGCTCACCGGTGAAGCTTGAAGAAAGGCCGTCATCAATATAAACAGTCTTGAGCGCAGTGAGCATATCGAGAACTGACCAGTCGGAAACCCCGCGTGTTCCTGTAAGGCGAAGCATCGTTAGGCCAGTGAAGTCCTCAAGGCCGTTCGTTGTATCAACAGTGCAGCTTACAAGCTCCAGCTCGGTTATTGCCCGTTCGCGGTCAAACGACTTAAAGAATCCACCGCTGAGATTGCAGTCATACAGCTTCACGCTGCGCAGCGAGCTCATATCCAGCACCTGCTTGATATCGCTCAGCGAGCAGTTTGAAAACGCAACGCTCTGGATATTCACCAGCGGCTTGAATACCGAGAAGTCGGTGCAGCTTGCGCCGATGAAGCTCGCGTGCGTCAGCTTCTGGCACTTATTCAGATCACCGAGTGAGCCGAGCGGATTGTAATTTGCGCTGATTTTCCGAAGCTCGGGCAGATTGCCGACGCCGTCGAGCGCCGCGACTCTGCTGCCGTCGATATTAAGGCTCGTTATCGAGCAGGCCGGCATCGTTTCGAGGCTGCTCAGGCTCTGGTACTGAAGCCAAAGCGTTTTGAGTCCTGTGAAATACCGCAGATCCGACAAATCGTTTACGCTGCCGCGGCTGACGGTTTTTTCATTGCCCTGCCAATCGGTGTACGCTGCGGATTTGTCGCTCTGGCTTACGCTGCCGACTCCGGCTGTAGGCTCATGCATGCTGTATTCATTGCCGCAGATATAAAGCTCGGTTATGCCCTTTAGCTCCCCTACCGTTATATCGCCGCTCTCCTTGCCGGTGTACTCGCGCGCGGCGTTTTCAAAAACGGCGTTTTTGAAATCGCACACCGTGTCGGCGGTAAGCGTTTCTATCTGCGTTGTCGGCGTGAGCAGCTTTTCGAGATAGCCCGTGAAGTAGCCAACAATGAGCGCAGCCAGCAGCACGCCGAACACGGCGACAGCTATCGACCAGCGCGCGATCTTTCTCACCTTGCCTGGCTTTTTCTTTTCCTTTTTCTCTTTCTTGGGCGGCACGGGCGCAGCTTTTGCCGTTTCGGTCGTCGGGCGCGGCGAGGCATCTGCAAAGTTTTCGCTGTTTAAAAGCGGCGCGCTGTACAGCTTATCATAGAAATACTCATCGCTCGGATACGTGTATTTCATCAGGGCAAAAATATTGCCTATCTGAAGCTCCATGCCGGGTGTGAGCGCCGTTTCCTCGATAAAAATGTTTATGGTCTTTATCTTTTTCGACTGCGCATAGTGCATCTCGCGCCGGCAGTTATCCGAGCGCATATATGCATTGGATATGAACGCAACGACAAGGTGCGCGTCTGCAAGGTGCGAGGCAATACACTCCTGCCACTCGCTGCCGACCTCAATGCCCTCGTCATACCAGATGTTATATCCGCGGCGATGCATGTCGCTGACAATGGGCAGGACCGCGTCGTCATCCGCGTGCGCATAGCTTATAAATATGTAAGGCTTATCACCCTCGTAGGGCTTGAAATACTCAAAATCGCTCATAATTCTCTCCTTTTGACAGAAGAATTATAGTCTCACGGGCGAAAAAATGCAATTACAATTCTGTAAATAACAGCATCTGTATTCTGCGCATAAAATGTATAGCAGGCATCAGAGTCTGCAAAGGAGGATATAGATGGCTCAATTCACAAACCAGGCCAGCATAAGCTACAACGGCTTGACCGCCAATTCAAATATAGTGACCGGTGAGATCACTCAGGTTCTAACCGCGAGCAAGACATCTGTATCCGGCAGTTATCGCCGCGGCGAGGTGCTGACCTACGCGGTGAGCATCAGCAACACAGGCTCAGCGCCGTACACCGGCCTTACGGTCACCGACGATCTCGGCGCGTACACCGCCGGCACCGCATCGGTAACGCCCCTGACGTTTGCCGGCGATTCGGTTCTGTATTATGTAAACGGCGTTCTTCAGGCCGCGCCTACCGTTGCGGCCGGCCCACCGCTCACGATAAGCGGCATAAGCGTGCCTGCCGGGGGCAACGCGCTTATAGTATACAGAGCCGCGGCAAACGACTACGCCGCGCCCGGCACAGGCGGCAGCATAGTGAACACCGCATCCGTAAGCGGCGGCGGACTGACAGAGCCGATAAGCGCAAGCGAGACCGTCACGGCCGATACTTCTGCGCTTTTGAGCATAACCAAGGCGCTGAACCCGACGGTAGTTGCCGAGAACGGGCAGATAGCGTACACCTTCACTATCCGCAACACCGGCGCGGAGGCCGTCGATGCCGCAGCCGCCCTCGTTGTAAGCGATACCTTTGACCCGGCTCTCAAGAGTCCTATAAGCGTAACGCTAAACGGCAACGCGTGGCCCGAGACCGGAAACTACAGCTATAACGCCGCAACCGGCGTCTTTGCCACGACAGCAGGCCGCATCACCGTTCCTGCCGCAGCCTACGCGCAGGATGCTGCTACCGGACTTTGGACGATCACCCCCGGCACCGCCGTTTTGACCGTGACCGGCACGATCTGACGGCAGCAGCACGAAAAAAAGGCAGCGCCCCCGTGGGACGCTGTCCTTTTTTGGTGCCGGTGGTGGGACTCGACCTGCGCTGCGGCGCAGGCCACCTCGGGTTGAAACGTGCCGCCGGCACGTTTCTAAGCGCCCTCGGGTTCGAGTTCCTTTCATGCAAAAAGACAGCGCCCCCGTGGGACGCTGTCCTTTTTTGGTGCCGGTGGTGGGACTCGACCTGCGCTGCGGCGCAGGCCACCTCGGGTTGAAACGTGCCGCCGGCACGTTTCTAAGCGCCCTCGGGTTCGAGTTCCTTTCATGCAAAAAGACAGCGCCCCCGTGGGACGCTGTCCTTTTTTGGTGCCGGTGGTGGGACTCGACCTG
>ERZ772883.441-NODE-441-length-43441-cov-14.751026_pt1 | contig 43441 bp, 44 predicted proteins | sample MGYA00580575_ERZ772883 | MGnify/ENA primary metagenome ERZ772883 (study PRJEB29015, sample SAMEA2737666) | human gut metagenome | biome: human gut; feature: human-associated habitat; material: faeces | place: China | collected 2012 ...
CTTTCACGGTATCGGTGCCATCATCCTGCAGAGAATTATTTCGAAGGATCTCCATGTGCTCTGTGCTCTTTAAAAGATCCTCGATAGTTCCATAATCAAACATTGCTTACCTCCAGTTCCTTTATTTCTGCCATGTTCTGAAGTCCAAGTGAAAATGTAGCAAGCCGTCCCCGGTCGACCTCCTGATCCTGTCCGGAAATACGAGTGCTGAAGGAATTCTTCAGCTCTACGGCACCATCGGTAATCTCAGTAAAGCTATTCAGCGGAAGGTCAGCAGCATACAAAACCTTCATATTGATAAAGGGAAGCGTATCAAAAGGCAGAATTGCAAGGTCAGTCAGACTATCAAAGTTTCCTGTCGGAATCACAAGCTTCAGCATCCGGCCACGATCAAGACGGACATTGTTATTTCCAGAGAGGGCATACTCTTTTCGAAGCTTGAATACGTCATCATCAAGGACATATTTCTTTTGGTAATGCATCTTCTTTTTATCAGCAGTTTCTACCACATCATGTACAATCGGTGCAAAGAGGCGAAGCGAGTCCTTCATGGACCGCATCGGCATTCCGGTTAAGGAGATAGATGCCACATGGTCATTTAATCCTGTCTTTTTCGGAGCAAGGAAATGTACCGTAACAGCGTCACGCAGCGTATGCGTTGGCATAGCGGAAAGAAGAATCTTCTTCAGGGTATCGTCTGCCGTGATCCGTCCATCCCAGCGTTCCTGCACACCAAGTCCCTGTCCGGTGATCGTTGCCATGATATTTTGTGCCTCGATATGCCCGGTTCCATTTTGCATGGAGATCAGCGCCTCAAAGGTATGGAGCTGATTTGCCGTAAGGCCGATGATCGGGTAATAGAGCGTCAGGAGATGCTTGCCGCTGAGCCAGGATTCTTTCGGGTGGAATTCCTCGACTTCATGACCATCCAGCACATAGAAAACGGAGAGTGCAGTTTTCCCGTCCTCATTCCAGGAGAGTGGAAAGGAAATCACCTTCTTGTTTTCCACTTCGTTTCCCTCGTCATCTGTGGTTGTTCCGAGGTCAATGGTCGTTTCTGCAGTAAGCGTTCGTGTATCAGGATCGCTTTCCACATCCATGATCGCCTGGGCATGAAATTCCGCATTGGTCTCATCACCGGATGCAAACTCCATGTTGATGATGGACAGCTTTTCTTCTCCGGCATCCAGTGCCAGGGCATTGGTGAAGGTGTAGATGCTGAGCTTCGTTTCACCAATGGAGCTGATCAGTCCACTGATGTTTTTGTCGTTCTTACTTTTTGCTGCAGCAAGCCTTGGATTTTTGCCGACACACTTCACCGTCTGCTTTCCATTGATTTTTGTATAGATGGAAGTGATTGCAGATTGCTTGGTTTCATCTGCATGGCCACCGGTAAAGCGGAGCACATCCCCCAGGTCCAGTGCAGGATTGCCGATGGTTTCTGAATCAAAGGGTACATACTCCACAGTCGAAACAACACCGAGAATCGTGTTAATGATTCGTTTCCTCGTTTCTTCCAAGCCAAACTGCAGAAGCGGATTTACACCAAGGTTCATAGTCAGCCCATCATCCGGATCCTTCGCATAGTATTCCGCTGTTTCCGTCTTTTTGTTGGTAGAGCTGACTGCTGTGTAGCGAGTAACGAAATCGGAAAAGCTGCTGCTGAACCGATGACGAATATCAATTGCCATGACTGGCGTGCTCCCGTAAGAGGTCAGAGAGAGCTTTCCATAACGATCCATGACCGCAAAGCAGCCAAGCGTCTGGGCAAGGTAATAGAGAAAATCCCTCCAGGACTCTATGTCGTTATCCTGATAGATACCAAGAAGTTCCGTACCATTTGGCAGAGCTTCGATTTCTTCTTTCGTCTGGGCAAGATCCACATGACAGGCTTTCGATAAAAGAGAAAGAAACTCATACGGATAAGCACTGGAAAGACCTTTATTGAAGGATTTATCCAGGTTTAGCATTCCATCATAGGCTTTCAGCTCCAGTGTTTTGATACGTCGATTGGCTTCGGCCACATAGAATACACCCATCGGAATGCTCTCCGTACTGCCATCGTCAAGCAGCAGATGGAACCAGAGCTTGATTTCAGCTTCATCTAAGGTGTATCGGTCGATATCGCAGAACAGGCTGATGCCAAGCTCTGCCGCATACACTGAGCCAAGTTCTATCTCGGAGTTTCCACAGCACTGCCTGGAAATATATCCGCTGCCTTTAACAATATCCTCATTGCCGAATTCATAGATTTTCTCATCACTGGTGGTGATCGTGCCGGTCCAGTAATATTTTCTTGTGTTGCTTTTGATTGCCTGCATAAAGGCATCCGATACTGGATACACAGCACCACCTCCATTAAAATTCGTTCAGGGTAAAGCTCACTGTCCACAGGCCTTTATAGGAGGTGTCCTTTTTGAGCTTCGCCTTAAATCCGCTGATATACATTTCTGTTTCTTTCTGTGTTAAATCCTCAGTGTCAAAATAGAGGACTGTTATCTTCGGCAGCTTGGAATATGCCGTCAGCTTTTTGAGCCATGCGGGTGACACTGAAAAGGACACTCCGATTTTTACTACTCCGTTTCGCACCACATCCCTCTGCGTAGTTCCGGCTTCTGTTTCTCCGCTGGAATCCGCTTCAACATCGGAAAGGTCGATATCGTAGGAATCCGGCAGAGGAAGGTCAGTGCCGTTGAAAGTCAAATATTGCATAAATGCCATCGTTACCGACCTCCGCTTCTAAGATTTGCCCTCTGCTGGGCATTGATAATGACCTCATCCAGCATCGTGCCGCCAAGGTACACAGGGATAACAATATCTCCGCTTGGGTTATTCACCTGCGACAGCCCCTCACGAATTGCCGCCGTAATGCCGGAGAGCGTGTCTGCCGTACCTGCGGACACTGTAGCGGTTGCTGTTTCCATTCTGCCGATCTGAGGATTGATGACCATATCAGCCGCAACACCATCCATTGCCTTGGCTACCAGACCTTTGCTTTGTTCGATGCCTTTGGCAAGTCCCTGCATAAAGTCCGGCATCCAGCTCTCGTAGTCGGTCAACGGTCCTTCATCCGGTACGGAGAAGTGCAGTACGGAGCGAATCTTGTTTGCCACACCATTTACCGCATCGGTAACTGCGCCAACAGCCGACTTGATACCATTCACGATACCCATGATAAGGTCGCGTCCCCAGCTGAATGCCTGAGAAGCAAGTCCCTTCACATAGCCTACCGCTTTTTCAAAGCCGGAATGAATGACATTGTAGATCTGTCCGATGGTGTTGCCGATAGCGGTTTTTACATTGTTCCAGATGCTTGTGACCGTACTTTTGATAGCATTCATCACTGTGGAAACCACAGATTTGATGCTGTTCCATACGGAAGAAACCACGCCCTTGATGGCGTTCAGCACCGTTGTCACAGCGGTTTTGATGGCATTCCATATGGTAGTCACCACATTTTTAATTGCCGTCAGCACCGTAGTAATAACCGTCTGGATAGCCGTCCACACAGTCTGGAAAATGTTCTTGATGGTTTCCAGAATCGGCGTGAGGAAGGTCACGATGCCATTCCATATCTCACTGATTTTCTGTGAAATAGCAGTTAATGCCCGTTCTATCAGAATGCGGATAGCTTCAAAAATCGTTTCAAACAGATATTGGAAGGCTTCGAGCAATGGAGAAATCGTGTCATAAATGCTCTGCCAAATGGAAGTAATCGTGTTCCAGATGGTGGTCATGACGCCGCTGATTGCTTCCCACGCCGAAGTGAACACACCCTTAATGCCTTCCCACAGTGTAGTAAAAAAGCCGGATATTGCTCCCCAAACCGTCTGTGCCAAAGAAAGGATATTCTCCCATGCCGTAGACAGGAAGGATGTTATTGCATTCCAGGCTGTAATGACCGCCTGCTTAATGCCCTCCCACAAATCAATCCAAAACTGCCGGAATCCCTCGTTGGTATTCCAAAGATAAATAAAGGCAGCCACCAGTGCGGTAATCGCTGCGATGATGAGGACGATAGGATTGGCAAGCATGGTGACATTCAGAGCCGCAAATGCTGTTTTTACTGCGCTGATGGCACTTGCAATTTTCGGAACAACCGTCATAATCGTACCGACCGCGGAGATCACCTTGCCGATTACAATAAGGACAGGCCCCAAAGCTGCCGCAAGCAAGGCAACGGTTACGACCACTTTCTTTGTGCCTTCGTCCATGCCGTTGAGCCAGTCCACAAACTTCTGTACCCAATCAACAATCTGCTTGATTGCTGGCATCAGCAGTTCGCCAAAAGAAATAGCAAGACCCTCAAGAGCAGATTTCAGAATCGTGATCTGCCCCTGCAGGTTGTCGAGCTGAGTATCTGCCATCTGCTGTGCGGCTCCTGCACTGTTTGTGATAGAGTTTTGCAGGCTGTCCCAGGTATCGCCAGTGTTGGCAAGCAAAGCATTGACCGATGCAAGGTCAGTCTTATTGAATATGGTTGCGATGATATTGGCTTTATCCGCCGATGTCATGCCGTCCATGCTCTTATTGAGGTCACCAAGGATGTCGTTGAGGGAGCGCATATTTCCGTTAGAATCATAAACGGAGACTCCAAGGGCATCCATCTGCGCCGCCGCTTTATCGGTCGGATTCTGCAAGGACAGAATCACATTTCGCAGATGTGTACCGCCTTCAGCTCCCTTGATGCCGTTGTTGGCAAGGATACCGAGTGCAGTGTTCAGTTCGGCAGTGCCTCCCTTGATGGACTTTGCCGTAGCACCGATGGTCAGAATACCTTCGCCAAGCTGTGCCACCGAGGTGTTGGTGGACGAAGCGGTCTTTGCCATCTGGTCGACCATTTTCGTTGACTCATCCACGCCCATGCCAAGGGCAGACATGGCATCTGTTACCATGTCAGATGCAGACGCAAGGTCAATATCACCAGCAGCGGCAAGGTTTAAGACGGTCGGCAGGGTGTCGCACATCTGCTGGGTATCGTATCCGGCAAGAGCAAGATAATTCAGTGCATCTGCACATTCCTTTGCGGAGAAAGCTGTCTCAGCACCCATTTTCTTGGCAAGTTCGGACAGCGTATCCATTGTATTGACCGACTGGCCATCCACCGTAGACATGGCATCCTTCGTCACGCCCATCGTGGCCTGCACCTGCGACATGGACGATTCAAAGTTTGCCGCTGTGGTGACTGCCGCTGTTCCAAGACCTGTAACTGCCGCAGTGACCGGGAGCAGCTTCTGTCCGGCAGAAGAAATGTTGTCTCCGACTGTTTTCAGCTTTTCGCCGTTTGCGGCAATCTTCTGCAGTGCCGCATCGGACTGCTTTGCCTGTTCCTCCAGCTTTTTGAGGTCTTGCTCGGTTTCGATGATTTCTCGCTGCAGGGCATCATACTGTTCCTGTGAGATGTCACCGTTGGCAAGTGCTGTGTTTGCCTGTTCTGCCGCCGTCTTTAGTGTGGTCAGCTTATCCTTGGTTTCAGATACCGCATCAGAGAGGAGCTTCTGCTTCTGCGCAAGCAGATCCGTATTGCCTGGGTCGAGTTTTAAGAGCTTTTCGACATCCTTCAGCTGTGCCTGGGTATTCTTGATTTCCGAATTGACACCCTTTAGGGCTGTCTGTAGTTTGGTAGTATCGCCGCCAATCTCAACTGTAATGCCCTTGATTCTGCCTGCCATATCATCCCTCCTCCCAAAATGGCATAGAAAATGCCCGGATTTCTCCGAGCAGAAAGAAAGCACCGATTTTTCAACCGATGCTTCAAAGTTTTGTGTTCTATTTTGTCATAACAGAATGTTGTATGGAATCACTGAAAGGCATCCTTCACCTCATCCATGATATCGGATGCTGTACCTCTAACAGAACTTCCACTGTTCTCATATTTTCTCATTAATTCCTTCAGCAAAGGTTCATCTGCCGGAATCTCCGGAAGCCATAGTGTAAAGTCATCCAAACTGTTTTTGATAATGATACCAGTTATATTGGTGTCCATTTTATCCACCTCCTTATATTGTCTATATGTATGGCATAAAAAGTTCACAAAATCAACCGAATATCAGAACTTATCAAAATCTTCCTGCGTTGCCATCTGCGAATATCCCTTATACTCATCATTTCCGCTTTCTGCGTACATATCGTTGACCATTCCTATCGTGAGCAGATCAAGGTCACGAATAGAAATGCCAAGCTGTACGCAGCGAAGCAGAAATAACGGTGTTGTCATTTTGCGGTCAGTTGGGCGAAGTTTTTTTTAGAAGAAACATCCGTCTGTACATTGAGTCCCCACAGCTCGATGATCTTCGGCAGCACCTGGTAAATAGAAAAGGTGCTGAATTCATCCAGCCATTCCTCCGGGGAGTCTGGGATAGACGGGTCTGCGTGCTTTGCCATGACATAGGCGATGTTCTCGAACATTTCCAAAGAGAACATATCCAAGCGGGAATTCTCCGCATCGCCATTTCCCACAGCCTTGCCAAGCGCATCCAGGTCTTTGTAAATGTCCCTGTGGAACTTGATACGGTAAATGCGCGGAATTGCCGCAGATGCCTTGAATGGCACCTGCTTTCCGTCAATTTCAATTTTCTGAATCATACTCATAGCTTTACTCCTTCACAGCTTTTGCGGTGGACTTGGTGCTTTGCTCGGATACATCCGATGCGGCTTCTGCCGCGGCACCCGGAAGATATACAGCTTTGTACCAGTCCGTATAAATCTTCTCGGTGGTATCGTCCCCAGTCTTGGCTTTCACATAGCCGCTTGCCAGCGGAGTGGCCTTGACCGACAGCTTTTCCGTCTGCACCTCGATCTCATCCTCATTGGTCTGGGATTCGATGGACGGACGGCTTGCCGCACAGTTATACAGCACATGGCGGATTTTCTTCACATCACCGTCAAACTCGAACAGCAACGCAAAGTTCGCCGTTTCCACATTGGCGTTCTCCACCAGCACCTTGTTGGTATCCAGCGTTTCTTTCAGCACATCGGTGCGGAAGGATTCAGGAATCATTGCAAGCTCCAGATCACCCTCATAACCCATATTGTTGCTGATGGTGTAATAAGCGTAGCCGTCTGCATAGAAGTTGCTCGGCTCACCGTTTGCATCCAGGGAAAGGGATACCGCACCGGGCATCGGAACAGGAGTTCCAAAAGACACATCGCCGTTATCACCGATGGTCTGCAAAGCATAATGCACATTGCAGATATTGAATTTCACCTTATTTTTCTTAGGCATATCAGTTTACCTCCATTTCAAATGTGTACAGGACTTCGTAAAGGTTCTCCGACTCGATCCACACCTCGGTTTTCTCATAAAAAATGCCATGCTCATCAAGCACAGCTTCAACTTTCTGTTCTGTCGACAAGTCCTTGCAGTCGGTATACAGTTCGATATGGATTTCATTGATTTTGTAATAGACCCTGCCGTCAGCGGAGAAGTTGTCACTGTTCGGAATCAGATAACAAATAAACGGCGGATCCGGGCTTTCTCCCTCTGCAAAATGGTCATACGCAAAGGGAAGTCCGATTTTTTCAAGAACTGCTGCTATTTTCTCCATTGCTTATCCTCCCAGTGCCTTTTCCACCTCGGACTCCAAGGTCTGCACCGCTTTTTCTTCGGCAGGCGCAATATGCGGTCTTGCGGCAACTCGACCACCGCCGCGCTTGGCATGACCATGCTCCAGAAGGTGGGCGATTTGATAGCGGTTTTTGGAATGCACTACCACATCCAGCGAACTGGAGGTTTCCTTTACCGTTTTGACCGCCCAGCTCTTTGCATATTTGCCGGTGTCCTTTGGAGCAGTCTGCGAAATTTCATCCTTTACAGATTTACCCGCCTTCTTTACCGCTTTTTTCAGATCATCAGTTGCAAGGTCTGCATATTCCTGCAAGCCTTCCATAATGGCCGATGCCATGCGGGCAATCGGGACTCTGTCTGACGCCATGCTCACCGCCTCACTTTCTGACATTTCAGCTTGATGGATTTCTTTTTGAAATTCATGTGGTCGATGCCAAGGATGTTGTAGGCGCTGCCATTATAGACCACTCTGTATTTATCCGAGGTAATCTCCGCAGCGTTCCGGCACCAGCGAATCGTAAAGTCCATCTTGCTGTTGTCCACGATCATTCCGGCATCGGTGTCTTCGTTAGGAGATTCGGAACTTACAGTCGCATAGCAGGAATACCAGTCTGTCCATGTGTTTTTGTGATTGCCAATGCTGTCTGCCACCACTTCATTTTTCTGTACGGTGATCCGCACATTCAAAAGAGCCACATTCATCAGAATCCCTCCTCGCGGATGCCAAACAGCAGGGAACGGAGCGACAGCGTTAAATCATGATGGTCTGCATCTTCTCGATGCTCATACAAATATGCCACCGCATACATGACAGCGATCTTCGCCACAGGCTCTTTGGCAAAGTCCTCTGCGGAGAGCCTTGCCACATCTCTGCAGAGCGTTTCTGCCGACTGCAGAGCATTTAAAAGAAGCTCATCATCGTCGGAAAAATCCACCCGCAGATACTGTTTCATCTCATCCAAAGATACAATCATATCTATCACCACCTCGAATCAAAAGATCAGGCACAGCCCGGTTGTCAGAGCTGTGCCGTATAAAATCATTCGTTCTTCAGCTTCAGAATCTGTACTGCCTCCGGCAGAATCAGCTTGCCGTCCACACGCTCCTTGGCAACATAGCCAATCATGCCATTGCCAGCAAACAGCTCGTTGAGCTGCTTAAAGGAACGAGTGCCACGATCACCGATGTTGTAGTAGCTGTAGTCACCAAATGCGATGGCATTCTCCGGTGCATACGCAGAGGTATGGACAGCGTAGCCCAGCACCTTGTCTGGCTCACCTGCCTGATAGGACGGCTGCCAGATGTAGGCACCGTTGTTGTCCTTCAGCTTGCGAAGCTGTGCCAGCGTCTTATCGTTCATGATAAAACTTGCGTTCTTGCGGTACGGACGCTTAAGAGCATATACCAGGTCGAGCATATCATCCGACTTAATGGCAGTGGAAAGCGTACCTGCCACCGTACCGCCGCCAGTCGCAGCAAAAAGACCAGTCGGCTTGCCGGAACCGTCACCGTTGAGGAATGCATCCTCCTCGGCATTGGCGAGTGCCTTACCGAACTGAGTGATGATATAATTCTCCAGACCGAACGCATTGTCGTAGAGAAGCTCTTCCGTCACCTTGATTGCAACATGGAGCTTGTGGGCATCCAGAAGGATCTGACTAAAGGTTGCATCACCAAAGGTAAGAGCAGCACCTTCCTCGATCCAAGCTGCCGCAGGCTTGGTAGCCGCGATGTTGATCTTATGCTCACCGGAAGTCGTGATGATGTGGCCCAGGCTGCGCATGATGTTCTCTTCGGTAAGAACATCGATGAGGCGGGAGTCGTACTCCTCCGGCACAAGATAGCCGCCGTCAGCGTCCACACCTTCCTGCAGAACATTGGACACCTGCTTGAAGTTGGAGCGGAGTGCCTTGAGCATACCTTCGCGGTATTCATCGGACGCACGCCCCGTTTTCGGCTTTGTCTTGCTGTCTGCAGTCATCGGCTTTGCCACGATAGGCGTGTTCACAGGCTTATTCAGCTCATTCTCCATTGCTTCCATCTGCTCCATACGCTCAATCTCGGCACTGTAGTCCTTGATTTTCTTTTCCATGTCCGCATAGGCAGCGGCATCTTCCGCAGAAAGCAGACCGTCCTTGTCACGCTTGCTCTCCACAAATGCTTTTGCGCCCTGCCATGCCTTGTTGCGTGCTTCACGAAGTTCATTGATCGTCATAATAAATTACCTCCAGTTTTTAATTAAATCGAGCCGTTCCATGAGGGAATCGGCATTGGTCTTGGTTTCGGATTTCTGCTCGATCCTGCACTTGGCAGCAATCTTATCCATGAGATGATTGGTAACGGCAGTGCGGGAATACACATTGCTGACCTGCGGAGTTTCCACAGCGTCAGCTGTATTTCTCTGCATGATTTCATCTGCAAATCCCATCTCCACAGCACTGTTTGCATCCATCCAGGTCTCTGCGTCCATAAGGTGCGAGAGCTTTGCCCGGCTCATGCCCGTTTTAATTTCGTAGGCATTGATGATGGACTCTTTCACCTCATCGAGCATAGAAATGGCCTTCTGCATCTCCGAAGAGTCACCGAAGGCCACCGTTGCCGGATTGTGGATCATGAGCATGGACACCGGGGATACCAGCACCTTTGTACCAGCCATCGCAATGACAGAGGCCGCCGATGCCGCAATGCCGTCAATCTTAACGGTCACATTGCCCTTGTAATCCATGAGCATATTGTAGATTTGCGCTGCCGCTATGCAGTCACCGCCGGGTGAATTGATCCAAACGATAATGTCACCACTGCCACTGTTCAGCTCATCCTTAAAAAGCTGCGGCGTGACATCATCGTCAAACCAGCTTTCCTCTGCGATGGTGCCGTTCAGAAACAGCGTCCTCTCCAGTGTCTGCTCCTGCGTCTCCTGATTCGTCACCGTCCTGTTTTTCCAGTTCCAGAACTTCTTCATCGGTAGTTTTCTCCTTCCCGCTGGCGGCAAAGATTCCTGCGTCTGCCAGCTTAGTCATATTGCCGTTGATGAGATAAAGGTCACCGCCGTCCTCGGCAGGAATGCGGTCAAGGTTTTCAAGCTCCCGGATGTCGTTTGCACTCATCCAGCCGTTCTGTCTTGCTGTGGCATAGCCATTCATACGGCTCTGATAGTCACCACGAAGCAGACCATCTACGTTGAATTTGATAAAATACCGAGATTTGTCACTCTGCGAAATCAGTGCCCTTGTCATGGATTGCTCCCATCTCACAAGCCATGGCTCCAGGGTGTATTTCACAAATTCCAGTGATTGCTGCTCAATATTAGAAAAGCTCGACTTTTCGAGGTCACCGACCATATGCGGCGGCACTCTGAAAATTCGAGCAATTTCATTGATTTGGAATTTCCTCGTTTCGAGGAATTGTGCTTCATTCGGAGAAATGGAAATCGGTGTGTATTTCATTCCTTCTTCCAGCACAGCAATCTTGTGGGAGTTTCCACTGCCGCCGAAGGTCTGTGTCCAGCTGTCTCGCACTTTGGACGGGTCTTTCAGCGTTCCCGGATGCTCCAGCACGCCGCTTGGCGCAGCACCGTTTGCATAGAATTTACTGCCATATTCCTCTGCGGCAATCGCAAGACCGATAGCGTTCTTTGCCATAGCGATAGGCGAATATCCGACAAGGCCGTCAAAGCCAAGACCAGGAACATGGAGGACATCGCTCGGTTTCAGCCGAACAGTGCCGCCTTTGGTGGTCTTTGCTTCATCGGTCGAGGTCTGGTATTCATAATAAAGGTGTCCTTTATCGTCACGGTCTACCGTCATGCGGTTTGGCATCAGCGGATACAGTGCCACGACCTCACCTTTGCCGTTTCGGATAATCTGTGCATAGGCATTGCCCCATAGGAGCAGGTGCGTCATAAGCGTTTCCCGGAACACGAAACTTGTCATTTCCGGGTTTGGCTCATCATGCAGCACAAAATACAGCGGATGGTCGATGGCTTTTTCCTTACTCCCGTCATCGGTGTATCTGTAAAAATGAAGCGGCAGTCCTGCGACAGCTTCCGACAAAATTCGTACACAGGAATACACCGCTGTCATCTGCATGGCAGAGCGTTCGTTTACCTGTTTGCCGGAGCTGCTGCTGCCCATAAAAAATCGGTAGGCGCTGCCCGCTGTACTGTCCTTGGGAGCATCTCTGCTCCGAAATAGTCCGCTAAAAATCCCCATGTAGACCTCCTGTTCCCTGGTTAATGCCTTCTTTGAAAACAACCAGCCCAATCAAAATTATTGTCAGCATTTCATTACCTCAAAAAACGAGCAGTCCTCTTGTGTCATACACGCTTTCGCCTGCATCGTTTCCACATCGGATTGCTCTATCCAGTGCCATAATGGTTGCTACAGCACCGTCTATCTTTTCTGTTGATTTTTCCTTGTCCGCCTTGATGTTACCTGCCGGGTCAGTTCGGATGAAAATGTTATCCATATTCCATCGAAGAACCGACTGACCTCCATGTGCGATCCGCTGTTCCAGCACCAACTTCATCAATTCCTTGGTTGGTGGGGACATATCCTTAAATCCCTGTCCGAACGGAACGACCGTAAATCCCATGCCCTCCAGGTTCTGCACCATCTGCACAGCACCCCAGCGGTCAAAAGCGATCTCCCGGATATTGAAGCGTTCTCCGAGCCGTTCGATGAATTTCTCGATGTAGCCGTAATGCACCACATTGCCCTCGGTGGTCTGCAAGTATCCTTTTCGCTCCCACACATCATAGGGAACATGATCTCTTCTGACACGCAGGTCAAGAGTATCTTCCGGCACCCAAAAGTACGGAAGAATGATGTATTTATCGTCTTCGTCCTGCGGAGGGAACACCAGCACAAAGGCTGTAATGTCCGTTGTAGACGAAAGGTCAAGACCGCCATAGCAGACACGCCCTTCCAGTTCATCCTCGTCCACAGGAAATGCACAGGCATCCCATTTTTCCATCGGCATCCAACGAACAGCCTGCTTGACCCACTGGTTCAGACGAAGCTGCCGGAAGGAATTCTCCTCGCCGGGATTTTGCTTTGCAGAGTTGCAGGCAGCTTCAACTTTATCAATGCCAACTGTGATATCCAGGCTCGGGTTGGCTTTTCTCCACACCTTGGGGTCTGTCCAATCGTCCGAATCATCTGCACCGTAGATCACAGGATAAAAAGTAGGATCGATTTTACGGCCGTCCAGGATGTCCTTTGCTTTCTGGTGGGTTTCATAGCAGATGCTGTTGGTATCTGTTCCGGCTGTCGTGATCAGGAAGTACAGCGGCTGCATTCTTGCATCGCCGGAGCCCTTGGTCATAACATCAAAGAGCTTTCGATTGGGCTGTGTGTGCAGTTCATCGAAGACCACGCCATGAATATTGAATCCATGCTTGGAGTAGGCTTCTGCGGAAAGCACCTGGTAGAAGCTGTTGGTCGGTATATAAATAATGCGTTTCTGTGATGCGAGGATTTTTACTCGCTTGTTCAGAGCCGGACACATCCGCACCATATCAGCGGCCACATCAAACACAATGGTGGCCTGCTGTCGGTCGGCGGCACAGCCATAGACCTCGGCTCGTTCCTCACCGTCACCGCAGCACAGCAGAAGTGCCACAGCCGCCGCAAGCTCCGACTTGCCCTGCTTCTTCGGAATTTCCACATAGGCGGTATTGAACTGCCGGTAACCGTTTGGCTTCAGCGTACCGAACAGGTCACGAATAATCTGCTCCTGCCAGTCGATGAGTTCAAATTTCTTTCCTGCCCATGTGCCTTTTGTGTGGCACAGGCTTTCGATGAACATCACCGCAAAATCAGCGGCATTCTTATCGTAGATGCTGTCCTCGGCTTTGAATTTTGTGGGTGTGTATTTCTTCAGTTTTCTCAAAATCTCACCTCCAGGCATAAAAATAAGCCGCATCGCTGCGACTTCTATCGGTACGAGACACAGAGCCTTGCGGCTCTGTTCCCGGTGCGCTCGGTTCTTACTTTGCGAGGTCGGCGGGGTGTCCGATGTAGTTCCAGCCGTGGCTCTGCGCGTATTCGACCTCGTTCCAGTCCTTGGCGGTCAGGAAGTTTCCTTCCTTTTCCATGATGGCGGCCGCCTTCGTCTCCGTGGCGTATCTGATTGCCTGCTCAAGTGTCTGTTTCATTTTTTTTGCCCTCCGTTTTGTGTGTTTTCCTTTCGGTAGTGTATTAATCACTCTAAAGGCACATAATAGCAAGTTATTTCCGGGCATAAACCGCACAAATATCGGCGGCGGGATAAGCCGCATGGCTGCGACCATCAAACTATATCGTATAACGAGGAACACACCCTTGCGGGCGGTTCTTCGAGAATCTTCTGCTTTAGTTGTATTCCTTCATCAAAATGGCAAGTGCCGTCTCGGTTGCCTTGTCGGTTGGGGCGATGTCCAGCCCTCTGTCGTAGTTATAGGTGATCTCGCCGTCACGCTTTAACATCAGCTTGGAAATCCTACCGCCGTCAATGCCGTATTTCTCGCTCGGCTCTTCATAATGCTTTACCCAATAATGGAAAATGCTGTTTTCAATCTTGATGCTTCCTTCTGCCCACATGGTGTGTGCCTCCTTGTTTTCTTTTGGTAGTACATATATCACTCTGAAAGCACATAATAGCAAGCGAATTAAGTTCGATATATGTACCAAAGATCGGGTGCTATATGAAGGAGAAAACTGTGTATATTACAGCTTCTTCACACGATCCACTCCGTAGATCACATTGAGGCTGGAGCCATTATCCCAGTCCACCAGGAGGCTACCGGTATCATCCACACCGGTTACCGTTCCCTGGGTACCGATGGGCGGTGCCTGAGCATCGTCCATCTCTACAAGCTCCACTCTTGTTCCAACAGGGTACTGACTGCGTACCCTCTCGACTGTTTCTTTATTCGGAAATCTCATTGTCTGCCACCTCCTTTTTCGCACCGCTCCTGAAAGCGGATGACCCGGAAAGATTCTGCAGAAGAATCTTCCTGTCCTGCTTGTACTCCGCCCCAATGAATCCGAGCCGGAGGAGAAAGCACCGGAATGCGTATTTTTCATTCTCCACCGCCTTTTCAGTGTTGGAGATGCGTTTCTGTTCTCGGCTCATTTTGCAAAGGGCTGCGATGAAGTTGGTGTAGGCTTTGACCGTGTCGGCATCCAAGCCGTCTGAAAACCAAGGAAAGGAAATCTGCTCCTCGCTGATTGCAATCGGAAGTTCGCTGATTCCCAGCGCCTTTTTGATTAGGCTGCCCTTGGCTTCCAAGAGGTTAGTAAGGTTGCCAATCAGCACCTTATCGAGCGGCATCGCCACCGTAAGCCCCACGTTTTCGCACTGTGGCTTTGTCTCCGGCACTCCGTATGCAGGTGGGCAGTCTTCTAAAGGCTCCTCACAGTTGATTTCCGGCGGGCATTCATCGTACTCCGCACTCTCGCAGTGGAAACCTTTCTTGTCGAGTTCTTCAAGCACACGCTCGATTTCTTCGCAGTCTGCCATATCATCGAATTCCAGATTGCCCTCACGAGTCACCGTGAAATAATCCACCGTGTAAGCGTAAGTTGGGGTTTTCATGTAGACTGCCTTTGCACCTGTGATTTCTTCCAGCGCCTTTACAAAAGGCTTTCTGTCGGTAATGTTATAAGTAACTTTCATGGGTTGTACCTCCTTTGTTTTTCGGTACTACATTAATCACTCTAAAAGGGATAAACAGCAAGTCATTCTGTAGCAGAATAACTTCCCATATCACCGCCCTCATTTTGTGTATAGTACACGATGCCGGAAAGCACAAATACCACATTGGGGAGCGCTACACCATTGCCCCACATCTTATATTCTGCTGAATCGGAATGTGGGTCACGTAGCCATTTGATGATCTGCTTTTCCGTCTTTGGCTTCGTAGAAGTCCCCATGATTTTTCTATGGTTTTCAAAGACCTCAGACCAGTATGCGATATCTTCTTCGGTCGGATTTTCCGTACCGAGATCATCGCACCACCAATCCGGGAATCCCTGCAGCCTTGCACATTCCGTTGGGGTAAGCCTGCGGATAATGTACTGCGGTTCTTCCGCTACGGTCGGAGGGTCTTTATAATCGGTAGCCACCAGCGTATTCGCCAGATTTTCTTCCGCTTCGGTATGGTAGGAGTTTTTGCTCGTGCTGTAGACAAGGGTTTCTGAACCGCCGCCGTACATTCCACCGCTTGCACGAAGGGAACTGCCCGTATCGTTTTCCACATATTTGTCATAGGCTTCCTGCGAAAAGGCCACTGCATGACGATCTGCCGTATTGAGCGTGAAGCTGACATCTTCTCCAATGCCACTGCCCTGGGGACCGTTCTTTTCGGCTCTGCCGATCATGGAGCCCTGTACTGCCACTACAGCCATGCCGCCCTGATTGCAGGACGGATTGCCGCCGTTGGCATCCAGGCATCTTGATGTCTCTGCTTCATAGAAACCACTGTGCGGATTGTCCGATTTCATGGAATTGCTGTCTTTGGAGCAGATACCGTAGCACTTCGGTACGAACACCGTCTGATCATTATTGCAGGAAAGCGTTGCAGATTTGTTTTCCTGTACCAAAGCTCCCTTGCCGCCGCCCTGACAGCCGGAACGGATTTTCAGCGTCTTTGGTGTTTCCAGCACGAACGGCTGATTGTTACCGCCTGTTCCGTAAGTGGAAAGCACCGTCTGTGCCACAGACAGAAGACCCTTGTACCGGGTATCCTGACTGTGGTTTTCAAACACAAGCGGAGGATGGTTAGATGCCGCACGAAGCGTTGCGGTAAAATCCTCTGTCACATCCATCCGCTGACCGCCTTGGTCGTTTAAGCACAGGCTTGACGCTCCAATGCTTTCTTCAGCACTTCCGGCAGTTCCTTGCCACGAACGGAAACCCTGCGGAGTATACCCTGACACGCCTTCGGACTCAAATAATATTTTTCCGGCACTCCCGCCTGCAAAATCTGCGACAAGGTAGATGCGTTTTCTTCGTTGGGGAACTCCCCAATACTGCGCATCGAACAGCCGCCATGCGAGGGAGAAATCCTCTCCCATGATGCAGCCTGCATTGTCCCATTTTCCGTTTGGAAGTTCAGGCACAGCATAGTCCTCTCTTTTGATTTTGCACAGTGAGCTGAGGACTGCCCGGAAGTCTTCGCCTTTGTTGGACGAGAACGCTCCCTGGACGTTTTCCCAGACCACAAATCTTGGATACTTGCCATTGGTTTTGCACCTCATTTCTTTCACGATCCGCACTGCCTGATAAAAAAGCGAGGAACGCTCTCCGTCCAGACCGCTGCGTTTTCCTGCCACCGACATATCCTGACAGGGACTGCCGAAGGTGATGATGTCCACGGGCGGAAGGTCAGCACCATTTTGTGCCGATACATCACCGTAGTGTTTCATCTGCGGCAGACGTTTGGTAGTGACGCGAATAGGAAACGGCTCGATCTCCGATGCCCACAAAGGGATAATGCCGGAAATCAAGCCGCTTAAAGGAAATCCCCCGCTGCCATCGAACAGACTTCCCAGTGTTAAGTTTTTATTTTCCATCGGCAGGCACCTCCAGGTCATCAAAACGTATGGACTTGCCGTCACGCACCACAGACACATTTTCCGCAGTGCCGACCTGCTCGATATAGCGCTTTACGATAACATCGCAGTATTTCTCATCCAGCTCAATGGTATGGCAGATTCGGTTGGTCTGCTCACAGGCAATGAGGGTACTGCCGCTGCCGCCGAACGGGTCAAGCACGATGCAGTTGCTCATGCTGGAATTCTTTATCGGATAGGCAATCAGCGGGACCGGCTTCATGGTCGGATGGTCACCGTTTTTCTTCGGCTTATCAAACTCCCAGATGGTAGTCTGCTTTCTATCGGAATACCACTGATGCTTGCCGTTCTTCTTCCATCCGAACAGGCAAGGCTCATGCTGCCACTGATACGGAGAACGCCCCAGCACCAAGGACTGCTTTTTCCAGATACAAGTGCCGGACAGGTAAAAGCCTGCGTCCGCAAATGCCTTTCTGAAGTTCAAGCCTTCCGTATCTGCGTGGAACACATAGATGCTGGCATCGTCTGCCATCGCTTTTTCCATGCAGGTAAATGCATCGAAAAGGAACTGATAGAACTTGTCGTTTTCCAGGTTGTCGTTCTTGATTTTGCCTGCGGTGCCCTGATAATTCACATTATATGGAGGGTCCGTTACCACAAGATTGGCTTTCTTTCCGTTCATCAGCAGGGTATAGCTTTCTTCCCTGGTGCTGTCACCGCAGAGCAGTCTGTGGTTTCCGAGCAGCCAAAGATCGCCGCTTTTTGTGACAGGCGGCTTTTCCAGCTCCGCATCCACGTCAAAATCATCATCTTTCGCATCGTCCGCAGTATCAAAAAAGCCTGCCAGCTCCGACTCATCGAAACCAGTCAGACTCAAATCGAAATCTTCTGCCTGCAGAGCTTCAATCTCCACTTTCAGAAGCTCCTCATCCCATCCGGCATCCATTGCCATACGGTTATCCGCAAGAATGTACGCTTTCTTCTGCGCCTCGGTCAGATAGTCCACGAACACACAAGGCACTTCGTTGATGCCCTCTTCTTTCGCCGCCATGATTCTGCCATGACCAGCGATCACATTGAAATCCCGGTCGATAATGACGGGATTGATAAAACCGAACTCCCGGAGGGAAGAACGGAGCTTATTGATCTGCTGTACGTTGTGTGTACGAGCATTATTCACATAGGGAATCAGCTTATGGATATCCACCAGCTGCATCTCAGTTGTTGTCTTGCTCATCGTCCTCACCTCCATCAAAAAAGACCCCACTCGGCAAATTTCTCAAAACCGCCGATGGAGTCTATATATTCTTTCGCTTCTGCGACAATGTATGCATACGGGACACCGTCCACTTCATCATCACCGATTGCACAAACCAGCTGAACAGGCTGTCCTGTTTTCTGTGCCTTCAAAAAAGCATAAATATTGACGGACACATCAGCCTTGGATAAATCCTTGCCGTGCAGTCCACCACCCGTTACGGAATCCGCCATATCTGAACCAAGTTTACGGTTGGTGGCTCCTGTATCCACATCCGTGCCGCCAGTCCAATCACCAAGCGGATTGACCTCTGCACCCGGATATGTGTTTTTCAGTTCTTCACTGTCAGCATTGCTCTGGCAGATAATCAGGCGATTGCCGTCCAAAATGTACTTTCCGTCAGAAGTGTACTTTTCATAAATTGAATGTGCAATTTCGGACAGTTTTTTCTGCTCCTCCGTCAAAGGTACACCCTTAAAGATGCCGTTGTCACCGCAGCGGAACTGCTCCGCTTGGTTTTCCGAAAGATGCGCATCCTGCGGAACGATCACAATATCCGGCTGTACATCTCCGGCAATGCGGCTGATGGCATCCATGATGTCACGAATGTTCAGCTTGGCATCTGTTTCCACAATCGCATGGCAGAAGCCATGTCCGATCAGCACCTCTACTGCAATTTTAGGATTTTCTTCTGCCGCATATGCCAGGTCAACGATTGCTCCGGCAATACGGTCTGCCACCTTATCCGGGTGGCTCGGATTCACTTTTTCAATCATGCTATTTTCTCCTTGCCCGGAGCAGAAGCTCCATTGTATCGTTTGGATTATCCTCAAACACCTCAGTGCAGTTCTGCTTTACGATGTCGTAAATCTCGTACCAGATGAGGTTTGCGCTTTTCTGATATTGCTGGCTCATCTGCACAAACGGAGAAGTGATCACTCCGCCTGTGGTCGGATGCTTACCGAGCAGACCGTAGGTGCTGGTAGCTTCCTCGCACTGAATGTATCTTGCAAATGCCTGTGCGTAGGCTTCGATGAGTCTGGGATTGACCAGCTTCTCACAGTTTCGCTCTTTCAGCCACAGCCAGGTTTCCTTGTAGATTTCATCCGCACCGAGGGGAACACCGTTTTTCTGCCTTGCCGACAGGTAATCGCTCGGCTTTGGCATATCCACGCCATTCATCACAGCACCTTCCGGCAGGTCAACCGCCTCCAGTTCTGTGGGGCTCAGTGTGGGAATATCATTGTTCAGTATTTGGACTTGCTGCCCTTTTTGTATTTTTTCGGCGGCAGGTGCCGGTTTATCTCCGGCGCGCACTCGTCTGCCGCCACGATTTGTGCCGTCTCTCGCCATAATTTTTATTTCCTTTCTTGTCCTGGGGTTTAATACCCCGTTTGAACCGCCGTTTTTGTGCGTTTGAGGGGGCGCCGTTTTCCGGGACCTAAAGCCACAGAGATAAATTGGCCCCCTCCGGGGTCAGTCTCGTATCTGACGGTCACCAATCTCATGGTGTATTTTGTTATGACAGCTTTTGCACAGGCTCATAAGATTACTTCTATCATGCGTTCCACCCTTTGATATGGGAACCTTGTGGTGTACCTCATCCACAGGAACGAGGATGCCTTGCTCAAAGCACCTCTCGCAGAACGGATGAGTCTTAACATAGCTGTCACGAATTCGTTTCCATGCTCTGCCGTATTTTTTATGCACCTCCGGATCACGACTGTACTGCTCGTAGTTCTTCTCCACCAGCTTGCGATGCTGTTCGCAGTATCTGCCGTCCGACAGGTTCGGACATCCGGGGTAAGCACAGGGCTGTTTTGGTTTTCTCGGCATCGGCTCACCTCCTTGTTGGCATAAGAAAAGCCACCGAAGGATTTCTCCCTGGTGGCCCGGTTCTTATCTATTCTCTTTTCGCATTATAATGGTATCATAAGAACCTACTCTATTTTTCTCCATTTTACTGACATTTTTTAGGGAGAATGAGCATCTTCAGTGCCTTATCGTGGAGACGGTAGATATTCTTAACACCTGTGCACATCTCCGCTGCAATGTCTTCCCACTGCTCGAAATTGAGGTATCTCTTTTCCAGAAGCAGACGGCACTCCTCATCATCCACCGCCTTGATAACGGAAAGGATCTCGTCCTTCAGATCCACCAGATGATCGATGTCCGCATTGATCTCATTTTCAAGCATCAGAATCTTGATGATAATATCTTCCCTGCGGTGAGTGTTACATGTGGGACTTCCGGGCATATCACTGAGGGTGGAAGTTGCCTTGGTTGCCAGGTTATGCAGAGAAGATACCTGTGCGATTTTGGTGTTGATACGCTCGTCCAGATAACGGGCCTGCTTCAAATACTGTTTTGCTGTCATAATCACTGTACCTCCATCTGCAATTTTCTCATCAGCATCTCCGGGTCAATTCCCGTCAGAACACCGAACCAGCCGGAACGGAAGAACCGCTCACACTCATTTTTCACTGCAAGACCGTCCCTGTCTTTCGGATGCCTTGCCACACGCTTCAGTGCCGTGCGGTAGTCCTTCACTGCCTCAAGCACGATGGCATTTGCCAGTTTCTCATAAGAATCCATATCAGAATCCTCCTTTGCTGTATTTCCTTCGCAGCATCGGAGCATTGTTTCGATGTATCAGTGTGCATTGATGCCGTTTACCACAGCTTTTACTTCATCCACTGAACGGACAACCACAGCTGTCCCTCCAGCGGCGAGGATTTTACGGATGGTTGCCTCCTGCAGTTTCGTAGGCTTGCCAACCGCAGTCTTAACCTCAAAACCAAAGAAGCGTCCGTTAATGCAGGCAATGATATCCGGAATGCCTGCTGTTCCATACATTCCACCGTGTTCCTTCCAGCAGAAGCACCCAGGCACGGTCCGCAGGTACTTCATGATTGCTTTGACGATATCCGACTCATTCATGTGTCCAAAACTCCTCTCCGGCAGTCCGGCAAGAACCTTTCTGCCTGTTGCCTTGTCTATAGGACGGAAGTGTCTGTCCTTATCCGTCCAGCAAAAACATCGGTATTTCAAGGGTTTTGACGCATTGGACATTAAAAATCCCATTTCTTCATACAGTCTGCCAAAAAAATGAAAATTTAGTGGAAATTTTTGCTTTTACGCATAAATATAAAAAGGTATGGGGAATTTGGTGTCCAATGTGTCCATGATTATGGTTTTATGCCAGAAGCTCCTGCAGACGGATGCCCTTCAAGGTGCGTCTCTTTCCAGTCTTATCCTTGCCCTTGGTAACATCGGTCACCACGGCAGTGAGATTGGACACAAAGGTACGCTGGGCAAACGGTTTCAGGCCGCATTCCTCGCAGTACGCTTTATAGGCATTGAACAATTCCGTAGAACCGACTTCATAATCAGCACCCACTTCGCAGCTTTCCTTCACGAAGGACAGGACGGAATCACTCTCCTCACGGTACTGCTGCAGTTCCAGTTCATTGACCTCGGTTTCAGAGAATCGGTAATTATTGTTCATCAGACGCTTTAACCCTTCCAGTGCAAACATGAAGATACCGTCAGCCTCGCTGCGGAACTTCTCCAAGAGATTCGGATCGCGCTGTGCTTTCGGCACGGTATGCGAAAAGCGGATGATGATAAGGCGGCGGTAGAAACCTTCGGATCTGTCACCGTAGTTCTTAGGGATGCTGTTGCAGGAGAACAGAAGTCTTGCCGTTGACTGAAAGGAAAATGGATTTTTGTTCTTTTTCTCCACCGTCAGAAAATCCTCACCGACCAGCGCCTTGAACACTCCTGAATCCTCTAAATTCCGAGTAGGTAAATCTGCGAAGATATTCGCCAGCTTGCCAAACAGTTCTGCCGTCTTAAATCTCTCATTCAGAGACTGCCAGGATACATTGCTCACATTTTCCTTGCCGAGGAGCAGTTCGTTCAGCACACGGAGGAGGACTGATTTTCCCGCTCCTGCCGCACCGACAATGACAAAGCATTTCTGGGCGGAGTTTACCGGGATAAGGAAATACCCAAGCATCTCCTGCAGCAGTGCCACCTGTGCCATATCACCATCCATGCTGTCGGAAAGAAATTTCTTAAACAGCGGACAGTCTGCCTTCGGGTCATAGCTTACGGAAAGCTGCACTGTAGAGTAATAATCCGGGGTATGCTCGGTCAGCGTATTTTCCAGCACGTTATAAAGGCCGTTGCGAAGATTGATGATGAAGGGGTTTGCATTGAGGTCCTTAATGTCTTTTCTCACACGCAGACGCCACTGCTTTTCCGCATCCACGATCTGATTCATCTTGGTTTCACGGACAAGCATCTTCTGCTGACAAAGATGCTGCACTTCCATTTCTGCCATCTCCATGTACACACCGTTACCGTAGGAATAATGCTGTTCGGCAGCATAAAATACATTTTCATGTGCCTCCATGTCTTCTGCCAGCACCCCCGGCAGGAAACGCATCCCCTTATCGGTTGGCTCATACCACAGTGGAAGTTCTGTTTCCACCTTATGCTTTCTCGCTTTCAGACCGTTCTGGTATGCCTTTGCGGATTCCTTATACATAGAATCCAGTGTTTTCAGCACAGGACCCTTAAACTTGAAATGCTCCTTCAGTTCCACATTGACCATAGAATATGCCGATGCCACATCCTGATTGAAAAGATACTCCTTTACGAATGCCGATGCCGTCTGAAGGTCTTCGGTGACGGAGTCCTGCACAGGCAGTTCCGCGATCAGAGAATGCAGCCCCTCGATACTCATCGGAAGGTAGCACAGTGCAGCCGGGGACTTGCATTTGCATTCGCCGGATTCCATACGGGGACACTTGAATCCCTTCTCGGCGATAGTCTTGCAGGTAATCGGACGGGTGCCGGATTCCAGAAAATGATTGATCTTTCTCTGCGTATTTCCGGCATCGTAACTGGGATAATCGGCAGACAACTTGTGAATGAGTTCCACACCGCCCTCAAAGACGGCAAGGTTTGAGATCATGGCATACCAGTCATGCTCCGACAGGGTTACGGAATTCTGCTGACAGTGTTTAATGAAATCGCACTCATGGGTCACGATGTTCAGACCCTTTTCCGAACCTTTCTTCGTTTCCACCGGGGCATCTGCCTCCACCTGCGGAAGGTGTTCTGCCAGCTGTGCCTGCGTATACTTGCGTTCCGGATGGAACAGGATGCACTCCACCTTCACATGGTCTTTCTTGCAATGGTCATATCCCGGAAGACGCATGACACGGCTCTCGTTGACACAGGCGGGGTCACCGCCGAAATGCTTGACCAGACCCTTCTGGATTGGACGGAACTTCAGCACCTCACCGCCGGAGATGAACCAATAGGTGTGCAGGGATTTCCGCGTTCTGATAATCATGGACGGTGCAAGCGGAAAGGCATCGATCTTTGCCTGCTGCTCCTCAAAAGTTCCGCTGTCCATCTCAACGAACTGGGCATTGATGCGGGTGATGCTGTCATCATCGTGACCGCCGTAATTGACCACATAGAAAATGCCTCGGTGCAGAGCGTTGTGCTGTTTCAGCGTATCTTCCATAGAAGTGAACTTTCCGCATTCCACAGACAGTTTCTGCCCTTTATAAATATCGTCCTTGCGGTCTGCGAACACACGCAGGCATACGGTATCCTGTGCGTTGAACAGACTGAGAAGAACCTGTTGTGCTGAAACTTCCATCAAACTCCCTCCTTCACATAGCGGACACGCTTGCCCAGCTTCTTTGCCTCCGTGATCTCCTGCTGCATCCCGGCAGAGATGTCACCGAACACCCACACCTCGTCACAGACTGCCAAAAGGGACAGCCCGAACATCAGCCCCAGTTCGCGTTCCGCTTCGCTGTTATCGTTCAGCATACCGGAGGCGGCATAGAGGATATGGCTTGCCACGGGAATACAGTTTTCCTTGATGACATACCTGCAGTAATCCAGTGCGGCGGCGGTATTTGCCTCCACATCTCCTGCGTAACGGGATGCCACATAGACCTTCTTACGGGTCTTCATTTCATTCTGTCTCTGCCAGACCTTTTTACGGGTCTGGCGATATTCTTTCATCATGCTGCTCATAGCTGCTCCGGCTGTCGGATCGCTATAGCCTTCAGAATTCTTATACATAATCAGTCCTCCAATTCTTCCATCTGTCCAAAGGTAGGACCGGCGGATGCTTCTGCCACGAGGGGCAGGTCAAATTCCGGGAACGGCTGCGGTTCCATACAGTCCTTGATAAATGCGACAGCTTCGGTCAGCTTGTCCTCCGGGATGATAAAGGTCAGTTCATCATGGATCTGAAGGATAGGCTTCAGCCACGGACGTTCTGGCAGTCCCAGAAGAATACGGCCGAGTGCCAGTTTCAAAATATCTGCTGCCGTACCCTGAATCGGTGTATTCATACTGCAGCGTTCTGCAAAACTCTTCTTACCCCAATCCTCGGAACGAATACCGGGGAGGTATCTGCGTCTGCCGAGTCTTGTTTCGGAATACATCTTGCGGTAGGCATCTGCCTTCGTTTCTTCCTGCCATGTGACCAGCGCCGGATAACCTGCTTTGAGGTTTGCGATGATCTCCTGACATTCCTCCACGGATTTTTCGACCCCGGCTTTAAACTTCAGCGTTTTCTGAAGACCACGGGGGAAAAGACCATAGAATGTACCGAAGTTCACATTCTTGGCGATGGTACGGCGTTCTTTATAATTTTCAGTGTGCTTGTCCTGTGCCTGATCGTAAGGAATATTGAAGATAACGCTGGTGGTGGCGGCATGGATATCACCACCCGCGCGGTAGGTATTCATCATAATTTCGTCCTGACAGTAATGGGCACCAACACGCAGTTCGATCTGACTGTAATCGCAGCTGACGATAAGGCAGCCCTCCAGCGCTTTGATGAAATTTCGGACGCCGATGGGGTCATTCGTCTTTCTCGGAGCGTTCTGGAGGTTAGGGCTGTTGCAGCTGAACCTTCCCGTATCCGTAGAAAGAGCATAGAAATTCGGATGGATACGCCCGGTAGCCGGGTTGATGTATTTCATATAGCCGTCAATATAAGTCGATGCGATCTTGTTCCACTTGCGGTATTCCTGCACCAGTTCAAACAGGTGAGACAGTTCCGGGCGGTTGGCATCGCACCACTCTTTCAGCATGATCATGGTGGCATCATCCGCAGCCTCACGGTTGCTCTCCGTGGTTTTGAGAACAGGCAGTCCCAGGTCGTTGAAAAGATAGGACTTGAAGGCATTGGTGCTGCAATTACTGCCGATATTCACATCGCCGATCATGAAAGCAATCTCACTGCGGATACGCTTCATTTCGGTATCGGCTTCTGCCTTACGCTCCTGCATCAGCGGAAGGTTCATCGGCACACCGTTGTACTTCATGATGCCGAGGTATACGGCGGTGGGACTTTCCACCTGCTCCACCAAAAATCTGTGTTTCGGCAGGAAACGGTCAAACCAGTTATTGAAGATGTGATACAAACGGAGTGCAAAATCCGAGTCGGCACAGCTATAGCGGATCGTTTCTTCATCCGCAGAGTCCAGCTCATCAAAGTGCTTACCGTCCGTCACCGAAGAAAAGGAAGGGAGCGGCTCTCCACAAAGTTCCCCGGCGAGTTTCTTCAGACCGGAATCGGACAGTTTACGGAAATCGTAGGCATTTTTCAGCGTCATCTGCGATGCGGCAATCGTGTCGTACACAGGCGGCATGATGACGATTCCTTTTGCATAGGAGAACATTGCCTCGAAAGACAGGTTATGGGCAACCTTGATGATGTTGCGGTCGGTCAGAAGTTCCATGAGAAACGCATCAAATTCTGCCTTGGGCATATTGGGACCGACCTTGTGGGCAACGGGAATCATGATGCCCGTATGCTCTTTGACACTCAGGCTCAAGGTGCAGATATGGCTTTTGGCTGCATCAAGGGCAGCTTTATCTTCAGCGCGGTAACCTTCATCCGGTGCGGTCTCATAGTCGAAGGACACGATCTTGGCAGCACCCAGATATGCCTTCACCTCCACCAGGTCGGTCACGCATCTATATTCATTCTTAATATCGTTCATAGAGAGTACCTCACTTCAAAAATGCCATAACCGCGGGAGGCGAACCTCCCACGGCAGGCACGGGTCTATGGGTGCATTACTTCAAAGGCTCGATGACCTCTCCGGTCTCGGCATCCACGAAGGGAGTGTCTTCTGCCATTGCGGCAGTAGTCAGTCCGGAAGCATAATCCTTCATCTGATCAGCCATGGCATCGATGTTCTTCTGCTCGGCAGCATCCAGACTGCGGACTACCTTGAACACCGCCTGACTGAAATCAATGCCGGATGCACTGGCAGCCTTGCGGAGACTGATCTTGGTAACGACCTGATTCGGACGCTTGCCACGGGCAAGGAGGATCTGCACATACTTGGTGAATCCCTTCAGAGACCCGGTAGGCAGATTCAGAGTGAGTGGGAAGATCTCATTTTCACGGAGCAGATACAGCATACGGCGGTTCTTGCAGGCTTTGCTCTTGCCCTCACCGCTGCCGAACTGGTTGAACGGACAGTTCTTACAGATACCGCCAGGAGTGCCGGTTCCGGTGATGCCGTCAAAGCTGCCACAGTCAGGGGGATTGCTGCCGCCCTTGTATGCTTCGGTATAGTAGCTGTTAGCCGGATGAGAATAAAGAATGACCGCCTCAATCTCCTTAACCAGGTCACTGCCTTCACCATCCTCTGAAGGAACTTCAAAAGCGGTCATCCCGCCGGACGGAATCTTAATGCGGTCGAACTTGAAGTCCAGACCCGCACAGTCATCGTTCATAGCCTCAGCGAGGAAGTCCATATTTGCGATTGCGCTGTATCCACTTGCTACAGCCATTTCAGTGGTTTCGTTCTTAATTGCTTCTGACATAATTCATGTCCTCCATATACAGAAATTGATTTACATTCGATCTCAGTGTTTCGTTGTATCAGCGGGGAAGGATCAAGCCTTCCTGACTCCGACCGTAACCTTCGCAAATGTGGAGACCACATGGTCGAGCCATGCCGGGAGTTCATCTTCGTGGGCGGCAAGCTGTTCCTTGCAGAAACTTGCCAGGGTGTTGGCATTGACCGTCTCGGTGACCAAAGAGCCGTAGCCATTTTTCTTGAGGGCTGCAAACAGTTCTTCCTTACGGCCTGCTGCCGGGGATGCGAACAGCCTGCTGTTCAGATAAAAGGTGCTGCCGTTACGGGTGAACTTGTCCAGTTCCTGCTCTGCCATCGCATCGGACAGGTCACGGTCAAGCTGCTCAATCTCGGCATTCACATCCTTAACCTGTGCATCAAGGTCTTTCTTCAGTTCTTTGGCCGCCTTCAGACGGTCAGCCATTTCAAAGATCTGTGCGTTTTCCATGGTTGTCTTCCTCCTTTCTATTACCTTGTGGAAAAAAACAACCCCCTCCGCCCGGGATTAGACCCGGAACGGATTCTTGCCCTTGCGGTAGTCATCCACCAGCGTTTTGGCAAGGTCGATCTTGTCATGGAGGGAACGGAGGATCTTTCTGTCCACGGTGCCGCGGGCAATCAGATAGATGTAGTGGCAATTCTCTCGCTGACCTACTCTATGGATTCTGGCTTTTGCCTGGTCAAAATTGCTCATGCTGTAATCAAGACTGTAAAAGACCATGGTGGATGCGGCGGTAAGTGTGATACCCAGACCCGCGGCTGCGATCTGCCCGATAAACACACGGCAATCATCATCGTTCTGGAAACGGCGCACCTCTTTGGCACGGTCCTTCACACCGCCACGGACAACGGCATAGCCGATCTTCTTCTTTTCAAGCAGTGCCTGGATATCATTCAGTTCCGGCACAAATCTCGCCATGACCACCAGTTTCTTGTTTTCGGAAACAGCGGTGTCGATGATATCGGAAAGAGCATCCAACTTAGCGGTGCTGACCATGTGCGTATCCTTTTCATCATCCGTCAGATGCCCGCCCGTCACCTGTGAGAGACGGAGCAGCTTTGTAAGGATGTTCGGTGCGGTTACCTCACTGTCGCGCAGTTCGGCAAAGGACTCTTCCTCCAATTCCTGATACAGTTTCAGTGCTTTCAGCTCAAGGTCGATGGTGCGGATCTCTTCGGTGATTTCCGGGAGGTCCAGGCATTCAGCCTTGGTCACACGGAAGGCGATGCTATGCAGGCGGCGAAGGTAATCTCCGGTCATCTCTTTTTTGAACACCGGGGTGTGCTGACCGTAACCGGACATAAAAAAGAAGCGGTTACGGAACGCATAAAAAGATGTGCCAAAAATGCGGCTGTTCAGATAACGGTACTGACTATAGGCATCGATCTCACGGTTGGTGATGAGCGTACCTGTGAGGAGCAGCTTGTATCGTGCGTGGTCACCCAGGGTATGCATGGTCTTGCTCTGTTGACTGCGATTTTCCTTCAGCTTGTGCCCCTCGTCTGCAATGATGAGGTCGGCATTGAATTTCAGCAGTTCCGGCTCAAGGATTCTGGCACTTTCGTAATTCACGACCACAATCTCCAGCCCATCGGTCTTGCCGACTTCGGAAAGCTGCTGTCTTTTCTTTGCGGATGTACCTTTCAAAATGGTCAGCGTATATGGGAACGCAGCGAATTTCTCAAATTCCTCCTCCCACACACCAAGGATAGACAGCGGTGCAACAACAAGGATGCGATTGACCCTGCCAAACTGATAAAGGATGCCTGAGATGCCAATGGAAGTGATCGTCTTGCCCGTACCCATTTCCATAAGCAGAGCCACACCGTTGCTTCTAAAATCGGAAGGGAGAAGGCCGAATCTCATGCAAGCAAAATCAAAAGCCTGCTGCTGATGCTGATATGGCTTGACCGTAATCGGCATCGGAAGGGATTTATTCGTCATCGTCCGCACCTCCTCGCATCTCATGAATTTCAATGTTTCTTACACTTGTGCCGGGAGTAAGTACCAGCACCTCGCAGAAATCGCCGAAGATGAGATTCAAAAGTCTCTGCGGAAGGCGTACCTTCTTGCTGCCAAGCACCTGCTTTTTCTGACCACTGCGGTCTGCAATATTGATCTGTACTCTGTGTTGCAGATTCATCATTTTTCATATCCTCCTGTTCAATGAACGGGTCTGCACCCGGAGGTCGTATCTCTTCCTCTGTTACATTTGAGAAAAGAACAACCCCCGGTCAGACCGCAGTGATTACTTCTTACGCTTGCGGGGCTTCTCAACACCGAAGTGCTTACAGCCCTTTGCGATGATCTTGTTCCAGCGGTTGGAGATAGCCTGCTGAGTGACCGCTTTTCCAGTGCGGGCTTTCTCTTCACGGCGGACATCTTCGAGGTACTTCCATGCCCCAAGGTGGTCGTAAACCAGGTCACGCTGCGCCTCGGTCAGCCCACCCATAAATTTCAGAATCTTCTGCACCTTCTCGTCCATCGGTGCATCTTCCGGAAACAGCAGGGTAAACGGGTCGGATTTGGTATCCTCGATTTCATCCCACGGATTCGCTACATTCTCACCGCTCTTGCCGGAACGCTCATAGCGGGCAAGTCTGTCGGAGAACACCTTGTCGGTGTGGCGTTCATATTCGTCCTGCTCCACATCCTCGTCATGGTCGATGCTGTCGAGGAGAATCAGAATTTCGCGGTCAATCGTTCCGGTCGTGCCGTCAGCATTCTGGAATTCTTCTCCGAGAGCGATGTTCACCGGGACTTCCTTCTTCAAATCCTCATCCCAGCGATAGTAGGTGTACCCGCTCTCGGTAAGGTAGTTCTTGCGATCCTCACGGAATGCGCTGGTACGGGTCAGCGCTGCAGTGTTCTTTGTTTTTTTCATCAGTGCGTCCTTTCCGTCCGCGGACGGTGGAACGCTTGAAGAACCTATAGAAAAAGATGGCCAGGAGCCTCTGCTGCCGGAAAATGGGTGCAGAGAACTAACGGTGGGACATCTTCGCTTTGAAAGCAGTATTGCTGCTCTCTCGGTTCTGGATGCGTCCCATCGTCCCGGTGGCCACCTTATGGACAATTGAGATGTTTTAGAAAATCTTCTTTGACTTCCTGTTTATAAAATACGGCACTTTCCGCATAGAAAATCCGACACTACCTGTCGGGTGAAAAAGCCGGATTTCCGCGCTTTTTCCGGCAATTTGGGCATAAAAAAGAGCCGTACACAGGCTCGTAACGTTACAAGCTGCATACGGCTCACAAAACCGATATTAATGGGTCGACAGTTGCTGTCGACTTTTTCTTCAGAATTTCAAAATTTTTTTATCTTTTTGCATTGGGAATTTGTGCAATATTTCTTATACTATCTTTATAAGAAGCTAACGATCGGTTAGCAGGTTTGAATTTTTACAGGGAGGATTTAAGGATGAAAAAAAGAACTTTTCAACGTGTTACAGCCTTTACATTAACCGCAGCGTTAACCATCAGTTCCGCTATGACGGCTTTTGCGGCTGGCTGGCAGAAAAACAACACTGGCTGGTGGTATGGCACCAACGCTGATAACAGTGCCTGGTATGCAAACGGATGGCAGTGGATCGATGGAAATGGGGATGGCGTTTCTGAGTGCTATTACTTCGACGGTAACGGCTATATCGTAACGAACGGAACAACCCCTGACGGGTATCAGGTAAATGGTGATGGTCAGTGGATGCAGAACGGCGTTGTGCAGACGAAGAATACGGCAACTCCAACTAGTACAAGTAGACCATCCTCGAGAGAAATCGTCGCTTATTTACATAGAGGAGATTTATATAGAGGAAAATTAGACGAGCTTTACAATGCTTTTGTTGATCCTTCCAAGCCTGAATGGAGCAACGGCGTTACCAATTTAAAAATGAGTGCCGCCGTCGGCTCCAGATGGACCAGCACGCACGGCGGTTGGTATTTCTTATCATACGACGGTATTGATGTCGAAGCGATTGCTTTAAATGATGAAGGATATCTGCTTTCGGATACCATCACTCCGGATGGCTACTATGTTAATAAACGTGGCGTTTTGGAAATTAACGGACGTGAGGTGGCACATAGTGAAGAATGCTTGTATGTAGCGTCCAGCATCAATGTTCCGGACAAAAATCACGTGGATCCGAACCAGTATCGCTATCAGGATATCGGTATTGGCCATTCCTGGGGCATGACCAGCTATCCTTTCGGCAAGTTAGTATACAACCATTTCCATGGATACGACAAAGAAAAAGGCGGTCAAGATTCTCGTATTGACAGCTGGAATGATTTCGGGGTTTGTGTAATGTTCAAATAATCGTTTTACATAGCGTAAAGAGCCGCGGCACAGGCATGAGCCTGCCGCGGTTCTTCTTTATAGACTATGAAATATGCATTATTTTTGCCGTTTTTATATTTTCGGCTTATATCCTTTACAAGCTGATTTATCTTTTACAGCATTTTCTTTACAACGGATCCGCTCCGCGGGCGGCAAGGAAGTCTTTGATCTCTGTAACCAGATGACCATACATGTGCATAAGGACGAAGTGATACCATTGCTGGCTTTTATCCACCATCTTCAGCCCTACACCGGCTGTGTTCAGAATCTTCATGCTTGCGAGGTACGGAAGATGCAGGGCAAGACATATGAGGATGAGCGTGTGCTGATTTACCCTGGTTCCGCTTATGCAGCGACCGACCGTCTCCTCGTTGATTCCGGCTCTATCCCCGATTTCCTTGTTGGTGATCTTTGTTACAGAGTCCGTCCGCAGTTTCTTTTTCTCCGCAATCTCCCGGTAAGACATGGTCTCGTGCATCTTCTCCACTTCGTCTTTGTTCAGCCGGGAATGTACGATTACTTCCTTATATGACATCTCCTCACGCCAGACCATACCCTTGCGCAGGGAATCCCGGTAATCATCGGTAAGAGAAAGGCAGAACAGGTTCTCTTCCTCCAGGACAACCTCCAATTTCGCCATCTGCTTATCAAAGGTCGAGTTCTGATATCCGCCGGTAAACGTCACGCCGAAAGTAACAGGCGTAGCTTCATCCCTATTCAGGAAACACTCGCTGTGGTAATGCTCGCCGTACTTGTTCTTGATCTCCAGATCAAAGACAAGGCAGCACTCCTCCATATGGTTCCTGGCATAATGTGTCAGGACCGTGTCTCCCAGGATGTCCTGCTCTATGAACAGCGGGTCGTTGAGAACAAGATGATTCTCAACGAACTGGAAACAACCGCTCTCCGTCTTCTTGCGGAGAGACATGTTGGAAAAGATCTGAATTGCAGCATCAGCCGCGCTGATGGTGAAGGTCTGATTCGGTTTAAGGATATTGCGCTGACCTGTCCTGTAAGGACGGACATAATGATCATCCACATATATGAACGCCCCCATTGCCTCGTCATAACCGACATCGATCATTCGGATTTTAGCCGCCAGTTTTGAAACGCCAAAGTCCACGGTCAACTGGGTGATGACCTTTTCAATAAGGTCAACGATAGCGAACTCGTCTGTCTCTCTTCTGAACTGGGAAAACAACTGGTCTGCGCGTTTCTTGAATGTGGCTTTCGGCATCTGGATTCTTGGTGCGAGAGCATTTGCCTGCCATTCCATCCAGTCGACCGCATCCCTCTCATGCCCCGGTACGCCGCCGGATACTTTACAGCTTACATTTGACAGATTCTTATCATAAAGACGGGCAAGGGCGAAGGCTTTCTGATGAAGATCCCAGTGGACGCATTCATGAACGATGGTATTGTTGTATGCTCCCAGATTCCGCATGAAGGCAACGTTCGGATCGACAAGGACTGTCTTCGCAGGAATCCGTTCTTTTACAAGTTCGCCTTTTTCCGCATCATAAACTTCACTGTCGCATTCACAGAAGAAGCTGCGGCCGAAAACGGTACCATCTTCTGTGATCCGCTGCCTGCGAATATTCAATTTCATGCCCGTGGCAAGTTCAATCGGATCGACCCAGCACGGCTCTGGGAGCGCTTTCTTATAATGATGCCGGAGAAATGCCTCCGCAATATCATCAAGATCATCTTTTCCGATAACCGGAACAAGGGAATCATCCAAGGCGTTCTTTGTCCGGTTCTTACCGTTGTACTCCGAAACCTCGAAGATAGTCATATCTTCAAGGTCCTTGTCGAGGTCACCCTCGCAGCGGAGCATCAGCCATTTGTCTTTCTCTTCGTACTCGTCGTAATGATGATTGTCATCGGGGATAATAAGATGAAGGGACACCGCCACATCGAACTGAATGCACATGCCCGGCTGGTCAAACACCCAGACATGCTCCACCTTTACATCATCAAGTTCCGGCTCTCCAGGTCTGTGAATCTTATAAAAATCATATTCATCCGGATCCCAGTTCTGCTGCAGATATTTTTCAGCAGCATTCCAGAACTCGTTGCTAAATGTATTAGCTACATATTCAGTAAATGAGCGGCTATTTGTCATTTATTAGTTCCTCCGAATGTAAAATATTTCTTTAAGGCTACTATAACACATTGTAGCCCTCTTGTAAAAGTACATTTTTTGTGATATAAAGGATATGTAAGAGGTTTTTACTCTTATATCATGAAACGAATATGAAACAGGAGGCACAATGAATCCAAAACTCTCCGAAGATATCCGCCTTGCAATTGGTGAACGAAGTTACGGACAGGTTGCCGTAGCGACCGGAATCAGTAAGTCGACGCTATCGCGAATGGTAAACCAGACATATAAAAGAGCTATCAGCCCTTCGCTATTATGGAAGTTATCCGCAACCGCCCAAAACAACATGACATTTGAGTTGCTTATGCATGATGCCAATTTTTCAGACAGCGAAATTGCCAAATACAGAATCGAGTATGAGGTTGGCAACAGTAATGATACGAATACAGCCGGAACATTTATAAACAATGTTATTTATTCGCTTCTCTCTTCGGCATCAGACAATCACACAGCATTCACTCACGAAACCAAGCTATACGATGGTACTGTAGGCGAATTAAAAATCGTAACTGGTGAAAAAGCTGCACCGTCCATCTATATCATTGACGGAACAGACGCAGCTTCAGCAACCGCAAATTCTGACAAGGTTGTATGTGAACTGCTCGGAAGATGTGTTTTATCTTCAGCAAGAGAGAAATGCAAGGTATCCATTGTTACGCCAAGCAACTTACTATTTGCTGAAATATCCTCCGTGGCATCATCCATTGCAAACCAGGTCATCCTTGTCAACAGTACCGGCGAAGCAGTTATAGAAAGGAACAGAATATAATATGAGCACAAAAGGTCAGATGAATTACATTGAATTAGAAAATCGTATAAAAGCAGCTGAGGAGCAAGGATCCGATGCCATGTTCGCTTCAGGCCTGTTCAAGGCAGTTGATGCCCCTGACGCGACAATCAAGAGAGCCGACTTCAGTCAGTCTTCTCTTAATAACGGCGTTGCTTATGGCCGCCGTCTTTATCTCCGTCGGCTTTCAGATGAGACTAACATGTTCAAAGAGATGGATGCATCCATCAACAACACAAGTCGCTCCTGCAGGATATGGCTGTTCTTTAATTCTCACAAAGTGTATGCGGTCGACGCCGAAGACGGAACCTCTCTCTCGTGTTCACGAAACGACCTCCACAATCATGCCGAATTCTTTTTCCCGGCAATTGGTAGAGAACGCAAGTCGGTAACGGCCCAGCAAAAGCTGGACGCCAACATAGGTGATAAAGCAGCTGGTTTATCGAACGAACTGAAGATGGCGAATCCCGGAACGCCCGTGGAGAGTATTTATAACTTTGTTACTTCTTTAGTTCTTATGTTAATCCTTGATGCCTACTACGGACTCACTAATAACGGCAAGACTCTGTCAAGTTATCTGGACACGCACACCAACCCTGATGGCTCCGATATGACCGCCATGCTTAAAGCTATAACGCAAGCTATGAACGGCGCATCGCCGTCTGCCGATATAAAAGAACTTGATGCTCGCTTATTTGCAGAACCTGTTCCTGCGTTACAGTTCTCTCGTAAAGCAAGACAAATACTGTTGGAATTGAGTGGATTGGGTTGGTCAGAAGTCAAAAGCTATGTTCCCGGAGCTATCTTGCAGTCATTAACTGCTGAAAATCAGACCAGTTTAACTGATAACTATTTATCAAGAACGAATGTGCTTCGTCTAATTGGTCCGCTTTTCATCGACGAAGTCAGGCTCAATGCAAGAAATGTACGCAGCACTGAGGACTTCAGATCCTTCCTCGATACCATAAATAACATATTTATTCTCAATCCAGATAGTAGTTCAGGTGACTGCCTTATTGGTTGTCTGGATGAATTGAACACAGCCATTGAAGCTGCGGCTGTCGCTTCCGGCAACAGTCCCGTTCTATTCCCGCTTGATCATATATTAGGAATAGAACCCGACTCTACGGCAGTAACCATTTCACGTATCAGCTTATGCTTATCGATGCTTGCCTGGTCTAAACGCTTTGGAAAAATAATCGATGCGAAAGTCGCAACAGACATACTCTACACAGACCGCATCATTAACGCCAGTTCGTTATCCGTAGACTGGTCAAGGGTGTTCTCGCCGAACGGAAAGGTTTATATCCTCGGCAACACACAATATGTTGGTGCAAGAATGCGTAGCGCAGAACAGACTGCAGAGTTTGACAGAGTATTTTCCGGGTTAAAGAATTATCGCGACATAGATTACTCTGGTGCATATATTTATCAAGCGGCAAAATATATGCGCGAACACGATGCAGAGGCATCGTTTATCGTTACGAACTCTCTTACACAAGGAAGTCAAGCCGGTACTCTCTGGCCGCTGGTCTTTGATTTAGGTATTCATATCAGTTTTGGATGGCAAAGTTTCAAACTCCAGAACTTAGGCAGACGTTTAACAACCGTAACCGTTGTTGTCATCGGAATTGCCAAAAACAACAGCAACAAAGAGCGGAAACTCTTCGTAAGAACCGGATCAAATGATTTTGAAGCCACGCATCCTGCATCAATTAGCCCATACCTTGTCCCCGGCGAAAAAATCATAACAAGAAGAAGTTCCCCTATCGGGGTTGGATTTCCTCAGATGGTAAAAGGCAATATGCCTTATACAAAGCGACTCATCCTCTCTGCAGAAGAGAAAAACTTGCTATTGGATAGTTATCCCGAGGCCTCAAAATATGTTCGCTACTGCAATGGTTCTGAAGAAGTACTAAACGGCGGAGAACGGTATTGTCTTTATATCCGAGACGAGGACAAGGATGATGCTCTGTCAATACCTCCTATCAAGGAGCGAACCGACCTTGTACGTCTTGAACGAGCAAGTAATAAGGACGCAAGCGCCCGAAAATTAGCTTTAAGGCCGTGGTCGTTCCGTGAAGACAATCAAACAACAACACAGTCAATAGTCGTTCCCGCCGTAAGTTCCGAGAACTATGCATATATCCCAGTTGATATCGTTGGTCCTGATACGATTATCACAAACCTTGCTTTTGTTATTTACGATTCTGACGAATGGATACTTGGAGTGCTTATGTCTCGCATGCACAACACTTGGATCAAAACAGTTTGCGGCGGTCTTGAGACCCGAATTCGTTATAGCAATGTTCTGGGATATAACACCTTCCCCTTCCCAAGCATCACCGAAGCTAAGAAGGAACAGATACGAAACTGTGTATCGGACATATATATCGCAAGAGAGCGAATGGTCGGAACGACATTAGCCCAGAAATATAAAAAGGGGCTCATGTCAAAAGACCTGGAAATTGCGCACCAGAGATTAGACATGGTCATAGACGGTTGCTATCAGTCGGCGCCTTTCGCAGATGATGAAGCGCGCCTATATAAGCTCTTCGAAATGTACGAAGAAGCCACCGCTGAAAGATAAATACGGAGGAATCAATATGAAAAAAGAATTGGCAGGTATCGAACTCCATACTACAGGCAGTTCGGTTTCTACAAACTCAATGGGCATGCGCGAGATGCAGGCCATGGCATACGAAAAAGCTGACGAACAGTATGTCATCTTGAAAAGCCCTCCTGCATCAGGAAAGTCTCGCGCCTGTGAGTTCATTACATTGAAAAAGCTGAACGAGGGCCAAGTACAGAAAGCGATTATCGCCATCCCGGAACGTTCCATAGCAAAATCTTATCACCCCAACAAACTCACAAAATGGGGATTTCCTTGGGATTGGGAAGTTTCTTCTGGATTCGATCTTTGCCGTCCTGGCGGCGAAGCGGGGAAAGTCAACGCATTTGGGCGTTTTATTGATGACCCCAATGCCAAAATTCTGCTCTGCACTCATGCTACTCTTCGCAGTTCCTACAACAAATATGGCGTGAAAGCTTTCTACGATACCTTTGTGGCAATCGATGAATTCCACCATGTAAGTGAAAATGAAGATAACAAACTTGGAGAACTCGTGCGTGATCTTATTTCCGAAGGCAGCGTCCACATCCTCGCTATGACAGGATCATACTTCAGAGGCGATCGTGTTCCTGTACTTTCACCAGAGGACGAGGAAAATTTCCAGAGGGTCACATACACTTACTACCAGCAGATGGATGGCTATGAGCATCTGAAATCTCTTGGAATCAATGTGGCTTTCTATAACGGCGATTACATTGATGCTCTGCCCGAAGCGCTGGACACGACGCGAAAGACGATAGTTTATATTCCGAGCGTTAACTCCGCGGCATCAACCAAGGACAAGTATTATGAAACCGATATGATTTTAGATGTCATTGGCGATATCGATCATGTCGATGAATCTACTGGAATCATCTACATTCAACGAAGAGGCGATGGGCAGATGCTGCGCGTAGCCGATCTTGTAAACGATAATCCAAGGGAGCGCGAAAAAGTCGTAACCTATCTTGATCAGATGGAAGACACCGGAAACGATGTTGACATCATAATCGCTCTCGGCATGGCAAAAGAAGGCTTTGACTGGCCGGCATGTGAATCAACAGTGGTTATTGGTTCACGCAATTCTTTGACAGAAGTCGTTCAGGTCGTTGGGCGTTGTACAAGAGACTATCCCGGAAAGAAACATGCGGAGTATCTGAATCTTGTTGCTGCTCCTGATGCTTCCAGGGAAGATACTATTACAACCGTCAATAATTTAGACAAAGCGATTGTTGCTTCTCTGCTCATGGAAGACGTCCTGGAACCAAGGCTTACATTCAGGAGCAAAAGAACATCTGTAGATGATCCTGCCTCTACAGTAGAAGTAAGCGGCATGCGTGACCCTTCTACAAAGAAAGCAAAAGATATCGTTGAAAACGATATGGACGATTTACTGGCAGCCATCTTGCAAGATCCAGATGTACAAAAGGCTGTAAATGGCGTGGTTGGAGCCCATACAATCAACCGTGCTCTGACGCCAAAAGTTATTATTGAGAAGTATCCTAATCTTACAGAGGACGAAGTCGAGGAAATTAGACAGCAAGTCGTTACTCGCCTCGTTTTAAGAGGTTCCAGACTTGGCGTCGACGAAGACGGAACTACCACGGTGCAAAATAGTCGCGAGGCATTCCGCATCCCCGTCCGCGTTGACCATATCGACATGGACCTTATTGACAGCATAAATCCATTTCTGGATGCTTACGAGATACTGTCGAAGAGTTTCGATGCCAAGATGTTGAAAGCCATAAAAGAGGTTATCGATTCCTTCAGCATTGATATGACTGCCGACGAGGCCTATGCACTGTGGCCAGATATCAATAGTTTTTATAGAGCAATGGGGCACGAACCAAACATCGATTCGATGAACAGCGACGAACGTCGACTCGGAGAAGCCTTAGCGTATCTCAGACGTATGCGTAGGGAAGCAGCGGAGGATACGACAGAATGAAAAGTAAAAGAGAGAAATTTGAAGAAATTCTTCAGAGTGACGAATTTGGTTTGTTATCCAAGCCCCAGAAGAAAGCTGTTCAGAAAAAGCGAACAGCACTCGAACAGGACTTTGAGCCAATATTGTCTTTTTATAATCAAAATGGCAGGTTGCCTTCCAAAACGGGCGGCCTGCTCGAAAAGAAATTAGCATTTAGGCTGGAGGCGTTAAGGAAAAACCCCGAGGCATCGATCAAACTGCAACAAGTTGATTCCCCAGGCTTGCTTATTAATCACAAAGATGAAGTGCTTGGAATCGATGACCCTTCCGGCCTTTTAGCTGCCAATGAGGATGTCGAAGCCATCACTACCCTCCGCCATGTAACAAGTACAGGAAGACTTGATCCCGACTATATTGCCCGAAGAACTCAATGTGTTGAATTTGACTCAAAATATCGTTTGCTGTTTGATGCCGTTTCCGAAGAAATATCTGAAGGCAAACGACATATAACACCATTTAAGCCGATTGATTTGGAGGCTGGGAGGTTCTTCATACTTCAAGGCATGCTTACCTATTTGGAACGGGACGCCTCTATCGACCAGGCATTTGACTTCAATTCCGGCAACAAAATTCGTCGTGATGGAAGAACTCATTGCATCTTCAATAACGGAACCGAATCTGATCTGTTATATAGATCATTGACAAAGGCGCTCGAAAAAGAAGGCTTCAGTGTGAGCGACTCAGTATATGGAACTGACACAGATTCCACCATCTTGCCCGAGGACAATCAAAAAGGTTTTATCTATGTCTTGAAAAGCCGGAGTGCGGATCCGAAAATCCATGCAATTCCAAACTTATACAAGATTGGATTCAGCAGTGGGGAAGTTACAGATCGTATTCGCAATGCTGTTAACGAACCCACATACCTTATGTCAGAGGTAATTATTGTTGAACAAGCCCGATGCTACAATATGTCCGTGAGAGGTCTGGAAGATACCATTCACAAAATATTCGGCGAGGCGAACGTCGATATCACCATCAAAGATCGCGATGGCAATACTCACCACCCAAAAGAATGGTTCTCTGTTCCCCTGAATGTCATTGAACAGGCAATAACGCTAATCGTTGCCGGGAAAGCGGAAGACATACACTATAATCCCGACTTAAAACTGCTGATTCATAACGATTGAAACACAAGAGCGGCGGCACTGATATGTCCGCCGCTCTGTATTTTTACTTTTCATCCATATATTCAAGAATAGCCTTGGCAACATATGTGGCAAGATTAACCGGCACTGCATTGCCGATAGCTTGCTCGACTGCGGTTTTGTTTCCCAAAAGCACAAAATCCTCGGGAAAAGTTTGAATAAAACTTCTTTCCTTTGTTGTAAGTGCACGAACACCGCCATCAGCAACATCTGCCGCATCAGCATGGTGCTTTTTATAGGTTTCAGGAATTGGCCTGTTAACACCTCTAATTGTAGCCGAAGGCTCATCAACCGAGAAAACTGCTCTGCGATTGTAACTTCTCGGATGCATATAATAATACTGTGTATGGAGTTTATCCCCTAAGTACTCGCGGACAGTCATACGATGATCCGACAGATTCTCCTCAAGTATCTTTGTCAAGAAGCCATCCTCATCATTGAGATGTCCTATGGCAAAGAATCTTTTTCTTGTCTGAGGTACTCCGCAAAGACTTGCATCAAGCACTTTCGTAGTTACACCATAGCCAGCATCCTTAAAAATCTGTAATGCTTTCGGCAGCACTGGCATTCTCTCAATATTATAAACATTCTCCATCACAAACCATTCAGGTTTTAACTGGCTAACTATTTCTGCATATCTTATTGTTAAGTTTGCCCTTTTCCCCTGGTTGCGCGGTCCTGCAATTGAAAAATCCTGGCACGGCGGTCCCCCAATGATAATTTGAGGTTTGAACTGCTTAATGCTATCAATGGCATCCTGCTTAAACAGGTCCATTGATATTATCGGATGTGAAAAATTCGCAGAATATATATCGCAAGCGGGCTTCCAATTGTCGTAGCCAGCAAGAATATCTACCCCGGCTTTTTCAAAACCAAGCGTCATTCCTCCACATCCGGCAAAAAGGTCTACGCCTTTCAGCGAGGGTCCATTTTTATTTACGATATGTTCGTACAAAGCGTCAGCTACGGCTTTTGCCAAATTAACAGGCACCGCATTGCCAATCATCTGATTCTGATCTGTCTTGTTTCCTGAAAACTTAAAGGTCTCAGGAAACGTTTGTACCATGCTCCTCTCTTTTACTGTAAGTGCCCTTACGTTCGGCCCCAGCGGTACCGGATCAGATGGGTGCCCAGGATACCCCGGAGGTATTGGTCTATCAACGCCTCTAATCGTTTGGCACGGTTCATCAATCGAAAATATACCGCGACGGCTGTAGCTTCTTGGAACACGGAAATAATAATCAACGTCAAGACTATCGCCAAAATAATCTCGCATCGTCATTGCGTGATCAGACGCACGTCTGTCAATCGCTACCCCCAAGAAATCATCTGGTTCATTTAAGCCGCCAATTAATATAAAACGTTTGCGCGCTTGCGGAACGCCATAATAGCTTGCCTCAAGAATGCGCTGCGTAAGTCCGTACCCGGCATTCTTAAAATCCTGTATTATATCAGCCAGAATCCTATACTTACGGATTTCCGGTACATTCTCCATTAAGAAATACTTCGGGCGAGCCTTAATAATAATGTCTCTGTACGACAATGTTAATGCAGCTCTTCCCAGCGTTATGTCTCGATGACCCGCTGAAGAATAGTCTTGGCATGGCGGACCTCCTATAATGACATCCGGATGCATTTCCGCAATCTTATTTTGTACGTTTTCGTCTGACAAATCATCGGTATAAATCGGGTGAGAAAAATTATCTCTATATACTTTAACAGCTGGTTCCCAGTTATCATATGCTGCAATCACCTGGAATCCGGCTCTTTCAAAGCCCAAAGACAATCCTCCGCAGCCCGAAAACAAATCTACGGTTTTAATCATCTTGCGCCACCTTCTCCTCGGTAATTGTTTCCATACACATCACATCCCCAACATCACAGTTAAGCGCAATGCATATTTTTTGAATAATCTCTGTATTTACATTTTCTGATCTTGATAGTTTAGCAATGGACGAAGCACTGATTCCAGCCATCTTCTGTAGATCTTTCTTCTTGAGGTCACGATCTATCAAAAGTTTCCATAGCTTTTTATAGCAAATTCTCTGCATGGCTATCTCCTTTTTTAGCATCGTTATCCATATTACCACAACAAGGCTCTATTTTCAAGAAGAAATATATTAGTTCTCACATTTTTTTATTTGATCTGACGTTTTTGTGTTAGAACGCCCAGGTCGATAAGTTCGGATAGAAAAAGAAAAGGGATTCCAGCCCTGGGCAGTTATATCGCCCCGTGGCGGGAATCCCTTGTTTAAGCCTTTGCTGATTCTCGATGATAATTTTTCTGTCCGTTCCAGTTTCTGTTGCGTAGATATCCACATTGAAGTCACCAACACCGGACTCCGTCTCATCAACGGTTATCTCCAATCCAACGGCATCTGCCAACAGAGTAAGATTATCCTCTTCCGCAAGCCAAGGGGTAAAGTCCAATGCTTCATGCGGCCAGACCTTTCGTAAGTCTTTTATTTCTTTTAACTTCCCTAAATTTATCATGGTACTATTCCTCCTGGTCGCAAGATAATCGTCTTATCCACTCGACCTATTACAAAATCATCTTATCAACTCAACCTTGACCATTTTCAACCTGTCAACTCAACCCTTGCTTTCTCCTGGCAGCAAGCACTCGTTTTTCAAGGATGTGAACTGTTCATTTGAGGTTTACGATGACCAGGGCAACAAACACTATCCAAGGGAATGGTTTGTCGCACCTCTCGAAATCATTGAAGAAACAATTCAGTTGATTGTAGATGGAAAGATTGAGAATTACCGCTATGACACCGTTCTGCAGCAACTCGTGATGCTACAGACAGGTGCGGAACAGTAATACTGTATCCTCAACCCTACGAGCCAAAACAGCTAATCTGTATTCTCGACCTACCGAAAGCAAATCTGTATTCCCAACCCTTACTGAACAGAGCGGTTGATTTGTTTCCGAGATAACAAAAAAGGGATTTCCACCGTCCGGCATTTGATTGCCTGGATAGTAGAAATCCCTTTATTTCTGGGCATTTTCAGCCTTTATTTACTTGTGCGTGACATCAATACTACAGTCTCAACAGTTGTTTCAGTTTCCAAGGGAAGTTCTTTCACTTCCTCACCATCAA